>Ga0105858_1000093_pt1 | contig 52372 bp, 48 predicted proteins | sample OrgsoiDNA_201062_FD_89683 | JGI IMG/M metagenome (GOLD analysis project Ga0105858, IMG submission 89683) | Permafrost soil microbial communities from the Arctic, to analyse light accelerated degradation of dissolved organic matter (DOM) -... | ecosystem: Environmental > Terrestrial > Soil >...
CTCGGTGTTTCGGCGATCCGTTACACTGCGAGACGGAACATCTTATTGCTGCAAATGGACATAAAAAGAGGCTGCCATGTACCAGGATATTATCCGTAGTGAACTGAACGAAGCTGCTGACACACTGAACAACTTCATCAACGATCCGGCAAACATTGAATCTATTCAACGTGCTGCCGTATTGCTGGCGGATTCCTTCAAAGCGGGTGGGAAAGTGATCTCCTGCGGCAACGGGGGCTCACACTGCGATGCCATGCATTTCGCCGAAGAGCTGACTGGTCGTTACCGTGAAAATCGCCCTGGCTACCCGGCAATCGCTATTTCAGACGTCAGCCATATCTCCTGCGTCGGTAACGATTTCGGCTTTGACCATATTTTCTCCCGCTACGTGGAAGCGGTTGGCCAGAAAGGTGACGTACTGTTTGGTATCTCTACTTCCGGTAACTCCGCTAACGTCATCAAGGCGATTGAAGCCGCGCGTGCCAAAGGCATGAAAGTCATCACCCTGACCGGCAAAAATGGCGGTAAGATGGATGGCTCGGCTGACGTGGAAGTCCGTGTACCGCATTTCGGCTTTGCTGACCGCGTACAGGAAATTCACATTAAAGTGATACATATTCTGATTCTGTTAATCGAAAAAGAGATGGCAAAATAATCCGTTGCACATTGTTGATCCGGCGTTGAAATCTGGCTCAGAATGCTCATTTACTCTGCGTAAACTCCGCTTCTTCGCCAGATTCTGCCTTGTCTCACCTTAGTGCAGCGAATTATTGCGTTTATTAAAGGAGGCTGGTGATGTGCGAATTGCTCGGGATGAGCGCCAACGTTCCTACTGATATCTGTTTCAGTTTCAGTGGGCTGGTGCAACGTGGTGGCGGGACAGGCCCGCATAAAGATGGCTGGGGCATTACTTTCTATGAAGGTAATGGTTGCCGCACCTTTAAGGATCCGCATCCGAGTTTTAATTCGCCCATCGCCCGCCTGGTTCAGGAATACCCAATCAAATCTTGCGCGGTGATTTCCCATATCCGTCAGGCCAACCGCGGCGAAGTGTCGCTGGAAAACACCCACCCTTTTACCCGCGAACTGTGGGGCCGCAACTGGACTTATGCTCATAACGGCCAGCTGCGTGGTTACCGCCAGCTTGATACCGGGACGCTGCGGCCGATTGGCCAGACCGACAGCGAGTTCGCTTTTTGCTGGTTGCTACATAAACTGACCGAGCGTTATCCGCGCACCCCGGGCAACTGGCCGTCGGTGTTTCGCTATATCGCGTCTTTGGCTGATGAATTACGGCAGAAGGGCGTGTTTAACATGCTGTTGTCGGACGGGCGGTTTGTGATGGCCTATTGCTCGACCAATCTGTATTGGATCACGCGACGGGCGCCGTTTGGCAAAGCAACGTTATTGGATCAGGATGTGGAAATTGATTTTCAGCAGCAGACGACACCCAATGATGTCGTCACTGTGATCGCCACCCAACCGCTGACGGGTAACGAAACCTGGAACAAGATTGCTCCAGGTGAGTTCGCATTATTTCACTGTGGTGAACGCCAGCTGTGATGCCAGCGGGTTCACTTTCACCGGTTGATTCAGCACGTATTTACCGGCGCTGACTACCACATTCGGCGGCACGTGGTTTTTCTGGAAATAGTCGTAGCCTGGTTTCAGCTCATTCCAAAAACTGATGTAGGAAGAGTTTCTGTGTGCAGCCATATTGGCATCGGTCATGCGGAACGGATAGATACTTATCTGCACATTACGCTGACCAAACTGGAAGGCAGCCTGGACATACGTGAATATCTCATCCATATATTTGTCGGTCATCGCATAACAGCCGATAGACTTACAGTTGCCATGGATCATCAGATATTTCCCGGAATAACCCTGAGCCACGTCATAATCATTCGGGAAGCCAATGTTAATGGCGCGATAGAATTTGCTGTCGGGTTTTAAGTGATGCATATCTACGCTGTAAAAACCTTCCGGGCTTTTGAAATCCCCCTCGCGGCGTTTATTACCTAAACCACCTGAGAAATCGCAAATACCGTAAGTGCCAATCAGGCGATATTCGCCCTGAAGTTCGGCATAAAGTTCAAGCTTACGTTCTTGCTTGAAGATTTGAATATAGACGGGGGAGCCTAACAGCTTTTGCTTAAGTGCCTGATCTACCGGGACAGGCTCACTGGCGGCCGCTGTTCCGAGGGTAAATAGAGGTAAACTGAGGAGCATCGCAAGTAACAGCGCGATTCTGATCATTCTTCTTCCTGCTTAACAAGCTACCCATCGTGTTACACGCGGGTATAGGTCTGATTATTTTGTCTACAGATGCAAAGATCTTTAAGACCGCCACTGATGTACAATCGGCATATAACATGCATGATTGGCTGCCATATTAATACTGATGGTTTTTTTAGCAATGGGGCTGAGAATAATTTCACTTATAAATTAATAAAAAATGATTCAGGTTGTTTTTTGTACAGTTAATTTGACGCAATACGTGCGGTTTCCCGGCGTTACCGCCGGGTGAAAAAGTGATTAACGTGGGATCTTTTTGAAGTCTGCCGGGGAGTTTACGATGACGCCATCGGCTCCCAACTTTTTGGCTTGTTGATAATCGGCCTGGTTGTTAATGCCAATCAAAATAATGTGTGCTTCGCCTTGAGAACGGAAACAGTCCATCGCTTCTTTATCCCACTCGAGTATCGCTTTGGAGCGCGCTTCACCCAGCGTGTATTTCTCCACCACTTCCACATCCCGCTTCATCTCCAGCGCATACCAGCGGCTTTTCTTCTCTGGTTTAATCTGGCACTCATGGGCCATGGTGATATTGGCTAACGCCGTGCGGGTCAGATCCCGGCTTTCAAAGCGCGGTAGTGCTGCGGGCAGGGCTTCAAGATACTTTGCATCGGTGGAGTAGATGCGGGTTCTGCCCAGACTGTGCGTCTGCTGCAACACGCCGCTCAGCGCGGCAGCCATTTTGTCCGGTGCGGCATCCGGGGTTTTGATATCAATATAGAAGGTCGTTTTTGGAAAGGCTTTCAATACGTTTTCCAGCGTCGGAATACCGATATTTTTATCCCGGTACGGGTGCGACTCACCGGAACTGAATGCCCATCCGGCATCTATTTTAGCCAATTCTGCCGCCGTAAATTGAGAGACCGGTCCCTGCTGGTTGGTCAGGGCTTTCAGATCGGAAGGGCGGTAGAGCACAGGAATGCCATCTTTTGAGAGCTGAACGGTGATCCAAATGGCGTCCGCTCGGTTTTTCAGCGCCATCTCGATGGCGGGCAGCGTATTTTCCGGCGCATCGGCGGTGCCGCCACGATGAGCGATGATTTGAGGGGCATGGGCAGTTGGCATAGCGGAAGCCATGGGTGCCAGCACAAAGCCGGATAATAACGTGCAAAGTAATAATTTGGATGAGGTTTTCATCATGGCGGGTTCCTTTTAGATGAAGAGGGGAAGCGACCAATATACGGACCCATTGTGGTATTAATATTAAAAGCATCACAAAAAAGGTTTATAAACGGTGAATCAATCTTAATTATTTATCAATCATTTATGAGATAAATAATTGAAAGTGAAAAAATGATTTGAACTAATGGATAAAAGATCGCTGACTTGAATTTCCTGCTTTTAACTGTATACTTATACAGTCATTAGGGAGGGCTATGCGCAAAATTATTCACGTCGATATGGATTGCTTCTTCGCAGCCGTTGAAATGCGCGACGATCCCTCCCTGCGCGATATTCCGATTGCCATCGGCGGTAGCCGCGATCGCCGTGGTGTTATCAGCACCGCCAATTATCCGGCGCGTAAATTTGGCGTCCACAGTGCGATGCCTACCGGCATGGCGCTTAAACTCTGCCCGCACCTGAAAGTGATCCCCGGCAGAATGGAAGCTTATAAAGAAGCATCGAACCATATCCGAGAAATCTTCTCCCGTTATACCTCCCTGATTGAACCGCTGTCTCTGGACGAAGCCTATCTTGACGTGTCCGATACCCCTCTGTGCAGCGGCTCGGCGACGCTGATTGCCGCCGAGATCCGTCAGGCAATATCTGATGAAATCAATCTCACCGCGTCTGCGGGCATCGCACCCATTAAGTTTCTGGCCAAGATCGCCTCAGATCTTAACAAGCCGAACGGCCAGTACGTGATAACCCCCGACCAGGTGCCAGCCTTCTTACTGGATCTGCCGCTTTCTAAAATCCCCGGCGTAGGCAAAGTCACCGCGCAGCGTTTGCAGGAGCGTGGGCTGCATACCTGCGGCGACGTGCAACGTTATGACCTTGCGCAGTTGCTGAAAAACTTCGGCAAGTTTGGCCGCGTATTGTGGGAGCGCTGTCAGGGCATCGATGAGCGAGATGTCTCATCGGAAAGGCTGCGCAAGTCAGTCGGTGTGGAACGTACGCTGGCAGAAGATATTCACAGCTGGGAAGAGTGCGTGGCGCTGATTGAGCGCCTGTTTCCGGAGCTGGAAACCCGCCTCAGTCGGGTCAGCCCGGAACTGCGGATTGCTCGGCAGGGGGTGAAGCTCAAGTTTCATGATTTCCAGCAGACCACCCAGGAACACGTCTGGCCGGTGCTGAATAAAGAAGATTTACTGAAAGTAGCGCAGGAGGCTTGGGAACAGCGGCGCAGCGGACGAGGAGTGAGATTGGTGGGGCTGCATGTGACGTTGCAGGATCCGCAGATAGAGCGGCAGCTGTTGTTGCCTTGGGACCAATAAAAATGGGCGCAGAGAGTAGTCTGCGTCCATTTTGCATTCAGTCAGGAATGATTAATTCTTTTCAGGAATCGCTTTCAGCAGCGCCGTCAGCAGTTGCCAGTAGAGGGCAACGCTTTCGATGTGAACCTGCTCATCCGGCGAGTGTGGCCCGGTGATGGTCGGCCCGATAGAAACCATATCCATATCAGGGTACGGTTTTTTGAACAGGCCGCACTCGAGACCGGCGTGGATCACCATAATGTTCGGGGTTTTGTCGAACAGCTGCTGGTAAGTTTCGCGCACCAGTGTCATCACCGGTGAGCTTGGCTCAGGTTTCCAGCCAGGGTAGCTGCCTTTCGCCAATGTTTTAGCGCCAGCCAGCTTGCCCAGTGAATCCAGCATGCTCACCACGTACTCTTTACCGCTGTCGATAAGCGAACGGATCAGGCAGTTGATCGCCACTTCGTCATCTTTCATGGTAACAACGCCCACGTTCAGCGAGGTTTCGACCACGCCTTTGACGTCGTCGCTCATGCGGATCACGCCGTTAGGCGTTGCGTTAAGCAGAGCCAGGAAACGGCTCTGGCTGTCAGCGTTCAGCACTTTTGCGTCACTGTGTGCCGCTTCTACCACCAGGGCGATTTTCTTCTCCACCGCAGACAGTTCAAACTGAATGGTTGCCAGGAACTCCTGTGCCGCTGCTTTCAGGGCGTCAACGTTTTCTGCCGCGATAGCCAGCGTGGCGATAGCTTCACGCGGAATGGCGTTGCGCAGCGTGCCGCCGGTGAAGTCCAGCAGACGCAGACCGAGGCTATCAGCGTGCTCAGCCAGGAAGCGGGCCAGCAGTTTGCTGGCGTTGCCCAGGCCCAGGTGAATATCAGCGCCGGAGTGACCGCCTTTCAGCCCTTTCAGTGTTAGCTTCAGGGTCGTGTAGCCAGCCGGCACCGCTTCGCGGGTCAGGGCGAGGGTCGAGGTGAAATCAATCCCACCGGCGCAACCCATGTAGATTTCGCCTTCGGTTTCTGAATCGGTGTTGATCAGGATCTCAGACTGTAACCAGTTTGGTTGCAGGCCAAATGCCCCCGCCATGCCGGTCTCTTCGGTCATGGTCAGCAGCACTTCCAGCGGGCCATGCGCAACGGAATCATCAGCAATAACGGCCAGCGCAGAAGCCAGACCGATGCCGTTGTCAGCGCCCAGCGTGGTGCCGCGAGCTTTTACCCAACCGTTTTCAATAAAGGGTTGAATCGGATCTTTAGTGAAATCATGAACGGTGTCGTTGTTCTTTTGCGGCACCATGTCGAGGTGGGCCTGCAATGCCACGGCTTTGCGGTTTTCCATGCCTTTAGTGGCAGGTTTGCGCAGCAGGATGTTACCGACTTCGTCACGCTCAGCGTGGATCCCCTTTTCCTGCGCCCATTCAACGATGTGTTTCGCCAGGGCTTCTTCATGGTAAGAAGGGTGCGGAATGGAACAGACTTTGGCAAAAATATCCCACAGCGGCTGTGGCGAAAGTTGAGACAGTTCAGACACTATAAGTCTCCTGTAACAGTCAGCTCAGTCAGGATCCATTGGCAGGCGAACTGATTGAGATGCTGTAGGTTTAAGGTTAAGTAATCCCCGCCAGACGTTGTGGCGAGTGGTCTGACAGAATATCACTTAATCTTAACCTGTGCGCGTGCGCGGGGAGAAAATCGGGTGTTTTTGCGGGCTGGCGACACGATAACCGCTGGTTTTTGTGAGCCGGACTCACTATAATCCGCCGCAACCTTTTTTCCCCCTGTATACATTTTTAGAAGCCGTCAATTCACTGGCTGGGACACCTATATGAGCGAAAAATACGTTGTAACCTGGGACATGCTGCAAATCCACGCCCGCACTATGGCAAAGCGCCTGCTGCCGGCAGAACAGTGGACTGGCATCATTGCAGTCAGCCGTGGTGGCCTGGTTCCTGCGGCTCTGCTGGCGCGTGAACTGTGCATCCGTCACGTTGATACCGTCTGCATCTCCAGTTACGACCATGACAATCAGCGCGAAATGCAGGTGCTGAAGCGCGCAGAAGGTGATGGCGAAGGCTTCATCGTGATTGACGATCTGGTGGACACCGGCGGTACGGCGAAAGCCATTCGCGAGATGTACCCGAAGGCCCACTTCATCACTATTTTCGCCAAACCCGCCGGCGCGCCGCTGGTTGACGATTATGTGATCGACATCCCGCAGGACACCTGGATTGAACAGCCGTGGGATATGGGCGTGGTATTTGTGCCGCCATTGGTAGGAAAGTAATTTTCCTCGCAATTCTTCTGAAACGCCCGGCTAATTGCCGGGCGTTTTGCTTGAGTTATACCGAAATTCCCATCGAGCTTGACCTGCCTCTTGTCTTCCCGCAACGTACTCCTTATATAGAGATAGCTGAATCTCGCTCTCGCAGCTGGCAACGGAGGATATTGCACCATGGCACCCGTCAATCTTACGGAAAAACTGTTTAAACCAACCTTTAAGTATCCTGAGACGTCAACGCTGGTTAACCGCATTCATCACCATCACAGCCCGCTGCACTCCGCGCTGGAAGGTGACTCCGCGCCTTGTTGGTACCGTACTATCAACCGCCTGATGTGGCTGTGGCGCGGCGTGGATCCGATTGAAGTGGAAGAGGTGCTGTCGCGCATTGCGGTGTCGACCTCTAAACACAGCGATGAACGCCTGCTCGATACGGTTATTGGTTATCGCAGTGGCAACTGGATTTATGAATGGACTCAGCAAGCTATGGCCTGGCAGCAAAAGGCCCAGGAGACAGAAGACGTCACCCTTGCCAGCCAGTACTGGCTCAATGCCGCTAACCTATACAGTATCGCCAGTTATCCGCATCTGAAAGGCGATACGTTGGCCGAACAGGCCGAAGTACTGGCAAACAAAGCCTTTGAACAGTCTGCGCTACACTCGCCTTACCAGCTGAAAGAGATCGATTTTGCCATCGAGGGCGGCGCACCGATCACCGGTTTCCTGCATCTGCCAAACGAGGGGAAAGCACCGTTCCAGACCGTCATGGTATGCGGTGGGCTGGACACTTTACAATGCGACCATCAGCGTCTGTTCCGTGAATACCTGGCACCGCGTGGCATTGCCATGCTGACGATCGACATGCCGTCGATTGGCTTTTCCGCCAAATGGAAACTCACGCAGGACACCAGTTTCTTGCATCAACAGGTGCTGGCGCAGCTGAGTAACGTGGCTTGGGTTGATGCCACTAAAGTCAGCCTGGTCGGTTTCCGCTTTGGCGCTAACGTCGCGGTGCGGCTGGCCTATCTCGAACCACGCCGCGTACGCGCAGTGGCGACGCTCGGCGCGCTGGTACATACGCTGCTCTGCGACACTCAATGCCAGGAAAAAGTGCCAGATATGTACATGGACGTGCTCGCCAGCCGCCTCGGCATGTCGAACGCGTCTGACAGCTTACTGAAGACCGAACTTAATCGGTATTCTCTGAAAACGCAGGGTTTACTCGGACGCCGTACCCCGACGCCAATTTTAGCCGGTTACTGGGAGAGTGATCCCTTCAGCCCTAAGGAAGAATCGAGGCTGATTGCGGATTCTTCGGCTGATGGCAAGCTATTAAATATCAAACAAGAGCCGCTTTTCAGCAACTTTGACCGTGCTTTACATGAGATTTGCGACTGGCTTGCGGCGAGAATGCGATAACTTAATAGTTGCTAATTCTTAACTTTTTGCTACAACTGATGACCTACATATGGAGGTTGTACTATGACGTTACCAAGTGGTCATCCTAAAAGCCGGCTAATGAAACGTTTCGGTACTCTGGGCCCTTACATCCGTGAAGGAAAGTGCGAGAACGATCGCTTCTTCTTTGACTGTCTTGCGGTCTGTGTAAACGTTAAACCTGCGCCCGAGAAGCGTGAATTCTGGGGCTGGTGGATAGAGCTGCAATCTGAAGCAGAACGTTTTACTTATGTTTATCACTTCGGCTTGTTTGATAAAGACGGGAACTGGAAGGTGCAAAACATTAAGGATGTTGAAGTTCGCGACAAGCTGGAGACCACCCTGCGCGGTTTCTACAAGAACCTCAACGCCATGATTGTTGATATGTCACTAAAGCTGGAACCTGCCGAAGATTTTGGCGACGAACCTTTGAAGCTGTCAGCCTGACATTGATGCTTCACCCCGCACGCGCTCTGCAATGTTGCGTTATGCCTTCGGGCATAACGCTTCTCTCCTTTTCCAAAGACAACAGCCCACCTCTTCATTTAAACTCTCATTAATATTTCTATTTCAAACGGCAGAGTGATTATGAGTGGCAGCCAAACCTTGGTTGTAAAACTGGGCACCAGCGTGCTCACCGGCGGCTCCCGTCGCCTTAACCGGGCTCACATCGTTGAGCTGGTCCGCCAGTGTGCGCAGCAACATGCCGCCGGGCACCGGATTGTGATTGTCACCTCCGGCGCAATTGCCGCCGGGCGCGAACATCTGGGCTACCCCGAACTCCCCGCCACCATTGCTTCCAAACAGCTGCTGGCCGCCGTTGGGCAAAGTCGCCTGATTCAACTGTGGGAACAGCTGTTCTCTATTTATGGCATCAACATTGGTCAGATGTTGCTGACCCGCGCCGATCTGGAAGACCGCGAACGTTTCCTCAATGCGCGCGACACCATGAATGCGTTGCTCGATAACCACATCGTGCCAGTGATCAACGAGAATGACGCCGTCGCCACTGCTGAGATTAAAGTGGGTGATAACGACAACCTGTCAGCGCTGGCGGCTATTCTCGCCGGGGCGGACAAACTGCTGCTGCTGACCGACCAGCGCGGCCTGTTCACCGCTGATCCTCGCACTAATCCGCAGGCCGAGTTAATTCGCGAAGTGACCGCTATCGACGACGCCCTGCGCGGCATTGCCGGTGACAGCGTGTCTGGCCTCGGTACCGGCGGTATGGCCACGAAGCTGCAGGCCGCTGACGTCGCCTGCCGTGCCGGTGTGGATACCATTATTGCCGCAGGCAGCCTGCCAGGGGTGATAGGCGATGTGATCAACGGCGTTTCTGTGGGTACCCGCTTCCACGCCATGCAAACGCCGCTGGAGAACCGCAAACGCTGGATCTTCGGCGCACCGCCAGCGGGTGAAATCACTATTGATGACGGTGCGGTGGCCGCAATGCTTGAGCGCGGCAGTTCGCTGCTGCCCAAAGGCATTCGCGACGTGAAAGGTGATTTCTCGCGTGGCGAAGTGATCCGCATCCGCAGCCTGGCCGGGCGCGACCTGGCGCACGGCGTCAGCCGCTATAATAGCGACGCCATGCGCATGATTGCCGGCCACCACTCCCAGCAGATTAGCGATATTCTCGGTTACGAGTACGGCCCGGTTGCCGTGCACCGTGACGACATGATTGTCAGTTAAGACGGTTTAATAAAGGAAATACCCATGTTGAACGCAATGGGCAAGGCCGCCAGACAGGCCGCCTACCAGCTTTCCACTCTCAGCACCGCCGAGAAAAACCGTGCGCTGCTGGTGATTGCCGACATGCTTGAGGCTAACAGCCAGAGTATTATTCAGGCTAATGAACTGGACATGTCCGCCGCCCGTGACAGCGGCATGACCGACGCGTTACTCGACCGCCTGCTGCTGACTCCTGCGCGTTTATCCGCTATTGCCAGCGACGTGCGTGATGTCTGCCGTCTGAGTGATCCGGTAGGGCAGGTGATAGATGGTTCCATGCAGGACAGCGGATTACGGCTCGAACGCCGTCGGGTACCCCTTGGCGTGATCGGCGTAATTTATGAAGCGCGTCCTAATGTCACCATCGACGTCGCCAGTTTGTGCCTTAAAACCGGCAATGCGGCCATTCTGCGCGGCGGCAAAGAGACGCACCATACCAATCAGGCCACGGTGAAAGTGATTCAGCAGGCACTGGAGCAGTGCGGTTTGCCGAAGGCGGCAGTGCAGGCCATCGACAGCCCCGACCGTGCGCTGGTGGCCGAGATGCTGCGTCTGGATAAATACATCGACATGCTGATCCCCCGCGGTGGTGCGGCGCTGCATAAGTTGTGCCGCGAGCAGTCAACTATTCCGGTGATCACCGGCGGCATTGGCGTGTGTCACACCTTCGTTGATGAAAGCGTGGATTTCGCCAAAGCGCTGACCGTGATAGAAAGCGCCAAAGTACAGCGCCCAAGTGCCTGTAACAGCCTCGAAACGCTGCTGGTGCATGACGCCATTGCCAGCCGCTTCCTGCCAGAGCTCAGTACTAAAATGCACGCAGCCGGCGTCACGCTGCACGCAAGCCAAGCCGCCATGCCACATCTGCAAAACGGCCCGGCGAAAGTGGTGGCGGTGGAGGAAGAGGATTACTCGGACGAATGGCTGTCGTTGGATCTCAACGTCACGATAGTTGCTGACATCGACGCCGCCATCGCGCATATCCGCGCCTACGGCACCGAGCACTCTGACGCTATCCTCACCCGTTCCATCAGCCAGGCCGAACGCTTTGTGAATGAAGTGGACTCCTCGGCGGTGTACGTCAATGCCAGCACCCGCTTCACCGACGGCGGCCAGTTTGGCCTCGGCGCTGAAGTCGCGGTCAGCACCCAAAAACTCCACGCACGCGGCCCAATGGGACTCGAAGCCCTGACGACCTATAAGTGGATTGGCTATGGTGACGATTTAGTCCGTCCGTAAGAGGAACAGAAGGGCACCGGTGGATTTGCAGAGGATGAAACCGGTGCAAAAAATCCTAAAATCAACAGGTTGTTGAGAAAAGCAGCAATCGCACTTTCTCACTATTGACTCACGCTGAAGATTTCAATAAATTACGCCACGTAGTCCCCGCAGCACTCAAAAAGCCGACTTAGCTCAGTAGGTAGAGCAACTGACTTGTAATCAGTAGGTCACCAGTTCGATTCCGGTAGTCGGCACCATTTCAATAAACGTCATCACTCACACTCCTGCATTATTCCACTTTCTGATACTTACGTTCACCCATTAAAATTTATACACCCTCATTTTAGCTCTTCAAATCTTCTGGAATCTGTCTCGCGGCATCAACACGCTCACCCTCAGTCTCTAATATTTCCAATACAATCGGCACCTGCATTGCGCGCGTTATCGCTTTGACTCATGGATTGAAGTTGTGGTTTCTATACCACCCGCAATATCCCAGTTGTAGCCCTGGCGGGGCAGCCTTCTGGCTGACTGGGGTCCTCAAAGGCCGGTACTGCGAACTCCTTCTGGGTTGCCACCAAAGAATTACAGTCTAGTTAATATCTCTCAGCCCATCGATACCTTTCTGAGGAAGGCTAATTATCGTTTTTAGGCTGTTCTCAATTCGGTTAACAATCTCTTGCCGTGGACCCATTCGCCAGTCGTTGCTTGAGTAAAATGCATCCAGCACCGACGACATGCTTTCCTCACTATCAAAAGTGCGTATGAGATAGTAACTATCCTGATCATGCAGCGAGTTTCCATAAGAAACGATGTCTATACCGTGTTGGTGATGAAGGGGAGCGCTGATTTCCGCCATGATGTTATGGAACTCTGCGCCAGTGCCTTTACTCAACGTGTATTGTAAGATCTCTACGATTTTATTTTCCATCAACACTGAGTCTCCTGTATTTATATATTAAGATCCCTGCTGTCCGAGTATGACATAACAAAATAACAAGATTGCAATAGGGTTGTTATATGAGCCCTCTGCATAATCTGCATTTTTTCGCGAAAATATTTGCTTTTTCAATCCTCATTCAACCATCTTTATCTGACTTATCCCTTATTTTTAGATGTAAAATATGGTTAATGTAAAATTATCAGTACAAAAAATAACTGAAAAGCCATTTCAAAGCAGGGAGTGTTTGTTTTTCATGAACATGGCTTAAAAAAACTGTGTTGGTCATTATTTGAAAGGTTTGCGGATTAATAGTATTTTTATTTTTAAACTATTTTTAATTTTAATTATATCAATGAGATGTAATAAAAAAGACTGACGTCTTAATGATGAGTTGGAAAGAAATGATGACGATGAATTAAGTGATTTGCCACTTTAGGATATTTGATATTAGGAGTATCCCTGACCATTATTCTCTGGACAAAAATTCGGAAACTCAGTTCGGATTATTTGTATAACCATTACAGCTATCTATCTACCTGAATATCACTTTGAGGTATTATTAGCATGGAAAGTAATAAGGCTTTAATGTCAGAAAATGAAAAAGGTGCACTCTATTTAATCGATCAGGCAATGGGATATACCTATCAGGCGGCGCTGCGTGCAGCGGCGGTGTTGGGGGTTGCCGACCATCTTATAAAAGGGCCGAAAACAATCCAGGATCTTGCGAAAGATCTGGGTGTGGATTGGAAACAGCTCAACCGCGTTATGCGGTTGTTGGCAACGCGTCATATTTTCCTCGAACGTGATGACGGGCGTTTTAGTCTTAACCCGCCAGCTGAATACCTCTGTACCTCTAACCGTTATTCTCTGCGTTCGGCGGTGCTGATGTTGACCGATGAAACCTTCTGGCGTCCTCTGGGGAATCTGGCGGAAAGCGTGCGAGGGCACTCTGCCTTCAAGCAACTGTTTGATATGTCGTTCTTCGAATATTGGTCACAGCGTGCGTCGAACGATCAGGGTTATGACTTCCATTCCGGCATGTCTTCCATGTCTGAAGTGGAAAATATGTTCCTGGTCAGAAGTTATGACTTCCCGAAAAACGCGACGGTGGTGGACGTAGCCGGAGGGATGGGGGGCTTGCTGTTGCAGGTTCTGCGCGCTAATCCGACGCTTCACGGCATACTCTTCGATCAGCCCCACGTATTGAACCGCAACCGTCTGGCGGAGCTGGGTGATGATTCCCGCTGGGAATTGCAGGGCGGAAGTTTCTTTGAAACCTGCCCGGAAGGCGATATTTACCTGCTTAAATACATTACCCATGACTGGTCAGACGAAAACTCCGCCAAAATATTGAGCAACTGCCGTAAGGCGATGCGCCCTGGCGGTAAGATACTCATCATGGATCCGGTGATCCCTGAAGGTAGCGTGCGTCACTCCGGCAAGGAAATGGATCTTCTGCTGATGGCGAGTTTTGACGGTGGACGCGAACGCACCGAGTCTGAGCTGAAAGAATTGGTGGATAACGCCGGTCTGAAAATTAACCGCATCATCGACAGCGGTTTCTTTGTCTCCATCATTGAAACCGTGGCGAAATAACAGCGCTCCGTCCTCAGTTATTGTTAACACCCTAAAAACACTGTGCAGTTACAGTGTTTTTAGGTTTGTACCGCCCTCCTTTATAGCCCGCATCAACGGCTCTTTTTACGTTGATTGCTAAATTGTTATGTTATAACATATCCATTCAATAACCTATAATGGCTCAGGATGGACCAATGAAAAAGAATGTTTTTGCTTTCACACTGACTCTGGGAATTTTATCGACCAGCGCGGCGTCATTCGCGCATAACCACGCTCATGGCGTGCCTTTATCTGCGGCAGAGCGTCAGGCCAGTGAGGGTGTGTTTGAGGATTCGGCCGTTAAAGACCGACCGCTGGCCAACTGGAATGGCATCTGGCAGTCATTGAACCCTTATTTGCTCAACGGTGATTTGGATCCGGTATTGGAGAAGAAAGCCAAACAGAAGGGGGGGAAAACGTTAGAAGAGTACAGGGCATATTACAAACAAGGCTATGCGACCAATATTGATATGATTGGCATTGAAGATGATGTGATTGAGTTTCATGTCGGTGAAAATGTCCAAGCCTGTCAATATACCTACTCCGGATTCAAAATACTGAATTACGCCTCCGGTAGGAAAGGCGTACGCTATTTATTCGAGTGTCTTGATGTTCACTCCAAAGCCCCGAAATATGTCCAGTTCAGTGACCATATTATCAGCCCGCGCAAGTCCGAACATTTTCATATTTATATGGGCAATGTTTCTCAGGATGCCCTGTTAAAAGAGATGGATAACTGGCCAACCTTTTACCCTTATATGTTAACCAAGGCACAAGTGGTTGATGAGATGCTTCATCATTAAAGACGGTTGTTGTGCTGAGGCCCGGCTTTCACACCCTGCCGGGCCAACCCGAAGATACTCCCGCCATTCCTTCAATTCTCTCATTCTTCATGGTCTTATCCTTCACATTGAATTAGAATGATAACTATTATCATTATTGTTTTTAATTCCTGTGGCGACAGGGATGAGTTAAAACCTGTCGCCTCCTTTTATCACCCTGTCTGAGAGGATTTATGACACCTTTTATCTCCCCCTTCGTGAAGAAGCGCATTCTGCCGCTGGCATTGTTAGTTTCACTGGCGACGTCAGGCTCTGCCTGGGCTGAAAGCACCTTTACGGTGGAACGCAAGCCGGTCAACAAGGGCGCTTATGAGCTGGTGTATGACTCACCGCAGGCGCTCTATGTGGCGACGTCGGGCAGCCGTAAGCTCGATAAAGGCGGCGCGTTGTATCGGCTGGATCCTGCTACGCTGAACATCACCCAGACCATTAAAAATGAGCTGAAACCCTTCGGGCTGGCGATGAACAAGAAGACCGGCACGCTATTCTTGGGTAATACCATCAACAGCGCGATCACCGCCGTGGATGCCAAAAGCGGGGAAGTGAAGGGCTCACTGGTGCTGGATAAGCGCCCACGCACCGAAACCGAACGTCCTCTGGCCCCGCGTGAACTGGTCGTTGATGAGAGCACCAACACTGTCTATATGGGCGGGCTGGGCGATCAAAGTGTGGTCTGGGTGATTGATGGCGCAACATTGCAACTTCGCAAAACCATCGAAGGTCTGGGTAAATATGCTACCGGGCTGGCGCTCGACAGCGCAGCTTCCCGTCTGTATGTCACCAACGCAGATAACGAAGTGATCACCATCGATACTAAAACCGATACGGTGATCTCCCGTGTGAAGCTGGAGGCTGATGCCGACCACTTTTATCTGAATATTGCACTGGATCCGGCCACGCATCGTGCCTTCATTACGGACTCCAAATCACCGCAGCTGCTGGTAGTGAATACCGAAAATGGCAAGGTGCTGCAAAAAGTTGAGGTGCCGGTCTCACTGGCAGTGCTGTTCAACCCGGTGCGCCACGAAATTTATGTCACTCACCGTGAAGCGGGTAAAGTCAGCGTGATTGATGGCAAAACCTATAAAATGCTGCACAGTATCGACACGCCGGTTCATCCGAACAGCCTGGCGCTGTCCGATGACGGCCAGTCTCTGTTTGTAAGCGTGAAGCAGGCGTCATCGAAGAAGCAGGAAGCCTCTGCGCCGGATGATGTGGTGCGTATCACGTTTGCCGATAAGTAAATCAACGACATAAAAAAGCCGCTGCGAAGTGATGCGTAGCGGCTTTTTTTATCGCTTAACGAGGCTTAGAAGTGGGTATTCACACTCATATAATAGGTGCGGCCTGGTTCGTTGTAGGTCGCGGCACCGGCGCCATACATATAGGCATTGGTGACGGCGTTGCCTACGGTCTGGGCGTTACCTTCACGGAACTGGCGTTTATCAAACAGGTTATCGATACCCGTGGTGACGCTGACGTATTTATTTACCGTGTAGGTCCCACTCAGGCCAAATACGGCGTACGGGCTGACTTCATGTTTTTCGCTGCCGGTGATAGGTTCGCCTTTGTAGTTGTACTTCTTCGGTTTCTGACGGCCATACCAGGTCATGGTGGTTTGCAGGGAGAGGTCTTCCGTGGTTTGCCAGCTCAGTGTAGAGTTGATGGTAAATTTCGGAATGATCGACAGGTAATCGCCGGTCTCTTTATTCTTGCTCTCAATCATGTACGTGCCGTTGTTATTCCACGCAATAGTCTCGGTGACCGGCACATTGAGCGTCCCTTCCAGCCCCTGAACCACGGCTTTCGGCACGTTCTCCCATTTGTACACATCAGACTTACCGTTGACAGACGTCCCGCTTGGCAGATAACCGGCTTCGATTTTGTCGCGGTAATCATTGCGGAAGTAGGTCAGGCCTGCCAGATAGCCGCTACGGTGGAACTCCAATCCAATCTCTTTATTGATGCTGGTCTCGGCTTTCAGGTCGTCATTACCCAACAGGTAACAGCCCCCGGCACTGGCGGCACAGCCCTGGCCTTTACTGTAGAGCACATAGTTCGGGTTGGTCTGATAGAGGCTCGGCGCTTTATAGGCGCGGGCGATGCCCATTTTCAGCGTGAAGTCGTCCCCCAATTCCTGAGACAGGTTCAGGGCCGGGCTCCAGTTGTCGCCGACAACTGAATGATGATCAAAACGCAGGCCCGGGGTCAGCGTGGTGCTGTCAGTCAGCTCCATATTGTTCTCGGTGAAGAGTGAGAAAATCTCCGCCGAGGAGTAGGGGCTGCGGTTGGAAGGATCAATACCGGCGATATTCCCGCCCATCATGCTCTGGGTATTGGAGGAGGGATCCTTCATTTTTTGCTGATTCCACTCGGTCCCCAAGGTGGCCGTCTGCGGTACCAGTAACTCGAACGGCACACTCATTTCACTGTGCAGCAGCACGTCATTGAGGTTGGTGGTGCTAAAGCCGGTGTCGGCGAAAATGCCTTCGGTGCCTCCCGCCAGACCTTCATTCATGCGCGAGTTTTTGGTCTTCTCGTACTGGACATAGTTGGTGGTGCTGACGCCGTTATCCCAGGCACCGCGATAGCTCAGCGAGTAGGCCTGGCGATAAATACGGTTGGTTTCATCACCGTACATGCTTTTTACCAGCGCACTGGTGTTGGTGTTTTGCGTATCACCGGCATACAGGTTGCCCTGACGTCCACCGGATGCTTCAAACTCCAGCGACTGCATCGGTGCGAAATCCCAGCGCAGCAGGCCATCAATATTTTTATCAATCACCCCTTCGCGGCCCGCAGGCAGGGTATCGGCATAGGTTCCTGTACGCAAAGACTGGTGCCCCTGGTTGATGTCCTGCGCATCAGCCTGTGTTTTGCTGTACCCGCCAAACAGGCGGAAGCTGAACTGATCACCGAGCGGGCCGGAGAGGCTGAAGTCGGTACGTTTGGTCGCGCCTTCTGACTTATGCTCTGGCGCGTTCATGTAAGTATTCCATGACCCGTGCAGCTCTTTGGTGTCGCGCTTGGTGATGATATTCACCACGCCGCCTGCCGCGCCGTTGCCGTAACGGGCCGCGGCCGGGCCACGGAGCACTTCGATACGTTCGATCATCTCTGGCGGCACCCAGGCAGTATCGCCACGGGTATCACGCTCACCGCGCCAGCCCTGACGCACTGAGTTACGGCTGCTGACCGGCATGCCGTCAATCAGGATCAGGGTATTTTCCGGGCCCATGCCGCGAATATCGATCTGGCGGTTGTTGCCGCGCTGGCCGCTGGTGGAGTTCCCGGTCAGGTTAACGCCGGGCATGGTGCGGATGAGTTCGTTGATATCACGGGCCGGAGGACGTTTTTGGATCTCCTCGGCGGTAATGGTGGAAACACCCGGTGCCTGCAGGTTCTGCTGGGCGGCGGTGACCATAATGGTGTCGCCATCCGGCGCTTTGGTTTCACTGCTGTCGGGGAGATCTGAAGGGGATTCAGCCGGAGAAGGGCTGGTGGTTGCTGCACTGAGTGGTGTTGAGAATGCGGTGGCCCCGAGGCCCAATCCCAGAAGCGTCGCTAAAGAGTAGCTGGACAATTTATTGTTCATTTTCGTTCCTGTCCGGTTTCCATCCCTGAACTGCCGGGTGTACTGGCTGCATCAGAAGGGCAAAACGCCAGCAGCGGGATGGCCGGTTGTCGTGTTGTGTGTAGTCAATACCCGCCCAACCCTATGGGCAGACACACACTATTGCAAATGAAAACAATTATCAATACCATTCTCTTTATCGTCTGTCGCAATTCAAAAAAATAATCGTTCATGTAAGTCGTTATAAATGATGCGGTTATAAAGATGTTAAATATAGCAACCACAGGATGAGTAGGGATGTTGAAAATGGAACCAGAGTCAGAAAGTGGCACGCTCCTGTCCAGCCGACACGCGGGCAGTGATAGCTGGTGGCTGGACATCGCCCGACGCGGAACGCCATGGATTGAGCCCTCAGGGCAGGGTAACTGGAAGGTCACGTTCTTCTGGCGCGATCCGCAAGGCAGCGAGTACACGTCAGCCTGTCAGCGCGTGTGGATCAACATCACTGGCAAGACTGACCACCATCAACCCAATCCTCCGCAGAGCCTGCAACGCCTCGGCGGCACCGATGTCTGGTACTGGCAGACCGAAATGGAAGCGGGTTGGCGAGGCAGTTACAGCTTTATGCCTGCTACCGAAAACCGGCCTTTCGCGCCGCCCTCAGACGACCCTCACGCCAACATGATGGCGCTGCGCCATTGGTGGCGTGACCGCTTTGAAACCTCTACGCACGACATACTTAATGCCCATCGCAGCTGGTCCGGCGGGCGCGGGCATCGCGTCAGCGGGCTACACATGCCAGACGCCCCACCGCAACCCGCCTGGCGTGATTTCGACGACTTCGCCACCGGCTGTGGTCGCTGTATGCCAGCACCGCCAGCTTTGCTGCAAAAGCACCAATGGCACAGCCCGCGCCTTGGTAATAGCCGCACGGTATGGGTCTATACCACCGGCGAAGATGACCCGGCTTCACGCCCGCTGGCTATTTTACTTGATGGGCAGTTCTGGTCGCAGCAGATGCCGGTCTGGGAGCCGCTGCATCAGCTGACGGAGCAGGGGAAAGTACCCGAAGCGGTCTATCTGTTAATTGAAGCGATCGACACCGAACACCGTAGCCGCGAGCTGACTTGCAATGCCGACTTCTGGCTGGCGGTGCAGGAAGAACTCCTGCCGCAGCTGCACAGCTGGGCGCCTTTCCATGCTTCACCTGACACCACCGTGGTCGCCGGGCAAAGCTTTGGCGGTCTCTCCTCCCTCTATGCCTGTTTGCATTGGCCACAGACCTTTGGCTGTGCGCTCAGCCAGTCGGGATCATTCTGGTGGCCGCAGCGCGGGCAGTCTGAAGAGGATTCCGGGTGGCTGCTGCGCCAGATTGAGCAGGGTGCCGGGCAGGCTTCGCCGCTGAAGATCTTTATGGAAGCCGGTGTGCATGAACGGCTGATCCACCGGGTGAACGGCGAACTGCGAGATCTGTTGCAGCAGACGCCGCATCAGGTCCATTACCGTGCGGTCGCGGGGGGCCACGACGCCTTATGCTGGCGCGGCGGGTTGATGGACGGACTGGAGATGCTGTGGTCGCCGCACTTTGTTGCCAACACGCCGGTCGGTGAAACCGAAGGAGCCCACGATGGAAAGCCTTAACCCGTTTGATGATGAAAACGCCGTCTGCTGCGTACTGATTAACGACGAACAACAGTACAGCCTGTGGCCGGAAAATCTCACCGTTCCCGCCGGATGGCGCGTGACTTTCGGCCCGACAGCCCGCAGTGAATGTAACCTCTGGCTGGAAGATAACTGGCGTGACATGCGCCCGCACTCCCTGCGCCTGCATGATGCAGCCTCATTCGAACAGGAGCCTACCGGTGTCTGAAACGTCTCTTTTACCTGCTGAGGCGCTGACCGCTTCAGCTCTCGCGCTGGTGGCCGCGCAGCCCGGCATCTGGATGGCGGACCAACTTTCGCCGCACGGCAATGCGTACACCGTCGCTCACTACATTGAAATCAACGGTCCGCTCGATGCGCATTTCATGACGCAGGCCATTATTCAAGGGCTAAGCGAGGCTGACACCGTTTCGATGCACTTTGAAGAACGCGACGGCATTGCGCTGCAAACGCCGTGCCCGTTAGCACCTGACTTTCAGCCTGAGTGCGTGGACATGCGCCAGTCGACCGACCCGCAACAGGCGGCACAGGCGTTAATGCGTCAGGACCTGGCGGCGGAACTGCGCATTCTTAGCGGTACAACCCTGCATCGGCATGTGTTGATTCAGGTCAGTGATGCGCGCTGGTTCTGGTATCAGCGTTATCACCATATTCAGGTGGATGGCTTCAGTTTCACGGCCATAGCGCGGCGCATTGCCACGATTTATACCGCGCTGTGTCAGCACAAAACGCCGGAACCCTCGCCGTTTGTGCCGTTTAGCGACGTGGTTGAGGAAGTTGAGCGCTACCAGCAGGGCCCTGCTTTTGCGCGTGACGCCCAATTCTGGCGTGAAAAAGCCAAAGCACTGCCTGCACCGGCGACGATTTGTCCACAGCCGCTGGCCGGGCAGGTACCGTCCGTGCGTCTTCACCGCCTCTCCTGCGCCTGTGACGCCACTCAGATTAACGCGCTGACGGCTGGCCAGGCGCAGCAACTGACCGCCAGCGATATTGCCATCGCACTGGTGGCGTTATGGGTTTCACGTCTGAGCGGTCAGACGGATTTCTGCGGCGGTTTTATCTTCATGCGCCGCATGGGTTCCGCCGCCCTGTGTGCCACGGGGCCGGTGATCAACGTGCTGCCGGTGGCGATGAAGGTCGATCCTGCTGCCACTCTGTCTGAACTTGCCGTGCGCCTGCGCGATGAGCTAAAGAAAGTCCGCCGCCATCAGCGTTATGACGCCGAGCAGATCACCCGTGATTTGGGCATGGCAGGAGACGCCCAGCCGCTGTATGGCACGGTATTCAACTTCAAAATGTTCGACTACCAGATTGATTTTAACGGCGTGGCGGGTATCACCCATGACCTCGCCTCCGGCCCGGTAAGGGATCTGGAAATCGCGCTGCACATCGGTGAAGACGGCGCGCTGACCGTCGATCTTCAGGCCAACGCTGAGCGCTATGATCGCGATGAACTGCAGGCGCACTTGCAACGTCTGCCGTTGCTGCTGCGTCAATTTGCCGCTGATGCCGGACTGGCCGTGGGGGCCGCCAATCTTCTGAGCGAAGCGGAGGGGGAATTACTCGAACAGGTCAATAACACCGCTAATCCGGTAGTGAAAAGCACGCTCAGCCAGCAACTGGCGCAACAGGCCGAACGCACGCCGCACGTGCCTGCATTGGCGGATGAACAGTATCAGTTCAGCTACGCGCAAACCCGCCAGCAGGTTGCAGCACTGGCGCAGCAGCTGATTGAGCAGGGCGTGAAGCGGGGCGATATCGTGGCCGTTGCCCTGCCGCGTTCGGTGTTTCTGTCCCTGGCGTTGATGGCGATTGTTGACGTGGGTGCAGCCTATTTGCCGCTGGATACCGGCTACCCAGACGAACGTCTGCGGATGATGCTGGAAGATGCAAAACCACGTCTGATTATCACTCATCCCGACCAGCTTGCGCGCTTTGCCGGACAAGGCCGTGTTCTGCTGGTCGATAAGCCGTTCAGCCCCGATGCGGCGACAGAGATCCCGGTTGATGCCCCCACACCGGAGCACGCCGCTTATCTGATCTTCACCTCCGGTTCCACCGGCCGCCCGAAAGGCGTGGTGGTGGGGCATCAGGCTATCGTTAACCGGCTGCTGTGGATGCAGGATCACTACCCTATCGGCTGTCATGACGTGGTGTTGCAGAAAACGCCGTGCAGCTTTGACGTCTCGGTGTGGGAGTTTTTCTGGCCGCTGATGGTGGGTGCCCGGTTAGTGATGGCTCCGCCGGAAGCGCACCGTGATCCTGAACAACTGCTGAAGCTGATTGAGCAGCATCAGGTCACCACGCTGCACTTTGTGCCGTCGATGTTGGCGGCGTTTGTCAGCGCGCTGGATACCCCGCAGGCTATCGCCCAGTGTGCTTCGCTCAAACAGGTATTTTGCAGCGGCGAAGCGCTGCCCGCCGAGCTTTGCCGCCTGTGGCAGCGTAAAACCGGCGTGCCGCTGCACAATCTTTATGGCCCAACGGAAGCGGCGGTGGACGTCAGTTGGCACCCCGCCTGGGGCGACGCATTGGCGGCGGTGAACGGGGCGAATGTGCCGATTGGCCTGCCGGTCTGGAACACCGGATTGCGTATTCTCGATGCGCGCTTACAGCCGGTACCGCCCGGCGTAGCGGGGGATCTCTACCTGACCGGCGACCAGCTGGCGCAGGGCTATCTCGGCCGTCCGCCGCTCACCGCCAGTCGCTTTGTTGCCGACCCGTTCGGGCAGGGCGGACGCATGTACCGCACCGGCGACGTCGCGCGCTGGCTGCCTGACGGAGCGGTGGAGTATCTCGGGCGCAGTGATGACCAGCTGAAAATTCGCGGTCAGCGTATCGAACTGAGTGAGATTGACCATGCGCTGCTCTCGCTGCCTGGCGTACAGCAGGCGGTGACCAACGCCATGACATTGGGTGCCGTCAGCAGCGAGGCGACCGGCGGTGACGCACGTCAGCTGGTGGGATATCTGGTCCCTCAGCCGGGTGTGACATTGGACGCGGAAAGTCTGCGGGCCGCGCTGGCAGAACGTCTGCCCGCGCATATGGTACCGGTGGTACTGGTCACGCTCGATGCGCTGCCTCTCAGCGCGAACGGTAAGCTCGACCGAAAAGCCTTACCGCAGCCGCAAAGCGGGGCGCAAACGCAGGGGCGCAGGCCGCTGCCCGGGCTGGAGAGCACCATTGCCGCGCTGTTTGGCCGTTTATTGCAGTGTGAACAGGTCTTCGCCGACGACGATTTCTTCGCGCTCGGCGGCCATTCGCTGCTGGCAATGCGTCTGGCGGCAGAGTTACGGCGCGAACTTGGCAAGCCGGTATCGGTCGGGCAGGTGATGGTGGCCTCACGCGTCGAACAGCTGGCGCAACTGCTGGCCGAAGATCGCACGCAGGAAGAGGCGGATCGCAGCGGTTTTGATGCCGTGCTGCCGCTGCGTACCGGCAGCGGGCCGACCCTGTTCTGCCTGCATCCGGCTTCGGGTTTTTCCTGGCAGTTTAGCGTATTGCCGCGTTATATCGATGAACACTGGTCGCTGGTCGGCATTCAGTCACCATATCCTGACGGTCCGCTGGCGCTCAGCCAGAATATGGAACAGGTGTGCGATGCTCACCTGCAAACCGTGCTCTCGGTGCAGCCGCACGGGCCCTATCACTTCATCGGTTATTCCCTCGGGGGGACGTTGGCGCAGGGCATTGCGGCTCGTTTACAGGCCCGAGGGGAGGAGGTGGCGTTTCTCGGGTTGCTGGATACCTACCCGCCGGAGACCCAGAGCTGGGACGTGATGCTCGACGACAACGTCCTGCAGGAGATCCAGCGCGAACGTCAGCAGTTCCGCGCCGCCTCTGAACAGACGTTGGATGGCGAACAGAGCGAAGCCCGTCAAACCATGTTTGACCATATCGAAGCCAACTATGCGGACTCGGTGAGGTTGCTGTCAGCCACGAAAACGGCACGTTTTCACGGGCAGGCCACGCTGTTTGTTGCCCGCCAGACGTTACAGGAGGGGATGGATGTGCAGCAGACCTGGGCGGAATATGTCGACGCTCTGCAGGTTCATGAACTGGACTGCGCGCACGTGGATATCGTCTCACCGGCATCCTTCAAGGTGTTGGGACCGCTGCTCAACCGTGTTTTAAGAACCTTAGCCGTTTAGCGTTCAGGCCGCTGGCGAAGGCTCTCTTCCCAGCGGCACCACCAGGGGCGTATGCGAAACCGGATCGTCAATGATCATACAGCGCAGGCCGAATACCTCTTCGATCAGCGACGTGGTGACAATCTCTGCCGGAGCACCTTCAGCGAGAATTTTGCCATCACGCATGGCAATCAGATGCGTAGCGTAACGGCAGGCGTGATTGAGGTCATGCAGCACCACGACCAGCGTGCGGCCCAGATTGCGGTTCAGGTCCTGCATGAGTTCGAGCAAATCAATCTGATGGGTGATATCCAGCCAGGTGGTTGGCTCATCAAGCAGCAGCAGCGGCGTTTGCTGCGCCAGTACCATGGCGATCCACACCCGCTGGCGCTGCCCGCCGGAAAGACTATCCACAGTGCGGTCCGCCAGTTCGCTGATGCCGGTGGCGTGCATAGCCTCCGCCACGGCCAGCCGGTCGACTTCACTCCAGCGACTGAACAGGCGCTGATGTGGATAACGCCCACGGCCGACTAAATCCTCCACCAGAATGTCGCCGGGCGCGACGGAGCTTTGCGGCAGCAGGCCGAGTTCACGCGCCACCTCTTTAGTCGCGTACTCGCGGATGTGTCGCCCGTTGAGCAGCACGCTGCCCGACTGTGGCGTAATCAGGCGGCTGAGCGTGCGCAGCAGGGTCGATTTCCCACAGGCGTTCGGGCCGATGATCACCGTGAGTTCGCCTGGCGGAATGGCGAGATTCAGCCCTTCTATCACCACTTTCTTGTCGTAACTCAGGGTCAGGTTTTCACCCCGCAGCGGGGCGTTATGCAAGGTGGATGTCATCATTTTCTGCGCGACTCACGAATTAATAAACCCATCAGATAAATACCGCCGAGACTCACGGTCAGCACCCCAACCGGCAGCTGGTAAGGAAGGAACAGGCGCTGTGTGGCAACGTCGGCCACCAGCAGCAGTAGCGCGCCGGTCAGGCCTGCAATCAGTAGCGGTTGCGACTGATTTGCACACAACCGGCGGGCAATCTGCGGTGCCACCAGCGCGATAAAGGAGATAGGACCGGCTACGGCGGTGGCGGCGGCCGTCAGTGCCACCCCTGCCAGCATCAGCAGCAGCCGTGAACGTTCTACCGGCACGCCCAGCGCACGGGCCATATCATCACCCATCTCCAGCAAATGCATCCGTCGTGAGAGCAGCACCGCCAGTCCCCATGCCACAATAATCAGGCCAACGACCGGCAGGCTTTTGGCCCAGGTGATACCGTTCAGTGACCCTGCGCTCCACAAACCGGCGGTCAGTGCCGACTCCAGCGAAGCTGAAATTACCAGCCAGGTATTACCCGCCACCAGCAGTGCGCGCACGGCGATACCGACGATGATCAGGCGGAAGGTTTCTACGCCGTTACGCCAGGCCAGCAGATAAACCACGACGGCAGTCAGCAAACCGCCCGCCATCGCGCCAAGGGTCATGCCGAGGATCGCGCTATTAAACAGTACGATAGCCACCAGTACGCCGCTGTAGGCTCCAGTATTGAAGCCGATGACGTCAGGGCTGCCGAGCGGATTGCGCATCAGCGACTGAAAAATCGCCCCGCTGGCGGCCAGTGCCGCGCCTAAAATCAGCGCCATCGCCACGCGCGGCAACCGCCACTGGGTGACGATCACTGTCAGGTTATGTGGCCCTTCGCCGCGCAGGGCGTTAATCACCTGCCACGGAGTAAGGTACAGCGTGCCGCTGCCGAGGCCATAAACCGCCAATGCCGCGCATAACAAGAATAGGGTTAATAGCGTCAGCATCTGACGTGAAAATGGCGTGAATTTACGCGAATGCGGTGTGATAGACGTTATCGTGGTCATCGTCAGCCCCGCTTCATCAGGGCGCGGTTGCGCACCAGCACAATCAGCACCGGTGCGCCAATAAACGCGGTCACGATAGACACGCGCAGTTCGCCCGGCACCAGCAGCCGCCCGGCGATATCGGCTGTCAGTAACAACATCGGGGTCAGCACCAGTATCCAGGGCAGCATCCAGCGCGGGTCAGACCCGGCCAGATGGCGGGCGATGTGCGGCATGATCAGCCCGACAAAGGCAATCGGCCCAACCGCCGCCGTTGCGCCACCGCACAGCAAGGTCACGGCCAGCAGGCCGCAAAGTTGTGTGGGGACAATACGGGTACCGAGCGCGGTGGCGAGGTCGCTTCCCATGCTGAGTGTGTTCAGGGCGCGGGTCATCAGCAGTGCGAGCAGGGCGCCGGTGATAATCGGCCATGTCACCACGCGGATCACCTCCATGCTGCGGATATCCAGCGTACCGGCCTGCCAGAAACGCAGCTGATCAAACACCAGCGGATTGAGCAGTGACAACCCGGAAGAAAAACCCTCCAGTACGGCGCCGAGTGCTACACCGGCCAGCGTCAGGCGAATCGGGCTGACTTTGCCACCGCCGATGGCGCCGATTAGCGCCACCATCAGGGTGGCGACCAGCGCACCGGCAAAGGCGAACCACAGATACTGGCTGACATCGGTCGCGCCAAAAAAGGTGATGCCCAGCACCACGGCAAAACCGGCACCGGCGTTGACGCCAAGAATACCCGGGTCTGCCAGCGGATTGCGGGTGAGGATCTGCATCAACGCCCCAGCCAGCCCCAGCGCTATACCCGCCAGTAGCCCGGCCAGCGTGCGCGGTAAACGCGCATCGCGCACGATCACGCAGTCGGGCAAGTCGCACTGGCCCTGCCAAGCGCCAATGACGACGTGCAGTGGGATCGGTTTTGCGCCCGTGGAGAGACTCAGAAAAATAACCAGTACCAGGGCGGCAACTGCCAGCAGCATGCAGAGCGAACGGGGCAAAAAAGCCCGCGGCTGGGCCCGTTGCCCCGGTTTATTCAGGGGGGAACGCGCAGGGGATGGTTCAGTAAGAAGCCGTGACATGATGAGTAAGAATACCGAAGTTAATCTTAATGATATTTATTATCATTATCTATTGCGTTTGGCTATGGTAGCATGAGTTATCACTCTATAGCACTACTCTGACTGTGCCTTTTACTCGTTTAAGATAATTTTATAATGAATAAGCCTTCGATTTTGCTCGACTTTTCCCTGCTGAAAACCCACGCCACTTTCCGTGCCGTTTTTTGCGCCCGTTTTATCTCCATTCTGGCTCTTGGTCTGCTCGGTATCGCGGTGCCGGTGCAGATTCAGTCCATGACCGGCTCAACGCTGTTGGTCGGGCTGTCGGTCACGCTGGCGGGCAGTGGCATGTTTATCGGCCTGCTGATGGGGGGCGTCATGGCGGACCGCTATGAGCGCCGCCGCCTGATCCTGTTTGCACGCAGCACCTGCGGACTGGGGTTTATCGGCTTATGCATCAACGCCGCGTTACCTGCGCCTTCACTGACGCTGATCTATCTGCTGGCGGTATGGGACGGTTTCTTCGGGGCAGTCGGGGTGACGGCGCTGCTGGCGGCGACGCCAGCGATTGTCGGGCGGGAAAATCTGGTGCAGGCCGGAGCGATCAGTATGCTGACCGTGCGGTTTGGGTCGATTCTTTCACCGGCCATCGGTGGCCTGGTGATCGCCAGTGGTGGCGTGGTATGGAACTACGCGTTGGCGGCATTCGGCACCGGGCTGACGCTGATCCCTCTGCTGAAATTGCCGCAGCTGGCGCCGCCGGTGCAAAAGCGTGAGCATCCGCTGCGGGCGCTGATCTCCGGTTTCGCCTTCCTGCTACAGAACCGGGTGATAGGCATGGTGGCGCTGGTGGGCGCATTGCTGACCATGGCGAGCGCGGTGCGCGTACTCTACCCGGCGCTGTCAGGGATCTGGCAGGTCAGTGCCTCTGAACTGGGGCTGATGTATGCCGCTGTGCCGCTCGGCGCGGCGGTCGGCGCGCTGACCAGCGGACGGGTGGCCAACGTGGCGCGGCCAGGCTGGCTGCTGCTGATGACCGCCATTGGCGCATTTGTTGCTATCGGCCTGTTTAGTCTGATGCCGTGGTTCGGCCTCGGGCTGGCCTTCCTGGTGGTCTTCGGCTATCTCAGCGCCATCAACGCGCTGCTGCAATATGCGCTGATCCAGAACCTGACGCCGGATGATTTCCTCGGCAGGATTAACGGTTTGTGGACGGCGCAGAACGTGACGGGAGATGCCATCGGCGCGCTGCTGCTGGGGGCGATGGGCTCGGTGATGCTACCGGCCATGACCTCAGCCAGCTTCGGCTTTACGGCGGCGGTGCTGGGCGTGGTACTGGCGTTTACGATGCGGGCGTTACGGCATACCGCGACCGGCGGGCAACAGGCTCAGCCTGTGCCCGCCCGTGCAGTCAGTGAGAAGTAAACAGCGTTTCCAGCCGCGTCAGCAGGTTGCTGGCGCTGTAGTAATCCAGGCGAAAGGTGTCATTGCCGAGTGAATAAACCTGTTTGTCCTGCACTGCCGGAAGATGAGCCAGGAAGCGGTTGTCCATCAGCCGCTGGCTGTCGTTGTCATCGCCGGAAAACAGCAGCAGGGTTTTGCCGTTCAGCCCTTCGGCCATGTTTTCACCGGCCAGCTGTACGATGTCTTTACGCACGCCCTGGCTCTGGCCTCCGTGCACATTGTCCGGCGCGGTGGCGAGGGTGAACCCCAGTTCGTGCAGCAGCTGCCCCTGCGGCGAGGCGGAAGTCCACAAATTGGCCGCCTTGCCATCCGGGCGGTAGACCAGTGCGGAGACAGGTTGTGCGGGAAGTGTGAGCTCGTTTTTTAGCTTTTTAATCCGCTCATCAAACTGCTGTACGGTGGCTTGCGCCTGCGCTTCATGGCCGGTGGCAACGCCTAACTGCAATGCCAGATCCTGCCAGCTTTTATCGTCGTAGTTGACCACCAGTACCGGCGCAATGGCCGAAAGTTGGTCATACAGTTTCAGCGCAGAATCCCCGCCGGTGGCCGAGATAATGATCAGATCCGGTGCCTCTCCCGCGATGGCTTCGGCATTAGGTTCACCGATATAGAGCCGCTGCACCTTACGCTCGGCGGCAATCTTGCTCCACTGGCGGAAAAAACCCTGGTCATCGGCGATACGGCTGTTGGGGCTGGTGGCTCCGCTGGCAATCACCGGCGCATCAATTGCCAGCAGAGTGCCGGTAACGGTGATGCTGGTGGAGACAATCCGCTTGGGCGCGTGGTCCAGCGTAATGGTGCCGTGTGCCCCCGGGATCTGCCGCGGCCAGCCGTTTTCAGCGGCGAAGCAAGCGTGGGTCAGCAGGGCAAATATTCCGCCTGCGAGGGCCAATCGGTGGAGCAGGATGTTGTTCATTAAATGCAATCCTTCACTATAGCGTGCTGAAAAACCTCACTTTGCCAGTGAGTCTATGCGTTCTGTTTAGATGAAAAAAGCACAAGGCTTCAGTTTACGATTATTGACACACATAACATCGTCGAGTAGTTTACCGTTATCGGATGTAAATGATAATCGTTATTATATTCATTATCATTTTATTAACAGGAGTCAACTGATGGATGCGGTAGTAATGGACGGGAAAGGCGACGGAGCAGGGCAGACCGAGCAGCAGCATAACGATCATGCTGAGAGCCTGTCAGGGATCTCTCCTACCGGCGGTTTTTTCTTTACCTCCCCTTTTCGTAGTCTGGCCACGCAGGGCTGTTTTAAGCCGATAACCCAACCCGCGGCCGGAGGCGAAGCGCTTAATAGCCCGTTCCAGCAAACCGTGCAGCAGGCATTTGCTCAGGCGCGCGACGCCGGGATTGCTCACCCAATCCTCTGCGGGGCCATTCCTTTCGATACACAGCAACCCTCGGCGCTGTTTGTACCCAAAGAGGTGCAGTGGTTTGAGCGTCAGTCCTTCCTCGATCGTACGCAGATGACGACGGGGGATGTGCCGCATGTCACGCATAAAACCGAACATCCTGCCCAACCTGAATTTATGCAGATGGTCTCCTCCGCAGTGGAAGCCACCTCCCGCGGTGCGCTGCGCAAAGTGGTGCTCTCGCGTCTGCTTGAGATTGAAACCCAACGGCCGGTGGACAACGCGGCGCTGATGGCGCGCATGATTGAGCAGAATCCCGGCGGCTATCACTTCCACGTGCCGCTGGAAAAGGGGGCGCTGATGGGGGCCAGTCCGGAACTCCTGCTGCGTAAGCTTGGCAACCATTTTCACTCCAACCCGCTGGCCGGTTCAGCCAGGCGCAACAGCGATCCGGTGCAGGATGATGCCGTCAAAAATGCACTGCGGACCTCTGCCAAAGATGCTTATGAACATCACATCGTCACCGACGGTATGCGTGAGGTACTTGCCCCGCGCTGCTCACATCTGCATATCCCATCGCAGCCAGAATTGCTCAGTACTCCGGCCCTCTGGCATCTCGCGTCACCTATCGACGGCGACGTGGCGGACAGTGCCGAAAATGCGCTCTCGCTGGCCTGTCTGTTACACCCGACACCGGCGCTGTGCGGCACGCCGACCGTTTCTGCTCGTGAGCTGATTTCTCAACTTGAGCCTTTCGACCGTGGCCTGTTTGGCGGCATTGTCGGCTGGTGCGATGCACAGGGCAACGGAGAATGGGTTGTGACCATCCGCTGCGGTACCGTCCATGGCCGTCAGGTCAGGCTGTTCGCCGGTGCCGGCATTGTGCCGGATTCTGTGCCTGAATCGGAATGGGCGGAGACCGGCACCAAGCTAAGCACGATGATGCGCGCGTTCGGCCTGAATCCTCTTTGTACTTGAAGCGGCAGTCTGCGTTAGCTGCGCTCATTCACCCGAATCACTGACTTCATGTCAGCTCATCGGGATTATGAGCCTCTTCAATGAGGCTCACCCTGGGGGCCAGCGCTCGCGCTGTTCAAATCGGTGCCCAACCGATTTGTCATTCGCTTGCCGCCTTGCTGCACCAAAAGTAGGCGCCTCCAGGCGACTCCAATTACTTTGGGTATTCACACTATTATGACTATTGCATTTACCCGCTGGCCTGATGACCTGGCACAGCGCTACCGCGAGCGCGGTTACTGGCTGGATCTGCCGCTGACCGATATTTTACAGCGTCAGGCGGGCAGCGATGCCATCGCCATTACCGACGCCACTTCCGCCCTCAGTTATCGTCAGCTGGCTGCGCAGTCTGACCGGCTGGCGGCTGCGCTGTTACGGCGCGGGTTGACATCCGGTGATACCGCACTGGTTCAGCTTGGCAACGTGACCGAATTTTATGTGGTGTTTTTCGCGCTGCTTAAAATCGGCGTGGTGCCGGTGAATGCGCTGTACAGCCATCAGCGCAGTGAATTGAACGCTTATGCGGCGCAGATCCAACCCGTGCTGCTGATTGCCGATGCCAGCCACGCGCTGTTTACGGGCCACGCATTTCTGGACGCCTTCGTGGCGCAGCATCCTTCGCTACGGGTGATGGCGCTGCGCCATGCGCCGGATAGAGAACATTCGCTGGCAGCCTGGATTGCAGAGGACGCTGGCGATTTCAGCGCCGCACCGACCCCAGCGGACGACGTGGCTTTCTTCCAGCTCTCCGGCGGCAGCACCGGCACGCCGAAGCTTATCCCGCGCACCCACAATGATTACTACTACAGCATCCGGCGCAGCGTCGAGATCTGCCGGTTTGACCGCGACACCCGTTACCTGTGCGCCTTGCCGATAGCCCATAACTACCCGATGAGTTCACCCGGTGCGCTCGGCGTGTTCTTCGGGGGTGGCCATGTGATTCTGGCCATGGACCCCAGCGCGCAGGTCTGTTTCCCGCTGATAGCGCAACACCGCATTACCGTCACCGCGCTGGTGCCACCGGCCGTCACGCTGTGGCTACAGGCCATGAACGAGTGGGAAGGGCATCCGTCCCTCGACAGTTTGCAGCTCTTACAGGTCGGTGGTGCCAAGCTCGGCGAGACGCTGGCGGCGCGCATTCCGGCAGAGATCGGCTGTCAGTTACAGCAGGTATTCGGCATGGCCGAAGGACTGGTGAATTACACCCTGCTGGATGACGACGACTGGCACATACTCACGACGCAGGGCACGCCAATGTCCCCCGATGATGAACTCTGGGTGGCCGATGAGCAGGGCAATGCGCTGCCCGTGGGCGAAACCGGCCGCCTGATGACGCGCGGCCCTTATACCTTCCGTGGCTACTACCTCAGCCCGGAACATAACGCCAGTGCCTTCGACGCGCAGGGCTTTTACTGCTCCGGTGATCTGATTTCGTTAACCGAAGACGGTTATGTGCAGGTGCAGGGGCGGCTGAAAGATCAGATTAACCGCGGCGGTGAGAAGATCGCGGCGGAAGAGATAGAGAACCTGCTGCTGCGCCACGACAGTGTGATTAATGCCGCGCTGGTCTCGATGCCTGACAGTCTGATGGGCGAGAAAAGCTGCGCGTTTGTGATAACACAGGGTGCCTTTAAGCCGGTCCAGCTGCGCCGTCATCTGCGCGAGCTCGGCGTAGCGGAGTTCAAACTCCCGGATCGTTTCGTACGGGTAGATCTACTGCCGCTGACGCCGGTAGGCAAAGTCGATAAGAAGCTTTTACGCGAACAGCTCATTTTACAAGAACAGTTAAATTCACAAGAACAACCTGAGCCTCAGGGAGAATAATTCATGGCCATTCCAAAACTCGAATCCTACACGCTGCCTGCGTTGAGTGAACTGCCCGCCAATAAAGTCAGCTGGAAGGTTGAGCCACAGCGTGCGGCGTTGCTGATCCACGATATGCAGAAATACTTCCTGAATTTCTGGGGCGAAGACAGCCCGCTGATTCAGCAGGTGGTGGAGAACATCGCCGCCCTGCGTCGTTATTGCAAGTCGGTTGGGATCCCGGTGTTTTATACGGCCCAGCCGAATAACCAAAGTGACCAAGATCGCGCGCTGCTCAATGACATGTGGGGGCCAGGCCTGAATAAGCATCCGGATCAGCAGGCGGTGGTGGATGCGCTGGCACCGGACGCTGACGATCAGGTGTTGGTGAAGTGGCGCTACAGCGCGTTTCACCGCTCGCCGTTGCAGGACATTTTGCAGGAAACCGGCCGCGACCAGCTGATCATTTGCGGGGTGTACGCGCACATTGGCTGCCTGACCACCGCTATCGACGCGTTTATGCGCAACATTCAGCCCTTTATGGTGGCCGACGGTCTGGCCGACTTCTCCCGCGATGAGCACCTGATGGCGCTGCGCTATACCGCCGGACGCTGTGGACGGGTGGTGACGACGGCAGAACTCCTGCCGCAGAGCAACGGCCAACAAATCGAAAGTAAAGCGGCGCTGCGGGCACTGATCCTGCCGCTGCTGGACGAAGACAGTGAGGATATGAGCGATGATGAGAACCTGATCGACTACGGTTTGGACTCGGTGCGCATCATGGCGCTGGCTACCCGCTGGCGGAAAATTCGCGCCGACATCGATTTTGTCGCGCTGGCCAAAACGCCGACTATCGACGGCTGGTGGGCGCTGCTGTCCGGGGAAAAAGCCTGATGAGCACAGTATGGAATTTCGGCGGTAAACAGGTATGGGTGACCGGGGCCGGGCAGGGAATTGGCTTGCACACCGCGCTGGCATTTCAAAAAGCGGGCGCAACGGTGACCGGTTTCGATCAAACCTTTAGCGGCGATGACTACCCGTTCCGCACTGAAGTGCTGGATATCACCGACAGTCAGGCGGTGGCGGCGGTTTGCCAGCGTCTGCTGGCTGAACAATCGGTACTGGATATACTGGTCAATGGCGCAGGTATTTTGCGCATGGGTGCCACGGATGAAATCAGTGACGATGACTGGCACAGTTGTCTGGCAGTCAATGCGGGCGGGGCGTTTAACCTTTTCCGCCATACGCTGCCGGTGTTCCGCCGCCAGAAGCGCGGTGCGATCGTCAGCATTGCCTCAAACGCCGCCCACGTGCCGCGCGTGGGCATGTCGGCCTATTGTGCATCGAAAGCTGCCCTGCGCAGCCTGTGTCTGACCGTCGGTCTGGAGATGGCCCCGTTCGGCGTGCGCTGTAATCTGGTGTCGCCGGGTTCCACCCATACGCCGATGCAGCAGGCGATGTGGCAAACGCCGGATGCAGAACAGCGCACCATCGCCGGATTCCCCGACCAGTTCAAGCTGGGGATCCCGCTGGGTAAAATTGCGTTGCCACAGGAAATCGCCGAAGCGGTACTGTTTCTGTCATCTGACAGCGCCAGCCATATCACGATGCAGGATATTGTTATAGATGGTGGCGCAACGCTGGGTGCTTAAGTAATGAAGAGAGGCCGGGATGCCACATCACTTTATCACTGCCGTTGAGTGGCTGAATCTGCCGCAGGCGGCGTATTTCCCAGGAAAGATTGCACGTTGCCATTTTGCGGTGGATGCCTACCATGACGGGCTGTTTGCTGAACTTGGCGTGGTTTTTCCGCCCTCCCTGACGCGCGCCGTACCGAAGCGGCGCGCCGAATTTCTTGCCGGGCGCTATCTGGCGTCGGTGGTTTTACACTCCCTGGGTTATGCGCGATTTACTCTTGAAATCGGCGATAACCGCGCACCACGCTGGCCGGAACGGGTACAGGGGGCAATCAGCCATAACGCCAACATCGCACTTTGCGCCGCACAACATGGCGAGCCGATGCTGCTCACCGGCGGCGTGGGTATTGATATAGAAACCCAGATGGAGGGGCCGCAGGCATTGGAGTTTTTGCCGATGATTGTCAACGGCGCCGAATATGAACTGCTGCGCCGCCATCCGCGTCTTTCCCTCTCAGCCCTGCTGACCCTGACCTTCTCCGCCAAAGAGAGCCTGTTTAAAATGCTCTACCCTCAGGTGGGCAGGCTGTTTGGTTTTCTCGACGCACAACTGGTCACGCTTGATGAACAGCAATGCCGCTTCACGCTGGAGTTGACCGTCACGCTCAGTGCCGATTTTCGCGCCGGCATGCGCTTTGAGGGCGTCTACCGGCTGAGCCGGCAGGACATTATTACCTTTCTTTATTGCTAAATTTTGCGGCTAAAAAGGGCGTCACCCGTATTGCGTGACGCCCTGTATTCGCTATTTCAGTTTCGCTTTAGAAATCGACATTCACTCCCAGCTGGACATTACGCCCTGGCATCACGGCCAGCGCCTGATTGTAGGCATCCTGCTTGGTGTTATCGGTGAGCTGACGGCTGCTCAGGTAATCCCAGTATTTACGGTCGGTCAGGTTATACACACCGCCGTTAACTCTCACGTGCTTGGCCGCCTGCCAGTAGGCCGTCAAATCCACCATGCCGTAACCCGGCACGCGCATATAGTCGGTGGAGGAATCGGTTAGCGCCGAGCCGTTGTTCGTGTAGCTCTGGCGGTTAGTAGCGGTGGCTTTTTTGCCTTTGACGAAAGTGGCGGTGACCGCCGTGCCATAAAGGCCTGACGGATCATCCCATGCCATTCCGGCGATGGCTTTCATGGGTGGAACGCTGTCGAGATCCACGTATTTATCGCCGTCATAACCCGATTTGGACTTGCCTTCGCTATAACCGAGCGCCAGCGTGGTACTCAGGCCATTAACGCGGCTAAACCAGCTGCCGTAGTTGAGTTTGGTGCTGACTTCGCCGCCGTAGATATAGGCTTTATCGCGGTTTTCGGCCTGATAAATCGTGTAGATGTTAGACGGTACATTGCCAAACATCGCCGGGTTCGCCGAACGGCTGTAACGGGTGTTGGCGATAAAGTTTTTGTAGGTGTTGTAGAACATGGCGGTTTTGAACGTCACACCTTCAGTGGCTTCACCCTTCATGCCCCATTCGAAATTATTGCTGGTTTCGGTTTTCAGATCCGTGTTGCCAATCAGTGCGTACTGCTGACGGCCGGCATAAGAGGAGCCCAGGTTCCATGAGCCGTATAACTGGCTGGCGTCCGGGAACTGTGCGCCGCGCTTGTATTGCAGGTAGGTCATCAGCGTCGGCGTAATGTCATACATGAAGCTGAGTGACGGTAGCACCTGGGTGTCGGTATTGGGCTGACTGTAGAGCGTGCTGACTTCAGCGTCGTCCAATACTGTGCTGCCGGTGGTCAGTTCAGACAGGTTACGCGGCTTGGTTTTCTGATAGGCCATGCGTACCGCCGGGACGACGGAGAAGTCATGACCGTCGACATCAAACTTGATGTTGTCCTGCACAAAACCGCCCAGCGCATAACTGCGGCTGTCAGATTCCGGTTTCATGATCGAACTGTTGGTGGTCTCGCCCTCTTCCTGACGGAACGGGCGCGAGGTTTGGGAAACGCGTGCGTTAAGCCCGGCGCTGAGGGCATGGCGCCCGAGCGTTTTAAGCCAACGGGTTTCGCCGCCGTAAGTCTCCACGTCATAGTCGGAATAGACCGTTTCCAGGGTGGTGGCATCGGCGGGCATCTGGGTCAGGTCATGGGCCTGGGTCTGTTGGTAATAGATTTTGGAGACCACGGCATCAACGTAATCATTGAAAGGTGTCCATTCGTCTTTCAGGCTGAGGCCCCAGCGGCGGGTATTACTCTGCTGTTGGGCGGTGCCTAAAATGACATTGCCTGCGTTATCCCAGCTGTCGTAATGGGTGTGATTGACCTTCTCGTAATAGTCGAGCGTGCCGGTCAATTTATGCACGTCGTTGGGCTGCCAGATCCCGGAGGTCATCACCGCCGTTGAGTGCCAGTTAGCCGGGTAGGCGTCAATCGTTCCGCTGTTGTTACGGGTTTCCTGCCCGTCACGGCGGCTGATGGCGACCACACCACGCAGGGTCTCATCACCGGCGGCGGCGGTAATACCGTTGTGCCAGCTGCGGTCGGAAGAGTCGTAATCTGACTGATAGCCGAAGTAGGTAGTTTTGTCCGGGGTGAGGTAGTCATCCGCTGATTTAGGCAGGAAGGAGACCGCGCCGCCGATGGACGTGTTGGCGCGTTCTGCCGATGTGGCCCCGGATTCGATATCTACCTGACCGTACATGTACGGATCGATGTAATCGCGTCCAATGCCGGATGTCCCGAGGCCCGCGCGGCTGGCGTAACTGCGGCCGGTGGCATTAGGCTGCGCAATGCCGTCGACGTCGATGCCGACACGGTTACTTTCCAGGCCACGGATGTTGTAGCCGGTATAGCCAGCTCGGTCGAAACCGCTTTTACCCGCTGACGAACCGCCGCTGGAGCCGGTTGCGCTGATTAACGGCTCATAACGCATGATGGTGCCAAAATCATTGCCGCCTTTATTCTGCATATCGGCGGCGGTGAGGGTGGTTTTCGATCCTGGCGTCTTGTCTTCGGCGACGGCGGTAACGGTCATCACCTCTTCACTGTTCTGCGCCAGATCCTGCGCAGAACGGACGACCGGTTTCTTTTTCCCTGTGGCCTGCGTCTGGTTTTTTCCTGTGACTGGCTGAACCGTATTGGTAACGTTTTCCGCTGCGTGAGTGTGTAACGTGGTACTGAGAAGCGTACCCAGAAAAATAGCGTTTTTAACGATTCCCTGCGTTTTAAAAGGTTTGAGCATTTTAGTTTTATTCCACACTAATTATTAAAATTTGCTCATCACTTGCTGCCATTTTATCCGCCATCCTGACAAAAGATTTTCGAATAAAAATTAATCAGAAAAGGGGTTTCCTGTAAGATCCCTCACTCCAGAGGAGGCCATTTATCCTTGTAAAATATGAGTTTATTTTTCACGATGTCTCATTTTTGGCTTGTTGCGGATGATAATCGTTATCACTATAATGGCAAGTGAAATGTTATTCTGGATGCAATTTATCAACAAAGCATCAACCATGTATCCGACAGGAACGATCGCAAATCAGCCGCCACGGAAGAGGGCAATGCACCTGTCTGAATTCAATTTTTAATGCACACGCGACCCAAAGAGAGAGAAAGATGGAACAGAGCAATGTTGAAATAAACCAATCCGCTGCGCCAGTCAGAGTGAAGAACGAACTGGCCTTCCGCCGCCTGATTGTGAAACAGGTTGAGACCGTCGCGGGCTGTTTTAAGCGCGTTGTGTTGGGCGGGGAACAGCTTAAAGGGTTCTCCTCACGCGGTTTTGACGACCATACCAAACTGTTTTTCCCGGCCTCGGCAGGGGAAGAGGTTGCACCACCGACGGTCAGCGATGACGGCATCGTCTGGCCGGATGGCCCGCGGCCGCAAAGCCGGGACTATACGCCGCTCAGCTTTAATGCAGAAACTCAGGAACTGACGCTGGATTTCTTCCTGCATGATGGCGGTGTGGCAAGCCAGTGGGCTGAAAACGTCCAACCGGGTGATCCGCTGGTCATCGGCGGTCCGCGCGGATCGCTGGTGGTCCCGCTGACCTACGGCTGGCAACTTTACGTGTGCGACGAAACCGGGTTACCGGCGGTTAAACGTCGCCTGGCTGAGCTGCGTAATGGCGGGGTCAATCCGCATATCACGCTGATAGTCAGGGCACAAAATGCGCAGTGTGCGGAGTACCTGGATCTTGGTCCGGCGATCAACGTCGAGTGGGTCATTACAGATGGGAAAAGTACCGAACAGGCTGATATCGCCGTGATGAGTAAGCTGAAAGGTTTGAGCTTGCCGGATGCGAATTACTTCATCTGGCTGACCGGTGAAGGGCAGTTTGTCAAAGCCATGAACGATCACTTCACGCAGACGCAGGGCATGGATCCGACCTTCGTGCGTTCGGTGGCCTATTGGCATGACAAAGCCTGACCAACGCCTTTCTGACCCTTGGCCGGGGTGAAAAATTAATGCTCGGGCCATTTCAGCCGATACTCTTATAACACTCCCTTTTTTCAGAGATCGGCATGAAATACATCGGCACATTAGTGGCAACCGCGGCCATAAGCCTGCTGGCAGGGTGCTCAAGCATCGATAAACCGGTCGGTTCGCCCGGCTATCGCCCGCTCAACGCCAGCGGAGTCAGCGGCGAAGCCAGCTATACCACTTCGATCATTGCACCGCTCGAGCGTAGCCGCAGGGAAGATACCTTCCGGAAAATCTACGACTTCTGCGGCGGCAAGTACGACATCACCGGTGAGAGTAATGACAGCCGGGAAGTTCATCTGTCATTTTTGTGTAGCAATAAATTAATATGGCTTTAATCTATTGTATGTATTATTTGTAACATGTTTCTCAGAAACATGAGTAGAAACTTTACAGGAAATGTTGCCAGTAGATATATTAAGACCCTACTGGCATACTAGAAACGAGTATTAAAGATGCATTTAATGGCTTTTTTTATATATTTTAAATACGAAGACGAAGTCCATTTTTTTTCCATTACTTAAAGCGATTCCGTTATTATAGCGGTCGCCAAGAATAATGGGAGGTCCATATGGTGTTCCATAATAATGGGGATCGCGCGTATTACTTAAATAAGTAGCCCAGGTTATTGCATTACCTTGTGAGCTATTAGTGGAAGTAAGACGTAATTTATAGATATCTCCAATGTTCAATTTCTCGCCATTGAATATAAAACTCACCCAACTGTTGTCTTCAATGGTTGCAGCATTAATTTTTTTTGAAGCTACTGTTTTATTTTTGTTATCAATTATCTGAAGTGTTATATCACTTGTGTTTACCCTGCGATAAGTTCCAAGGAATAAATCAACTCTAGATAAAGTATTATATTCGGATATGAAATTCTGTTCGAAATTTTCAGATGATGTTAGCTCAATGTATGGAGTGTCGGCAGTATCTTGGCCATAGTAAGATGGAAATAGGGAGATATACGCAGGATAAAATGATAATGCCAGTGTTGTTATAAATATAATAGCGATTAAAAATTCCAATACTCTTATTTTTAGTTGATCAATTGCTAATGCATAAATAATTATTGCTGCAGGTAAAAAACCAAAAAAATATCTTGCTTGCATAGCTCCAGTATAGCCTGTTTTTAAATGCATTCCTCTTACAGTAAGGAAATAGAAAAGTGTAAAAAGAGAGAAAGATATGAGAAAAATAAACGGAATTTGCCATTGCAGAGATTTCTCTCTCCTTAAAATTAAGCAGGATGTAATCGTAAATATGGGTAGTGATGCCATGCAAAGTTTCAGCAGACTAACTCTGAGTGGGAGATCATTAAAGTGTTTATACCCATATGGTGAAGTAAGTGAAAAAACATTTGAATAAGCAAATGCGGCTATATTCTCATAAATGTTCATTCTGGGCATATTAGGCTTCATTACTAAAAACCAATCGCTTGGGTCGCCCTGAGGTGCAGGAAAGAGCTTGCCAAAATGTTTATAAACAATAAGAAAGTATATGGCTACACAGCTAATAGAAAAAATGATCAGGAAAAAATCTAATATTTTCAAATTAAATATAAATTTCTTAAGTTTAACATTCTGTATAATTATAAATACAGAGATCATACACACCATAGATAGGGCGCCGGTTGCTTTACTCAATGCAGTAATAACACACCCAAGTAATAAATAACCTATTACTTTCCTGGTCGTCGCATGGTAGTAATAGAGGACTAATGAATAGGTGACTAACGCACATCCGAATATCATCAATGTATCGTTATTAATTGACGCGCTCAAAAGAATAAACATAGGAATACATAAAAGAATAATCAATGCTAAAAAAATAGAAGATTTTCTTATACCCATTTTGTTTAACGCGGCATATATAACCAGTAGTGTACCCATTGAAGTTAGGATGTTTATTATACGCAGAGGTCTTGTAGAATAGACATCGAATAGATGATACAGCTTCGCTATATTACCTGTAATGAAATAATATAATGCTGGGTGAGGAAGATAGTTGTATTTATCTGTTTCATAAATAAAACCTGCAGAATAGTTAGGGAATCCATTTTTAACTACGTCATAAATATACCCCATGTGTGCGAATTCATCGGGAGGGATACCCATGTCTATGCTCGAGTAATACCCATAGCATAAAGCTAAAAAAACAAATAGTATAAAAACTATTACGTTGTTTTTTTTTGCTAAATTCAGTAGTGCGGTAGCTATTTTATTGTCTAATTTCATGGGGTTATAACTCTTAAAGAGATTCTTGTTTCATTCGAATGAAATGCGCATAAACGTAGAAAATAACATCACCTATTACAGTAACTACTCGACCAAGGACCACGGCAAGTAATAGCTCTGATTCTGGAATTATATTGCTCAGACAGAATAAAATGACCAACTCTCTGACCCCAACACCTGCAGGGGCTCCGGGTGTAATTAGCCCCGCCAGCCAGGCAATAATATATGTTCCGCCAGCATAAAAAAGAACATCAGGCCCTAAATATTCAGCATGTGTGATGTTTTTTAGAATGGCTACAAAAATGAACGCTGAGAAAATCAGGAAAGTAATTTGTAATAGACCGGCAATGGCCATTTTTTTACTGAGAAAAAACTGTAAACAGGCCAAGAGTATCATTAAACTTATTATTAACAGACTGATGCCCATTAGTAATGGAAAGGAGGGGGCTAAAGCAGATAACACAATCCAACCTGCAGTAACACCACTAATAATGATGATACCTTGTTCATAAAGAGATGATGTTAGTACCTTTTTTGCAGGTAATCCTGCAGCCATGCTGAGTGCCTGGCGCCCTGCTAGATGGAATATATTTCCTGGCACGTATTTTGCCAACTGAGAAATTCCATAAACTCTTACGGCCCATGCCTTGGAAACCTCTACATTTAAATGTAGAAGAATCGATCTCCAGCTTAATGCAAGAAAAATGTTAATTACGCTATAACATAAAGCGAGTAAAATAATGATTACCCATACTGAGGTATGCACTTTTTCAAGGTGAGCCCCCCTCCAATAGCCGTGTAACCGAATGGCAATAAATATGATTCCTATCATAGCTAAAGTACTACCTGCCAGACTAAAAATCTTCTTCATTTTTTTTGAGTTTATTTTCAAAAACGACGGCATAGAACCATTGTCCATGGTAATGGGGTTTTAACGTCAACAATAGTGAAATACTGACTTACCAGTTTAAGAAATTTGTTTTTTGACCAATTTTGTAGATGACCGGGAGTGTTGCCTAAAGAAGAAATATATTTACCACGAGCAAGGTTTAATACGCACCAGATAGGTTCCCTTGGAACGCTTAGGATAACATAGTCGGTAGCAACTCTTTGTAACGCGCGCAGCCCTGCTTCAGGATCTTCCAAATGCTCGAGGACTTCGCAACAAACCATTAAGTCAGCGCTATCTTCACCCTCTATCAGGTCATAAATACTTCTGGATTTGAAAATAGTTGGAGATATACCCGAAGATCTTGCATTCTGTTGTGCAATATCTATTATCTGAGTTGAGAAGTCACAACCCCGGGCATTCATCCCATTTTTACTCCAGTTCAGTATCCAATAACCTTCACCACACCCTACTTCATGTATTTCTTTAGGGTTAACTTGCTCAACGAACGATGATAATGAGGATTCAAAACCATTCATCATCCATTTTACTATAGGGTTTTTTGCTCCATACTTATCATATGAATTCCCGATAACGATGCCATTTTCTTTCTTGCCACCAGCAACTTTTATACTCATGTCTTCTTTCTTCCTAAATTTTAACCGATTTAATTTTCATTTATGCATTTCAATGGTGTTTATTACTATTTTCTTCTTTTTTTAATTGAGCTGTTTTGAATCTTAAATCTTCAAGAAGTTTACGATTGGCTGCAAGAAGATCTGCAACAAAAGCAATTAAAATAGTTTGGAATCCCATGCCGAGTAAGACTGAAGCAAGGATCAATGATTGAATATTACCTTCTCCCTCACCGGAAAAGAATTTAAAAACAAACCGTAATCCAATTAAAAATCCGGCTGCAAACAATGTTGCGCCAATGCAGCCAAAAAAGCGAAATGGCCGATAGATAGCAAATATTCTAACGATAGTAATGACACTGCGTTGTATATAAGAGGGGATACTTTTAACCAACTTTGACGGACGAAGATCTTCATTGACTCGAATAGGGACAGAAGTAATGGCGATATTCTTTTGCCCAGCCTGAATAATAGTTTCAAGTGTGTAGGTGTAATTACTGAAAACAATCAGTTTTTGTGCTGTTTCGCGGCTTATGGCTCTGAAACCACTTGGGGCATCGGGTATATCTGTTTGGCTGGCGGCACGCACAACCCAACTTCCTAATTTTTGCAGGAACTTCTTGGCTGGTGAGAAGTGGTCGATTGTCTGAATTGGGCGGGCGCCTATTACAAACTCGGCACGATGTTGCAGAATGGGCTCAACCAGAGCCGGGATATCATCGGCATTGTACTGGTTATCTGCATCAGTATTCACAATCACATCTGCGCCATGGTCAAGACATGCATTTATGCCGGTCATGAACGCATGTGCCAGACCTTTATTGACTCTGTGCTTGACGATGTGGTCAACGCCATTCGCGAGTGCGACGTCAACAGTGTCATCCTGACTGCCATCATCAATGATTAACCACTCAACGCTATCAAACCCGGTAACCTGGCGGGGAAGTGCTTGCAGAGCAATGGCGAGAGTCTTGCCCTCATTGTAGCAGGGCATCTGAATAATCAGCTTCACATCAATTTCTCCAATGTCTGAGATTTGCAGCACCTTCGATGCATTTCATGTTGATGAGCATATAAAGGATCTATGAATGCATATTTAAACATTCAGCAACTCACAACTCTATGGAAATATCTCGATGAACGGAATTTATAAGTTTATTCGTTAATTTGAGCCGAACTTTCACACTAAACTTGCGCTTAACATCAACCGCTCCAACGGCACCTCGTGGTAACGCCCGCACCTTACAACACCGGTTGCTGGAGATAGCGTGCCGCGAACAGCTGTTTGAGCTGGGTTAACTTCGGCATATCGTTGATGGTGATATACGGATTATCCGGGTTTTCTGCCATATAGTTCTGATGATAATCCTCGGCCGGATAGAAGTGATTCTGCGTTTCGATACGGGTGACCAGCGGTTTGGAAAATACGTGGCTGGCATCGAGCTGAGTGATGTAGGCCTGCGCGACTTTTGCCTGTGATGCGCTCAGCGGGAAGAGCGCCGAACGGTACTGCGGCCCGCTGTCCGGCCCCTGACGGTCCAGTTCTGTCGGGTTATGCGCCACGGAGAAAAATACCTGCAACAGGCTGCCGTAAGACACCACTGTTGGGTCGAACGTCACTTCAACAGATTCCGCATGGCCGGTGGTGCCGCTGCTGACTGTGTCATAATTGGCCGTTTCCGCCGCGCCGCCGGTATATCCCGCCACCACGTTTTTTACCCCCTTAACATGCTGGAATACCCCCTCGACGCCCCAGAAACAGCCGCCGGCAAACAGCGCCGTTTCGCTGTGAGATTGCCCCGGCGCTTCATCCTGCGCCGGAGGTTCAATGGCGACGGCGTCTTCCGCGCCGCCAAACGACCAGGCGATGCTGCACCACAGCAACGTCGTGACTGCGATAAACACGCCCCAGATGCCCGAGCGGCGAAGGGACAATAAACCTGCATTAGATGCTTTCATGCTAAACCTCACTCGTGATTAACCAAAGGTGAAGGCGTAAGCCGTCACGCCGTTGTCTAGAAATTCGATGCTGAAGGTATGGTCGCCCTGATTGTCGGACTGACGGATCAACTGATACAGCCGCTGGTCGGTAACCACGCCGTCACCGTCGGCAGAGATATCCGTGCCATGCATGGCTCCTGGCGCTTTGCCATCGAGCAGGACTTTAAAACGCACTGGCTTACCGTCTTTGCCAGGCCCCAGCACCAGATGTAAATCTCGGGCATGAAACTGATAGGCGATGCGGCCTGGCGCGGAATTGAGTTGCGCGAATTATTATTGTTTTGGGTGTTTATAGCTTTTGGACGCTGTCATTGTGCCAAACCAACAAGGGCCGGTGAGTGACGGCAGAATGACAAAAATGTCACCAATACCTCTCTTCCTTTATTCTGACCCCATCGGCACCCTTTGAGATCTTATTAACGAAAAGTTTAACTCTGTCACCGATGTTTAACGTTAAGCGCTACGCCAGTGCGTTAATCACCCCCGTTGAATTTTACGAAAGAGTTTAAGTGGGGATGGACAGGCGAAATATCCTCAAAGAATAAAAGGATTAATAGAAAGGGGTTGTGTAAGTGATGATGAGGAAATAGCAGGGCGCAGCGTTGAGGTTATTCGCAGAGAAATCCAGTCAGGTGAAATGACTGGATTTTTTAGCAGCAGTGATTCAGATAATTTACCAGACCATGGATTATTAAAAGGCTGTAATCCGGGTAACTGACAGGTTGCCCGGATATGACCCTAATGGGGTGAAATGGCTTCCACCACAGGCTCGGGGAATTTGGCGAGGTTATTTAGCCAGGAGCTCTTTACGGACGATTTCTGCACCTGCACTTAAAGCATCCAGCTTGCCTCTGGCGACTGCGCGAGGTAAAGGGATCATGCCACAGTTGGTGCAAGGATAGAGCTTGTCGGCGTCGACAAACTGCAGGGCTTTTCGAAGCGTGGCGGCGACTTCCTCGGGTGTTTCAATGGTATTGGTAGCCACGTCAATAGCGCCCACCATCACCTTTTTGCCTCGAATGAGCTCCAATAACTCTATTGGGACATGGGAGTTTTGACATTCGAGTGAAATGATATCGATATTAGATTTTTGCAGTTTTGGAAAAATCTCTTCATATTGCCGCCACTCTGTTCCCAGCGTTTTTTTCCAATCTGTATTCGCTTTGATCCCATAGCCGTAGCAAATATGTACAGCCGTTTCACATTTAAGCCCTTCAATGGCTCTTTCTAACGTGGCAATTCCCCAGTCATTCACTTCATCGAAGAACACATTAAAGGCGGGTTCATCAAACTGGATAATATCGACGCCCACAGCTTCTAATTCTTTGGCTTCTTCATTAAGAATTTTAGCAAATTCCCAGGCGAGCTTTTCGCGACTTTTGTAGTGGTTATCGTAGAGCGTATCGATCATCGTCATCGGCCCTGGCAGGGCCCATTTAATCGGTTGTGTGGTTTGCTGGCGTAAAAATCTGGCATCTTCAACAAAAACCGACTTTTGGCGACTCACAGGGCCAACAACCGTCGGTACACTCGCTTCATAACGGTTACGAATTTTAACGATCTCACGTTTTTCGAAATCAACGCCGTTGAGATTCTCAATAAACGTCGTGACAAAATGCTGACGCGTTTGCTCGCCATCACTGACAATATCAATCCCGGCTTGTTGTTGATCCTCCAGGCACAAACGCAGAGCATCCTGTTTGCCGTCAATTAATTCCTGATCGTGTAATTTCCAGGGTGACCAAAGTGTCTCAGGTTGTGCAAGCCAGGAAGGCTTCGGCAAACTTCCCGCCGTCGATGTCGGTAATAATTTTTTCATCACAGGTGACCTTATATTTTTTAGTTAATCAAAGAACGGAGTGAGCAGACCATTGTTCGAGAACATTCTGGTAGGGTTTGATGAAGTGTTCTTCAGTAAACCTTCCCTGTTCAACAGCCAACTGACTGCGTTCTTCCCGATCATAAATAATTCGGGTTAAAGAATAATCCTGGTAATTCAAGCTTGGTTGATACTGTTGTCCTGCTGCGGAATTGGCGTTATAAATCTCAGGCCGGTAAATCTTTTGGAAAGTTTCCATCGTGCTGATGGTACTGATCAGCTCAAGATTGGTGTAATCACTGAGTAAATCGCCACTAAAATAGAAAGCCAGGGGTGCAACGCTGTTTTCCGGCATAAAATAGCGGGCTCGTAATCCCATTTTTGCGAAATATTCATCCGTCAGGGAACGTTCGTCCTGCTGATATTCAACGCCTAATACAGGATGTTGATTGCCAGTGCGATAATAGATATTTTTACTTGAAACACTCAGGCAAATAACAGGGGTTTTATTAAAAGATGCTTTATACGCATCGGAGTTAATAAAGCATTTAAATATATCCCCATGTAACTGGCCAAAGTTAGCCGGAAGGCTGAACTCACGTTGGTTTTTATTATGCTCTGACAGCAAAACGCTGAAGTCATAATCCCGCACATAAGAGGAAAAATTATTTCCCAGAATGCCTGGTAAACGTTGGTTGGTTTTTTTATCAACGATCGTCGTTTTCAATATTTCAATCACCGGGAAGGTATCGGTATTATTTTCAATATTGATATTCAACTGAGCCGTAATGATGTCAAGTTCTACAGAGTAGCGATCGGCCGTGGGATTGTCCCAATGAGCCAGAGAATTAAAACGGTTGTTAATCATTACCAGGGTGTTGCGCAAGTTATCCTGGCGTTTCTCACCCCTTGCCAAATTAGCAAAGTTAGTCGTAATACGCGTATCTTCCGAGGGGTTATAATTTTCGTCGAAACGAAGGCTCTTAATAGTAAATGTGAAGTTTTTATTCATTGTAATTTTACTTCCTGACTTCTGATATAAAACCTGATGTTATTGCTTGCTTTTCAGGGCTTCCCGGTTTTATTTTCGGGTTTTCTTTCAGCAGTCTTCATGTTTTATAAGGTTAATAACAATGTACAATTTATGCCTGAGTCATTGATTGAGGAAAAGTGATTTAATTTCATTAAACATGAAGCCTATTCATGATCAGGTGTACAGACAGGGTTGTGGTAAAGCAGATGCTCAGGGTCACCGTTGAACACCAGCACTAAAGCAATGAAAGAGAAGAGGCATTATCGAAGGGGTATTTGGGGGAGGGCGGCCGGGCGGCGGTGATTTCGGCTTTCCCTAAGAAGAGCCAGGATCGAACTACCTCACACCTCAATATCAAATAACTGTTTCAGCGCCAGTTGACCGCGAGAGGTGATTGTTACCTCCCGGTGGCCCGGAATCCGGGTTAACCAGCCCTTGTTTTCACAGTGAGTAAAGAACGCCGCACCGGCATCGCCGCCGAGGTGAAAACGTCTTTCGCTCCAGTCCAGGCAGGCGCAGCAGGCTTTGCGGCGTGTTTTGCTGTCCAGCACCACGCCTGATGCCTGAAACCGTTGGCGGCCTTTTGGCGTCATTGAATTTCCGTCAGCCTCAAGCCAGCCCCGGCTGACCATTGCATCATAAATTCTGACGGCGACCTCACCGGCCAGATGGTCGTAGCAGGTACGGGAGGTTCTTAGCTGTTGTGGGGCGCGTGTTTGGGGAGCCGGGACGCGCTTCCATGAAACACCCATCATCATTTCAATCAGCTCGGCAATATCTTGCCCGGCCAGCCGGTAATAGCGGTGCCTGCCCTGGGATAGGCAGGTGACCAGTTTTTCACTGAACAGCCGGGCCAGATGCGCGCTGGCAGTGGACGAGGCGACATCCGCCACGATGCTGAGCTCCGTTGCTGTCCATGCGCGGCCATCCATCAGGGCACAGAGCATTTTGATGCGCGACGGGTCAGACATGGCGGCGCCAACGGCCGCCATGGAGAGCTCCAGCGAGTCATTGTCATCAACGGCTTCGATGTGTCTAAGCATGTTTACTCAGCCTCAACGGCCCACTTTTCGGTAAGTTTGCCCGCGATAATATCATTGTCGGTGATGAGAATAAGTTGGTTCGCGTGATCGCTGTACTGCGTCAGGATATTGATTCCCTTTTCGGCCAGCACAGCGGCGATTTCACCCAGTTCACCCGGACGTTCCTGCTTCAGCTTTCTGATTAACGGCTGATGAACACGCCGAACCTCAATGCCGGCATTTTCCAGCACGGCTCTGGCTTTGCAGCCATCTTCAACCAGAAAGTGGGCGTGGCATTCCGAATCCGTGGTAAAAACCCCACCGCCTTCCAGCCCTACGCCGTTACGCCCGAGCGTTGCACCTAAACGTGCCAGTTCACCGGGCGAATTTTTCAACATAACATGAATATCGTACATCTGTTTTATCCCCGGTTTTCCGATGAGTAATCCCTGACAACCTGCGCGATGCGGATCCTGTAATAAGAAAAGAGGGATTCACGTCCTTCAGCCTGCGCTTCCTGATGGAAGACATTCTTCTTCCATTCGAGCACGGACTCCTCATCCCGCCACCAGGATAACGAGAGGATTTTTCCTTCCGTTGTCAGGCTCTGGAACCGCTCGATGGAAATAAAACCTTCAATGTCCGCCAGCAGGGGCTTTAATTCAGCGGCGAGTTGGAGATAGCGCGCCTGCCTGGCCGGAACCGTATCCGCTTCGAATATTACTGCGATCATCATTCATCTCTCTGGAGTGGGAATGAGGATCACTTTAAGGTTTTAAAAACGGGATGCTTCGGCGGGGAACGAAATATGGCTGATGCTGCCAGTAAGATGACATCACGCTTTCAAGACCGTGACGCCTTTTTCTTCCAGGCTGTTGATCCAATTCTCATCGGCGCCGTCATTAACCACCACCGTGTTGATTAACGAGAGGCTGCCAATGACAAATGGCGACGCGGCGTTGATCTTTTCCGGGGACACCAGCACAACTGTTTCCGCAGCTCTGCCGGAAAATGCACGTTTGATGCACGCTTCTTCATAATCACCGGTGGTTAAGCCTGCTTCAGGATGAATCCCGGTGACGCCCATAAAGAAAATATCGGCATGAATGTTACCGATACCTTCAATGGCGGTCGCACCAACGGTGACGATAGAGTGCTTATACAGTCGGCCACCAATTAAAATTACCTCGATGCCCGGATGCTCTGTCAGCCCCAGCGCAATGCTGGGACTGTGCGTCACCACGGTAATACACAGGTCGTGCGGAAGATGCGTAATGAGCTCCGAGGTTGTGGTTCCGCCATCAATAATCACCACCTGACCTGAAGAAATTAGCTGTGCTCCTTGCTGGGCAATCCTCTTTTTAGCTTCTGTTTTTAATGACCTGCGCTCAGAAAACGTGGCGACGGCTGACGATGACGGTAACGCGCCGCCGTGAACGCGTTGTAAACGGCCTTCTGCTGCAAGCTCGCGCAAGTCCCGTCGAATAGTATCCTCGGAGACATCAAAACGGAGACTCAGATCTTTCGACAGAACCTGTCCATCGGCCGAGAGCTGTTCAAGGATGAGGTGTTTGCGTTGGCTGGTGAGCATGAGATTATTCCTGCTGTTGCACGTTTTGTCTTGAATGTGCACGATGTTGCTGTTTATGATGTTCACTCTACGTATAGGAAAGCCAGCATGCAACCAAAACGAGCAGAAATACGCATCATTGACAGTAAGATCCTGTCCGATGACTGGTACTCACTAAAGAAATACACCTTTGATATTCAGCGGCGAAATGGTGAATGGCAGCGCCAGAGCCGGGAGGTTTACGATCGGGGCAACGGGGCCACTCTATTGCTTTTCAACCGCAATAGAAAAACAGTGATCCTGACCCGCCAATTCCGTTTTCCGATCTTTATGAATGGTCATGATGGCTATCTCATTGAAACTGCTGCAGGTCTTCTGGACAACATGGATCCCGAAAGCCGCATCAAAGCGGAAGTGGAAGAAGAAACGGGCTTTCGCCTTTCCAAAGTACAGAAGGTTTTCGAAGCATATATGAGCCCAGGCTCAGTGACGGAAAAGCTCTATTTTTACATCGCTGAATATGATGAGGAAAAGCGGGCCAGTGCGGGAGGAGGGATTGAGGCCGAAGGCGAGGATATCGAAGTCCTGGAGCTGACTCTCGATGCTGCGCTTGCTGCCATTGAAAGCGGGCTGATCGTTGATGGTAAAACCATTATGTTGCTTTATCACGTGGCCCTGAAGGGCATTTTATGAGGTTACAATGAATAAAAAACTGATTCTGATTGCAGGCCCTTACCGCAGCGGTACTGATGGAAAACAAGAGCTTATCGAAGCGAATCTCGCCAGGCTGGAAAATGCCGCGCTGGCGGTCTACCAGCGTGGACACGTCCCCGTTATCGGCGAATGGCTGGCATTACCCCTGGCGAAAGCCGCAGGTTCTGAATCTATCGACGATGAGATCGGTGAGTCCATGATTTATCCGGTTGCGCACCGGCTTATTACAAAATGCGATGCCATTTACCGTATTGAAGGCGCTTCTAAAGGGGCTGACAGGGATATTACTCTTGCCCGTCAGCACGGGCTGGCGATTTATACCCGCCTTGAAGACATTCCTGTAACATGATTTTATCTTCACACTGCCTGCAAACGTGCAGTCAGTGTGAAGTGTCACGGATCTGGCAGACAGCCCAGCGTCAGACGCTGACATTATTTCTTCTTATTAAGCATCGACTGTAAATCAGCAAAGGGGTTATAGGTGGCTGCTGCCACATCATTTTGCGCGTCCTCTCCCGCCACAACATTCGTGCCGTACAGATCAGCTTCAGTGTACTTCGAGTGTTCATTATCATGGCAAAACAGACACAGCAACTCCCAGTTACTGCCGTCTGGCGGGTTATTGGTATGGTCGTGATCGATATGGTGAACCGTTAACTCGCGCAGATTTGAATAAACAAACTCTCGCGTGCAGCGCCCGCATACCCACGGGTAGATTTTTAGGGCTTTCTCACGGTATCCACTTTCCAGCCGCGCGTAGTTTTTTGGGATCAGAGCCATTGCCGATGTTACCTGTTATCAAGGGATAATTTTACGATAATACCCCCAATATATCCCATAATGGAACTGGAGGAGAAATGTAAGAGGGGGAGGGTGTTGATTTTTAATGGTAAGTTCTACAAAAGTGGAGCTGCGAGCTGCGGTTAGATGCCCTTATACACAGCCTGTCATTTAGCAAATTATTACATCACTTGCTCTTGTCCGCGCTTAGCGCCTTACCGGGCCAGCCGATAGCTCTGCCGGTAAAGGATAATGGAAAGAGCGAAAGCCGGGCTGTGATGGCCCGGCACATACCTGAGAGTGAAGTGGCATAGTGAATTTGGCCACCTGAATAGAGGTGATATCATCACCTCATAGTCAAAACAGGTGACATTATGACCGGACGTAACAGACGCAATTTTAGCCCAGAGTTTCGCCTCGAAGCTGCCCAGCTTGTACTCGATCAGCACTACACCGTTGCCGCCGCTGCCACAGCGATGAATGTCGGCAAATCCACGATGGATAAATGGGTTCGACAACTGAAAGAAGAGCGAGCGGGGAAATCCCCCACAGCTTCACCCATGACACCTGAGCAGATTGAGATACGTGAGTTGAAGAAAAGACTTCAACGCGTTGAAATGGAAAGGGATATATTAAAAAAGGCTACCGAGATCTTGATGTCAGACTCCCTGAACAATTCTCATTAGTTGAGAAACTCAGAGCGCGGTTTCCTGTTGCCGTTGTGTGCAACGTGTTTGGGGTTCATCGCAGCAGTTATAAATACTGGCGGCAGCCCAGGAAGCCTGACGCCACGAGAGTGGCATTACTGAGCCTTGTGCGTGAA
>Ga0105858_1000107_pt1 | contig 49568 bp, 42 predicted proteins | sample OrgsoiDNA_201062_FD_89683 | JGI IMG/M metagenome (GOLD analysis project Ga0105858, IMG submission 89683) | Permafrost soil microbial communities from the Arctic, to analyse light accelerated degradation of dissolved organic matter (DOM) -... | ecosystem: Environmental > Terrestrial > Soil >...
TGCCTGTGCTGCTGACAACGCGGAAATAGCCGTTAGAGTTAAACACAGGGCCGATGCGATGATCGTTTTGGTCAGCTTCATAAAAAATCCTTTCACCTTGCGCAGTAATATTGAAACGTGCTGAATTCTTGATGTGTAACAGGTTAGCGGCCGATTATTGCATGTAACAATACCGAGTGTCTCAGTAATTTATGTCAATCGCGATGTCGCTAACCGCTACCTGTATCACTTTTTTTTCAGTTCATAACTTATATAAGTTTGGTAAATAATCCAAGTGGTGAAATAAATGTTAATTATTCACTATTTCATAACTTTTATGCTGACAATCCGCAGATTAATGAGGGGGGAAGGAAGTGATACCTGCGGAGATTACCGCGTAAAAAAGATTTTTAAGCCGGGTTTTTACTGGTTTTACAGCAGCTTTATAGCTTGTCGGATAGAATTACTCATTAATTGTCCGACTATCACTGTGATACGTAGATTATTGATTAGAAATTCAGTAGGTTATAAATGGCCTGATAACACAGTTTGGGTAGGGTAAAAATCTACAGGTCGTAAATAGTAATGTTAAGTCGATGACACTAATCATCAATGAAAAAGGGTGAAGGGAATACTATGCGTATTGGTGTACCAAGAGAACGGTTGACCAATGAAGCCCGGGTTGCAGCCACGCCGAAAACGGTGGAACAGCTGCTAAAACTCGGCTTCACGGTCGCCATCGAACAAAACGCCGGGAAACTGGCCAGTTTTGATGACGCAGCCTATCAGGAAGCTGGCGCGGTGATTGTCAGCGAGGATGAAGTCTGGCAATCCGATATCGTGCTAAAGGTGAATGCCCCTGAGAGTGATGAAATTGAAAAATTGCAGGCAGGGACCACTCTGGTGAGTTTTATTTGGCCTGCACAAAACCCAGAGCTCATTTCTAAACTCGCTGAACGCAATATCACTGCGATGGCGATGGATTCCGTCCCAAGAATTTCCCGCGCCCAGTCTCTGGATGCTTTAAGTTCTATGGCGAACATTGCCGGTTACCGTGCGATTGTGGAAGCCGCGCATGAATTCGGCCGTTTCTTTACCGGTCAAATTACGGCTGCCGGGAAAGTTCCACCTGCGAAAGTCATGATCATCGGCGCCGGTGTGGCCGGTCTGGCCGCCATTGGTGCCGCTGGCAGCTTGGGTGCGATTGTTCGTGCTTTTGATACCCGACCTGAAGTGAAAGAACAGGTACAGAGTATGGGGGCAGAGTTCCTTGAACTAGACTTCGAGGAAGAAGCTGGCAGCGGTGATGGCTACGCGAAAGTGATGTCTGACGCTTTTATTAAGGCTGAAATGGCGCTGTTTGCAGCACAAGCTGAAGAAGTCGACATTATTGTCACAACAGCGTTGATTCCGGGCCGTCCAGCACCGAAGCTCATCACTAAAGAGATGGTGGCTTCCATGAAGCCGGGAAGTGTGATCGTGGATCTGGCGGCACAAACCGGCGGTAACTGCGAACTGACCGTCGCTGACCAAATTACCGTGACTCCTAACGGCGTTAAAATCATCGGTTATACCGATTTACCCAGCCGTTTACCTACCCAGTCCTCTCAGCTTTATGGCACGAACTTAGTCAATCTGCTGAAACTGCTGTGCAAAGAGAAAGACGGCAATATCGACATCGATTTCGAAGATTCCGTCGTGCGCGGCGTTACCGTAGTAAAAGCCGGCGAAGTAACCTGGCCAGCACCACCGATTCAGGTCTCCGCACAGCCTCAGGCCAAAAAGGCTGAGGCGCTGCCGCAAGTTGAAGCCAAACCTTCTTCGCCTTACACCAAATACATCATCATGGCCGTGGCCATTATTCTGTTTGGCTGGCTGGCTAACGTGGCTCCGAAGGAGTTCCTGTCGCACTTTACCGTGTTCGCACTCTCTTGTGTCGTAGGTTACTACGTGGTCTGGAACGTTAGTCATGCGTTGCATACGCCACTGATGTCGGTCACCAATGCCATTTCTGGGATTATCGTCGTTGGCGCGTTGTTGCAAATTGGTCATGGCGGCTGGGTGAGCGTTTTGTCATTTGTGGCAGTACTGATTGCCAGTATCAATATTTTCGGCGGATTCACCGTCACTCAGCGCATGCTGAAGATGTTTCGTAAGAATTAAGGGGTAGCATATGTCTGGGGGATTAGTTACAGCAGCCTATATCGTTGCCGCTATTCTGTTCATATTCAGCCTGGCTGGATTGTCAAAACACGAAACATCGAAACAAGGCAATATTTTCGGCGTGACCGGGATGGCCATTGCGTTAATTGCCACCATTCTTGGGCCTGATTCAGGCAACGTGGGTTGGATCATCATTGCGATGGTCATCGGTGGTGCGATAGGTATCTATCTGGCGCGTAAAGTCGAAATGACCGAAATGCCTGAACTGGTCGCAATTCTGCATAGCTTCGTAGGCCTGGCGGCGGTTCTGGTTGGCTTTAACAGCTATCTGGATCACGGCGCCGTTCCTATGGATCGCGTGTTGGAAAACATCCATCTGACCGAAGTGTTCCTTGGTATCTTCATTGGTGCCGTCACCTTTACCGGTTCCATTGTTGCGTTCGGCAAACTGCGCGGGACTTTCTCTTCGAAGCCGCTTGCTTTGCCACATCGTCATAAATTGAATCTGGTGGCACTGGTCGCTTCTTTCCTGTTGATGGTGATCTTTGTTCGTACCGACAGCGTCGGCCTGCAAGTCTTCACTCTCTTGATCATGACGCTGATTGCGCTCGGTTTCGGCTGGCATCTCGTGTCCTCTATCGGCGGTGCTGACATGCCGGTCGTGGTCTCGATGCTGAACTCCTATTCAGGGTGGGCAGCGGCAGCAGCAGGTTTCATGCTCAGCAACGACCTGTTGATCGTGACCGGTGCTCTGGTGGGTTCTTCCGGTGCGATCCTATCCTTTATCATGTGTAAAGCGATGAACCGTTCGTTTATCAGCGTGATTGCAGGCGGTTTTGGTACCGACGGCTCTTCAACCGGAGATGCGGATGAAATGGGTGAATATCGTGAAGCCAGCGCTGAAGATGTGGCAGAAATGCTCAAAAGCGCCAGCTCGGTGATCATCACTCCGGGGTACGGTATGGCTGTCGCTCAGGCTCAGTATCCTGTGCAGGATATTACCGCGAAACTGCGCGCAATGGGCGTCAAGGTGCGCTTTGGTATCCACCCTGTCGCAGGGCGCTTGCCTGGTCATATGAACGTGTTGCTGGCTGAGGCACGCGTACCTTATGACATCGTGCTGGAGATGGACGAAATCAATGACGATTTTGCCGACACCGATGTGGTGCTGGTGATTGGTGCCAACGATACCGTCAACCCGGCCGCTCAGGAAGATCCGCGTAGTCCGATCGCCGGTATGCCAGTGCTTGAAGTGTGGAAAGCACAAAACGTTATCGTCTTCAAACGCTCAATGAATACCGGTTACGCCGGCGTTCAGAATCCGCTGTTCTTTAAAGAGAATACGCAGATGCTGTTTGGTGACGCAAAAGAGAGCGTAGAGAATATTCTTCGCGCTCTTTAAGTCATTTATAAAAGGCCTGATGCATTGCATCAGGCCTTTTTTGTTGCGGTGTCTTCGGGGAGGCGTGTAACTGGCGATAAAATAGTTGAGTGTTAACGTCAGAACGTAGCCACAAGCGAATTGTACTGAGTTACGTTTTATCAGGTCATAAGGTTTTAATCCTACCAATCCTGACACGGCAATAATAAAACCGGCGATAGGGGAAAACGCCCGACCAAATCCAGCGGAATAGTACATGGACAAGAGTACCTTGGTGACCGAGGCGCCGCCGGTTTTAGCCATTTCAGCCGCAAAGGGGGCGAAGGCATTAAAGGTCGATGAGCTACCTCATGACACTCAAGAAAATAAATGCGGAGAAGAAGGCCACTATCATTAATTCTGTGTGCTCGCCTCCCGGTAACATGGAGAACAATATATTCACAAAACCAATCTTAATCAGGCCTTCAGCCAGAACCTGAGCACATAACATAATAGAAACAATCACGCCGAAAGAGGTCCCCATCTCTTCGAAGAGAAATTTGATCTGTTTGGCAGAATTTTGAATGTTACGAGAACGGATATACTCACATCCGAAAGCCAGAAAAAAGGATATCAGCAATGCAGAGACATAAAAAAAAGCCAGTTCATAGGAACTGGCTTTTTCCTTGTCACAAAGACAGAAGATGGCTGTGATTATTCGTCATCGTGTTCTTCGACATCTTCAGCGGTGATAGGGCATTCGAAATCATCAGGCTTTATGGCCAGCAGGTCACATTTCAAATGGTCGATAACCTGCTCAGTGGTATTGCCGAGAAACGCCGCAGACAATCCTGTACGGCCAATGGTGCCGATAACCACCACACCCGCTTGCAAATGTTCTGCCAAATCGGGAATAACTTCCTCAGGCAGACCTTTTTCTACATGAGTGAATTTTTCGTCCAGCTGGAATTTCTGGCGCAGGGCCTTCATGGCAATAAGGTGCTGACCACGAATGGCGTCGTTGTACACGCTGGGGTCAAAATCAGGCAGTTCAATAGCAATATTGATAGGTGTGACAGGATAAGCGCCAACCAGATGCACTTCCGTCTGGTTAACGTGATCGGCCAGTTCCAGCGTCTCTTTGACTAATTTGATATTAAGCGGGTCATGGTAGGGCTCTTCGCTGGAAAGGTTTACAGCCACCAGCGCTTTTCCGCTCTCCGGCCATGCCTGGTCTTTGACCATCCACACCGGACATGGACATTTGCGTAATAAATTCCAGTCAGTGGGGGTGAAAATAACGGACTCAAGGCGATCATGCTGATGGGCCATTTTCAGTAACAGGTCGTGTTCGCCGGCCAAGACTTCCTGAATGATGGCTTCGAAAGGTTTGTTATGCCATACCACTTTAATTTCAATCGGTATGCCAGCTTCAATGTAATAGTGGCATTGTTCCGCGATCCAGGCCGCACGCTCGTTAATCACGCTTTGTCGCATGGCTAACCGCTCTTCAGGGGAGAGCATAGTGGTCATTTCATAAGAGAAATCATAAATCGACAGGAAGGCTTTGATACGCCCGCCGTTTCTCTGGACCAGATAAACTGCACGACGCAACGCGGGCTGGTCGTCCTGATTGGGGTCAATTGCGACCAAAAGATTCTGATACTTAGCCATGGGCACTCCTTAACACCTGTGATTGAACAGCGTTATAGCTCAGTGTATTAAGTACAGAGTAAACCAAGATTAAGCAATCGGACAGCGGAGAAATTGAGTCGGATCAACAAATTATTGTCTTTGAAAATCCGACTAAATCAACTAAGCAGTTACGGCAACAGATTGACCGGCTAACTGAGAAAGCATGGAGTGGTTTTCGATAGTAATATATTTACCTTTCACGCTTAGCATTTCAGACTTTTGGAAACGTCCCAATAAGCGGCTGATGGTTTCTACCGTCAGACCCAGATAATTACCAATATCGCCACGCGTCATCGTCAGGCGGAATTCACGCTGTGAAAAACCACGCTCGGCAAAACGGCGGGAGAGGTTATAAATAAATGCAGCCAGTCTTTCTTCCGCATTTTTCTTCGACAACAGCAGGATCATATCCTGGTCGCCTTTAATTTCGCCGCTCATCAAACGCATCATTTGCTGACGTAAATTAGGCATTTTACCCGAGAGGTCATCCAGGGTTTCAAACGGTATTTCACATACCATTGATGTTTCCAGCGCTTGTGCAAAACTCGGGTGCTGCAAACCACCAATCGCGTCAAAACCGACCAAATCGCCTGCGAGATGGAAACCGGTGATCTGCTCATCGCCTTGTTCTGTGATGGTGTAGCTCTTGATCGTCCCGGAACGGATGGCATACAGGGATTTCAATTCATCGCCCGCTTTAAACAGGGCCTGACCTTTCTGGATCGGCTTCTTCCTTTCAATAATGTTATCGAGCTGATCGAGCTCGTGTTCATTAAGGGTAAAAGGAATACACAGCTGGCTGATGCTGCAGTCCTGGCAGTGGATGGCACAACCACCAGATTGGATACGACGAATAATACGTTTTTCCGGGATCATAAGATTCACTCTGGCAATATTGATATGGGTCAATTTTAACATCTTTTACCGGAATTGATAAGTAGGACAATTGGGCTAAAAGGCCGAATTAGTTAAAAACCCAGATTTTTAACGAATTTTTTTTTCTTATTATTTGATCTCGACCCGCAAAAAAAAGCTAACCGAGAATCAATAAGGTTAGGAATAACTTTAATGCATTAAAAAAGTGAATTTTGTTGGTTTTTAAAATAACCCTCGTGAATCAATAACCATTTTTTTCTTTCTACACCGCCAGCATATCCCGTCAGGGTGCCATTACTGCCAATCACTCGGTGACAAGGCACCACCACACTGATTGGATTTGACCCGTTCGCCAGACCGACGGCGCGCGATGCGCCTGGGTTACCAAGCTGTGCAGCCATTTGTCCATACGTCATGATTTGCCCACATGGGATCGTACGCAGCATCTGCCACACCCGGCGCTGAAATTCAGTCCCGGCGGTGGCGACGGGCAGGGTATCGATGGCATGTAAGTCTCCGGCGAAATAATCCTGGATCCTCTGACGAACGCTGACATCAACGCTATCCTGAGTGAGGGAAAACCCTTTTTTGGCATCAGATTTCATTATTTGAGGGGAGATTAGCGCAGAAGAAATTTCGGGGCCATAGTGACGCGCCAGCAATTGCATCAGTCGATGATGAAAATCAGCCCACTCCAGCGCCCGCAACTGCCCCTGAAGATCAGTGATAATTTCCAGCTCACCGAGCGGCGTCTCAATAGTTTCACTCACTAATGCCAACATAAGCTTCTCTTGGTAATAAGAACGGTTACAAATTATCGCATGAGCCATAGTGATTATCGACTTTCAATATCCAACACCCCGGCAACCGCTTACAATGTGAAGATTGTTTAGCTTTTGTTTACTTATCAGGATGTGCAATGCCGTCAGAATCTTTGGGATTTCCACTGGAAACGACTGTTGTTTTTATTGTTGTGGCCGTCAGCGCGCTGTTGATAGACATTTTCGCGCACCGCAGCCACAAGCCAATTGGTTTGAAGAGCGCCTCCCTGTGGACGCTTTTCTGGGTCTTTGTCTCACTGGCTTTTGCTGGTTTTCTCTATTTTCATCACGGCAAAGAGGTCGCCAGCCTGTTCCTTACCGGTTATGCCCTTGAACAGGTGTTATCGATTGATAATTTGTTCGTGATTATGGCGATTTTTGCCTGGTTCAAAGTGCCGGAGGGTTACCGCCATCGTATTTTATATTGGGGGGTAATTGGAGCTATCGTCTTTCGTGGCATCTTCGTGGTGATTGGTACCAGCCTGCTGGCGCTTGGTCCATGGGTCGAAATGGTATTTGCCGTCATCATTCTGTGGACAGCCATTTTGATGATGCGCGCAGGAGATGACGACGACACTAACGATGACTATTCCGATCACATCGCCAATCGCCTGGTGCGCCGTTTCTTCCCGGTGTACCCCAAGCTTATTGGTGCGAATTTTCTGGTGAGCAGTCAGCAAATCGAAGAGGACCTCGCCAAACCTGAAAACAAAGGCTTCAGTTTTGAGGTGAAGAAGGGCATCCGCTATGCCACTCCTCTGTTGCTGTGCATTGCCGTGGTGGAAATTTCAGATGTTATGTTTGCATTCGACAGCGTGCCTGCGGTGATCGCCGTCAGCCGTGAGCCACTGATCGTTTACTCCGCCATGATGTTTGCTGTTCTGGGCCTGCGTACTCTCTATTTCGTGCTTGAAGCCCTGCGTAAATACCTGCGGCATCTCGAGAAATCGGTGATTTTTCTGCTGTTTTTTGTTGCGGCCAAACTGGCGTTGAATTCCAGCGATCACCTGTGGCATCACGGCTACAACATCAGTGCGATGGCCAGTCTCTACGTGGTGCTTGGCGTACTGGCATTGGGAATTGTCGCCAGTCTGCTATTCCCCGGTAAAAAAGTCGCACATTAAAACGAACGTTAAAAAAAACGGGACGCCTCAGGTGTCCCGTTTTTGTTTCAAGCTTTTATCATGAACTACACATCGCCTTCATTATCCTGTTCTACTGCGTCATGCAGACGTTCAAGCATATCTGGGAAAGCGGATTGCACCCGGCTCCAGCTTGGAATAAAAGGTTTCTCGCTGGGTGTATCCACAAAGGCCTGACCGGCTTCCATAATCGCGCCTGAGAATAGCTCCACCGCAGATTCCTCACTGTGCCGGTCAAACGTCAGGCCATTCATTTTGGCGTCATGCTCGAACGCATCAATCATATCCAGAGCATTACGATAGTAAGTGGCTTTAAGGATGCGGAAAGACTCGCTGGTGATACTCACCCCAAGGATCGCCATCTTACGGTAGAGCGCCTTGGTGATATCAATACTCATCCGCTGCAAACCGTTACTCGCATCCTCTTCAGACATCGGCTGATGCTTGTGATCGTAGTTATCAGCAATATCTACCTGACAGATTCGTTTGGTCGCCGTGTTGCGGTGTAGTTCCGATAGCACGCCGATCTCCAGTCCCCAGTCGCTCGGAATGCGTAAATCATTCAGCACATGGGTACGCATCGCGAACTCGCCGGAAAGCGGGTAGCGGAAAGAACGCAGATATTCGAGGAAGTCGGATTGCCCATAAACGATTTGCAAAGATTTCAGTAGCGGGAAGACCAGCAGACGGCCTACGCGTCCATTGAATTTACCGTCAGCAACGCGGGCGTAATAGCCCTTACAGAAGTCATAATGGAAGTTCGGATTGGCAACCGGATACATCAGGCGTGCTAACATGTCACGGCTGTATGTGACAATGTCACAATCATGCAGGCCAACCACCGAGGTACGCCGTGACGCCAGCGTATATCCCACACAGAACCAGACATTGCGGCCTTTACCCGGCTCCATCGGCGACAATCCTTCATTTTGTAACTCCTGATCCAGCGCTTTCAGACGCGGGCCATCGTTCCATAAAATTCGGTGACGCTGAGGCAGACGGGAGAAGAACTCTCGCGCAAATAAAAATTGATCACGGTCAGCGCGGTCCAGACCAATTACAATTTCTTCGAGATAGGGCACTTTAGTCAGTTCGTCGACAATGTGGGTCAGTGCCGGTCCTTCAAGTTCGGAAAACAGAGAGGGAAGAATCAGCCCCATCGAACGGCGGCCGGAAAATACCTGAAGATCGTACTCCAGCTCTTCCGTCTTACGGTTAGTCAGATTATGGAAATTAGTAATGACACCATCCTGATAAAAATCGCTCATAAGCTACTCTCCAATTTTAGTTTTGGTAAAATTATTGGAATCAAAAAGATACGTTAATTGCTTATCCCTATTACTCGCCCGAAAAAAACGGAGTGTCACCTGATCTGGATAAAATGGTCCAGCCCCTCTCGCCAGCCTTCCGGCCCATGTCGGGTGGTACGATAAACCTGTGTTTCATCCTTGTTCAGCGACATATCCTGATCGTGATGGCCCAGAATCACCACCGCGAAATCCACCGCTTCCAGCAAGGAAATATCATTCGGCCCATCTCCCAGGCCGAGGGTAATCCCCGCTTTGCCGCGTCGCTGCTGATACTGTTCGGTCAGCCAGCGCACTGCCTGGCCTTTACCGGCATCTTGTCCCATGACATGCCAGAATCTGCCACCGCGGGTCAGCGCCAGCCCTTCTTCAGCCAACATTTTTTCCATGCGGGAAAAATCCAGCGTATTGCCAAACCACATCAGCGGTTCAGAGGCGTCGCGCTGCATGGCAAGCTCAGCGTCAGGCAACGTGAGGCCAGTCCAGTCCGCCACCTGCTGCGGGCTGACGTCACCAAAACCACGAAACTCGAAGTCGTACCTTTTGCGCAGATCTACCAGCACCTCGCGAATGCGCTGATAATCAGCACCAATGAGATGATGGGCGGCGCGCTCCTCATTAGGGAGATGGATCAGCGCACCGTTTTCAGCAATAAATGGCAGATGGGTAAGCTTGAGGGAGCGCTGCAACGCCGCGACTTCCGCTGACGTTTTACTGGTGGTGATGATCACCGGAATATCCTGTCCGACCAGGCGGTCAAGCCAGTCTTGCGCAGGTGCCCAAGTGTAGTCATGGTGATCAAGTAATGAACCGTCGAGGTCAGTAAAAACAATCAGGGGATCATCAAGGTACGGCATTATTTCTCCTCAATTCTATTAAGGAACCTAATATAACCACTGAGGATTATTTCCTGTTCTGATGAATCAGTATATACGGAAAAATCAGATTTACCGGCGGCGGGCAGAGAGTTGGAAGTAGCAGGCGAATGGTTTCAGCATCCTGATATGCGGTGAGAGACTGCGGTTACTGGCCTGCGGCTTCATCTGCCCGGCAGATGTTTTTCAGGTAAAATAGTGCGGTAATACGAAGATAATGCCGGTCAAACTGCGCGGTTGGTTTGCGGTTTAGGTTACTTCCATTACTGTTCAAACACTTTTTTACCGCCTTGCAGATACGCGGCCAGTTTTCTTAAGCGAGTCATTTATGCCTGATTTACAACATTTCTCTTTGCACCCGGCGGCCCGTATGGCCTGCGTTATTATGGGTTTCAGTCTGCTGACTTCTTGTGACAACGTCACGGAAAAATCCCAGAATACGCTGGTCATTGAAGGCAAAACCATGGGTACCTTCTACCGGGTCAGTCTGGCCGGTGTCGATAACAGCCGTGAAGCAGCCCTGCGCCAGCAAATTGAAGCGCAACTGGTTGAAGATGATCATGAACTTTCGACTTACAAAGACAACTCTGTCCTGTCACGCTTTAACCAATATCAGGGCAATCTCCCGCAGCCGATCAGCGCAGGTATGGCCGATGCCATCGTTACCTCATTGCGTATCGGACAGAAAACTGCCGGAGCAATGGATATCACGGTAGGACCGCTGGTCAATCTGTGGGGTTTTGGTCCGCAGAAGCAGCCGACAAAAACGCCGACCGACGCGCAAATTGAAGCAGCGCGTGAGGAAACGGGCTTGCAGCATCTGAAAGTGATTCAGCAAGAGGATGGCCAATATCTGCAAAAAGACGTGCCGAATATGTATGTGGATCTCTCGACGGTCGGCGAAGGGTATGCCACGGACCACCTGGCGCGCCTGATTGAAGGCAACGGCATCAGTAATTATCTGGTATCGGTCGGGGGGGCGGTAGTCTCACGGGGGTATAACGCCAAAGGCAACCCATGGCAGGTTGCCATTCAGAAACCAACCGACAAAGAGACAGCCGTGCAGGCCATTGTTGATTTGCAGGGTATGGGGATCAGTACATCGGGCAGTTACCGCAACTATTACGAACTCGATGGTAAACGCCTGTCACATATTATCGACCCGTCAACCGGCCATCCTATTACTCACAAGCTGGTCTCTGCCACCGTCATTGCCCCCACCGCGTTGGAAGCCGACGGCTGGGATACGGGCCTGATGGTACTGGGTACCCAAAAAGCCATGGCCCTGGCTGAGAAGGAGCACCTGGCGGTCTATCTGATCACCAAAAAAGACCATGGTTTCGAAGTCCATATGACACCGCAATTTAAAGCCTATTTGAAAAAGCCAGAATAGGGACGTTACCGGTCGTTATTGAGCGTTTCACTGAGAAATTCCAGAAACACCCGTAACGCCGGAGATTGCCCTTTATGACTGGCATACAATGCCGAAATAGACGACGGAGGCGTATGCCACTCAGGCAGCAGATGTTGTAGTTTCCCGGCCGCGATCCCCTGAGCGCAGGCGATTTCCGGTAACAGTGCAATACCGAGTCCATCGGTCGCGGCCTGGCACAACACCAGCAAATTATTACTCACCATCCGCGGGGTCAGCGATATCTTGCGGCTGCCTTCACTCGGATGTGCCAGCTCCCATTGCTCTCCTGCCCACGGCGTTTTGCGTACCAGCGTCGGCAGTGCACTGAGTTGGTCTACCGACGGCGGCGCAGGCAATGTGGCAATAAATGCCGGACTGGCAATCAGAACATAGCGCAGGGTGCCGAGCGGTTTGCGGTGCAGCCCGGAGTCCTCCAGCGGTTCGTTGTGCGAACGAATCATCACGTCGAAATTTTCTTCCAGCAAATCGACTGACCGGTTGATTGCCAGCAGCTCGAGCTTGATCTCAGGGTAAAGCGTCAGAAAGGTCGTTAACAGGGGAGCAATCACGGTTTCGGCCATCATCACGGGTGCCGAGACCCGCAACAGCCCACGGGGAGATTGCTGTAAATCATCGATAACCCGCTGCGCGGACTGCGCCTGTTCCAGCAATTTCTGACACTCTGCAGCATAACGCTCGCCGATGCTGGTGACGGAGAAATGTCTCGAGGTCCGCTGTAATAAACGTACGCCGAGGCGAGCCTCCAGAGCTTCAACCCGACGGCTGAGAACAGATTTGGACACCCCAAGCACGCGGCCAGCGGCGGTAAAACCCTGATGGTGAACAACAGCGGCAAACAGCGCCATGTCATTGAGATTGTCTTGCATGTCGGATGTCCTGATATGTCGTTGTAAATCTGCAACGATGCGTTGTAATAGTAGACATTTTAAAACGTTACAACGACGATTACCCTGTATTTATTCGAAATAAAGAGATGAATACAGGACACATAATGAAAATTTTACATATCGATTCCAGCCCGTTCATGACCGGTTCGGTCTCCCGCGAGCTTTCGGCGACGATTGTTGCTGAGCTTTGCGCCCGCCATCCTGAGGCCGTGGTCACTTACCGCGATCTGGGGACAACGCCGCCGCCGCATTTGTCCGCCGCCGCCATGAGCCTGTTGCACAATGCGCAGGAAGAAGACATCACCCCGGCATTGCAGGCCGAACTTGACGGTATCTATCAGTCGATTGAAGAACTGACCGGCTGCGATGTTCTGGTGATTGGCGCGCCGATGTACAACCATTCAATCCCAAGTAACCTGAAAGCATGGCTGGATCAGGTCTGCCAGAAGGGGCTCACTTTCCGCTACACGTCTTTGGGTGTGGTAGGGTTACTGTCCGGAAAAACAGCTTACATTGCCTCAACGCGCGGTGGCGTTTACAGCACCCTTGAAGGTAAATTGCATGATTTTCAGGAGCCCTATCTGGTATCCATTCTGGCGCTAATGGGGGTGACAGACTGCCATGTGATCCGTGCAGAAGGTGTGAGTCGTCAGGCCATTGGTCGTGAAAAAGGGTTAGCGGAAGGGCATGAAACTCTGCTTCAGATCCTCAATGCCTGAAGCAGCATGCAGTTTAACGTTTCGAGCTACTGATTAATTCGAACAAGGCGACGGTGCGCGACGGGCAGATATACTCCCGGCCAAAATCGAAATTGTGTTCGTTCACATCATCGGGCTGAAAGGTGTCGAAAATATGCCGCCAGCTCTCACCATGAGCCACCGAGGGAAGACTGAACACCACTTCTTCATGTGACGCATTGAACAGCAGCAATACTGTACTGAGTGAGCCGTAACGCAACAACCCCGTAGGCTGCGCACGGCCATCAAGCAACATCGCGATACTTTTGGCGTGGGGATCGGCCCAGGCGTCTTCACTCATCTCTTCACCGCGCGGCTGGAACCAACTGACATCTTTCACGTTCAGTTGTTCATGCACGGCTCCGGTCAGGAAGCGCCCCCGGTGCAGGATCGGAAATCGCTTTCTGAGCGCAATCAGCCGATAGGTAAACAGGATCATCGATTTACCTTTATCCTCTATGTTCCAGTTCACCCAGGCAATGTCGGTATCCTGGCAGTAGGCGTTGTTATTGCCGTTTTGGGTGCGGGCAAATTCGTCACCTGCGAGCAGCATCGGCGTGCCCTGCGAAAACAGTAGCGTCGCCAGCATATTTCTCATCTGGCGTAAACGCAGTTCACTGATGGCAGGATCATCCGTCAGCCCCTCAGCACCGTAATTGGCCGAAATATTGTTGTTACTGCCATCGTTGCCATCCTCGCCGTTGGCTTCGTTGTGTTTATTTTCATACGACACAAGATCGTTGAGGGTAAAACCGTCATGCGCGGTAATGAAGTTAACTGAGGCATAAGGTTTACGCCCCCGATGGTTGAAAATATCGGCCGAGCCGGAGAGGCGGGTAGCAAACTGGGCTAGCTGTCCTTCGTCGCCACGCCAGAATTTCCGCACTGAATCGCGGAATCTGTCATTCCATTCGGTCCATCCCGGCGGGAAGCCACCGACCTGATAACCCCCGGGACCACAATCCCAGGGTTCAGCAATCAGCTTGCATTGGCTGAGCACCGGGTCTTGCCGGCAGGTATCGAGGAAACCGCAGCCTTCGTCAAAGCCATAGCTTTCACGCCCAAGAATGGTCGCCAAATCGAAGCGGAACCCGTCGACTTGCATTTCAGTGGCCCAGTAGCGCAGCGAATCGGTGACCATTTGCAGTACCCGTGGATGGCTGAGATTGAGCGTATTGCCGGTGCCGGTATCATTGATGTAATAACGTTTATTATCCGGCATCAGCCGGTAATAACTGGCGTTGTCGATGCCCTTAAACGAGAGCGTTGGGCCGAGTTCATTACCTTCCGCCGTGTGGTTGTACACTACGTCCAGGATCACTTCGATCCCGGCAGCGTGCAGCGTGGCAATCATCTGTTTGAATTCATTGACTGTGTGAGTCGCCATATACTGCGGATGGGGAGCGAAAAAGCTCAGGGTGTTGTAGCCCCAGAAATTGTGCAGCCCTTTCTCCTGTAGATGGCGATCGTCAGTAAAGGCGTGAATGGGCATCAGCTCGATAGAGGTTATGCCAAGCGATTTGATGTAATCGACAATGTGTGGCGTGCTCAACCCGGAAAAGGTCCCTCGCATGTGTTCCGGTACCGCCGGATGACGCATGGTGTAGCCACGAACATGCGTTTCATAAATCAACGTCTCTTCCCAGGGAATGTGATTTTTACGCGAACGTGCCCAGGAGAATGCAGGGTCAATCACCCGGCATTTGGGTAAAAACCTGGCGCTGTCACGGTTATCTATGTGCAGGTCTTTCTTATCGCTCTGCAGATCGTAGGCAAACAGCGCATCGTCCCATTTCAACTCACCAACGATCTGTTTGGCGTAAGGATCGAGCAAAAGTTTCGCCGGGTTAAAGCGATGGCCATCGTGCGGCGCATAAGGGCCGTGAACCCGGTAGGCATAAAGCAGGCCGGGGCGGGCGTCCGGCAAATAACCATGCCAAACCTCATCGGTATATTCCGGTAGTTCAATAACGTCGTATTGCTCGCCTTCATCATTAAACAGGCAAAGTTCAACTTTGGTTGCATTGGCCGAGAACAGCGCAAAATTGACGCCGAGACCGTCCCAGGTTGCGCCAAGCGGCACCGGCAATCCCTCACGAACACGGGTCTGATGGCCGGAGTCAAAACCTTTCACGATTTCACCATCGCTATAGGGATGAATAATCCGTACCCCCGCTTCATCCACGGCGATATCAACCTGAGCATGATTCAGGACACGTTGCTGGGACTCGGGAAGGGATGTGGTGGGCTTACTGGCTTTTTTGGGTGGATTTTTTGCCATTCTTGTCGTCACTCCTGAACCTGGGGAATCAGTATTTATCCTGAATGATGATTGAGCAAAGAGCGTCTGTGGCCGGGATTATGTCTGCACAAACGCCTCAAGGAGTGTAGTCGGGTTAGTTCATTTTTGCCGCTGAACACCGTTATGCCTGCCATTTCGTTACGTTTCTTTTCCCCGAAAAGCGGCGGGTTGCGTTATAAAATCATTTTGCCGTTCTGCCGTTTACCTTTAGGAAGCCAGGATCCTTCATGACCATTGCACTGTTATGCCACGTCGAACTCAATGCAGGCTATCCGGCACGCTACGAAGCAGCCGGATTCACTTTGCATTACGCCACCACGGCGGCCAGCCGCGCCGCTATTGACCCGGCATTAGCCGGACAGATCCGCGCAGTGCTGACTATCGGCAGCGTCGGACTCAACGCCCAAGAGATGGATAAACTCCCCAATTTGGAGATCATCTGCGCGCAGGGCGTCGGTTTTGAACAAATTGACCTCCAGGCAGCGGCACAACGAGGGATCACCGTCACGCACGGTCCTGGCACGAATAATTCTGCCGTGGCCGATCACGCGCTGGCCCTGATGCTGGCTATAACCCGTCACATCCCGCAGATGGACGCCGCCGTGCGCCGCGGCGAGTGGGCGAACTCCCGCCTGAATGTACCTGGCATGTCCGGTAAGAAGGCAGGTATTCTTGGCCTTGGCAATATCGGCGAGCAAATAGCCTTACGCTGCGCGGGCGGTTTTAAGATGGACGTTGGCTATCATAACCGTAAACCAATGCCTGATAGTCCGTGGCGTTATTTCGATACGATTGTCGGGCTCGCGCAATGGGCTGATTATCTCATCGTCGCCACGCCGGGCGGCAAGGGTACGGCTAAACTGGTGGATGCCAGCGTGTTGCAGGCGCTCGGGGAACAGGGATTCCTCATTAATATTGCCAGGGGAAGCGTGGTTGACAGCGCTGAGTTGATTCACAGCCTGCAACACAAACAGATTGCCGGTGCCGCGCTCGATGTGGTTGAGGGTGAACCCGCGGTTCCCGCTGAAATGTTGCCGTTGACCAATCTGGTCATTACACCACACATCGCCGGACGTTCCCCCGAAGCGGTGGAAAACATGATGTCTCTGGTTATCCAAAATCTGACCGCTCATTTTTCCGGCCAGCCGGTTCTGACCGCCGTTCCTGTCTGAGTTCTTCCCCTTATGCTTTTTCTTCTTTAGTCGGAAAAAGCATAAGTAACCGTTTTTTCGTATTTGTCCTGCGCTGCTGGAGACCGTAACAATAGGGTTACCAGAACAGATTTACGCAAATTTACGCGCATTTATGTAAAAACAAGAGGCAGAACACGGTGAATTTCCAACAGCTAAAAATCATTCGCGAATCAGCGAGATGCAACTACAACCTGACGGAAGTTTCCAACATGTTGTTCACCTCGCAGTCGGGCGTCAGCCGGCATATTCGCGAACTGGAAGATGAACTTGGCGTAGAGATTTTCATTCGTCGTGGCAAGCGTCTGCTGGGCCTGACGGAACCGGGTAAAGAACTGTTGGCCGTCGCCGAGCGAATTCTGAATGAAGCACAGAATATCCGCCGCCTGGCAGATATCTTCTCTAAAGAGGATGCCGGTGTACTGACCATCGCGACTACCCATACTCAGGCGCGTTACAGCCTGCCTAAAGTCATCAAAGCCTTTCGCGCAATTTATCCAGGCGTACGTTTGGAATTGCAGCAGGGTTCGCCGCAGGAAGTGCTGGCGATGTTGCTGGGTGGGCAGGCGGACATTGGCATAGCCAGCGAAAAACTGATCAACGATCCGGCCGTAACCTCTTTTCCTTATTACCGCTGGCATCACGCCATCGTGGTGCCTAACGAGCATCCGCTGGTCAATCAACAACCGGTCACCCTGCAGCAGCTTAGCGAACAGTCGCTGGTAACTTATCGTCAAGGCATTACCGGACGATCACGCATTGATGAAGCCTTTAGCCGCGCGGCACTGAACCCGGATATTGTCCTCAGCGCGCAGGATTCCGACGTGATAAAAACCTATGTCGAATTAGGGTTGGGCGTGGGTATTGTTGCAGATAAAGCCTATGAAGCCGAACGTGACAATGCGTTAACCCTGCTAAACGCGGAGCATCTGTTTGAGGCCAACACCGTGTGGCTCGGGTTGAAAAGGGCGCAGTTACAACGTAACTATGTCTGGCGTTTTATCGAACTGTGTAACCCGAGGCTGTCTGTCAGCGAAATCAAAGAGAAAGTGTTTGCCCAGCCGCATGAGAGCGAGGTGGTGATCGATTACCAGATTTAAACGGGCGTGACGGAAATGAGAAAGGCGCAGATTCTGCGCCTTTCGTGTTTTATTCACTCACCAGATTACTGTGCAGGAGCATCCTGACTGGTGCCGGTTTTTGCACTGTCATCCACACTGTCTGAAGTCTTGGTGTAGACAATCTTCTGGGTGTCATTCTGGCAATGACCAACAACCTGACCACCGGCCTTATCAGCCTGATCATTCGGGACGATATCCAGGGTAAAATTGGATTCCGGTAAGCCATTGGCAACGATTTTCTGGGTGATATCCGCTTTAACGGTTTCACATGAAGCCTGAACCGCCAACGGTGCGAGGGCCAGAATGGCCAGTCCTGCTAACAGTGTTTTTTTCATCATCCAATCCTTTTATGACTTTTTCATCATGAGAAAGAGCGTATCAATCAGTTTAGCAGCTAAGAGACCATTGTGGATCCCCACCGCATGTTTCGGCTGTGAACTGAAGTTTACGGCGCTAACAGCTGGCGACCGGTTCGACGATCGAGGCATCGCTCGGTATTGGGTTCCCAATAAGCATTCAGGTTCTGGCTGGCCTGACATTTGTCACGCAGATCGATAGCCTGATCAAACTTATTGAAACTCTTGGTTGCACGCTGATTGATGGAGTGACGCAGCTCCTGCGTATCGTTCCACTGCTCTTTACTCTGGCGGGCATCTTCATTGCTTATCGCATCATTGCCTGACCCACTGAACACGCAGGTGCCGCCCGCGCAATTAGTGGCAGCCTGTGCTGAAACCTGCCAACTTGCCGCCATGACCAGCAGGGCGACCGGTAACAACCGGCGAGTCATTTGGGTCATAAACATTGTATTCATTAGCTCTTCCTTATAGGTTTACACATCGCTCAGGCGAACAACTAAATTATACCATTGCAACCGGGAACGTCACCCTTTGACTGCCCTAGGGTCGTTTTCTGATTGAACTACGGGCTGTAAACCTGCTTATGATCAAAACATCTTTACTCTTTTTTGCCACCGCCTTGGCAGAAATTATCGGCTGTTTTCTGCCTTACCTGTGGCTGCGAAAAGGCGCCAGTGCAGCGTTGTTGTTCCCCGCAGCCCTGAGTCTGGCACTGTTTGTCTGGCTACTGACGCTACACCCGGCGGCAAGTGGACGGGTTTATGCCGCTTATGGTGGTGTCTATGTGATGACCGCTATGCTGTGGCTGCATTTTATTGATGGCGTAAAGCTCAGCCATACCGACTGGTTAGGGGCCTGCGTGGCGTTGGCGGGAATGTTAATCATTATTTCCGGCTGGAAAGCCGCTTAAGTCTGCTAATGCATCAGCTGATGCAAGGGACTAAAAAAGCGCCTAAGAGCGCTTTTTTGTTAAGGAAGCGGGATACATCTATCAAGGTTATTATGCGTCGCGGTGAACCTGTAACCCGGCCAGAGACTGGCTGACTGGCATCATTTCAATGCTGTTAATATTGACGTGCGCAGGCAGGGTTGCTACCCAAAACACCGACTCAGCTACGTCAGCGGCGGTCAGTGGATTGGTGTTGTCATAGGTTTTACTGGCTTTCTCATCGTCACCTTTAAAGCGCACGTTGGAAAATTCTGTTCCGCCACATAAGCCCGGTTCGATATTGGTCACGCGCACGTGAGTGCCATGTAAATCTGAGCGCAGGTTATAGCTGAACTGACGCACAAAGGCTTTAGTGGCACCATAGACGTTACCACCGGCATACGGCCAGTTTCCAGCCGTTGATCCGATATTGATGATGTGCCCCACGTTACGTTCCACCATGCCAGGCAGTACCGCGCGGGTCATGTACACCAGGCCTTTAGCATTGGTGTCGATCATGTTTTCCCAGTCATCCAGATCGGCTTTGTCCGCCTTTTCCAGACCCAATGCCAGACCGGCATTATTCACCAGTACGTCAATGTTACGCCATTCAGCGGGCAGTGCCGCGATAGCTTCTTCAATCGACGCGCGGTTGGTGACATCCAGTTGCACGACGTACAGCGCATCGCCCAGTTCTTGTTTCAAATCATCCAGACGCTCTTTACGGCGACCGGAGGCGATGACTTTATGGCCAGATTTGACAAACTTACGCGCGATTTCAGCACCAAAGCCGGCGGTTGCGCCAGTTACAAAAATAATCATCCCAATGTTCCTCAATAGTTTTCGTTTTAAAGTGTGAAGCGGCACTCAGTATTACCATAAAAGAGAGAAAACCGGCAGTAGTTCGCCGGTTTTCAGGAACCTCATTTCAGGTTATTTATTTTTTCAGATAGGGCGCAATCAATGAAAGATCGGCGTCTGACAGGCGGTCCGCCGCCGTCCAGGCCTGATGCCAGTAAGGGTAAAGCAGCGGCAGTTGGCTAACCTGGTCCAGACACTGAATCTCCTGTTGAGTAAGCACCAGATCGGCAGCTTTCAGATTATCGTTGAGTTGCTCTTCGCTACGAGCACCGATAATCACAGAAGTGACTACCGGGCGGGAAATCAGCCAGGCCAGCGCGATTTGCGCGGCAGAAACGCCACGTGAATCTGCGATTTCAACCAATACATCGACGATGTCATACAGCGCATCTTCGTCACGTACCGGAGGTTCGCCCCAGTCAGCCAGATGACGAGTACCTTCCGGTTTAGCCTGGTCACGGCGATACTTCCCTGACAACAGACCGCCCGCCAGCGGGCTCCAGACCAGCACGCCCAGTCCCTGATCGAGGCTGACTGGCAGCAGTTCGTACTCGGCTTCGCGGGCTTGCAAAGTGTAGTGGATCTGTTGACTGACAGGACGGATATAGTGCTTAGCCTCAGCCACACCCAGCGTTTTCATGATGTGCCAGGCTGAGAAGTTCGACACGCCGATATAGCGGACTTTGCCACTGCTGACTAAATCATCCAGCGCCCGCAGCGTTTCATCGAGCGGCGTCTGGCCATCCCACTGGTGCAACTGGTAGAGATCGAGGTAATCGGTATTGAGTCGCTTCAGACTGGCTTCGCAGGCGCGAATGATATGGTGGCGCGATGAACCACGGTCGTTTGGGCCTTCCCCCATCGGGAAACGGGCTTTGCTCGCGACCAACACGTCGTGACGTTTTGCACCCAACGCCTGGCCCAGAATTTCTTCCGACAACCCGCCTGAGTAAACATCAGCCGTATCAAACAGATTAATCCCGGCATCAAGGCATAAACCAATCTGACGCCGGGCGGTTTCGGTATCGGTCTGGCCGGTTTTGGCAAACTTCCCCTGACCACCAAAGGTCATCGTGCCCAGACTGAGAACGGACACTTTCAGGCCGGACTGGCCCAGTAGACGGTATTCCATTGCTTGTCTCCTTCACGAACATTGATAAGCGAAGCGCCGCTGGCGCAGTTCATTTTTCGGATGATACCGAAGGTGTAACCCGTGTTTTTTTACGTCGAATCTCATCGCCTGCCGTTGGGCTGAGTGCCAGGCTGTCGAGTGTTCCCGCCAGGGAAAATAGCCCGATAATAATAAATGCCAGATGAAAATTGCCCAGCTGGATTGAAGCACCCGCTGGCTGAAAATGGTCGGCAATACGTAACGACAGCGCGCCGATGGCGATGCCGAGACCGGTGGAAAGCTGCTGAGCTGTATTAAACAGCGTATTGGCACCACTCATCTGCTCACCAGGCACCTGAGAAAAGGCCAGCGTATTAAGAGCGGTGAACTGCATGGAACGGGTCATGCCACTAGCAAACAGCAGCAGCAGGGTCAGCACGGTAGGCACCTCAGGCGTCAGCAGCGCGCAGGCAAAAATGGTAGCACTGTTCAGCAACCCGTTGATCAGCATAATGGAGCGAAAACGATAACGGTGCAGGATCGCCGACGTAAAAGGCTTCATGGCCAGATTCCCGGCAAACACCGCCAGTACCAGTAAACCCGCGTTGAACGCGCTCATGCCATAGCCAAGCTGGAACATCAGCGGCAGCAGAAATGGCAGGGCGCCGATAGCCATTCGAAACAGCGAACCGCCATAAATAGTGACGGCGTAACTTTTAATTTTCAACGCCACCAACGGCAGCAGCGGATAAGGCGTACGCAGGGAATGCCGCACGGTCAATGCGCCAAGCATCAGACTTGCAGCTATACAAACGGCAGGCAGCCAGCCGCCCCTCTGCTGATTAAACAGATCAAGACCAAACATCAGCCCCAGACAAGCCGCGCCGGTCAGCACAAAACCGGTCAGATCAAAAGGCACACCTTTCTCGCCAGTGAATGCCGGGATCAGTTTTTGGCTAAAATAGAGGGCAATAAATCCCAGAGGCACGTTGAGGATGAAAATCCAATGCCAGGAGGCAAAGGTGGTAATAAATCCGCCGAGTGGCGGCCCGATTATGGGCGCAACTAAACCCGGCCAGGTGATAGTGGCAATGGCACGGATCAAATCCGGTTTAGCCGTGTTTTTCAGTACTACCAGCCGCCCGACTGGCACCATGAGCGCACCGGAAAACCCCTGTAACATTCGGGCGGCGGTAAACGTGCCCAGACTTGTGCTCATCGAGCAAAGGATAGAGGCCAGCGTAAACAGTACAATCGCCAGTGAGAAAACTTTGCGCGTACCGAAGCGGTTAGCTATCCAGCCGCTGGCGGGGATAAATACCGTTAAGGTCAGGATATAGGCCGACACCCCGATATTCATATCTACTGGATGTACACCGAAAGCCTGTGCCATCTGCGGTAAAGCGGTGACAATTACCGTGGCGTCGAGATTTTCCATAAAAAATGCGCCCGCCACCAATAACGGCAGCGCGGAGCCAGGTGGAAGTGACAGTTTTCTCATGACAAATCTGCCTGCATCATGACGTGAGTTTCACATCAAACTTCCCAGCTTGATAGTCAATCATAGCCTGGTTGATCTCTGCTGTGCTGTTCATGACAAACGGACCGTGCGACACAATAGGTTCATTGATTTTATCACCATGACCAAACAGGAAAACGGCATCATCAATGGCGGTAATAGTCACGTTGTCGTCGCTGCTATCTAAATCAATCAGATGCCAGGCGTGCGCTTCTTCGCCGTCAATGCGCAGCCGACCCTTAACGGTATAAAGGAAAACCTGACGCGCTGCGGGAGCCGGCAGGGAGACTTCACTACCAGCACCAAGATGACCGGTCATCATAACCATACCCGTCAGGGAGGAAATCGGACCGGTGACGCCCGCCAGGCTGCCGGAAATCAGGCTGATTGTGCCATGCCCTTTACTCAGAGGAATTACTGGAATTTCATTGAATTGCAGCCCGACATAACGCGGAACCGTCATCTTCAGTGAGGCGGGCAAATTCACCCATAGCTGTAAAATTTCCAGCTCGCCGCCGCTGCGTTTAAACGATTCCGGGGAGAGCTCCGCATGAATCAGCCCCGACCCAGCTGTCATCCACTGTACGCCGCCGGTACCAATAATACTTTCATGGCCTCCGGTATCACTGTGCGCCAGTTCTCCACGCAGGATAAAAGTGACAGTTTCAAAACCCCGGTGCGGGTGCGGGCCAAAGGGCAGACCCAGATTATCCGGGGCATAGACCTGCGGGCCATGGTGATTGAGAAACAAAAAAGGATCCAGATGATCGATTTGCGGGCCAGGGACAGGGCGGCGGGTTTGCAGATCGCGAATATCATCGCGAAAAGCCTGGTACTGCTGAGTGATTTTACGCGTCATCGGGAAGCTCCGAAAAGAGGTCTGTTAGCTCTAAATATAGTGATCAGACTACCTTTTCGCGACAGAGGTGTCACAGCGGATTGTTATCGAAGTGTAATAAAATTCAGAATAATCAAGGGGCGCAGCCGGCCGCGCCCGCATAAAAATATTAAATGACTTTGGAGGAGAAATCGTTCTTCACTTCACTTTCAATATAAGTGTTCAGTCCCCAGCCCGCACGGGCCAATTCTTTCATTTTTTCAAGATGTTCCGGGCCGGGATGACGAATATCATAAAGGTAGACGTGGTGGTCTTTGAAGCGAACTTTCATCGAATTACTCTCAATCTGGAAACCCGTAACAGCAGAGTCACCGCTTTTGTTGGCGTAATTTTCCATGCTCAATCCTTTTGATAAATAGAGACTCTCTCTATTAACCATTTTCGGTGACAGAATGTAGGGTGAAAGCTCACATAATCAGGGATTAGCTGAAAATCAGGGCAGGGGGATGTAACGCAGATCGCTCAAACCGACAGGGATCGTCATCGATCCCTGGCTTTCATTTCATTTCATTTCATTGCATGCTGGGCTGCCTGTTCAATCAGCGCCGCCACTTCTTTTGGGTGAGATTCATAGACGGAATGGCTGGCTCCGGCGATTTCAACAGTATGGCTATGCGCGCGTTTAGCATAGAAGCGCTCCAGGTCCGGGCTGATTATCTTGTCGGACTTGGCAACCATGTACCAGCTTGGTTTAGTTCTCCAGGCAGGGTCAGGAATGTTGGCAGTAAAAACGCTGGCAGACGTTAACATCTGTGCCTGGGCTTCAAACTGCGCCTGTTTCAACGGTAAGTCGGCGGCAAAATCAGCCGGGAAATTCTCCGGTCTGATATAAAGGAAACCATCGGCTGTTTTCGCAAACGGATGCGCCGTGTTTGGCATTTTTTTGCCATTGGTGACTTCAGTTTCGCCGTTGTCCAACGCATGTGCGGCAATATATACCAATCCAGCCACATGGGTGTCATTACCGGCTTCTGTAATGATGGCGCCACCATAACTGTGGCCTACCAATATTGCGGGGCCGTTTTGCATATCCAAAATACGTTTAGTTGCCGCCACGTCATCAGGGAAAGAGGTCAGCGGTTCTTGCACCAGTGTAACGTGATAGCCATCCTTAGTCAGAATGTCATACACCGGCTTCCAGCCGGAACCACCGACAAAAGCGCCGTGCACTAACACAATATTTTTGACCGGTGCTGAGCTTGCCGGGATGGCCAGCGCAGTGAAAGAAGCCGCCGAACTTAAAGCTACAGCCAATAACGTCAGTTTAGTCAATAAATGCATGATAACTCCTCATAAAATCAGTCAGATGAACAGAGCCTATTGGCCTGATATACACAGTGTATGCCTTGCACACTGACAGAGAGGTGGCGTGCGGATGACAATAATGACATTTATTGCAGTAAGAAAAGGGAATAAACCGGCGTGATTTGAGCAAATCTGACCGGTAATGGTACTGCCGGGATTGCAGATTTCACGTAGCGACGCCTGTGGAAATCAGCATGATGAAGAGCAAACAACAATCCTGGTGCTGGTGATAATCCGCTTGTTATTATCTGCAAAGCCAGGTGGGTAAGGGCATGGAATCCATGAGATAGAGACCGTTTGAATAACACCATTATCATTTAACATAATATACATTATGCGTACCAATATGGGATTAGACAGAATCTGAGGTTTTACGTCTGTCATTGTGTTGTTCGACGATCTCCAGTTTTTGACTTATCGTTGCCGACAATCGCTTACCAGGCTTTGGATGGTGTTCCCTGATGGAATCGCATTTGCCAGCCATGTTGCGTTGTCTTTATCCAGACGGAACTTCTCAGCGTGTGTCGCTCTTTGACTAATTCTACGTGATCAGCGTAACTAAAACTTCGGTATGTCAATATCACCGTCTCGTCATTAATCCAACTCAGAGCAAACTGTTCCGCATGAATTTCAGGCTGATTAATTTCACTCAGCAGAGATTCAATGATTTCTTTTCTGTCGGTCAGGTTTCCTGAGCGTCCAATTTCTACAAAATCTTTATGCAGTAACGCTTCTACGGTTTTTAAATCAAGACGTTGTTCAGGTTTATGCAAACGGCTCTCGTATTCAATAATCAGAGGCAATATCTCTATCGAGTTGTTCATACCTGCTCCTTTTGAGAACCGATCACCATATCAATGAAATTATCGCGGATTAAATCCGGGAGACTTTCATTCCAGGCAATCCCCACTTTCCAGCTGACAAAACTTCCTGCTAACGGGATCCGATGTAGTGATGTCGGCGCAATATGCACAATGCTTTGTGGCAGAATCGCGACGCCAATACCGGCAATCACCAACGCCAATATAGTTTGAATATCTCCTGCCTCCTGCGTTGATGACGGAAATAACTGTGCAGATTGCAGGAACATATCGATTTGTGCATTCAGCCCGCGGCCGCGTTCATTATAAAGACGCAACAGAGGCAATCGCTGTAGCCAGGTATCCACCGAAAGCTGACTCTCTTCGGGTGTTACCAGCACAAGCTGGTCATCAAACAAGACATGGTGGCGCAGTGACGATTTTGCCGGAACTCTTACAAAACCCACCTGTAATTCGCCATTTTCCAATAATTCATATTGCTTGGCCGAGGGAATATCTTCCAGAGTCACATTAATGGCCGGAAAAAGATGCCTAAATCTGGCGATACATTGAGGCGCAAAATAGAAACTGGATAAACCAAAACCGAGACAGATCCGCCCTTCACTGCCCTTCGCAACCTGTTCAGCATGTTGTACAAAACTGTCAGCCTGTTTGAGCACCTTTTTGGCTTCTGGCAACAGTCTCTGACCTCCCATTGTCAACTGACTTCCCTGACGCCCACGGGTAAATAGTGAAATGTTTATCAATGATTCCAACAGGTTAATCTGTTTTGTTAAGGCAGGTTGTGTCATAGAGAGCGCCAGTGCAGCCTGCGCATAATTGCCTTTTTCTGCCAGCGTGACAAAGGCCTTGAGCAGCTTCGTATTCATTTTTTCAATTCCAATTGGTAATCATAATCAGAAAATCATTCATTATAAAGTTATCAGTGAAACTGCTGTAATACCACCACGCGACGAGCAATCAACGGTCCCAATTTTAACTTTGGAGAAATAACATGAGCGATGTGCTACCCATTAAAGCAGCAGTGGTTCAGTTTCAGCATCAGGCAGGCAATAAGAAATATAATTTGCTGGTGATTGAGAAGTTTATCGAACAGGCCGCCGTTCAGGGGATACAAATTTTAGCCTTCCCTGAAATGTGTATTACCGGCTACTGGCATGTCCCCAAATTACCTGAAGAACAGGTTGAGGCGCTGGCTGAAACACTGGCGATCAGCCCTTCGCTGGCCCTGGTTCGCTCTTTGGCCGCGAAACATCAGATGATGATCTGTGTAGGGTTGATCGAGTGTGCCGAGGATGGCCAACTTTATAATGCTTATGTGGCCTGCATGCCGGATGGTACTTTCCACACCCACCGAAAATTACACGCTTTTGAACATCAGGCAATCAGCAGCGGTGATAGCTATACCGTTTTTGACACCCCTTGGGGGGTTAAGGCGGGTATCTTGATCTGCTGGGATAACAACCTGGTGGAGAACGTCCGGGCCACCACCTTGCTTGGTGCTGATATTTTGATCGCCCCTCATCAAACGGGCGGGACAAATTCGCGCAGTCCGTACGGTATGAAGCCCATCCCGGTTGCACTATGGGAGCAACGCGCTGAACGTAAAGAGGAGATCACCGCGGCTTTTCGTGGGGTAAACGGCCGCGAATGGTTGATGCGCTGGCTCCCTGCCCGCGCCCATGACAACGGCATTTTCATTCTTTTCAGTAACGGCGTTGGGGCTGATGATGACGAAGTGCGCACCGGCAATGCGATGATCCTTGATCCTTATGGCCGGGTCGTTGAAGAAACCGATGCTGCAGCCGATGTCATGGTCACCGCCGAACTCGACCTGTCGCTGATCCCACTCAGTACCGGACGCCGCTGGATTTACGGGCGCCGCCCGGACCTTTACCACATTTTGACTGAACGCCAGGGCTACGAGCGCGATGCCATAACAGCGCGCTTTTCAGAGGAAGAGACCGGGGTTAAAAAAAGCTAATTGATGGATTGCACTTTTACATTTCTGATTCGGCTCATACAATGAGCCGAATCAGTGGATTAACGCGCTCATCACCCAATAGCCATAATTTCCATCAAATGTAATCTGTTAGAATCACAGGAAACCTCATGAAAAACATCACCTTTTACTCCCGCTTTGAAAGTGACATTCTGGCGGGTCGCAAAACCATCACCCTGCGTGAAGCCAGTGATGCTCAATTTGGACCGGGCGATCGCGTGCGGGTTTCGCGTTATGAAGATGAGGTTTTTTTCTGCAATATTGAAGTCATCGCGGTAACGCCGGTGCAGTTCTGCGAGCTTAATCAGCGTCATGCCGATCAGGAAAACATGACGCTGGAGGCTCTTAAACAGGTGATCTCGGAGATTTACCCAGGCCTGAACGAACTATTTATGATTGAATTTCGGCTGATCTGATCAGCTTTTCCAGCGCGAAGCACGGATCACCGAGCAGAAATTGCCTTTCACAAACTGCGGTTCCTTGTCGGCAATCACGTCGGCTTTCACGTTACCGAACGTCGTTTCCGGTTTGTTTTTAATCCCATCATAGAAAGCCTGAATAATATCTTCTTTAAAATCAGGCGTTCTTGGGTGCACTGCGACAACCTCTTCACGCACTTTGTCATCGTAAGCAGCATAATTAATTCCCAGTACATCCATTTCTACGCCCGCAGTGACCAGCGCTATCACCGGATCCATAAACTGCGGAATACCCGGTGTAGTATGTAAGGCGATCGCCGTCCACACCTTGTCGATATCCTGCGCTGACACCCCGTATTGACGCATAAAGTTCCGGGCAGTATCAGCCCCGTCCACTTCAAAACGTTTATCGCAGCTGCAGTGCTCATGTGTCAGCCCCATGTCATGGAACATGCAGCCTATATACAGCAGTTCCTGATCGACGCTCAGGCTGCGTTGTTGCCCGGCTAACGCTGCCCAATAATAAACCCGGCTTGAGTGATGAAAGAGCAGTGACGACTCGGTGTCACGCACCAGTTCGGTGGCTTCGCGCGCCATTTGACTATCAGGAATACGAATACCGTTAATGTTCAGACTCATGATGTTGACCCTCGTTAATACAGTGACTTTTCATTGTGTGAAACGAGAATAGGCGTCAAGATGAATGTCATCAATCATCTCGAAGCGACGAAAAGAGACATTAGTGCACATACGTGACAGCAAAATGAAGGAAAGCGTCTGATGGTCAAAAATATCGTTGTTCTGGCTATTCCTGGTGTGCAACTGTTGGATATCTCAGGGCCACTGGATGTGTTTGCCGAAGCTAATACCCGGCTCGGGCGACACGTTTACCAGCTACAGGTGATGGCGCTGAATGATCAGCCGGTGGTGTCTTCATCCGGTGTACGCCTGCTGGCCGATCTCTTTCTGGGTGAAGAAAATCTACCGCCGATTGACACTTTCCTGATCGCCGGCGCACCCGGTATCAGCACATTTCGGGCCGATCCCCAGATGCTTTCATCCATACAAAAACTGGCACAGAAAAGTACGCGCTATGGCTCAGTCTGTAGCGGTGCACTGCTGCTGGGAGCGGCCGGTTTACTGGATGGGAAACAGGTCACCACTCACTGGGCGGTGGCCGACCAGCTTGCACAAGACTTCCCGCTGGCGCAGGTCAATGCAGATGCTATTTTCCTCAGTGATGGCCGGCTGCGCACCGCTGCGGGTGTAACGTCCGGGCTGGATCTGGCATTAAATATGGTTGAGGAAGATTTAGGACGGGAAGTGGCGATGTCCGTAGCTGCACAATTGGTAATGTTCTTCAAACGCCCTTGCGGCCAGCTACAATTCAGCCGTCACGGTAAAGCGTCGCTCAGCGGGCGCTCGGCGTTGCAGGATCTGCAGCGCTGGGTAATGGATTCGCTGCATTCACCACACAATGTGCAGACCATGGCGGCGCACATGGGCATCAGCATCCGGCATTTAACGAGGCTGTTTAATCAGGAAATCAATCTGACGCCTGCCGAATGGCTAGAGCAACAGCGAATTGCCCGCGCCCGCCAACTGCTTGAATCAACTGAAATGGCCGTCAAACAGATTGCCGACGAGTGTGGATTCTCCGGCGTGGATATCCTTCGCCGGGCCTTTATGCGACAGCTAAAAGTGACACCGTCACAATATCGGCGTTTTTATCCCCCGTCAGCGACCTGAGCGCGGCGAAAGCAGTCAGGATGATGGGTGTTAATCAGCCCAGTGGCTTCCATCCACGCGTAGACAATTGTCGGGCCGACGAAGGTGAAACCACGTTTTTTGAGGTCCTTCGAAATACGTGCTGACAGCGCATTTTGGGTCGGGACCGGGCCAGTATGCTGGATAGCTTCTCCTCCGACCTGCGCCCAGATCCATTCGCCAAAATCTTCCCCCGCCTGTTGCATCGCCAGATAGGCGCGGGCATTTTTCACGACGGCATTAATCTTGGCGCGCGAACGAATAATATCGGCATTACCCACCAGGATTTCGATATCATCATTCGTGAACTTTGCGACTTTTTGTGGTTCAAAACCGCAAAAGGCCAGCCTGAATGCATCGCGCTTCTTCAAAATAATCCGCCATGACAGCCCGGCCTGAAAGCCATCCAGCATCAGTTTCTCCCACAATGCCCGGCTGTCATACACCGGTTTACCCCACTCGTTATCATGGTAGTCAAGCATCATCGGGTCAGAAAACCCCCAGTGGCAACGTGGCTTGTTGTCAGGTAAAACCAGTTCGGTGGCCATCAGGTCACATCATCCTTTATTTGAAATCAGCGTAAGGCACCAACGGCTGCGGCGGCATGTCGAGATCACCTTGCCAGCCAGACAGCGAATAGCGAGCATAGAGCAGGAAGTGGCTCGGCGTATAATCTTTCGCCTGCTGAATATCGACTCCGGCACCGATAGTCCAGTATGAGGTCACCCGCCGTTCAATCAGCGCCTGCGCCGTATAACCGAAACCGGAACTGCTGCTGCCCTGTTCCACTGCGCCCTTGTCCGGCAGTGAATCCGGGATCAGGTTCTGTAACGGATAGCGCTGCTGGTCACTGGTAGAGGAGCGCGACCAGGAGACCGACCCGCCAATCTGCCACGACCAGTTCTCGGTACGCTGGCGGTAGTTAAGGGGTACGGCCAACGAGAAATATTGCTGTGGGCTGTAATAGCCGCCCTGTCCCAACGTATAGCCGCTGAGATCTTTCTGGTAGTGCCATACCATCGAGTTCAGACCAATCGTTGCCCGGCGGTCATCATCGTTGATCATCTTGTAGTAATAACCGCCCATCAGGCGCTCGCGGCTGTTGTCTGCCACGTTTTTACCGGTGATCTGGTGCGCGCTGATATCCCCCCACAGACCGTGGGTTTTACCCTGATCGTAGCTGAGGCCCAGGCTGACACCGGTGGCACGAACACCCCCCCAGGTGGTGCCGGTATTCGGATCTTTTGCTCCAGCGAAAGAGAGTAACGAACTGGAGATGGGCCGGCGAGACGCGGTTGCCGTCCAGCCAATATCGCGCCAATCGCTGCTGTAGGCCAGAGCACCCACCCAATCAACCACCGGGAATCCCAGCGGGGTGGTGCCCAAATCCCCTGCCCACTTATCGTCTTTATAACCCGCGCCGAAGCTGACGCCATTGGCGTTCTGATCCTGATCACGGTTACAGAGTATGTCGTTGCAGGTGCCGAACGAAGAGCTGTAATTGCCCCCGTCATTGTTAAAGGTGCCGTTGTCCATACGAACAATATCTGAACGCAGGAAGGCACGACCCTGATACCACGGCATATCGGCCTGCAACATGGTGGTATTGGACTGCAGGTCCGACTTGCCAGGCGTACCACTGTTGGTCGACCGGTCTTCATCAAGGGTGAAGTTCACATCCTGCTGGCGATAGAGGTCATGCGCATCGGAACGGATACCACGTTTAAGCCAGTCATCGCTGGCATTATTGCGGGTCAGATGGGTGTAACTGTCATTATCTTTGGGTATCTCAGCCGTAATGCCGCTGGCAACCATTGCCTGTTGATAGTCCTCTCGTGCAGCCTGCGGGTGACCCGTCTGCTGTTCCAATTGGCCCGCATCACGGTAGATCAATGCCTTGTCCTGTCCGGCCGGTAATTTTTCTGCGGCAGCGGTCACCGGGCGCAGCAGGTTCGCGGCCTTCACCGTTTCGCCGACATCGTGCCAGGCCATCGCCACACGACGCTGCTGATTGAGGCTCAGACCGCTGGCGGGCAGTTTTGCTGTTTGCAGATGCGATTTAGCCTCATCGGTATCACCCTGGGCAATCAGCTGGTCAATATCACTCAGCGTTTTGTCGAGCGTAATACGTTGAGACATCTCGCGCATATTGTCGTCCCACTGCGCCTGCGGCAGGGTATCTAAATGCTTAATTGCGGCTGCGTCGCGGTCTGTGCCGGAAAGATAGAGCGAGTAAGCATAAACCTGCTGCGGATCAGCCGGGCGTTTGGCCGCCAGCCTGGCAAAGGCAGCATCGGCATCGCTATTGCGGCCCATTTCACGCAATGCATTGGCATAATGATAGGTAGTCCAGACATCATCCGGATTACGTTGCAGGATCTTCTCATAGTTCTGTGCTGCCTGCGGCCACTGGCGGTTTGCAGCGAAACGTTCGGCATCAGCACTGAGTAACTCGTTCTGAATGCCTTGCTGTTTATCGGCCAGTTTGGCGCGCTGCGACGCAGGCAGGCTATCGATATAATCGAGAGCTTTTTGCGGTGACTGCCGCTGATAAATATTGGCCAGTCCACGCTGGGCGCTGCTGTTGCTGCGGTCACCACTCAGCGCACGTCGGTAAGCCTGTTCGGCCTGGGCATCGTCATGGCGCGCCACAGCGACGTCTCCCAGACCAATTTGTGCCCACGGATCGCGTAGATCAATTTGCTGGGCCCGCTGGTAGTGGACGGCTGCCTGATTCAGGTCATTGGCTTTAAGCGCTTTATCACCCTGTTCAATCTCAAGCCAGTAACGGTTGGTCTGAATCAGACTGGTCCATTTACCGCTGTTGAAACCATCCTGTTCAGCATTCTTGGCCTGTTCAAACAGACTCAGCGCCTGTGAACGGTTGCCAGCACGCGAATACGCCAGTCCCATGGCACCCAGTACTTCGGCATCGTTGGGTTTCTCTTCCAGCGCTTTTCTCAAAGGCGCGATGGCGCCAGTGGAGCCGCCGCGGGCAACTTGCTCCAGCCCGCGCACACGGGCCTGATAATGGGGATCGGCTAACATCGCCTGTTGTCGTTGTAATTCCTGCTGGGCGGCAATGGCCGGCGCGCCGCTATCGAATACGCCCATAAAGCGCTGTAAATTGGCCACGCTCTGGTTGCTGACCGGCTGCGCTTTGATCTGTGCCAGCCACAAGTCAGCGGCCGGCTCGCGCCCTTCGTTACTGTTCGCGACCTGTTTCAAAAGCGCGATGGCCTGTTCTGACTGCCCCTGTTCGAAGGCCATTTTTGCCAATTGCAGCCGCAGGCTGACATCCCCCGGATATTGGGTATTAAGTGCCAGCAGTTGCGCCTGTGCTTTCTCTTTCTGTCCCGGAATACGAGCGACTAATTGCCAATACTCTACGGCCAGATCCAGCGTTGGCGGCTGGCCGGCGAACAATGCATCATATTGTGCACGGGCTTCGGCTAAGCGCCCTGCTGTTGCCAGTAAACGCGCCTGTTGCAGCTGTTGCTGTACTTCCGGCTTGGCCATTTTCAGGCTCAGCTGTGCCTGATGATAGACGTCGGAGTCCGGGGCTACCCGATGGATTTTCTCCAACTGCTCTTGCGCCTGAGTCAGATTGCCTTCCCGCAGCGCCAGGCGCAGACGGGCTGCCAGTACCTGAGGGTTTTCAGGCGCCATCAGCTCCAGCCGGTAAAGCGACTGACGCACCAGGTCGTCCTGATGGCTGGCTTCCCCGACTCGTACCTGTTCCAGCAGCCACTGCTCGGGAGCAACTTCGGTGGCGTTGAGAGGATCAGGCGAGAGTGCCAGCCCCAATGTCAGGGCCAGCAGGCTCAATCTTAATGGCGTGTGCCGCCGTGATAAGGATGAATTAACCACGCGATCAGTCCTGGTCGTCGGAAGATAAACGACGGCGACTCAACGCGCGTAACCCGTTCCACAGCAGAATGGCAATCAATATTACGGCCACTACTGCCATGAAGGCCAACAGCACAGGATGCGTTGCCAGTGCGTTCCACACGCGTTCCCACCAAGGCAAATGACCGACGTAATAGACATCGCCCACTTTCAGACTGCTCACGCCCGAATCTCGGAAAATAGCGACTGAACCAAACACCAGTGCTTTCTGTTTGCTGTCCTGCAGGGTTTTATTCAGCATATCGAAGCCCTGCGGGCCATTGGCCAGTAACGCCACAATACTGCGCTGGTCATGATAAGGCGATTGCAGTCCGACAATGGCGGAGATCGGTCCTTGTGCAGTAATTTGCGCATCGGTATCAGCGAGAGCGTCACTGGCTGGCGCGGTACTTTCCGGCAGCGCGACCTGGCGTGACGGCGTGTTGACCGCACTGCGCGTGGCGTCAATTAACAGGCTGGCCTTCTTCTCATCCTTCATGTTGCCGTCACGCAGATCGGCCGGCAAGGCGCCAATCATCAGCAGGTCAGCGTCAGTACTTTTAGCCTTCGACCAGTCATCGCTTAACGACATACCGACTGCCGGATAACCGGTCAAAGCACCAATATTACCCAGCGTATCCAGTAAAGTGGTCAGTTGAACGGGCTGCTGCTGCGGTTTTACCAGCACCAGCGTTTGCGACAGATCGGCCAGACGGCTGAACGGGAAACCGGCGTTGGCGAAAGCGCGTAAATCAGGCATCGCCATAAAGTGACGATAACCGGAGAAATCAATGGTTGAGCTGTCGTCAATCACCACGTGATTCGGCACGGTCGTGTAGGTCTCACAACGCCCTTCGGTGCCACTTGCCAGCAGTGATGTGTAATCAAAATCGAACCGCATCTGGTTAACCGCACCGAGTTTCAGCGCCGGGATCATCAGATCTTTATGGTCATCCAGCAGCCCCTGTAATAGTGAAAGATGCAACAGCTGCGAATCTTGATCGTGGCCTGGGATCAGCGTGAAGTCCTGCACAAACTGATTGTTCAGGCTGATGCTTAGCCTTGAGGTATTTTTCAGCTGTGGCGAGGTATAGCGATATTTCAGCCGCATATCTATCCCGGTACTGTTGATCAGGAACAGATCCGGTGGCAGGTTCATATTCAGGGTGATCGGGTTTGGCTGAATGCCATCGGCCTGTAGCTGCTCAGCATACTGTTTCAACTCGCCAAAATGCATCGGCCGGTCGGTGCGTACCCAGTTTGGCGCGTCGTAAGGCTGACGCGGCTGCAACTGCTCAACGTGGTCAATACTGACCGTCTGGCCACGGAACAGCATATTCCCCTGCGCAATACCCTTAACCGCGGTCAGCAAATCCTGATCGTCACGTCCCAGAATCAGCAACATTTTGACGTACGGATTATCCGGGCGGCTGATCATTTCAACGGTTGGCCCTTTAACCGGCGGCAATTCCCGGAGGAAATCAGGGCGTTTATCATTGGTGGCAAATACCACGGCGTGGCTGTCAGGCAACTGATTGTAGAGGGTCGGGAAATTCTGGCCGCGCCACTGTGCTTTGGCACCAAACCATGAGGCCAGAATCGCTGCGGCCTGCTGCTGACCGGCATCCGGCGAGGCAGCAAACACCATCGGCAGCGACAGCGGTCGCGTGTCCCTGGCATCGAAGAACGGCACCGGGAAGTGAGACAACTCATTGCCCAACGGTAATTTCTGATAACGCATCGACAGAGAACTGCCCTTGCCTATCTCCAGCCACAACGTGCTATTAGCCGGGTTTTCGCAAATATTCTGATAATGGCCAATGAACTCCAGACGGATGCGGTTGAAGTCGGTGATATAGCGCGGGTCGATGGCCATCTGCAAGTGGTTCGGCTTTCCAAGCTGATCCTTATCGATAACTTCCACACCCATCAACTGATCATTGAGATACACCTTGAGATGCGACTGTACCGGAATTAGCGACGGTGACGGCGTGAACTCAAGGTTCAGTGTGGCCTGTGTGACCACTTCATCACCGCGCACGCCAAATTCAATCTGGCCGTTCGGCTGGAAACCGCGCAGCGTCATCGCACCCGGCGCGGGGGCGATATCCTGAAACGCCAGCGTGACGTCACGGACCGGTGCGCCAGGAATGATCGTCGGCGCGACGGCGGGCGCAACATCCGGCAACGCAGGCTGCATCACCGCGTTGGTGACAGCCGCTGGCGCGGCCGGTGCTTCAGCACTGAAAACCGGTGCTGTGGTACCCAATGCCGCGGCCATCAAAGTGATCCAGGGAAGTATTTTCATTATTTCGTCATCATCAAGGTTGATTCATCAGGCTGAACGGGCAGCGGCGGATTACGTGGCAGAAATGAGACCACCCAGCTGCCGAGCGTATTGGTGCGGGCAACAAGTGGCCGGTAACGATGCGGTGCAATGTCGAGCATGCGCAAATAGCCACGCATCCCCAACCCCAGCACTTCACGTAAACTCTCCAGCGGTTTGTCTTCCGGGAAACTGTCTTCACGCACCACCCAGCTGTCGGCGCGGGCAAACGTACATTGGATAAAATCGATCTGTTGTTGAGTGCTCATATGCTGAAGCTGAACGCCAACATGATGGCCAAAAACGCGGCTCACGCTGCACGGGAAAGCATATTCCTGCTGACCGCGACGCAGCAGCAGCGTTACGCTCTCGCCAGGTTGGAACAGCGCCGCACTTTCAGTTTCAATGCCGGCGCCGCTGTCAGAGAAGTCCTGCAAGGTACAGACATAGACATGCCCTTCTGCCCGCGCCAGTGCAGCAGGCAGCGAGACTTCCACACGGTGTGCCTGACGGACCTGTTTGGACTCAAAGGCCACGGCAATGGCACCACCAAGAATAATCATGTTGTAAATTACCCAAGCGAGGCTGATCAGCACGGTATAAAACTCATCAGCGTGACCATAAAACAGACGCCAGATACCGACCACAAAACCGGCAAGATTCAACAGCATTAGAATTTGATATGGCCGGGTGATCTTCCAGTCAACATAATCGCGCTCGTTTTTGCCGCCTTTGGCGGTGACATTGAACGTCCCGGCATGAGGATTAAACAGCGCGACGGTAGTCGGGCGAGCGATATACCACGCCAGAACAGTCTCGTAGATTTCGCTCCAGAATGAGTGGCGGTATTTGCCCTGCACCCTTGAGTTGGCCAGGCTGGCATGGATCATATGCGGCAGAACGTAGAGCGCGATGGCCAGTGCAGGCGCATAGATGATATAGGCGTGCAGCAGCAGGAAAGCCAGCGGTGCAGTGAGGAAGATAAGCCGTGGAATACCGGCCAGGAAGTGCAGCATGGCGTTGGCATAGCATAAACGCTGGGCCAGTTTCAGCCCCTTGCCAAGCAGCGGGTTGTCCAGACGGAAAATTTGCACCATGCCTCGCGCCCAGCGGATCCGCTGATTGACGTGAGCTGACAGGCTTTCAGTGGCCAGCCCTGCCGCCTGTGGAATACGGATATAGGCTGACGTATGCCCATGGCGATGCATTCGCAACGACGTATGGGCATCTTCGGTCACGGTTTCTACAGCGATACCGCCAATTTCGTCAAGCACGGTGCGGCGCAAAACGGCACAAGAACCGCAGAAGAAGCTGGCGTCCCACAGATCATTCCCATCCTGCACCAGTCCGTAAAACAGCTCACCTTCATTAGGGGTGCGGCGCATACGACCGAGATTACGCTCGAAAGGATCTGCGGAGAAAAAGTGATGGGGCGTCTGCAACATGCCCAGTTTTTTATCTTTGAAGAACCAGCCAACCGTCAGTTGCAGGAAAGAACGGGTCGGCACGTGGTCGCAGTCAAATATGGCCACCAGCTCGCCCTGACAATATTTCAGCGCATGATTGATGTTGCCCGCTTTGGCGTGTTCGTGAGTCGGCCGTGCAATATATTTCACGCCAATTTCACGTGCGAAATCGGCAAACTCCGGCCGGTTGCCATCATCAAGCAGCCAGATAGTGAGTTTCTCTTTTGGCCAGTCAAGACCCAGCGCGGCATACAGCGTGGGTTTCACTACGCTCAGATCTTCGTTATAGGTTGGCACCAGCAGGTCGACGGTGGGCCAGCTGGAAATATCCTCTGGCATGGGTACCGGCTTACGGTTAAGCGGCCAGATGGTCTGGAAATAGCCCAGCACCAGCACGGTCCAGGAGTAGGTTTCGGCGGCCAGCAGCAACAAACCGCAAATCAGGCTGACCGGATCATCCCAGTTAAGTGTGGAGGTATAACGCCACCAGAGATAGCGACAGGAGATGGTCAGCGACAGCACGATTAGCATCAGCGACGGGAAACGCCCCGGGATGCGTCGTACCAACATGGCAATGCTCCACAGCAACACCACAAAAACAAATTGGGCCAGATAGCCAAACGGCTGGGAAATACAGAACATGACCAGCACCGCGGCAATTGCGCCGCCCACCAGCATCAGTAAACGCCGGGCAATACCGCTCATGCCCCGCATCTGCCCACGCACTTTTTGCTCGAGCGGACTCTGGGACAAACGACTGGGAAGAGAGTCCAGCCAGGTATGAACTCTCTGACGCAGGCGTTGTGGCCAGTCACTGATAACAATACGTTCGCGTAATCCCCCCGCGGGAATGATCAATAGCAGCCACAGGGTTTGCAGCAGATAGCGAAGTGGATCAAGTGGGCGCGGATGTACCGCCGAAATATGCGGATACCAGCGATAACGTTCAGCGCGCACCCGCTGCCAGACCGGCGATTCAAAACGCAGCAGCAGCCAGCCCAGCGCGACACCGCCGACCATAAGACAGGCAGCAATAAATGACGCCCCATTTTGGCGATAGAGACGATAGCGACTTTGCAGGGCCGTCGCGACCGGAGGGACCAGAAAAGCCCTCAACAGGCGACTCATTTTGGCATACTCCGCAGATTGATCAGGCACCAGTTAGCCAGCGTAATGATGTCCTGACTGCTCTTGCTTTGCGGATGTAATTCACCCACCGGCTGCTTGCCAGCCAGCGATTCCGCCATGGCTTCGTCGCGGTGAAGAGTAAACGGCAGCAGTTGCGGCAAGGTCTGTTGCCATAACAGCAAAATATCCTGCTGCAACTGGCTGACTGGCGCGAATTGATTTACCAGATAGTGGCAATTGACGGGCAACGGCTGCTGATGCAAGCGAACGTGGGACTGAGAATCTGCCTGAAGCAGAATCAAAGCGTGATCGGCCATCGAAATAGCCTGTGCTGCCCTTAATGGCTCACCCACCGGGACATCCAGCAGAATCCAGTCATATACGTTGGTATTGCGCAGTTTAGTCAGATTATTTTGCCAGTCACAGGAGACTGACCCCTCTTCAGCCCCGGACAACTGTCCAAAAGGCAAGAAATCCAGACGCGAGTTGTAACGCATTGCGCCATGCTCCCAGCCGGATCCGGCACGTTCAGCCGTAGCCCAGCCGCGGGGCGAGTCATAAGGCATAGCAAAATGCAGACGCAGAAGATTAGCGGCAGAGAAGTCGATCGCCAACACTTTTTCACCCAGTAGGGACAGTGCCCAGGCCAACGCAGCAGTGACGGACGTCGTGCCGGTTCCGCCGCGGATCCCGTGCAGAGCAATAACTGACATAAGCTCAGGCCTCTGTGGCAGAAACAGATGAGTGAATTTGCGCTAATTCGGCCAGTAAGGGCCAACGTTGCAGAACCTGTGGAATTTTTTGCTGACTGGCAATGTCGATGTAATGTAATTCCGGTAACGAAAAAAGGTGACTCAACACCACGAAATCATCATTTTTATCTTTCTTTGCTTCATTATCGTCTATTCTATTTTGCTGCATAGCGTTCTTGCCCCAATTACGCACCACTTCATTTGACAGGAAGCCTCTCTGCCTCCTCTCAAATATAGCTGAAAATCACTCAGTTCATTCTTGATGACTATTATTATTTACAGCGCTGACTGGTTATTTAATCTGGCGATGTTAGAATTTATTATACTCACATTTTGAATTGCGTCCCAAGCAGACTTTCAATCGAAATGGCCTGAGAACTTACTCAGGCAGACCTACCGGGCAGACTTAATTCAGGCAAATCAAACAATGGCACTTTCCTTTTCTTTCGGCATGAAGCAATTTTGGAATGAATCAGCTGAAATGCAGGCATCTGGGCTGTACTGGGTAAACGTTGACAGCCAGGATGCCGCCTACGGGCTTGGCGGGCAGGTGCTGGAGGCTCAGGCAGAAGGGATTATCACCACGTTTATTTTTCCTAAAGAAAATCCTATTACGGGTAAATCCGATCATGCCCTGAGCCGGGAAGATTTTCTTATTTCTCAACTGTTAGCGAAAAACACGGCGCTATCCTATTACCAGCTCGCCAGTAGCAAACGTGCCTTTCGTGCTTTGCCTGATGATTTAAACCGCGTTGGTAATACCCACAATCAATTAATTGTTTTATTGTTTCCGGCCGCCACCTGGCAAACTCTCAGCAGTAAAGAATTCAGCTCCTGGTTGAGGGCAATGTCCACATTGGCGCAGCATAAAAATTGCGCACTGCTTATTATCTGTCATGGTCAGCTCAGTAGCGTCCTCAAAGCTCAGCTTAATTCACATCATCGCCTGATATATGGACTTTCCAGCTTTCAAACCGATATTGTTCCCGCTCAATTTATCATCTCCTGGTGGCATAATAATTTTGGGATTGAGGCCAACAAATCCTATTCCTTACTAAAACGTGAGCACGGTTGGGGAATAATGCCTCAACCTGCTGCGTTGAACAGTGCCAATACTCTTAGCGACGATCAGTGGTTATATCTTGCACAGCGTGACGTACTGGAAGGCGCCCCGCCATTATCCGAGAACTGGCAGCTATTCGATGACAATACCCTGCTGACTGAACGTGGAATGCACGCCCGCTCTGCCACCCTGATATTTTCACTGCGCAGCAATGATGAAGTGGAGCCGTTGGCGCGGCAAATTCACTCCCTGCGCATCCGGCGAGGTAACGGGCTGAAGATTGCCGTGCGTGAGATGCACGCCTCGCTGCGCTACATCGACCAACGCCTGTTACAGGCCTGTGGCGCCAATCTGGTGGTTCCCCATGCGGCACGTCTCTCCAGTTTTCTTACTTTGCTGGATGATATTCAGCAACTGAGTTTTACCCGCCATGTCTCTGAGGATATAGAGCAATTGCTTGAAGGACGCCTGCCTACGCACCGTAAAGGCTTCCTGCCGCTGCCGACCTTTTGCGAGGTGATGCAGTCAATATGGAGCCATACTACGCTGGCGAATGAGGCTCGCGGGTTGCTTATCTCCCTGCGACCGGTTTCGGGCATTACTCCCCAGCAGGCTATTTCGCTTTGCCATCTGCGCCGTGATGGTGATGTGATAACGCTGACGGAACGTCATCTTTATCTCTTCTTGTCGAACTGCCAGGTCAGTGATGTAGAAAATGTATTGAGCTCTCTGTTCAGCCTGCCCGTCGATGAAGTGTTCGCCAGCCGTACACTTTGGCATCAGGAGCGCGATATACAGTCAGAAGTGCGTCGTCTGGCGGCAAAAAAAGTTTTACCTGAGCAGGCTGTCAGGCCAGAGAAGATTGAGGAACCGGTCAGTGTGCCGCAACATCGTACTTCAGCTCATTTGCCGGAGCCGCTGATCCTGACGCTCAGTGACACTCTCATCACCCGTTCTGTGGCAGAAACCACTCTTCATATTGAAGAACCTCATCGCGACGGCCAGGAATAGCAGCTATGAATATCTACGACATTATTGAGATTTTTATTGTAGCGGCGGTGATCTTCATTCCTTTTGGGATGATGTTGCGCCGCCGGTTACCGGCCTGGAAAAGAGATTTTGCGGCACGTTATCTCTCGCCGCGCTTCCTTACTCCTATTACGGCTAAAAATCTTAAAGCTCCTCTCTCTTCGAACGGGAAACCGAACACACCATCATGAATGACCTTAAATCCGGCTCACCGCAATTGCGGATCTGGCAATCCTGGCGTGGTTTAGGCGCCTGGAACTACTATTTCCTGCTTAAATTCATTCTGCTTTGGCAGGGTTACCTCAATTTCGATGCGCTGAGTAACCTGGTCTTCGCGGCCATTCTGCTCTTTCCGTTGCCGTCGCTGCGTTTGCATCGCTGGCGCCAGTGGCTGGCGCTGCCGTTTGGTCTGGCCCTGTTCTATCATGATACCTGGCTGCCGGGCTGGCGCTCTATTGTCAGTCAGGGAGCCGACGTCACCGGCTTCAGTATGGATTATTTGCTTGAACTGGCTGACCGCTTCATTAACTGGCAATGGGTTGGCGCCGCCTTTGTTCTGCTGGTCGGTTATCTGTTCGTGTCACAGTGGATCCGCATTACGACGCTAACCGTTGCCGTGTTGCTATGGCTTAATCTGAGCCTGTTGGTGCTGCCTGGGTTGTCACCGGCGCCGGTGGCGGCCGTCGCCAATACCCAGCCCCCCGCCAGCGAGCCCGCCGCAGGAACCAAAGCCGCAGAGCCTTTACCGAATACGGTAAGCGGTCCGCCAACCAATGATAATCTCAATGCTTATTTGCAGCAGTTCTATCAGCGTGAACGCACCCGCCAGACGCAATTCCCGGCCGCCCTGCCGGCCGATGCTCAGCCGTTTGACCTGCTGGTGATCAACATCTGTTCACTGGCCTGGGCCGATCTTGATGCGGTGAATTTATCGAACTCGCCGCTCTGGTCGCGCTTTGACATGGTATTCAGTAACTTTAACTCTGCTACGGCTTACAGCGGTCCGGCTTCTATCCGCCTGCTGCGCGCCAGCTGTGGTCAGAGTTCGCATCACGATTTGTACCAGGCGACCGGCCAGCAGTGCTATCTGTTTGACGATCTGGCGAAGCTCGGTTTCACGTCCCAGTTGACCATGGACCACACCGGTGAATTCGGTAACTATATTGGTAACTTACGTGATGACGCCGACATGCAGGCCCCGATTATGTCGCAGGCAGGTCTGGGACATGAGCTGACCTCGTTTGATGGTTCACCTATCTATAATGACGGTGAACTGTTCAGCCGCTGGCTGGCAAACCAACAAAAAGCGGGCGCGGCGCGTACCGCGACCTTCTTCAACCTGATACCACTGCATGATGGCAACCGCTATGTTGGCAGCAATAAAGGTGCAGATTACCGTTCACGGGCGCAGACCCTGCTCAACCAGCTCAACACCTTTATGGACCAACTGGAGAAGTCAGGACGCAAAGTGATGCTGGTTGTTGTGCCTGAACACGGTGCGGCACTGGTAGGGGACAAGATGCAGATCTCAGGCCTGCGCGATATTCCGAGCCCTGGTATTACTCATATTCCGGTTGGCGTGAAGTTCTTCGGTATGCAGGCACCTCAGCCTTCTTCGCCGCTGAAAATTGATCAGCCAAGCAGTTATATGGCGATTTCAGAACTGGTTGCGCGTTCGGTAGACGGTAAGCTTTTCACCGCCCCGACCGTGGACTGGAAAACGCTGAGCGCGAATTTGCCACAAACGCCGCTGGTGTCAGAGAATGAAAACTCTGTGGTGATGGAGTATCAGGGGAAAATTTACATCCGGCTTAACGGCGGCTCTTGGGTACCGTACCCGCAGTAGAAACAAAACAGGCCCCGACGGGGCCTGTTACTGATGCGGACCAATGTGGTCCGCTCACTGATGATTAAATGAAGGATTTAGCCTGCTTCAGAACCACATCACACGCCTTCTGCTTCACTTTCTCTTTCACCTGCGTCAAACCGCCACCCAGATTATTAAGATCAACGGTCTCGCCTTTACCCGTTTGCAGTAAACCACCTAAACCGTTTTGATAATCCTGGCTTTGCGCCCCGGAAGCGCTCTGGATACCCAGTTTACTCAGAAGTTTATCTTTCACGCCTTCGGTGCTTGCCTGCGACAACACATTATTCTTCACGCAGTACTGCAGGACACCGGCCGCATTGGTGGCACTCTTTGAGGTCAGCGCACTGTCGCCGCCATTAAGCAAAGAAGTCAGGGACGCCGTTGAATTGTTATTACTGGACCCCTTATTCAACCCCTGATTGGCCGCATCCTGCAATGAACTTAACAGGTTACTGGCCTGCGCACCGCCCGCTAACAGACAACCGCTCGCCGCAATAGCCAGTACTGCTGTTTTTAATGCTTTCATGTATAGCTCCATTAATTTCGCTTTACCCAACATAAAGACCCATAAAGCTTGGCCCCAGTTAGCCATTTCTTCAATAGGAAAACGTCGGGGAATGCATGGGAACGAATTTTATTCTTTCAGAACCGAGGGTTGTTGTGCTATCCACAAAGCAGCAGCATTAAAGAAGTGCTGAGCCAGCGGCGTTGCGCGCCCCGCTTCTGCAACGACCATCGCCGCATGTCGGCTCATTGGCGGGATATTCAGCACACAGCGCTTCAGGGCCGGATGCATATCATCAATCAGGTGCCCGCGGGGAACCAGCGCGCAGCCGAGCCCGACAAATACCCCCTGCATCAACTGGAAAATCGAGGTGCTTTCCAGGGTGGGATAAAGCGGCAGTCCCGCTTGGCGAAAATGGTTATCCAGATAGCGGCGGAAATAACGGCTTGGCTCAGACAGGCAAAGTGGCAGTTTAACGGCTTCTTCGGCACTCAGGGATTCAGCGTTAGCGAGTTGCGGGAAATGGTCAGGGTGATAAACCACATCCACCCCGCCGTCATTAACGGGTACCACCTGAAAGCGCAACTCATTGAGCGTAGAGAACTCGAAAAAACCAATGCCAACGTCAACCGCATGGCTGCTCAAAGCTTCGATAAGCTGATCGGCGCTGACCTCCGCTACGCGGTAATCAAGACCGGGGTGTGCATCGTTGACCGCTTTAATCAGCTGTGCCAGTGAAATACTGCACTGTGGCATAACGCCAATACGTAATGTACCGCTCAGCCCCTGCTTAAGGGATTCAACCTCCAGCTTCAGCCCTTCATATACTGCAACGATTTCCCGTGCCCAGCTCAGAACCCTTAGACCTTCCGCAGTAAAACCTTCAAAATTATTCCCACGATTAATCAGGTTGAGACCTAACTCTTTCTCCAGGTTTTTCAACCGCATCGACAACGTCGGTTGGCTGACAAAACTCGCCTCCGCCGCCCGGCCAAAATGCCGTTCACGCTCGAGGTTGCACAGGTAGATCAGTTGTTTTATATCCATCAGAGAGTGAGGCGAAGCCTTAAATAGGAAGAATATTATTGATTATATCGGGTTGCGGGCTGAACTCGCTTTTAAATCTTTAAATCTTTAAATTCAAAGTCGTGGGCTCGCCGCCCACACTGGCCCAAAGGGTTTTAAACGAAACCCTTTGGAATCCTGCGTTTTTTGGTTGCTGTAGCACCGCAGCTGCGCGAGTCACAATAGCCGTGTTTCAGGGGCTATTGTTATCGCCGCAAAATGTCGCCGCTTAGGCGGTGCCTTCGCTGCGGGTTCGAGCCTAAGGTCTCGAACCTCTTGCTCAGCGCCATTTTTGAATGCGGCCCACACTTTTTTTAAATCAAAATCAGCGTGGTTTTTATCTTTCTTTTCATCTTTTTGTTTTTTATCTTTTGTCTTACATAGCCGCTAAGGCGCAGTCAAAAATGGCACCGGATGAGCGGTTCGAGACCTGAGGCTCGAATCCCGAAATACGGGAGCGGCGGCGACTGGCCGCCTTCTGGGCGGGTGTGGGCAGCAGGCCCACGACCTTGACGTTGAATTTAAAAAGCCGGTTTGGGCTGCCGCCCAAGCTGGAACTTATCTCGGTTAAAGCTTCAGCTTCACATAATCAATTGCCCGGCTGATGAGCCCACCCTGCGCCACATCCTCCAACGCCACCAACGGAATGGTTTTGATGGTTTTGCCATTATCGACGATGTTGATGGTACCAAGCTGCTGGCCCTTCTTGAGCGGTGCGTCAATTTGTGGATTAGTCAGAACATATTGCGCTTTCAGTTTGTCAGCATCGGACTGCGGTACGCTGATGAACACATCATCGAGTGAACCCACTTTGACCTGTGGGCGTTCGCCGAACCATACTTTCTCATCGGAAACGGTCTGCCCGGCTTTGAAAATCTGCTTGCTGGTGTATTCACGGAAACCCCAGGTCAGCAGTTTACGGGCCTGTTCCTCGCGCCCTTTTGAGCTTTTACCGCCCATGACGACCGCGATCAAACGGCGGTTGCCTTCGGTAGCGGAGGCAATAATGTTGTAGCCGGCGCTTTCTGTATGGCCGGTTTTCAGGCCGTCAACCTGCAGGTTTTTATCCCACAGCAGGCCGTTACGGTTCTGCTGAGTGATATTGTCATACGTCAGCGATTTCTCGCTGTACATATGATACTCCTCAGGTTCACCGCCAATAATGGCACGGGACAGTTTGGCCAGATCATAAGAGGTGGTGTATTGACCCGGTGCATCCAGACCGTGCACCGTTTCAAAATGGGTGTTGGTCAGACCCATGGTCGTCACGTACTGGTTCATCATGCCGACGAACGCATCCTGACTGCCCGCCACGTAATTGGCCATCGCCACGCAGGCGTCATTCCCAGAAGTAATGATGATCCCACGGATCAAATCACGCACCGACACACGGTCACCCGGCTTGAGGAACATCAACGAAGAGCCTTCAAGGCTTTTATTGCCCGCAACCCAAGCTTCCTGTGGCACGGTAACAATGTCATCCATGGTGATCTTGTGTTTATCCAGTGCACGGTCGATGACATAACCGGTCATCAGTTTGGTCAGGCTGGCCGGATTACGGCGGTCGTCTGGGTTTCCCGCAGCCAGCACATCGCCACTGGCGTAATCCATCAATACGAATGACGCGGCATCAATGCTCGGTGGAACGACAGGGAAATCCAGAGGGGCAACCGCCTGTGCGGCACCCGCTGACAGCATCAATACGCCGGTTAAAACAGTCAATACACTACGTTTCACGAATTGTTCCTTTAAAGCGCCAAAATGGCCATGACTTGCCTAAAAAACCCGCAAAAACAGGCCAAAGGCAATAGCAGCCGAAAATAATTGCCGCATGGTGCACCATTAAAGCGCCGAACAAAACCCCGTTTATTTTGCGAGGCATTTCATAGTGAAACGGTTTTGTTACAAGTTGTTCGCATTTTACGCGATAGGCGCGCTCTATCTCATGATTGTGCCATTCGATTAGACGCTCCCCGACTTCCGACCTAAACTTGTGACATAAAATTAACAATCGATTTAACATTTCGTTGAAGACGATTGCACTCTTTAATGCACTACACCTGCGAAGTACATAAAAATGAAATTCAAAACTGAGATCAAACCCTATACTGCGGCGGCTGGCGGCTGGGGTTCACTGGAAGCCACCACCCGTTACGTCTTCGACAGCAAAAAAGTCCTCTCTAACCTGCGCAATCTGATGCGTGTCAATAAAGGTCGTGGTTTTGACTGTCCCGGCTGTGCCTGGGGGGATGATAACCACAGCACCTTCAGCTTCTGTGAAAACGGGGCCAAAGCCGTCAGTTGGGAAGCAACGCGTAAGGCCGTGGAGCTGGACTTTTTTGCTCAGCACAGCGTCAGCAAACTGCGTGAACAGAGCGACTACTTCCTTGAGTATCAGGGCCGCCTGACGCATCCGCTGCGCTATAACCCCACCACTGACCATTATGAACCTATCGACTGGGATGCCGCCTACTCCCTAATTGCCAGCCATCTGAAAGGTCTGAAGAGCCCGGATGACGCTGAGTTCTATACGTCGGGCCGTGCCAGCAACGAAGCTTCCTACCTTTATCAGGTATTTGGCCGCATGTTTGGGACTAATAATTTCCCTGACTGCTCAAACATGTGTCATGAAGCAAGCGGCGTGGGCCTCAAGCAGAGTATTGGCGTCGGGAAAGGCACCATTCGTCTGGACGATTTCGAAAAAGCGGATGCTATTTTTGTGTTTGGTCAGAATCCCGGCACCAACCACCCACGCATGCTGCATAGCCTGCGTCACGCCGCCGATCGCGGCGCGAAAGTGGTGAGCTTTAATACCCTGCGTGAACGAGGCCTGGAACGTTTTGCCGATCCGCAAAAACCCCTGGAAGTCGTGACCACTAAATCAGGTCGCATCAGCTCTGCTTATTACCAGCCAAACCTCGGCGGGGATATGGCCGCCGTGCGCGGTATGGTCAAAGCCCTGCTGGAAGCCGATCGCGACCGCGTCGCTTCAGGCCTCAGCACCCTCTTTGCTGCCGATTTTATCGCGCAAAATACCGCCGGTGTAGACGCGTATTTCGCCGCTGTGGATGCCACCTCATGGGAAAAAATCACCGAACAGTCGGGTTTGTCCGAAGCCGATATCCGCGAAGCCGCCTCGATTTATGTACAAGCTGAAAACGTCATCTGTACCTGGGCGATGGGTATTACCCAGCATAAGCACTCGGTGCCGACCGTACGTGAAATCACTAACCTGCAACTGCTGTTTGGTCAGTTGGGCAAACCTGGCGCGGGCCTGTGCCCGGTACGTGGTCACAGTAATGTGCAGGGTAACCGCACCATGGGTATCGATGAGAAAGCGCCAAAGGCGCTGCTTGATGCCATGGAAACCCACTTTAACTTCACCCCGCCGCGCAATCCGGGCCATAACACCGTGGAAGCGCTGGAGGCCATGCTGACCGGTGAGGCCAAAGTGCTTATTTGTCTGGGCGGTAACCTCGCCGCTGCGGCTCCAGATACTCTGCGCACCCAACGCGCCCTGAGTAATCTTGATCTGTCAGTGCAAATCAGCACCAAGCTCAACCGCAGTCACTTAACGCCGGGGCGTGAAGCCTTAATTCTGCCCACCCTCGGGCGTACCGAACTCGACATGCAGGCCACCGGTTCCCAGTTCATCACCGTTGAAGACTCCTTCAGCATGGTGCATGCGTCAGAAGGCGTGGGAATTCCGTTGTCTCCTGAGCAGCGTTCTGAAACCGCGATTGTCTGCGGTATTGCTAATGCGGTACTGGGTGATAAGTACCTCAACTGGATGGCTCTGGCGGACGATTACAACCTGATCCGTGACCACATTGAAGCGACCATTCCCGGCTTTAAAGACTTCAACGCCCGTTGCGATATTAAAGGCGGATTCTATCTGGGGAATGCAGCAGCCGAGCTGAACTTTAATACGCCGAACGGCAAAGCCAATTTCAGTGCCGCAGCCCTGCCGGAACAGTTGATCCCACAAGGCAATCAGGATGCGCCGTTCACCTTGCAAACCCTGCGCTCGCATGACCAATACAACACCACGATTTACGGCCTTGATGACCGTTACCGTGGCGTTTATGGCCAGCGTGAGGTGCTGTTTATCCATCCTGATGATCTGGCGGCGCTCGGGTTGCATGACGGCGAATTGGTAGAGATTGAAACCCTCTGGACCGACGGCGTGGAACGCAAAGTTACCGGTTTCAAACTGGTCAGCTACGACATCCCGCGCGGTAATCTGGCGGCCTATTATCCGGAAACCAACCCGCTGGTGCCGATGTCCAGTTTCGGTGACGAGACCCATACTCCTACCTCTAAAGCGATTCCGGTGGCTATCCGCCGCTGCGAACAAAAAGTCGACCTGCAACGTATCGCCTGACCGGTAAGCACAGGCATCATTAAATCCCCTTTTTGCATCAGGGTTATGACGTGAAAAGGGGAGATGCTGCTTGCCCGCAAGGGGCATTTCGCGTAAAACTGTCTGCCGCTAATCGAGCCATTCTAACCCCACCCCTGGACGATATGTTTCAAGATAACCCGCTGCTCGCGCAGCTAAAACAGCAACTTCACTCTCAGACTCCACGCCTTGAA
>Ga0105858_1000110_pt1 | contig 48690 bp, 40 predicted proteins | sample OrgsoiDNA_201062_FD_89683 | JGI IMG/M metagenome (GOLD analysis project Ga0105858, IMG submission 89683) | Permafrost soil microbial communities from the Arctic, to analyse light accelerated degradation of dissolved organic matter (DOM) -... | ecosystem: Environmental > Terrestrial > Soil >...
TAAGATGGACGCTATCGCAGTAACAGGAAACCGGATCGTTTGCAGATCCAGATTGACAGGTCTTTGTTTTTTCACGGTTATGCCCACACACCTCATAGAGCCTTTTCGTATCGCAGCGAGCGCGTCGATGACGAAGGCACTTATTATTTTCCTTCCCCCGGCCTGGGCGGTGTCAGACAGCAATCAGGGCAAAGCCCTCACGTTATGCGCTCAAACAACGACATCCATTGTGAATAAGCAGCGCAAACAGTGCATTTTCAAACGATAAAAATGTTGCTGGGTGCTCCTACTTCAGGGTAACCCGGAGACCTGCGGCAAAGTATAGGTTGATCACATTCCTATTACAATTCCCCTACAAACGCTTTGGTCACATTTCTGCGAAACAGTGATTTGACTCGCATTTTTCACAATCAATACAAAATAAATTATGTAGTTTGACATTGGATCAACATTTCCATTACATATTACCCATTCGCTCGCTTCCGTGATGACTTCGACAGACACATCCGCGCTTCCCTGTTACGCCAAGTTATGCAAAAGTGGGGATTGTGTAAAACCTCAATGTCGTCGCGAGTAATCATTAAATTGAGCACAAGAAAATAATGATCTATCGAATCTCTAACAACGATGAAACGCCGCCTGTCCGTCAAATAGTGGTCTAAGGCCACAAACCGACTGCGCTCTACGTTCCCTACTAAAATCGATCGCAGAGCCCGCCGATATAATAATGACGGAGCTTCGGGTCGCATTTCAGGCTGTTCAGTTGTTGAGGATTTTTAAAATAAAGGCGCTAAGGAGACTGTAAATGGCTGATAAGAAAGCGACACTTACCCTACAAGGTCAAGACCCTATTGAACTCGACGTGCTATCCGGCACATTGGGCCAGGACGAAATTGATATTCGTACCCTCGGCTCAAAAGGCTTGTTCACCTTTGACCCTGGCTTTACCTCTACTGCATCCTGTGAATCTAAAATTACCTATATCGACGGTGACGAAGGCGTTTTACTGCACCGTGGATTCCCTATTGATCAGTTGGCCAAAGAGTCCAACTTCCTGGAAGTAAGCTACCTGTTGCTCTACGGCGAAGCCCCTACTCAGAAACAGTACGAAGACTTCAAAAAGATTGTTGAACGACACACCATGGTTCACGAGCAAATTACCCGCCTGTTCCACGGTTTCCGCCGTGACTCGCATCCGATGGCCGTACTGTGTGGTGTGACCGGTGCGCTGGCGGCGTTCTATCACGACTCCATTGACGTTGAAAATGAACGTCACCGTGAAATTGCCGCTTACCGCCTGCTGTCCAAAATGCCGACCGTCGCCGCCATGTGTTACAAATACTCTATCGGCCAGCCTTTCGTTTATCCGCGTAACGACCTCTCCTACGCCGGTAACTTCCTGCACATGATGTTCGCTACGCCGTGCGAAGAATATGTGGTGAATCCGGTTCTGGAACGCGCCATGGACCGTATTCTGATCCTGCACGCTGACCACGAACAGAACGCCTCGACCTCTACCGTGCGTACTGCCGGTTCATCCGGTGCTAACCCGTTCGCCTGTATCGCTGCTGGGATTGCGTCCCTGTGGGGACCGGCTCACGGTGGTGCCAACGAAGCCGCACTGAAAATGCTCGAAGAGATCAGCAGCGTTGATCACATCCCTGAATTCATCAAACGTGCGAAAGACAAAAACGATTCGTTCCGCCTGATGGGCTTCGGTCACCGTGTTTACAAAAACTATGACCCGCGTGCGACTGTAATGCGTGACACCTGTCACGAAGTCCTGAAAGAGCTCGATCTGAAAGACAACAACCTGTTAGAAGTGGCGATGGAGCTGGAACACATCGCGCTAAACGACCCGTACTTCATCGAGAAGAAACTGTATCCTAACGTCGACTTCTACTCAGGCATCATTCTGAAAGCCATGGGGATCCCGTCCTCCATGTTCACCGTGATCTTTGCGATGGCCCGCACCGTGGGTTGGATTGCGCACTGGAACGAAATGCACCAGGACGGTATTAAAATCGCCCGTCCGCGTCAGCTCTATACCGGCTACGACAAACGTGATTTCCATTCTCAGCTGAAAAAATAATAATTCAGGCTTACTGATAAAAAAGAAGCGCCAATTCAACACTGGCGCTTCTTTTTATTAAAGGTTTTTATTAATAAAGGAACTCAACCATGCCCGTTGTTGTTATTGTTCTCCCATGATAATCATCTGTGAAGAATAATGAGTATTATTTGGGCCAAAAGTATATTCAATCCCTTGTTTCGCAGAGTCACCACTCAGGCAGAATGCAATTTGCTTTTTACCCGACTGCTGAGCCTTTTTCACCATACTCGTGACATCAATGTCGCGGTATTGTTTCGCCTGATCCAGATATAACCCTGAGTAGGTTTTAAAATCACACACCGGACGCGTATTCCAGGTTACTGTGTTTTCATCCCATTCGGTCGTTGTTGGATAAATATAAATCATTTCCGCACCGGTACCGCTACTTCTTCCACCATAGAGGTGTACTTTATATTTAAATAACGCGGTCTCTTCTGGGGAATATTTTTGTGGCATATCTGGAATCTGATATTTCAGTAATGTCACCTTCTCCTGAGTGTTATTTTCACTGGCATTAGATGCATCCCCTTTGACTAATAATTCGTCACTGGATGCAAAATTCTTATTACTGTCATCCAGATTGCTCACGTAGGTATCTGCCACGGCATCCATATAGGTATAAGGCATATAACTCGTGCAGTCATAATTATTATTCATGCAGCGCTCAGTCATGAATTTAGCAGCATCTGGAGTCCAACCATTGATAAAATCGCCATGCGCTGTATAAATACTGCCCCATTGATCAATACGCTGATCGCCATTCATAATGGGGTCCAGTGATAGCTGAACGTTCTTCAAATCCAGCGAAGCCAGTCCGGGGAACAGATAGGCAATATTCATATTAACCGTAGGAATGTGCTTTGGGTAATCAGCGGGGCAGGCGCCGCTGGAATCGGCATAAACGGCGTTAGGTTTATGCGTCGAACCCGACGGTTTGGCGGTAATCGTCGTGCCATCCCAGCAATTGGGGAACTGAATGGCAATATTTAACTGGATCGGTTGAGTGGCGGATGGCGGCAAACAAGTACGGTCCGCGCTATGGCTATAGCCTTTACCGTCATTACAAAGAAAATTAATAACAGAATTAGGCCCGGTGCCTTTGTGATCTCCGGCCAGAAGTTGTAAACCATCCGGAAATGACGTCAGTGGATATTCAGTACTGTTGACGGTCTGATAATACGTCTTTTGGTACGCAGGGCGAACTTCCATACCATCGGGTAATCTCAGCGACGGGGCCCAATAAGCCGATGAATCAGCCAGATCGGAGCAGGTCGTCGTAGGTGCATTTTGTAATGTCGTATATGTAGAAGAAGCATCAGTGCTGGTATTACCAAAAAAATCATGCCACATCGCCCGACCTGGCATACCAAACATTAATATGGCATCATCGCCTAAAGTATGGCTATAACTACATTTCACACTGGTTTGATAATTATCAGCGTGAGCCGCCAAAGGTGCGATGAATATACTGGAGGCTGTAATCAGTAAACTGCAGTAATATTTTTTCATAAGAGCTCTCTTTGTTGAATTAACCGCTATGAATAGCAACGAATCCGCAGCATGAGATGCTATCTTTTTTAATCATCACCACGTGCGCTAATCATAAGATCACACAAATACTATTAATCTTATAATGAAACGTATTCTGCTAGACCTGACACAACGGACACCAATAAAAAGGGCGTGATGACACACTGTTTTTAATAATCACTTCACCACAGCGCTCACAGGGCTTGCCGGTACGGCCAAATACCTTGAAACGAAACAGCGCACCGTGATGCATATTTTCATCCATCGTGCCGCGTGTGGCATATGACAAGCGGGCAACGGACAAACAGGCATCGGCCAGCGCATCCAACTCGGCATCATCCAGCTCGCTGGGTTTATGCCCGGGTAATAATTTTGCCAGCCACAGGATCTCAGCGCGCAGATAATTGCCCAATCCAGCCAGAAACGCCTGATCCAGCAACATACCACCGAGCTTACGGTTACGGAATTTGGGCGACAGTAACCGCTCACGCACCTGCGCGACCGTCAGCGTTTCATCCAGGACGTCCGGCCCGATACGTTGCAGGAAGGGATGATTCTCTATCTCCGCCGTGTCGTAAATACCGATTTCCGAGGCGCTATAGAGCAGAATCGCCGCATCGGGGGTTTCCAGTTTCACCCGCAGCGAACGTTGGGTTTCTTTGGGGCTGTCACCCGCGTTGACCACCCGCCAGACACCGTACAGCTGATTGTGGCTGTAGAGCGTCAGGCCATTGGAGAAGTGCGTCAGCAGCGCCTTGCCACGGGTTTCAATTGACGTGACTTTGGTACCTCTCAGCGCTGACTGGTAAGGCTTCAGGGAGGGAAACGCAAACCAGACATCGGTGAGCGGTTTATTGACGACCGCGCGTACCAGTAAATCGGCAGCGCGGCGAATTTCAGGACCTTCAGGCATCAGTGCGTTGCGCCCTCCGCCACCCGTAAATCCTGCTCGGTATGCAGGGCAATCGCGATGGTCAGTTCAAGTGCTTCAAGTACGGTTTTTACCGACATGCTCGGCTGGCCGGGGTGCGCTGCCGCCTGTTCCGGCAGATAAGGAATATGGATAAAACCGCCCTTCACTATGTTGCAACTCGGGTGTGCCAGACGGTGCATCAGGCCGTACATAATGTGGTTGCAGACATAGGTACCCGCCGTTTGCGAGACGGAGGCTGGAATGCCCGCTTCGCGCAATCCATTTACAATCGCCTTGATCGGCAACTGCGAGAAATACGCAGCCGGGCCGTCATTGACAATCGGCTGGTCGACCGGCTGATTGCCTTCGTTATCGGGAATACGTGCATCATCGACGTTGATCGCCACACGCTCGATGCTAAAATCAGCCCGGCCACCGGCCTGCCCAACGGCAATCACCATGACCGGGGCAACTTCATCAATCGCCGCGTTCAGTGCCTCAATAGCTTTTCCAAATACGCAGGGAAGCTGGCGGATAACAATTCGTGCGCCAGATAGCTCAAGATCTTCGAGCTCCTTTACCACTTCCCATGACGGATTAAGACGTTCGCCGCCAAAAGGTTCAAATCCGGTCACCAGAACTTTACGCATAACCACTCCTGATAATGTTAAGAAGGTCAGCCTGCGCTGACCACAATACCCTGCTCGCGAAAGGCATCGCACAGACGTCGCGCAAATTCCAGAGCGTGCTGACCGTCGCCATGCAGGCAAACCGTATCGGCCTGCACGGGAACGCGGACCGCATCACGGCTGATCACCGCCTGTTGCTGCACCATCATCAGTGTTTGCTGTAAGGCCAGCTCGTCACTTTCAATCAGTGCGCCAGGCTGACTGCGCGGCACCAGCGTACCGTCGCGTTGATAACCACGGTCAGCGAACACTTCCTGACGGGTGGTCAGGCCCACGCGGTTACCGGCACGAATCAGCTCACTGCCCGCCAACCCGACCAGTTTCAATGCCGGATCGACGGCAAAGACCGCCCGGGCGATAGCATCAGCCAGTTGAGCATCCGTCGCCGCTTGGTTGTAAAGCATACCGTGTGGCTTCACGTGAACCATTTTTGCGCCCTCGGACCGACAGAGTGCCGCCAGTGCACCAAGCTGATAGACCACCTGTGCGAAGACCGTTTCAGGCGGCAACTGCATGGCGGTACGCCCAAAGTTTTCGCGGTCGGGGAAACTCGGATGTGCGCCAATCGCCACGCCATATTTCAGTGCCCAGCGGATTGACTGTTGCATGGTTTGCGCATCACCGGCGTGAAATCCGCAGGCGATATTGGCGGAACTCACCCGCTGTAATAAGGCTTCATCATTAGCGCAACCTTCGCCGAGATCGGCGTTTAAATCCACCGTCGTTTTAGCGACCATCCAACCCCCACTTAATCTGTTCGATAAACCGCTGCTGCTCATGCAACGCGGTTTGCGCTTCATCCAGTGAGCATTTAACAAAATGCACCGGTTCACCAAGGCGGATCTGCGCCAGATTGTATAAATCGGCTTCGATAACACAGGCAATACGCGGATAACCACCGGTGGTTTGGGCATCAGCCATCAGCACGATCGGCTGGCCGCCATGCGGTACCTGCACCACACCCGGTAACAAGCCGTGCGACAACATCTCGCGGTCAGTATCACGCTTTAAGGCATGACCGTGCAGACGATATCCCATACGATTGCTCTGCGGACTGAGCTGCCATGATGTCCGCCAGAAGGAGTCCCGCCCTTCAGCACTGAACTCCTGGTATTCTGGTCCCGGCAGGGCACGAAGACGGTTGCCAAACAGCAGTTGTTTGATACCGATAGATTGCTTCGGCTCTGGCCCCCTTTTTTTGCCTACCGGCAGATGATCGCCATCACGTAGCGGACGCCCGGACAAGCCGCCGAAGCCCGTTTTAAGATCGGTACTGCGCGAGCCCAACACCTCTGGCACATCAATACCGCCCGATACCGTCAGGTAACTGCGCATGCCGCGCGTCGGGGTTTTCATAGTCAGAACCTGCCCAGGTTTCACCGCATAGCGCCAGCCGGTCCACAAAGGCTTGCCGTCCAGCTCAGCATGACAACCCGCGCCAGTCAGCGCAATCCAGCCCGCACGGTTAAATTCGGTACTGAACTGGCCGAGGGTAATTTCCAGACCGGCTGCGTTCTCATCATTACCTACCAGCAGGTTTCCGATGCGCAGCGCAGGCGCATCCAGCGCGCCCGTCTGGCTGACGCCCAGTTGCCGATAGCCACTGCGGCCCAAATCCTGCACGGTGGTAAAAATGCCGGCCCGAAGAATATTTAACATACCCCCTCCTTCTGCGGTACAAAGCGTACTTTGTCGCCCGGACATAACAGAGTTGGCAGCGATTTTTGCGGATCAAACATAGCCAGTGGCGTATGCCCAATCACCTGCCAGCCACCCGGAGTGATCAGCGGGTAAATTCCGGTCTGACTACCGCCGATGCCAACGGAACCCGCAGGTACTGCCAGACGCGGTTCAGCGTGACGCGGAGTCGCCAGAACCTCTGGCATACCACCGAGATAAGGAAAACCCGGCTGAAAACCGAGGAAATAGACAATGTACTCAGCGCCAGCATGCAGTTCGACCACCTGACGCGGGCTCAGACCGGTGTGCTGCGCCACAAACTCCAGATCGGGGCCGCCTTCTCCGCCATAAACTACTGGGATCTCTATCAACCGCGACTCAGGCGCAGCGGCTTCGCTCTCTTCCCACCAGCGCTGTAAACGTTCGATAGCATCCAGCGCGGAACCTTGCGCGTCGGTCAACAATACCGTCAGGTTATTCATGCCTGGAATAGTTTCACGTATCCCCGGATAGGCCTCGCGGTCCTGTAAACGCTGCGCCAGCCCCCAGATCCTTTGCTGACTCACCAGAGAAACTGGCGGCTCAAGTTCCAGTACGACTGCGCGTTCGCCCAGCAGATAACATCGTGCTCGTTGCACAAAACACTCCTAAGAAAGGTTGCCGTGATAAACCATCAACGGAAAGAAAATCGTTATGCTGAAAACAGTTAAGTTGTAAACAGTTATGCTGGAAAGCGACCCGCAATGTCAACTCATGAGGCCGTGCGAAAAAACCCTTCGGGTTTCCCCCATGGGTTTCAACTGCTACTCTCCGTAATGTTGTTCTATTTTTCAGCTTTTGGACAAAGCCTTTTAGAAACTCAAGGGAGATGTAATTGAAAAAGCCGTTGGCCCTGTTTTTTCCGCTGTATACCACTACGCTGCTGATGCTACTCGGCTCCGGCTTACTCACCACTTACATCTCTCTGCGGCTGTCGGCGATGCACGTCAGCGGTGCGATGATCGGCGCAATTATTGCGGCTAACTACGCAGGGCTGGTGATCGGCGGTAAAATCGGGCATATCCTGATCGCCCGCGTCGGCCATATCCGTGCCTATGTGTCCTGTTCAGGGATTATCACCGCCGCCGTCCTCGGCCATGGCTTAACGGAAATGATCCCAGTATGGGTTGTGCTGCGTTTGATCATCGGTCTGTGCATGATGGTGCAATACATGGTGCTGGAAAGCTGGCTTAACGATCAGGCAGAATCAGCCCAGCGCGGCGTCGTGTTCGGCTTTTATATGGTGGCTTCCTACCTCGGTATGGCACTTGGCCAGATCGTTTTGATGCTCAGCGACGGTTTGGGAATGAGCACACTGATTATCATTGCGCTCTGCTTCGCCCTCTGTCTGGTGCCGATTGCGCTCACCACGCGCACTAATGTTGGACATATGTCCCCTGCGCCAATGGAGCTAAAATTCTTCATCCGCGCCATCCCAAAAGTGTTGGCTATCACCTTGCTGATTGGCATGGTTGTCGGCTCGTTCTATGGTCTTGCACCGATTTACTCCAGCCAGCAGGAATTTACCACCCAGCAGACCGGCCTGTTCATGGCTCTGGCCATCTTCGCCGGGCTGTTGGCGCAGTTCCCCCTGAGCTGGTTGTCAGATCACTACAACCGAAATATGTTGATGCGCATCAACGCCATACTGCTGGCGGTCGTCGCCCTGCCGCTGGCAATCTTGACGCACATCTCTTTTCCAGTATTGCTGGGCATCGGGTTTGTGGTCAGCCTGATGCAATTCACGCTCTATCCGCTGGTAGTGGCTCTGGCTAATGACATGATTGAACCAGAGCGGCGCGTGTCGCTTTCCGCCTGCTTGCTGATGGCGTTTGGTGTTGGAGCCTGTATCGGCCCGTTGGCAGTAGGCGCACTGATTGAACCACTGGGTGGCAACATCTTGTACGCATTTTTTGCGCTCTGTGGCGCAGGGATAGTGGCACTGAGCCGAACTTCAGCTAAAGAAGAAGAAACGGTCATGGCCGTCGATGCGCCGCTGCCACATATTGCCATGCCGGACAGCCTGAGCAGTTCACCGCTGTCACCGGCGCTGAATCCGGCATTCGATGAGCAGTTGATTCAGGAAACCATGCCCGCACCGGAAATGGCCAGTGAAGATGCCGCCGCGAATGATGGTGACAATGCAGCAGAGATTGAAAGCGAAGAGGAGAGCCCGTTTGCCCCACAGGGTGCCGATCCGGATGCCGACACTGGCCTGCAGCGCGCATTTACGCTGCTTGAAGAGAGCGCGTCGGAAGACGCGCTACCTGAAACAGAAAGGCAAATAAAATAGCCTTTTACGCGGGATTGTCGATATCGATAAATTTGACGTCGAACCCATGCTCGGCAGCCAGCCACTCGCCCAGCGCCTTCACACCATAACGCTCCGTTGCATGGTGTCCGGCGGCATAAAAATGCAGTCCCATTTCGCGGGCGATGTGAATGGTCTGCTCTGACACTTCACCGCTGATAAATGCATCGACGCCAAACTCGGCCGCCTGCTGAATAAAGCCCTGACCACCGCCGGAACACCACGCTACGCGGCGGATCTCATCCGGCCCGCCCTGCGCGCTATGCAGTACGTTACGGTCAAGCAGCACTTCAATGCGTTGGCGCAGAGCCTCACCGCTGAGTGGCGACTCAAGCTCACCGTAAGGCACCAGCGGCATCACTTCACCCTGCACGGTAATACCAAACATTTTTGCCAGCTGCGCGTTATTCCCCAGTTGCGGATGGGCGTCGAGCGGCAAATGGTAGCCGTAAAGATTGATGTCATTGAGCAACAGTGTTTTCAGGCGGTTACGCTTCATGCCTCGCACCACCGCCGGTTCGTTTTTCCAGAAATAACCGTGGTGTACCACGATGGCGTCAGCCTTGTGCTCAACAGCCGCGTCGAGCAGCGCTTGGGAAGCCGTGACACCGGTGACAATCCGTCGAACCTCAGCGCGGCCCTCCACCTGTAAGCCGTTCGGGGCGTAATCCTGGAAACTATTTACGTCGAGTTTCTGATTGATCAGGGTTTCAAGCTGGAGGTTATTCATCATTTTCCACTTCGTCATTTGGCCGTAGGGTAACAATGATAACCGACAACAGACAATGCCCCAACCCTGTGCAGAATCAATACCTCACGCTGGCTGATTGTTAATCTGACTATTCCGCATATCAAAGGATAGGGTTGCAATGGAAGAAGACAGGAATGACATCATCATCGTTGGGGGTGGTATCGCCGGTTCGACCTGCGCCCTGCTGCTGGCCCGCGCAGGATTTAGCGTGCTGTTGCTGGAAAGAGGCCCGCAGGCAGGCAGCAAGAACTGTTCCGGTGGTCGGCTTTATACTCACAGTCTTGAACTTATTCATCCCGGCTTTACCCAAACGGCTCCCCTTGAAAGGCTGATCACTCAGGAAAGACTCTCGCTACTGACGGATGGCAGTATGACTACGCTGGATCACCGCCAGCCTGCTACGGCGGCCTGTTCGTGGTCAGTGCTGCGCGCCCGCTTTGATCCATGGCTCATGGCGCAGGCAGAAACGGCTGGCGCACAATGCCTGACGGATGTCTTAGTCGACAGCCTGATCATAGAAAAAGGGAGAGTCGTCGGGGTCAATATTGGTGACGACAAACTGTATGCCAGCCTCGTAATTCTGGCCGAAGGAGCCAATACCTTGTTAGCTGAACAACACCAGTTAACGCCTAAACCCGCCCCGAAAACCATGAGTACCGGTGTTAAAGAGATCCTGGCACTACCGCGCGAAAAGATCGAAGAGCGATTCGGGCTGGAAGATAATCAGGGCTGTGCCTGGCTGTTTGCCGGGCAGCCTACCGGCGGAAAAATTGGTGGTGGTTTTCTTTATACTAACCGCGACAGCCTGTCACTTGGCGTAGTCTGTAACCTGTCAGCACTGGGGCGTGTCCCGCGCAGCCTGCCGCAGATGCTGGAAGAATTTAAAAGCCATCCATTACTGAGGCCCCTGCTAAAAGGCGCTGAGCTGATGGAATACAGCGCACATTTGATCCCCGAGGGTGGCCTTAATCATCTTCCTCCGCTGACGGGAGACGGCTGGCTGCTAGTCGGCGATGCAGCTAGACTATGTCTTCACACCGGTCATACTGTTCGGGGCATGGATCTCGCCGTCATCTCCGCGCAGTCTGCCGCAGTTACGCTGATTAATGCACGCTTGCACGGTTACAGCGCTAGCGCGCTGGCCGCTTATTCGCAACATCTGCAACGCAGTTCCCTGTGGCCGCTGATGGAACAGTACCGTCGGCTACCGGAAATGCTGCTGACATCCCCTCATCTGTTCAACGCCTATCCACCACTGACCGCTGACCTGCTGCATGACCTGTTTGATGTCAGTGGCGCAACGTCGCCCCCTTTGCGCAAACTGTTATGGCGACATGCACGCAAAGCCGGGTTGTGGCGTTTACTGAAAGACAGCCTGAAAGGAGCCCGCAGCCTGTGAGTGATTCCAATCTGAACGACAAACTGAGCCACAACTGCTATCTCGCGCCATCGCAACCGCCGTCCATTGTTCTGGTAAGTGCGCCGCAACGGGCACAACTTACGCAGCTCCTCTTCGCCTGTCCGGCAGGTTTATATCAACAAACTACGTCAAGTGAGATCATATTCGAACCCAATGGCTGCCTCGAATGCGGCACCTGCCGGATTCTGTGCGACCACGAGGTCATGGCCAGTTGGCGCTATCCCGGCGCCGGTCATGGGGTCATATTCCGTTTCGGTTGAGTGTGAAGTGGCGCGACGTCGTAACGGCTTAAAGCTGCTATGTTTTTTAGGTGGAAAATTCATCCCATAACATGCCGCATGACGGCAAAACAGATTAGCAACGGAGTCAACGACCGTGTCCATTTTGCAATTACTTAATCAACACCCGGTTATCGCCGCTGTAAAAGATACTGAAAGCCTGAACATTGCCCTGCAATCCGACTGCAAGATCATCTCTGTGCTGTACGGTAATATCTGCAACATTGGCGCGATTGTTCAGCGCATTAAGAAAGCGGACAAATATGCTTTTATCCATGTGGACCTGCTGGACGGGACTTCTAATAAAGAAATTGTGATTAATTTTCTTAAAATCGTCACCACCGCCGATGGCATCATCAGTACGAAGGCATCAATGATCAAAGCCGCCAAGGCGCAGGGCTTTTTCGGCATTCATCGTATGTTTCTGCTCGATTCCATCTCGTTTAATAATATTGATAAACAGGTCGCACAGTCTAATCCTGACTGCGTGGAAATTTTGCCAGGCTGTATGCCCAAAGTACTGGGATGGGTGTCTGAAAAGATCAATCTCCCTATCATTGCGGGTGGGCTGGTCTGTGACTTAGAGGATGCAACCGGTGCGCTGAACGCCGGGGCGGTGGCGGTCTCCACGACCAATACCGGCGTCTGGGAATTGAAGTTTTAAACACTTCGCCCTTCGCGTATGCGGCTGGCCCGGACGCAGTCCAGCAATTCGGCCAGTACCGCATGCAAATCATCAACTATTCCTACGTCAGCCTGCGCGAAAACAGCCGCCTGCGGATCGCGGTTAATTGCCACGATAAACTGACTGTGCTGAATGCCGGACATCAGCGCTGCCGCACCGGAAATACCGGCAGCGATGCAAACCTGTGGCGCAATGTTCAGGCCTGAAATCCCCAACATCTGCGACATTTCGCTCCAGCCATTCATGGCAACCGGACGGCTGACGCCAATTTCCACCCCGAGCTGCCCGGCCAGCGTCTGTAACTCATGCACATGCGCAGCACTGCCGATCCCCTGCCCCAGTGCCAACACGCAAGCCGCACGTTGCAAATGATTGTCTGCTGCCAGCGTCTGTTGTTCAAAATCCACCAGCCACGGCAAAGTCAACGCCGGTCTATTTTCATCAATCTCTACGCCTTCAAATTCACCGCTGCTCGCTGCCTGCCCACCGCCTGCCGCCACCGACAGGCAGCAGGACGCAGCGTTCAGCGCCAGCGTCAGACGCATCTGCTGCCCGTAAACCGCTTTGCTTACCTGCCAGCGGCCGGAGCTACCCAGCAACGCAGTGACACCCACACAAGATTCACTGCGCAGCCGGTAGGCCAACCGCGTGGCCAGCTCAGCCCCGCCGGCATCGCTGCTGAAAACCAGGGTGTCAGCTAAAAACCTTTGCTGAACAGAAATCAGTAACGCTAACTGCTGCTCTGCCAAGGCCGGCGGCGGCAGGTGTATCCAGCGCACTACCGAGATTGGGCAAGCCATATGAGGCAATAAAAGGGGCTTAGTGTCGCCGTAAAACAGCCACATTTCAGTCTCGTTGTCGGTCAGTGTGCTGGCCTGTAAAAATTGATTCATCTCCTGCGCCTCTGACAAAAATGCAGTATGACGGGCATCGAGGATCAGGGCGATTTTCATGGCTGCAACCTCTGACGTAAAAACTGTTCATAGAGAATGCGGGCCTTTTCCTGCGGGTTTTGCCCTGTAATGATCCGCCCCTCACGATGCACCGATGTGCGATGCAGGTGAAGTATCGACGTGCTGACGGGCAGTTCTGTCGCTGACAACAGCGTATTGGCCATCAGTACATCCAGAGGTTTGCGGGCGGCAGCCAGTTTCTGTTTCAGCGTCGGAATGCGCAGCAGGCGGGCCTGCTCTCCCTGTCCGGTGACCAGCACCACCGGTGGACGCAGGGTCAGATATTGAATATCGTCGGCCATTTGCCGGGTCACCTGCAGCAGGTTTTCACCCATTAAGCGGATCTCCGTCACTTGTGTTACGCAGGGCCAACCGAACATTTCCGCCAACAACGGGCCTGTCTGACGATTTTGCCCCTCACCGCTTTGCGAACCCAGGATCACCACCGTCTGTATAGGTTGCGACTGATGAAACGCCGCCAGCAGTTGTGCCACGCACTGCGCGTTGAAGCGCAAATCTGCCTGAATGGGCGGCGCAATACGCACGGCCCTGCTGAAATTGAGGGCCAGCAGGGTTTTCAGTACCGGCTCCACGTCGTCATCTCCCACCGTCACGGCCGTCAGCGCATGCACACCAGTACTTTCTACCAGTGTCAGCGCAAGTTCGGCAGCGCTTTGGTCAAAAACATTCAGTTGCCGACGGGCATAACGACAATCAATTTTCCCCAGATCATCGGCCTGCCAGTCACTGTCAGCCAGCATACTCAGGTCCGGTTCAATTTTTACGCACACCATAATCTTCATCGACAAGCTCCCTGCCGTTCGGCGATGGGTACCGGGCGTAGTTCAGGCCGCAGTGATGATGCACCAACCAGAGTTAACCCTTTCGTTTCCGGAGCCCAAAGAATCGAAACGATAGCCCCGAGTAATAACACGCCGGCGAGGATCAGCGTGGTGAGGTGTACCCCTAATGACAGAATCGACAGCGGTAACAGGCCGGTGCCAATTGCCGAACCAAGGCGGCTCATTGAGGTGGCAAAACCGACACCGAGTGAACGTATATCCGTCGGAAAACTTTCCGCCGGGAATACCCCGACCAGATTACTCACCGCAGAAATAGTCAGGGTGAATACAGCAAACAGCAGCAGGACCAGGCTGGCGTGGCCTGAAGGCATGACACTCATCGCCAGCAGGCACAGGGTCAACAGCACAAAAGCACCGATCAAAAAACCGCGCCGCGAGCAATAAACGGTCATACCAATACCCACCACAGACCCGACCACCAGCAAGGCATTGAGCAACAGATCCGCTGGCATTCCGGGATTGAGCCCGACTATCGCCAGAATCGAGGGCAGAAAAGTATAAATAGCGAAATACGGCACCACCAGGCAGACAAAAAACAGGCTATTGAAGGCGGTACGGCGCCAGTATTGCGGGGAAAACAGCGTTTTAAGGTGATGCGACGTCGCAACGGCTATCTCATCATTGAGTGTCACATGCGGACCGAAACAGCGTTGAACCACCTGATGTGCGGCAGAAATATGGCCCTTTTGCATCAGCCAGCGCGGCGACTCCGGTGTGCCAATACGAAGTAACATAATCATCACAGCAGGCAACGCGGAGGATGCCAGCAACCAACGCCAGGCGTCTGGTCCAAAATCTGCCATCCTATGGCCGACAAAAGTGGCACTCACATAACCTAACGTCCAGATAACACTAAAAGAGCCAAGCAATACGCCGCGATGTTTACGTGGCGAGAACTCTGCCAGCATAGTGTGACCGACTGAATAATCTCCTCCGAGACCGATTCCCACCAACACCCGCAACCAAAATAGCTGTTCCGGCGTCTGGGCGAAAAACTGACCAAGCGAAGCCAGCGTAATAATGATGAAGCTGCAACTGAAAATCTTCTGCCGCCCGATATGGTCCGACAGCCACCCCAGCAACAGACTTCCGATAAACAAGCCAATCAGTGCCGAACTGCCGATCATCCCTTGCCAGAACGGCGTCAGCCCCATTTGCGGCGTAAGTTGAACCAGCGCAAATCCGATCATGCCAAGGACATAACCGTCTGTCAGATGCGCCCCGAAAGTCAGCCCGGCCATTTTTATGTGGAAAGCGTTGAGAGGGATGTCATCCATGCTGACCTGAGCTTGCCGCGAGACCGCCATAATGAACTCCACTGTAAATCAGTGAGAAGGCGCAACCTCAGGCCGCGCCCCATATTTTACCCATTACTTCTCAAGCGGAAAAATAGTACCGGTATTCATGATTCCCTGCGGGTCATACACTGCTTTCAGCGCTTTCAGAATGTAATAGGCGCTGCCGTGCTCATCCTGAGTCCAGTGGGCGCGGTGTTTGCCAATTCCGTGATGGTGCACCATCGACCCACCCTGCTTAATCGTCTCCTCGACGATAATTTTGTTCAGTGGGTTGTGATATTTGTCGATCTCCTCTTCCGGCTTACACCCAACGACGTTGTAGTCATAGACGAAATACATGTTGGTGCCGTTGATGTAGCTGTGGGATGAATGACCGCCCAGCATAGTGATGTCGTCGGCGTGCGGGAATTCCTGACGGATGCGGCGAATAACATTTTCATAAATAGTATTGATACTCGACCAGTCGCCTGACACTTCGGTGGTAAAACCCATATTGTTAGTTTTGAGAATTTGCTCGCGTTCGGCGGCGACTTTTTCCGGCCCCCAATTAAGGTGATTGAACCAGCGCTCAATAAGCTGACTGTCGACTTTTTTGCACTCAGGGTGGCGGGCAACAATCGCCTCAATGCCGTCACCGGTAGCACGGGCAATTCCCGGTGTTCCTTCGGCCATGAAGATCAGCACGCATTTGCCGTCGGCAAAGTGAGTAAAGTGCTGGCTGCCGTCTTCGGCATCATAAAGGCGGGCAATCGACGGGCGGTATCCGTCCACCATGACTTCTCGCAGAATGTCGAAACCGGTCTGCATGTTGTCGAGGGTATAGCCGTAGAACAGATTATTTTGCGGCATGTATTTAAAGATTTTCACCGTCACTTCGGTGATGTAACACAGTGCACCTTCGTTACCGATGATCACGTGGCGGATGTCAGGCCCGGCGGCACGGCGCGGGACATTTTTAATGCGAGTTATCGTGCCATCAGGGAACACGGCTTCCAGCCCGACCACCATATCTTCAATAGCACCATACAAAGTCGAAAACTGGCCGATGCTACGGGTAGCGACCAAACCGCCCATTTGTGCCAACGGCTTGGACTGCGGCGAATGCCCGGTGGTGTAACCTTGCGCGCGCAGCTGATTTTCCAGTACTTCCAGCGGGACACCGCACTGAGCCGTGGCCTGCATATTGCGAATATCGATCTTCACAATATGGTTCAGCCCGGACCCGTCGAGCACCACCGAATTTTTCACCGCCGTTTCCAACCCGCCCTCCGTCGCCGAGGCACCAGTACGGGGGACACAGTTAATCTGATGTTGATTCAGGAAGGCCAACACCTGCGAAACCTGCTGTACGTTTTGCAATTTGACGACTGCGGCTGGTAACGGCAGGGTGAAGACATTGTGGATATCCGCATACTTACGAAAACGGTCAATACTGTTTTTCTTTAATACGGCCTCGTCGGTAATAACCTGCGCAGGCCCGACAAGTTCTTTTAAGTGTTCAACAATAGCTTCGCGTGATAACGACATAATTAATCCTTTGCGTCTGATAGCATGAATAATGAGAAGGGTTAGCGAACTAAATAGCCGCCATCAACGACCAGAAGATGACCGTTAACATAATTGGAAGCACGGCTGGCCAGAAATACCATCGCCCCCATTAAGTCTTGGGTTTCGCCCCAGCGGTTGGCAGGAATATGATCTAATACTCGTTGGTTGGTGACCGGGTTTTTGCGTGTTTCCACGGTGATGTCGGTGGCGTAATATCCGGGAGCAATACCGTTCACCTGAATATTATATTGGCCAAGTTCGTCACAATACGCCTTGGTGAACCCTGCCAGTGCATGTTTTGTGGCTGAATAAGCCGGTGACCATTGGCCGCCAAGATAAGAGAACAGCGAGCAGATATTAATAATTTTCCCCTGCTTATTGGGGATCATTATTTTTGCCGCTTCATGGCTTAATTCGAAAGCCGCCGTGAGGTTAATATCGATCATCGGATCCCAGTCCGCACGGCCAAAATCCAGCACTTTATTGAGCTTACAAATCCCGGCGTTATTCACCAGAATATCCAGAGAGCCAAAGGTCTCCAGACACTGAGTAATCACTCTGGCTGGTGCACCTTTTTCGGTGATATCCACCTGCATAAATTCAACGCGAACGCCCTGCATTTCAATCAGTTCGCGCGTTTCGCCTTTGTCCATGATGAAACTTGGAATGAACAGATTGGCGCCTGCTTTTGCCAGCGCAACCGCAAATGCCTGGCCTAAACCGCTGTTGCCACCCGTGACAATGGCCGTTTTCCCTTTGAGAGAAAAGAAGTCCAGCGAGAACTCATTAAGCGCGTTTAATGACATGGTGAAGCTCCTTGCCTGAAAAAAAACCAAAAAAAAGAGAAAAGTAATCTCCCCCGAAGGGAAGCTACTTTTCTCATCGTCTCTAGTAACTGACTAAAAGAAGTACCATGAAGAACCGGCGTTATTCTGTGACTGAATTCACATAAGGAATCTTTCGCTGAACTGTGATTATTCTCACGGTAATGTGAAAGAATGGCGTGTTACTACTATTCACGGTTACCAGAGACGAAGAGAAAAGTAACTTCCCATTCTTTTGGGAAGAATGCTTTTCTCTTTTTTTTCGCCTGAATAAATCTAAAAACACCGGGGCTACATGATGGAAAAATCCAATTTTCGCCGCTGGCTGACACTGGCAATAATAAGCATCAGTGGTGGTGTCAGTTTCGATTTAGCTTACCTGCGCTATATTTATCAAATTCCCATGGCGAAATTCATGGGTTTTAGTAATACCGAAATTGGCCTGATTATGAGCACATTCGGGATCACTGCCATTATTCTGTACGCACCCAGCGGGATTATTGCCGATAAATTTTCACACAAAAAAATGATGACTTTTTCGATGATAGCCACCGGCCTGCTGGGGCTATTGATGGCAGTCTATCCGCCATTCTGGATAATGATCCTGATTCAGGTCGCCTTCGCCGTTACCACTATTTTGCTGTTGTGGTCGGTGTCGATCAAAGCCGCATCACTGCTTGGCAGTCATGATGAGCAGGGCAAAATCATGGGCTGGATGGAGGGGCTGCGCGGCGTCGGTGTCATGGCACTGGCGGTGTTCAGCATGTGGGTCTTTTCGCTGTTCGCACCAGACAACCCGTCAAGCCTGAAAGCCGTGATCCTGATCTACAGTGCCGTCTATATTTTGCTGGGTCTTCTGTGCTGGTTTTTTGTCAGCGACGGTTATACGCAGGTCAACGATGAGCAGGCAAAGGAAAATTTCAGCCTGAAAGACATCACGTCGGTGCTAAAAATCAGTACCACCTGGTATTGCAGCATGATCATTTTTGGTGTGTATACCATCTACGCCATTCTCAGTTACTCCACTAATTATCTCACCGAAATGTATGGCATGACCCTGGTGGCCGCCAGTTACATGGGCATTGTGATCAACAAGATTTTCCGTGCGTTATGCGGGCCACTGGGCGGCATTATCACTACCTACAGTCGTCTGAAATCCCCGACGCGTGCTATCCAGTTACTGGCCTTAGTCAGCGTGGCGACGCTCGCTATTTTGTTGATCACGAATCAGCATCCGCAATCCGTCGCCGTGGGTATCGGCCTGATTTTACTGCTGGCATTTACCTGTTATGCCTCACGTGGCCTCTATTTCGCCTGCGTCGGCGAAGCCCGTACGCCGAAATACATTATGGGCACCACCGTAGGGATTTGTTCAGTGATTGGGTTCTTACCTGATGTCTTCGTCTACCCGCTGGTCGGACATTGGCAAGACACCCTGCCTGCCGCCGACGCTTATCGAAATATGTGGCTGATGGGAATAGCCGCCACCGCTATCGTACTCATTTTTACCGCATTACTGATCAAAAATATCCGCCGCAGCGCCGCTCCCGCCGGAACTGCCGAGGTGGCGCAACAGGAATTCATCTAAAGGAGCCTTAAACATGGATAACGTTTCTATAAACAAAAAATATTTAATGGGCGTGGATGTCGGTACACAGAGCGCCAAAGTGGTGATTTTTGATACCGAGGGCAACGTGGTGTGTGAAGGAAAACAGGCGCTGCGCAAGCTGGATATTCCCGCGCCGCTGCTGGCGGAGCACCCGGATGATGATCTGTGGGATTCACTCAGCATCGCGTTTCACAAAGTGATGGCGAACCTCCACAAGCTAGGCGGCGATCCACAGAATATTCTGGCGATGGGCGTATGTGTGATCCGCTGCTGCCGCGTGCTTCTCAAACAAAACGGTGAGCTGGCCTATCCTGTGATTAACTGGATGGATAAGCGCCTGAACAAACCCTATGAATACCTCGATGCTTATCAGGGAGTGAAATATGTCACTACGACATCCGGATATATTACCCACCGGCTGACCGGGGAATTTCGCGACACCTGCGCCAACTATATTGGCTGGTGGCCGATGGACAACGACACTCTTGACTGGAGCCTTGATCCAGCCCAATGGAAGAGCTGCAACCTGACGCGCGATGCGGTATTCGACGTGGTAAAACCGGGAGAAATTCTGGGACACCTCAGTGACAAAGCGGCACAGCATCTGGGCCTGCCGGCCGGGATCCCGGTTATTGCCACCGCGCATGACAAGGCGGTCGAAGCGCTGGGCGCGGGCACGCTCGAACCCGGTGTGGCGCTGATTTCGCTCGGAACCTATATCGGCGCCATGGTACATGGTCAGGCAAATGTTAAAGATGCGCAGCATTTCTGGCCGTTTCAGGCTTCGGTACCGGGCCGCTATCTGTACGAATGCATGGGCGTGCGGCGCGGAATGTGGACCATCAGTTGGTTCCGTGACCAGTTCGGTGCCGCAGCCCAGGCCGATGCGCAGCAAAACGATCTGAGTATCGAGGACCTGCTTAACCAAGAGGCCAGCCGCGTCCCCGCCGGATGTGAGGGTTTACTTACCGTACATGACTGGGCACCGCCCTCTGAGGCAGAATTTCGTAAAGGGGCGATGATTGGGTTTGATGGCCGCCATACGCGGGCGCACATGTACCGCTCGATGCTCGAAGGGATCGCTCTCACCATGAAAAATCACATGGACAAGATGGCGGAGGAATTAGGCGTCCCCTTCAAAAACCTGATTATTTCTGGCGGGGGCGCCAACAGTGACCTGTTCATGCAGATCTTTGCCGACATCTTTGGGGTTCCTACCCGACGAAATGCGATGAAAGGTTCAGCGGCCGTAGGCTGTGCAGTGAATGCTGGCATAGCGGTTGGGGTATTTAGCAGTTATGAGCAGGCTACGCAGAAAATGGTTCGCATGGGTGAACACTTCACACCCAATACGCAGAACCACGCTCTATATTGCGCGCTCAATCAGCAGGTGTATCAGCGGGTGAATGCGCAACTTGACCCGCTGTTACAGGCACTGAGCCCGCTGGTAGATTAATGTTCTTTGTGGGGAAACACACGTTTCCCCCTTTTCCCTGCCGCCGTAAAACTAGAGCGACAGTGCATCACCCTGCTGCATCCTGACAAACTTCACGCCCAAATCATTGCCCTTTTCCAACTGCTGCATGATCTCTGCCTCAGGATCCGCCCCCGCTTTCAGGCTCGGTTTAACGTGGCTGATGATCACCGTCACGCCCTTGAGTGAACCCGCGCCGCCGCTGGCGGTTTCAAACACTTTCAGCTCTTTGAGTAACCATTCAGGGGTGAGATGGCCGAACAGTTTGCTGTCCGGAACACCATCAGGGTAAGAGGTTTCGATGATGATCCCTTTCAGGCGTTTAGCTTTCGCTTCATCACCCAGCACTCGCCAGACTGTCTCCAGATTTTTGGATTTCTCAACCTGATCGGGTCCCGTGTCGCCGAAGAAGGCGAATGACTCGTTATTGCGGCTGACTAAAATCATGCTTGAGGGTGTACCGCCGTGGCTGAGCGGATAAATCACCCCATCGAGGCCGGTCAGGCCTATAGAAAAACGCTGTGCAGGGCGGGGAGCATTCAGCCGGTAAGTACCAATCCGTAAACCGCTGCCTGCATCGGTGAAATTGGGCCACACTTTGCCATTGAAATAGTGCTGACGCAGGGTACCGATGGTATCGGCGGTGCCATAAATCGGTTTATGGCTGTCTTCAGGTGAACTGATAATAAGCCCGGCCAGGTGATCCAAATGGCCGTGACTGATGAAATAGCCGCCGATCAGGTTGCGAAATACCGCGCCCTGTGGCGTATAGGGCGCGGCGTTTTCAGCGGTCACCTGCGGAAATGCACCTTTTCCCAGCGCCTTGCTGATGCCCGGCAGAACCGAGCCGGCATCCAGCCCAAGATATAATTTTTGATCGTCACTGCGGATCAAATACGAGGTGAGGTTTCCCTCTTCCACGCCGCCGCGTACGCCAAGCGCCACCACGTCAAAACCGGCTATGGCTTGACTGGCCGAACACGCCAGGATCAGCGCCAACATTTTGTTTCTCATCACATCGCTCCGTGTGTGGTGAAGATTTCTGTTGGTGGTCAGCCTATTGGCTGACTCCCTCGTTTTGCCGATTCGAACGCCGCCAGCGTCTCTTTGCGGGCGAGGGAGTGATCGATAACCGGCGCCGGGTAGTCTAACACGCGATGAAGTTTCTCAGCCCACTGATGCGGTTGATGAATATGTTTTTCTGGGACATCGGTCAACTCAGGCACCCAGGCTTTAATAAAACGCCCTGCCTTATCGAAGCGTTCACCCTGCGTAGTGGGATTGAAGATGCGAAAATAGGGTGCCGCATCCGTACCGGTCGACGCCCCCCACTGCCAGCCGCCGTTGTTGGCCGCCAGATCGCCATCAAGCAGTTGCGACATGAAGTAACGTTCACCTTGACGCCAGTCGATGAGCAGATCTTTAACCAAAAAACTGGCAACGATCATCCGCAGCCGGTTGTGCATCCAGCCGGTAGTATTGAGCTGACGCATGGCAGCATCAACTATCGGATAACCAGTTTTACCCTCTTTCCAGGCCTGTAAATCGTGTGGCGCATGTCGCCAGCGCAAATGGTCTGTCCAGGTAATAAAGGGGCGGTGTTTGCAAAGTTTCGGCCAGGCCACCAACAAATGGCGGTAAAACTCACGCCAAACCAGCTCATTAAGCCAGCCGAACGCGCCGCCGTCGCGACGTTCCAGTACGTCCGGGCATTCAGTACGCAACCGGTTGAAACACTGGCGCGGCGACAGTACGCCGATAGCCAGATAAGGCGACAGTGAACTGGTACCGTCAACGGCGGGCAGATCGCGCTGTTCGAGGTAATCCGGCACGGTTTCCCGGCAGAAGGTGCGCAGACGCTCACGTGCCGCCTCCTCACCGACCGGAAAATCTTCGCCGATCTCCTGCTGCGCCATATCGAAGGGGGTCAGCGGATGCAGGGCGAGGTCGCCGTCAATATCGCGGCGTTTCGGGGCGGGAAGTGAGCGGCTGTCCGATTCGGTCAGCCGCTCAAGAAACGCGCGGCGAAACGGCGTGTAGACCTTGTACATCGTCCCTTCACCGGTGGTGACCGAACCGGGTGGCAGGAGCAGGCTGTCGTCAAAACTGCGAGTCATGACGCTGCCCTGCAATGCGCTTTCGAGCGCAGCATCCCGCTCCCGTTCATTGATTTCATACTGTTTGTTGTAGAATAGCGCATCGACGTTCTGCCGCTGGCAGAAATCCTTCAGCCAAAGATTACCCGCCGCGAAGTCATCACACTGATGATAAAACAGTTCAATGCCTCGTTCGGCCAGTGAAACCTGTAACGCCTGCAAATGCTGATAAATAAACGCCGCCTGACGAGGCGCCATGACGTGGCTTTCCCACTGTTTCGGCGTGGCGACAAACACCGCCATCACCCTCGCATGCGGATCTTCACAAGCAGCGTACAGTGCACGGTTATCCGTAATGCGCAGGTCGTTGCGAAACCAGACTAAATGCGTGGTCATAACTCTCCTTTATTCAAATCCTCAGATGCCGGTCGTCCTTAGTGCCCGTAGCGCAAGCGCAGGGCTTCAGGATAGGGCTCGAAATAGCGCTGCCCGGCAAGATAGGCATCGGGGTATTCCGACATGTAATGTTTAAGCAACGTGATAGGGGCCAGCAGAGGCTGCACTCCCTGACGGTAGCGGTCGATAAGCTGAGTCAGCTCCTGGCGCTGGTGCGCATTCAGCTGGCGGCGAAAGTAGCCCTGTACATGCATCAGAACATTGGTGTGATTGCGTCGCGTGGCTTTTTGCTCCAACAACGTCATCAGCCGCTGGCGATATTCGATGAAAAAGTCCTCCAGCGAAGACCATTCCGCCATACTGGCCACAAAGCGCCCTAACTCGCGGTACTGCGGCTGGGAGTGCGACAGCAAGGAGAGTTTGTAACGGCTATGAAAATCCATCAGCTTTCCACGCGTCAGGCCACTGGCCCGCAGCTGGTTTAGTTCATACAGCGCAAATACTCGCTCAACAAAGTTCTCACGCAGCACCGGATCGTTCAGACGCCCATCCTCCTCCACTGGCAACCACGGAAAGCGTTTCATTAATTCGGCGGCATAAATGCCGACGCCGCATTTCTGTCCATCTTTGCCATTGGCGCTGTAGACCCTCACTCGCTCCATGCCGCAGCTGGGTGATTTGGCGCAAAGAATGTAGCCACATAAATGGTCGAGCGGCGTAATCCGCTTTTCGGCGTAGGTTTGCATAAGCTCCGTCACATCGATGCTTTCATCATTACTGAACCGCATCGCGACGCCCTCTCCCTGACGGACCAGTCGTAAGGCTGGGCGCGGCGTCGGCAGACCGATTGCCATCTCCGGACAAATCGCTTCAAAACGCACATAAGGTGCCAGTTGTTCGACGGCAAACGCCAGCCGCTTATGGCCGCCGTCAAAACGGACTTTTTCCCCCAGCAGGCAGGCGCTGATCCCAACCGGAATAGATTCACTCATTGACGACTCCCCCGAGGTTTATCTGAAAAAGGGCTGAAGAGACACTCATCAGCCTTCGTTATGACTCATTATAAGTTATACAACAAAATAATGTTGTACAGGTTTAGAATTCAGACAATAAAAAACCCCGGTCGGTTAACCAGGGTGTAAGAAAGGATAGTAAAAATTAAACGACGCAATCCACTAAGTCATTGGCGTTACAGCAAGGCAGCAAGTGCATGAACCCCGATGAGCTGACTCAAGTCAGTGATTCGGGTGAGTGCGCGCAGCTAACGCCGCTGTAGCGTCTAGGACGACGTGGATTTAGTAGAAGTCCTGCGCGGCGACCTCTGCATGCGCCAGCCACACCGGCTTGTCGCTGGTTTTCAGCCAGATACGGTGTAAATAGCTGTAAAAACGGGCGCGGTCCTGGCGGAAAAGCATTACCGGTAATGCCAGCAAACCTGCAGCCAGCACCAGAGCGCGGCGGGTAATAATGCGGGTCAGCGAATACGGCGTGTAATCAGACATAGCGTTGCTCCTTTTGGGAAGTTTAAAGTGAATATGAAAATTCACGGAACCTGTAAATTGAGCAAAATTTTACCGCAATAGATGAAAGTTTACTACTCATCTGACCACTTAACGCATAAAAAAACGCCATTTTTTGGCTATCACTGTAATTTAGTTACCGAAAGGTTAAATAAATTCAATTTTATGTTTCACCAATGAAAACAAAAATAAACAAAATTATTACATCCTCTTAAACCCCAAATCCCAAGCCCTTCGCGTTGTATCAAAGCGGCCAATTATCGAGTCCGATGAGCCGATATCAGTCAGTGATCCAGACGAGATAGCGCATCCAACGCCGAGAAAACACGAAAGGCGCCGGGATTTTTATACTTTCTTTACACTGGCGGACCGTATCTTTTCAGGATCTTTTCCCGCGTTTTCATATCCTCGCTGCAATATAAAAAACACACCTGTGGAGGTGGACTGTGACTGTTGGCGTAATCTGCGGCGCACTGCTGGTTCTTTTGCTGCTCGGCTATCTGGTTTATGCCCTGCTTAATGCGGAGGAATTTTAAATGGCAGCTTCGGCATTCTTACTCATCGCCAGCTTTATGCTGGTGCTATTGCTGCTTTCAAAACCCCTGGGCAATTTTATTGCTCAGTTGATTGAAGGTCAGCCCGTCGCTTTTTTACAAGGGTTTGAACGCGGGATATTACGTACGGCGGGCAGCGCCGAAACCGAGATGAACTGGTGGCAATACGCTCTGGCCATCATGGTTTTCAACATTTTGGGGATTGTCGTTTTAATGGCGCTGCTCATGGCGCAAGGCTCACTACCTCTCAACCCGCAGAACTTTGGCGGCTTGTCATGGGACCTGGCCTTTAACACCGCCATCAGTTTCGTCAGTAATACCAACTGGCAAGCCTATAGCGGCGAAACCACGCTGAGCTATCTGAGCCAGATGATCGGCCTGACCGTACAAAACTTCCTGTCCGCCGCGACCGGGATTGCGGTGGCCTTTGCGCTGATTCGTGCATTTGCTCGTCCTTCAGCCCAAACCATTGGTAACGCCTGGACAGACCTGTGGCGTATCACCGTTTATCTGCTGATCCCGATATCGCTGCTGATCGCGCTGTTCTTCGTCAGTCAGGGCGTGTTGCAAAACTTCGAAGCCTATCAGCATGTCACTACGCTGGAAGGTTTACAGCAGACGCTGCCAATGGGGCCCGTGGCCTCGCAGGAAGCGATCAAAATGCTTGGGACGAACGGCGGCGGCTTCTTCGGCGCTAACTCGGCTCATCCATTTGAGAACCCAACCGCGCTGACCAACATGGTGCAGATGCTGGCAATCTTCCTCATCCCTTGTGCGCTGTGCTTCGCTTTCGGCCGTGTGGTCGGTGACAACCGTCAGGGCCATGCGCTGGTGTGGGCGATGTCGGTGATTTTCGTCGTCTCAGTGGTCGTTATCATGTACGCCGAATTGCAGGGTAACCCGCACCTCACGCAGCTTGGGGCCACCAGCAACATCAATATGGAAGGTAAGGAGAGTCGCTTCGGCATTCTGGCCTCCAGCCTGTTTGCAGCGGTCACAACGGCAGCCTCTTGTGGTGCGGTTAACGCCATGCATGACTCCTTTACCGCACTCGGCGGCATGGTGCCAATGTGGCTGATGCAAATCGGTGAAGTGGTATTTGGTGGTGTGGGTTCTGGCCTGTACGGCATGCTGCTGTTTGTGCTGCTGACGGTGTTTATCGCCGGTCTGATGATTGGGCGCACACCGGAGTATCTCGGCAAGAAAATCGATGTTTATGACATGAAGATGACGGCACTGGCCATCCTCGTGACACCCACGCTGGTATTGCTCGGTACCGCACTGGCCCTGGTGACCGATGCTGGCAAGGCAGGCATTCTCAACCCGGGTGCACATGGTTTCAGCGAAGTGCTGTATGCCGTCTCTTCTGCCGCCAACAACAACGGCAGCGCCTTCGGTGGTCTGAGCGTTAACACACCGTTCTACAACGTCCTTCTGGCCGTCTGCATGTTCTTTGGTCGCTTCGGGGTGATTTTACCGGTGCTGGCAATTGCCGGTTCACTGGTCGCGAAGAAACGTCAGAAAGCCGGTAACGGAACACTGCCTACCTCTGGTCCGCTGTTTATCGGCCTGCTGGTCGGTACGGTACTGCTGGTCGGCGCGCTGACCTTTATTCCGGCGCTGGCTCTCGGCCCGGTAGCGGAACATTTGCAGGTATGGTCCGCGCAGTAATGCAGCGACCCCGTTGAATTCATGAACAGTGAGATTAAGAAAATGACTCGTAAGCAACGTGCGCTGTTTGATTCGCGCCTGATCCGCACCGCCCTGCTCGACGCGGTGAAGAAACTGGATCCGCGCGTCCAGTGGCGAAATCCGGTGATGTTCGTGGTCTATCTGGGCAGTATTCTGACCACGATTATCTGGCTGGCTATTCTTTTCAAGCAAACCGATGGTAGCGCCGCGTTTACCGGCAGCGTATCTCTGTGGCTCTGGTTTACCGTGCTGTTTGCCAACTTTGCCGAAGCGCTGGCCGAAGGCCGCAGTAAGGCTCAGGCTCAAAGCCTGAAAGGCGTACAGAAGACCAGTTGGGCGAAGAAAATCTATGAGCCCCGCCCTGAGTCACCGGTGATCAAAGTGGCCGCCGATACCCTGCGTAAAGGTGACATGGTACTGATTGAAGCCGGTGATACCGTGCCCTGCGACGGCGAAGTGCTGATCGGTGGTGCATCGGTGGATGAGAGCGCCATTACCGGGGAATCTGCACCGGTGATCCGTGAGTCCGGCGGTGACTTCTCCTCCGTCACCGGCGGTACCCGCGTGCTGTCTGACTGGCTGGTTGTGCAGTGCTCCGCCAACCCAGGCGACACTTTCCTTGACCGGATGATCGCCATGGTCGAGGGTGCAAAACGCCGTAAAACGCCTAACGAAGTGGCGCTGACCATCCTGCTGGTGGCCCTGACACTGGTATTCGTCCTGGCTACGGCCACGCTCTATCCGTTCTCGCTGTTTAGCGTAGATGCCAGCCATGTCGGCGTACCGGTCACCGTCACCGTCTTAGTGGCGCTGCTGGTTTGCCTTATCCCAACTACCATCGGCGGTCTGTTGTCTGCCATCGGTGTGGCCGGGATGAGCCGTATGCTGGAAGCTAACGTGATAGCCACCAGCGGCCGTGCGGTTGAAGCGGCCGGCGACGTGGATGTGTTACTGCTGGACAAAACCGGGACCATTACGCTGGGTAACCGCCAGGCATCGCAGTTCCTGCCCGCACCTGGAGTGACGGAACAGGAACTGGCCGATGTCGCGCAGTTATCCTCACTGGCCGATGAAACACCGGAAGGCCGCAGTATCGTGATTCTGGCGAAACAGCGCTTTAACCTGCGTGAACGCGATATCCACTCGCTGAATGCCACCTTTGTCCCGTTCTCGGCGCAAACCCGAATGAGCGGCGTTAACATTGGGGATCGCAGTATCCGCAAAGGGTCTGTTGATGCCATTCGCCGTCATGTTGAAACCAACGGTGGCAGCTTCCCTCTGGCGATAGAAGGCCTGGTAGAAACCGTGGCCCGCAAAGGCGGTACGCCGCTGGTCGTGGCTGAAGACGCCCGCGTGCTCGGTGTGGTCGAACTGAAAGACATCGTTAAAGGTGGGATCAAAGAACGTTTTGCCGAACTTCGCAAAATGGGCATAAAAACGGTGATGATCACCGGTGACAACCGTCTAACGGCGGCAGCGATTGCTGCCGAAGCGGGTGTGGATGATTTCCTGTCTGAAGCCACTCCGGAAGCCAAGCTGGCGCTGATTCGTCAGTACCAGTCGGAAGGCCGTTTAGTGGCAATGACCGGTGACGGTACTAACGATGCCCCGGCTCTGGCTCAGGCTGACGTAGCGGTGGCAATGAACTCCGGTACGCAGGCGGCAAAAGAAGCCGGGAACATGGTCGACCTGGACTCGAACCCGACCAAACTTATCGAAGTGGTGCATATCGGTAAACAGATGCTGATGACGCGAGGCTCGCTGACCACATTCAGTATCGCCAATGACGTGGCCAAGTATTTCGCCATCATTCCGGCAGCCTTCGCGGCAACCTATCCGCAGCTCAATGCGCTGAACGTTATGCATCTGACATCACCGGCTTCGGCCATTATGTCAGCGGTTATTTTCAACGCCCTGGTGATTGTGTTCCTGATCCCACTGGCGCTGCGCGGTGTCAGCTATAAAGCCATGAGTGCCGCGTCGCTGTTGCGCCGCAACCTGTGGATTTATGGCGTGGGGGGTCTGGTGGTACCGTTTATCGGTATCAAGCTGATTGACATGATCCTGACCGTTTTACACCTGAGCTAAGCTTTCTTTGAGGACAATGAACATGTCTGTTACGACAATGAAAAGTACCCGTCAAAGTTATATCCGTCCTGCTATCGTCATGACGGTATTGCTGACGCTGGCGACCGGGGTGGTTTATCCGCTGATCACCACCGGCATCTCCACCGCCCTATTCCGCCAGCAGGCGCAGGGTTCACTGATTCAGGATGGCGGTAAATTGATCGGGTCCGAGCTGATTGGCCAGAACTTTACCCGCAGCAACTATTTCTGGGGACGCCCGTCGGCAACATCCGACTCGCCCTATAACCCGATGGCATCCGGCGGCAGCAATCTGGCGGTCAGCAATCCGGCGCTGGACAAAGCCGTGGCGGATCGCGTGGCGGCACTGCGTCTGGCGAATCCACAAAGCTCACCACAAGTACCGGTTGATCTGGTTACCGCATCAGGAAGCGGCCTGGACCCGCAGATTTCAGTGGAAGCCGCGCAGTGGCAGGCCCCGCGAGTGGCCAACGCCCGTGGTTTAACGGTGGCGCAGGTCACTAAATTGATTGATGATAATACCGTCTCGCCGCTGGTGAATTTCCTCGGCCCGACCGTAGTGAACGTGGTTCAATTGAATCATGCGTTGGATCAGGTAAAAGCTCAGTAATCCATCGAACTTATACCCAAAATAATTCGAGGCGCAGCGCGGCGGCAACTGAACGCGTCCCCGGGGGCATGGATAAACCCTGTGACCGGGGTGAATGAGGGCAACCAACAAAGCTGCGACTTGAAGTATGAGAGGTATGCTGTATCAGGGCGCAACATGCTGCACCCTTCAGGTGAATAACCGGAAGGTGCAACATGCTGCGCCCGTTCGGCTTTCAATTAGACAGGGATTAACATGGTTGAAGAATCAGAGCGCCCCGACCCGGACACTCTTCTGGCACTTGCCAATGAGAAACCGCGCGGACAATTAAAGGTCTTTTTTGGTGCCTGCGCGGGCGTCGGGAAAACTTACGCGATGTTGCAGGAAGCACAGCGGCTGCGTGCGACCGGGTTGGATGTGCTAATTGGCGTAGTGGAAACCCATGGACGGGCTGAGACTGAGGCCATGCTGCCTGGCCTGAGCCTGTTGCCGCCAAAACGTATCCAACACCGTGGGCGTCAGGTGCAGGAGTTCGATCTTGATGCCGCCCTTGCCCGCCATCCGGCACTGATTTTGATGGACGAACTGGCGCACAGTAACGCCGCAGGTTCACGCCATCCGAAACGCTGGCAAGATATTGAAGAGTTACTCGACGCGGGCATTGACGTGTTCACTACTGTCAACGTCCAGCATCTGGAAAGCCTGAACGACGTGGTCAGCGGCGTCACCGGCATCCTTATTCGTGAGACCGTCCCCGACCGCCTGTTTGATGATGCCACCGAAGTGGTGTTGGTGGATCTGCCGCCCGACTCGCTGCGCCAGCGCCTCAAAGAGGGCAAGGTGTATATTCCCGGTCAGGCCGAGCGCGCCATCGAGCACTTTTTCCGTAAAGGTAACCTGATCGCCCTGCGTGAGCTGGCGCTGCGCCGCACCGCTGACCGGGTCGACGATCAGATGCGTGAATACCGTGACGACCGCGGCGTTCATCGCGTATGGCATACCCGCGACGCACTGCTGCTGTGTATCGGCCACGGCGGCGGTAATGAGAAACTGGTGCGCGTAGCCTCACGTCTGGCGGCGCGCCTGGGCTGCGTCTGGCATGCAGTCTATGTTGAAACACCGCGCCTGCACCGTCTGCCGGAAGGCCAGCGACGGGGGATTTTACGCACGCTGAAACTGGCCCAGGAACTGGGCGCGGAAACGGCCACGCTCTCCGACCCACAGGAGGAGCAGGCAATTCTGCGCTACGCCCGTGAACACCGGCTGGGCAAAATTGTGATGGGTCGGCGCAAAGAGCAGCGTTGGAGGATTGGCGGCAGCTTTGCCGACCGTCTGGCGCGCATCGGGCCGGATCTGGACCTGGTCATTGTCGGGCTGGAAGACGCCCCGCCGGTCCCGACGCGTAAAGAGCATGATGCCCGTACCTTTGCGGAAAAATTCAGCCGCCAGCTGCAAGGCTGCGCGGTAGCCGTGGCGCTGTGCGCGATGATCACCGTGTTTTCGCAATGGCTGGTTCCGGCGTTTGATCAGGCCAACCTGGTGATGGTTTACCTGCTCGGCGTGGTAATTGTGGCGCTGTTTTATGGCCGCTGGCCGTCGGCACTCGCGGCGGTGATCAACGTTGTCAGCTTTGATCTCTTCTTCGTACAACCGCGTGGGTCGCTGGCGGTGACGGATGCGCAATATCTGGTGACCTTTGCGGTCATGCTGATCGTCGGGATTTTGATCGGTAATCTGACCGCCGGCGTACGCTATCAGGCCCGTATCGCCCGCCATCGTGAAAAACGGGCGCAGCATCTGTATGAGATGTCCAAGGGGCTCAGCCAGGCGATGACACCGGACGCTATTGCCCAAACCAGCCGCCACTTTATCTCCTCCAGTTTGCATGCCAAAACGGCAGTTCTACTGCCGCAGGAGAATGGCAGCTTACAGCCGGCAGGCTCTGACGAAGGCACCAGCATCGTAGTGGATGACGCCATCGCCCGCTGGAGTTTCGACAAACAGCTGCCCGCCGGAGCCGGTACCGACACCCTTGCCGGGGTGCCCTATCAGCTGTTGCCACTGGTGGCTTCCGGTCAGTCACGCGGGCTGCTGGCGGTAGAACCCGCCAACGTTCGCCAGTTGATGGTACCGGAGCAGCAGCGCTTGCTGCAGACCTTTACCGTACTCATCGCCAACGCGCTGGATCGTTTGCATCTCTCAGCCAGCGCCGAGACCGCCAGACTTGACGCCCAACGTGAACAGCTGCGCAACTCGCTGCTGTCGGCCCTATCGCATGATTTACGTACCCCGTTGACCGTACTGTTTGGTCAGGCGGAGATCCTCACGCTGGATCTGGCCTCGGAAGGCTCAAAACATGCACCGCAGGCCAATCAGATCCGCCAGCAGGTATTGAGCACCACGCGTCTGGTGAACAATTTGCTGGATATGGCGCGCATTCAGTCCGGCGGATTTAATCTGCGTAAAGAGTGGCAATCGGTGGAAGAGATCGTTGGCAGCGCCCTGCGCATGCTGGAAACCGTGCTCAGTTCGCATGAGATAAAAATCGAACTGCCTGAGGAGCTGCTGCTGGTGAACTGCGACGGCAGTCTGATTGAACGGGTATTTATCAACCTGCTGGAAAATGCCCATAAATATGCCGGGTCTGGCGCAACAATTGGCATTCGCGCCACGCCTCTGGACGACTGGCTGGAGATGGAAGTGTGGGATAATGGCCCGGGCATCGCGCCGGGTGAAGAGCGTGCCATCTTCGACAAGTTCTCGCGCGGGAATAAAGAGTCAGCAATACCCGGCGTGGGCTTGGGATTAGCGATTTGTCGTGCCATTATTGATGTGCATGACGGTCGGATTTGGGCCGAAAATGGACCGAACGGCGGTGCGCGTTTCCGCTTCCGTTTACCGCTGGAAAAATTGCCCGAAATGGACACTGACATTAACGAGGAATTGTGACTGCATCCCCCATTAATATTTTGATTGTTGAAGACGAAAAAGAGATCCGTCGCTTTGTCCGCACAGCGCTGGAGGGGGAAGGTTTGCGGGTTTTCGAGAGCGATACACTGCAACGCGGTTTGATTGAAGCCGGCACCCGTAAACCGGATCTGATTATTCTCGATCTCGGTTTGCCAGACGGTGACGGCCTGACTTATATCCGTGATTTGCGCCACTGGAGTGCTATTCCGGTGATTGTGCTATCGGCACGCACCAGCGAAGAGGACAAAATTGCCGCGCTGGACGCCGGTGCCGATGACTTTCTGACCAAACCGTTTGGCGTCGGAGAGCTGCTGGCCAGGGTGCGCGTGGCGCTGCGTCGCCATGCGGGGAATAATCAGGAGAGCCCGCTGGTGAGCTTCTCCGACGTAACGGTTGATTTGATTAACCGCCGCGTTCAACGTAATGGCGAGGATCTACACCTGACGCCGATTGAATTTCGCCTGCTGGCAGAACTGCTGGCCAACAGCGGTAAGGTGATCACCCAGCGTCAGCTACTGAGCCACGTATGGGGGCCTAATTACGTCGAACACAGTCATTACTTACGTATTTACATGGGGCATTTGCGTCAGAAACTGGAAGCCGATGCCACCCGCCCGCGTCATCTGCTGACAGAGACAGGGGTTGGCTACCGTTTTCTGCCTTAAGACTCACGCTTATCCTGCGCCGCTTTTGCTGCCAGTTCGGCGTCAATAGCCGCGAATTCGGATTCAATGCTGTCTGCCGCTTTGACCAGGGCGGCGTTCACCCGCGCTACGTGCTCACCGCTGAGATCGCCGCGCATAAAGTTGGCGCGCAAAACACTTCTCAGCCGGTGCATGGCATCGGAAATCTCTTCTGCCAGATTGCCACCACGGGGACGCGCAGCGCCTGCCAGCCGGGCAAAAATCACATCGACCGCAGCCTGATGCTGTGCCAACTCCACTTTCCCGGCTTCGGTGATTTGGTAGCTTTTGCGGCCATTGCCGGTGGCAACGGCTTCAAGAAAATCCTGCTCTTCAAGCAGCGTCAACGTCGGGTAAATTACACCAGGACTTGGCACATACAGGCCGGATGACGCTTCTTCAATTGCCTTAATCAGCTCATAGCCGTGGCTCGGTTTTTTCGCCACCAACGCCAGCAACACGCGACGTAGATCGCCGTGTTCAAACAGACGCTGCACGCGTTCACCATGACGCCCTTCCCCACGCCCGCCGCGTCGTCCTTCACCGCGTTCGCCCCTTTCATGGCGGTCACCATGATCGCCAAAGTGATGACGGCCACCGCGGCGCATGTCGTGCCGACTATGGCGATCGCCACGCTCTTCATCACACCCGTGACCGCGCTGGCGGCCTTCAAACAGTCTACTGAACATAGTTTCAATCCTTAAAATTAGTGTTATTTAGATATATCGAATTTATTTCGATATATCTAAATTAGATCGATTTTTGGACTCTGGCAAGTGTAAATATTAATTTAGATATATCTTTTTTATTACTGAATTCTGCCCATAAAAAAAGCGCTGATTAATCAGCGCTTTGTTGTAAGACGAAATCGGGCTTATTTGGCGTCGGCGAGCACTTTGCTGACGATATCCACGGCTTCTTTCTCAATTTTTTCTCGGTGTTCTGCACCGAGGAAGCTTTCACAATAGATCTTGTAAGCCTCTTCAGTACCGGACGGACGCGCGGCGAACCAGCCATTTTTGGTCATCACTTTCAGACCGCCGATGGATGCCCCGTTACCCGGCGCATTGGTCAGGCGAGCAGTGATCGGGTCACCGGCCAGAGTGTCAGCTTTCACCTGTTCAGGAGAGAGCTTAGCCAGCGCAGCTTTCTGAGCATGTGTGGCAGGAGCCTGAATACGGTTGTAGCTTGGTGCGCCAAAACGAGCGGCCAGCTCATCGTAATGTTCCTGTGGGTTCTTGCCGGTGACGGCCGTGATCTCCGCCGCCAGCAGGCACATGATGATACCGTCTTTGTCGGTGGACCACGGTGTGCCATCAAAGCGCAGGAACGAAGCCCCAGCACTCTCTTCGCCACCAAAACCGAAGCTGCCGTCGAACAGACCATCAACAAACCATTTAAAGCCCACCGGCACTTCCACCAGCTTACGGCCCAGGTCTTCGACCACGCGGTCTATCATCGCGCTGGAAACCAGCGTTTTACCGACGGCCACGTCTTTGCCCCACTTAGGACGATGCTGGAACAGGTACTGGATAGCCACAGCCAGATAGTGGTTCGGGTTCATCAGGCCTTTTGGCGTAACAATGCCGTGACGGTCATAATCCGGGTCATTGGCGAAGGCCAGATCGAACTTGTCACGCAGCGCCAGCAGACCGGCCATCGCGGACTCAGACGAACAGTCCATGCGAATCACGCCGTCGTGGTCGAGATGCATGAAACGGAAAGTCTGATCGACCGAATCATTCACCAGCGTAAGATCCAGTTCATAATGCGCGGCGATGCGTTTCCAGTATTCGATACCGGAACCGCCGAGCGGATCCACACCGAGCTTCAGGCCCGCTTTCTGAATCGCTCTCATGTCGACGATTTCGCCCAGACTTTCAATGTAAGGCTGGACTAGATCAATCGCCGTCAGATGACCGCTTTTCCAGGCGGCATCCAGCGTCTGGCGCTGTATACCTGCCAGTTTCGCCGCCAGCAGAGCATTGGCACGTTTTTCAATCACCGACGTCAGATCGGTATCCGCCGGTCCGCCATTGGTCGGATTGTATTTGATGCCACCGTCTTCTGGCGGGTTGTGCGATGGCGTGATAACAATACCATCGGCCTTCGCGCCGCCTTTGCGGTTGTGCGTAAGGATCGCGTGCGATACTGCCGGCGTCGGCGTGAAGCCGTTGTCTTCCTGGACGATAACGTCAACGCCGTTGGCGGTCAGCACTTCCAGCACGGAAATAAAGGCGGGTTCAGACAGCGCGTGAGTGTCTTTACCCACGTAGCACGGACCGGTTGTGCCCTGCTCTTTACGCACTTCTGCGATCGCCTGCGCGATGGCCAGAATGTGATTTTCGTTAAAGCTGTGGCGCTCTGCGCTGCCACGGTGTCCTGAAGTACCGAATTTCACCGCATGAGCAGTATTCGCAGGGTCCGGTTGCAGGACGTAATATTGTGACGTCAACTGCGCCACGTTAATCAAATCGCTTTGCTGAGCAGGTTGCCCTGCACGAGGGTTATTGGCCACGGGCGCTTCTCCCTTACGCTGAAATTAGAGTGTACCGCACACTTTGTCAGTCAGTTCCGCGGGGAACTGCATCAATTGCATGATGTGTTCAATCATGCTGCGTTTGCGGCCTGTGTTGGTATTGGTGATAACCCAATACGGCGTTCCGGGAACGTGTTTGGGCTTGGTATGAATACCGTTTTGCAGCAAGGTCTGCTGGTCACCGGCGAAATAGGTGCGCGTGCGGCCATGAAGAGAATCGGTCGCGGCAGCGAATTCTTTAGGGTTCAGGCAGTACAGCGTAGACAGAATCAGCATGAAACGGTTTACCGCTTTGGTCTGCTCTGCATATTCATCAGAGAGCAGCAGTTCCCGCACGGCACGCACTTTGTTGCGTGCGGTGTTGGCGGCAGGTGCTTTCTCCTGGGGAGCGGCAACAGAAACCGGCGAACCCGCAACGGCAGGTGTGGATTTCACTTCCTGACCGGCAGAAAACTTCAGCATACGGCGTAAAATATCCGACGCTGTTTCACCGATATGCTGCGTATGGCTGGCAATATAACGGTAGAGTTCTTCGTCAACCTCAATAGTTTTCATCTTTTTCCAGTACTGTTTTTTCTACTAATTTCATTTAAAAGGATTATACAAATTTATCTGCGCTCGCGAACAGATGAATTGTGACGCGGCACAAAAAGCAGATTTATCCCCACTTTCCTCTCACGCCTTCATCCGCTGGCTTCGCATTGTCCTGCTTATCCCACTTTGATGTATGGCAGAAAACTTTCCGTTTTAAAAATTTTCAGCCATACATGATAACCTAATGAGATTGTTTATCTGCATGAACTTCACCATGAAATTACATTATCGCCTGCAAGAATCTGCCACCCCGGACATCGCAACCTTACCGGTTTTACTGATCCACGGTTTATTTGGCACGCTGGACAACCTTGGCGTGCTGGCACGCGACCTGAAACAACAGCATAGCGTGTTGCAGGTCGATATGCGTAATCACGGTCAGTCCGGGCGCTCTGACGATATGTCGTATGCCGCGATGGCGCAGGATTTACTGGACACCATGGATGACGCGGGTTTCCAGAAAGCCCTTGTTATTGGTCACTCCATGGGGGGGAAAGCCGCGATGGCCATGACAGCGCTGGCACCCGAACGCATTACCAAACTGGTGGTGATTGACGTCGCGCCGGTCGATTACCAGACACGCCGCCACGATGAGATTTTTGCTGCCATCAACGCGGTCACTGAGGCTGGCGTGAAGGACCGCAGTGGTGCAGCAGAATGTATGCGCGACTTTATAAAAGAAGAAGGCGTGATTCAGTTCCTGCTGAAATCATTTCAGCAGGGAGAATGGCGCTTTAATGTCCCGGTACTGATGGCTGAGTATGACAAAATCACCGGCTGGGAAAATGTTCCTGCCTGGCCACATCCGGCACTGTTTATCCGCGGCGGACTGTCGCCTTACGTACAGGATAAATATCGTGACGCCATTGCCAGCCAGTTTCCAGAGGCTCGGGCCCATGTGGTGGCCGGAACGGGTCATTGGGTGCATGCGGAAAAACCCGACGCCGTGCTGCGCGCTGTACACCGTTTCATCGATGAAGCCTGATGTGGGATAAGCTGGGGATAAATTGTGCAAAAAGGCTGCATAACTTAGTCACTTAGCTATAATTCCGGGCTTTTACCCGTTGTGGACCCCGGTGCGGCTGGGGTATGATTGCGCGCTGAAATTTTGCCCCCGCGGAAAGGCGCGTATTGCGTCAATGCGTTTTGTGGAAGGCAAAAAGGGTTAGGGTGTTTAGCCCGAAATATGTAAGGCAATCGTCTGAAACGGCGTGCCGTTTTCCGATGTAACTTCCCTGGTTTTACCGCTACCTATGGCAAAAGAACAACTGGATCGCACGACGCTGGATCTGTTCGCAGATGATCGCCGTCCGGGGCGTCCGAAAACAAATCCGCTTTCCCGCGATGAACAGCTCAGAATCAACAAGCGTAACCAGCTACGCCGTGATAAAGCGAGTGGCTTGCGACGCGTGGAGCTGAAAATGAACGCTGACGCTGTTGATACACTCAATAAGCTGGCGGAAGAACGCAATATCAGTCGCAGCGAACTGATTGAAGAGATGCTGCTTTCGCATCTTAATCAGGTAAGCTAAAACAAAGCGGGTAGCCGTTTCCGGATACCCGCCTGTTTTTCTCACGTCTTATTTTTCTTCATTTTTTTCTTCATTAATCCCCAACTTAAAACGTTTCCCAGTTCTCACTGCTTCTGCCGCCTGCCAAACCTGTATCAGGACGCAGCAAGGGGGATTTATGCGGATGTGTCGTTTTCTGGCCGACACGCGTGACGCTGTCTTTCAGCTTGAAGGTGGCGACGGCGTTATTGAGTAACGCTGCCTGCTCCTCCAGAGAAACGGCCGCCTGAGAGGCTTCTTCCACCAGCGCGGCGTTCTGCTGGGTGACGCTGTCCATCTGCGTCACTGCGATCGCTACCTGACTGATACCTTTACTCTGCTCATCTGACGCCGAGGCAATTTCAGCCATGATATCGGTGACATGGGTGATAGAACGAACCACGTCATCCATAGTAGAACCGGCGTTTTCCACCAGTTTAGAGCCACTGTCCACCCTGGATACCGACTCGCTGATCAGCTGTTCGATCTCTTTGGCAGCCTGCGCGCTGCGCTGCGCCAAATTGCGCACTTCGCTGGCCACCACGGCAAAACCACGCCCCTGTTCGCCCGCACGCGCGGCTTCTACAGCGGCATTCAGTGCCAGGATATTGGTCTGGAAAGCAATGCTGTTAATGACTGAGGTAATTTCTGCAATTTTCTTCGAGCTGCCGGAGATCTCTTTCATCGTACTGACCACATCCGCCACGATACTCCCGCCTTTACGAGCGGTGGCGGAGGCATCCACGACCAGTTGGCTGGCGTGATGAGCGTTGTCGGCATTGTGTTTAACCGTTGCAGTGAGCTGCTCCATGCTGGCGGCGGTCTCTTCCAGTGCCGACGCTTGTTGCTCAGTACGTGATGAGAGATCGTTATTTCCGGCGGAGATCTCGGAAGCCCCCTGATAGATGTTATTGGTACAGTTACGGATAGTTTGTACGGTATTGATCAAGCTGCCCTGCATGGCGTTAAGTAATGGGATCAGTTTTCCCGCGCAGTTTTTACCGAACTCTTCCAGGTCATGTGTCAGATCACCACGGGCAATAACCGCAAACTGATCACGGATCTTATTGAGCGGGTTGACCAGTCCCCAGACGAGATAGCGATCGGTCAGGAACAGAATCACAATACCCAGCGCAAAAGCGACCAGCAGTATGATTTTACTCATCCGGGTCAGACGGCTGGATTCCTCTTGCGATTGTTGTAATGCGACGGCAATCAGGCCATTGACCTTTTCAACCGATGCGCCAAATTTCACACTCAGCGGTACGACTGACACGTTAGAAATCTGCTTGTAAGCCTCAACATTTTTACTGCTGGCCGCGTTAAACAGGGGAGTAGCGCCCTGCTCTGCTAACGCTGACCAGTCGGTAATAAGTTCCTGTACTACCGCATCATCTAAGCCGGGGTGGGTTGCAGTTCTAAATGCGGCCAGCGCCTGAGTCATGTTAGTCAGAGCCAGTTTGGCACTGTCAAAAATTTCAGGGCCTTTGTTTGGATCGCTTTGCAGTAAGGCCATTGCTCGGGTAAGTCGAGTTTGCGAACGGAAATACTGGTCGCTGCCTTTATGTACGAGGGTCAAGTCGTTGACCAACGCCACATTAATTTCGGCATTTTTGGTCAGTGAGTTAAGTGACGTAATCGTGTAGATCGCAACGCAGGCCCACATGACGCAAAAGACGCCGAGGATCCCTAACATCGCTGTCCTGATGGTAATATTTTTCAAAAATTGCACAGTGTGCCTCTCGTGAAACGTTATCGTTTCTTTTTATGAGATTAACGGGGATGCAGAGAATCAATACAGGTCACCGTCAGGCATGAGCCCCGGGACATGGTTGAACACCTCTCCGGGCATCGATTTCTTTATTATGTTGAGATTGCTCTCGCATCTTCTATCGGCGCTACGTGAGTAAAATTTAGGAACGAAGTGAAATTATTTCATATTTGCGAGTACCCGGATCTTCAGCAGGGACAAGGCTTATATCCCTACTAACGTCATAAAACACACGAAGGCGATAACGCTTCGCATTAATGACCGATAGACTTATTGTCCGATCCGTACCGGTGCGTGCAGGCATGTTCTCCGGGCGGCGAGTTTGCTATTATCTGCAGCATTATTGCCTGCGATGCAGGGCACTTCATTGAGAACAAGAGGTTAGAAATCTTATGGCCGTAGTAGGTATCTTCTTTGGATCCGATACAGGTAACACCGAAAACATCGCTAAAATGATCCAGAAGCAGCTGGGTAAAGATGTTGCCGAAGTACATGACATTGCCAAAAGCAGCAAAGAGGATCTGGAAAAATTCGATATTTTGCTGATCGGTATTCCTACCTGGTATTACGGTGAAGCACAGTGTGACTGGGACGACTTTTTCCCAACGCTGGAAGAGATAGATTTCGAAGGTAAGCTGGTCGCACTATTTGGCTGTGGCGATCAGGAAGATTATGCCGAGTATTTCTGTGACGCGATGGGCACCGTGCGTGACATCATCGAGCCACGCGGCGCAGTGATCGTGGGGCACTGGCCAACGGCAGGTTACCACTTCGAGGCCTCTAAAGGCCTGGCTGATGACAAGCACTTCATTGGTCTGGCAATCGACGAAGATCGTCAACCTGAACTGACGGCTGAACGTGTGGATGCTTGGGTTAAGCAGATTTCACAAGAGTTGAGTTTGGCCGAAATTATTGGCTAACCTTCATTGGCCCTGAGGTATTGGCATAAGGATTGATCATTCACATCGCTGCCCTGAGTGATTGATTCGCCATTGAAAGGGCCAAACTATTACTGAAATTAACAATTTAACCGCTACAAAATTGTAACTTTCAGCGGTATCAAGGTACACTGAGTTCAGGTGTTTTTTCTATTGATCAAGCCGTTGCGATCCTTTCGTGACAGCAATGAAAGATGCGATCTTTGTTAACAGACTACCGTTTCATCATGAACCGCCATCACAGGCTTCATGCCTCAACGTGATTACCATAGTAACAGGACTGAATCCGCATGACTGACAACAATACCGCACTGAAGAAAGCTGGCTTAAAAGTCACGCTTCCGCGACTTAAGATCCTGGAAGTGCTGCAAGCGCCGGAAGGTCATCACGTCAGCGCGGAAGATTTATACAAACAACTCATTGATATGGGTGAAGAAATTGGTCTGGCGACGGTTTACCGCGTGTTGAACCAATTTGATGACGCAGGGATCGTAACCCGCCACAACTTCGAAGGCGGTAAATCTGTTTTCGAATTGACTCAACAGCATCATCACGACCACTTAATCTGTCTTGATTGTGGCCGCGTTATTGAATTCCGTGATGAGTCTATTGAAGCGCGTCAGCGTGAAATTGCTAAGAAACACGGCATTAAATTGACTAACCACAGTCTCTATCTTTATGGTCATTGTGAATTGGGCGATTGCCGCGAAAATGACGGCCTGCATAACGATAAACCAGCGCTTTAATTTCCAGTTCTGACGTCATGCTCTCTGTTCATGAGATCAAAATTAACCGCTGAAAAGCGGTTTTTTTATACCTGTTGACTGGCGGCCTTTTGCTCTTCGCAAGACATTAAAAAGCCCTCGTTTCCTGTGAAAGAAATGAGGGCTTTTTGCAACTCATTGCGGCTGTGTCGTCTATAACCTTAGTTTGCGCTGCCCGGCGAATTGTTGGCCTTAATCTCTTGCCAGATTTTACCGCAATCCTCAGCATAGGCTTGACCGTCACCGGTCTTACGCGCAGTCAGGCATTTCTGATAATCAATCACGCGAACCGTCTCTTTTTCAGCAAAGGCTTCATGCGCCTTCTCTTTTCTCAGCGATTCTAAAATCTGCTGACAGGTAGCCAATTTAGCCTGATCACCGTCAGAGGTATTAATACAGTTGCTGTAAGAGTGACGAAGTTCATTGGCCTTATTGGTCGTCGGATCGGCACAGGCTCCCAACAAGGTAAGAGAAACCAATACCAGCATCGCTTGTTTAATCGGTTTAATTTTCATAATTTTTCCTTCACGCAGCAGTGGTTATCAGAAGATGGTGAACGGAGCAATGACGATGAACTTCACGTCTTTCTCATCCTGGAAGATGTTGCCGTAACCGCCGCCCCAGCTTGGAATGTCGGAATGGTTGTCATATTGCGTGTAGTGCAGTTTAAACAGCGTGCCTTTCGCGCGGCCTTCCTGAATGGTATACAGCGCGTCAAGACTCCATGCGCTCTCTTTCAGGCGCTGGCTTTGGTCATACATCGGGTTGGTGCTTGGTTTGGCGTCCCATGCGTAGACGTAAGAACCGCCCACCGCGAAACCCGGAAGATCCCATTTCGCTAAATCATAGAGCACACCGGCATATACCGCTTTCTCACCGTTGGCGTTGAAGTCAGAGCGGTTATCCCACCAGACGTCAAGACGACCGTTAGACGAGGAGTAAGTCGGTGTCATGCGTTGCAGGAAGTAGCCCTGATTACCTTCGGCTTTCACCATGGTGCCTTCGAGACGCCAGTTAAATTGCCCGGTGGTATAGCCAAATGTCAGCGCCTGCAACCAGGCTAATCCGTCATATAAACTGTTCGGATCGTTGTTATCGCTAATGCGATCCTGCGCGCCATAGAATTGGTAACTGGTGGTCAGCGGATTGCCAGCCAGCTCAAGTTTATAAGAGGCTTTGGCGAAATATTGGTCGGTATAACTTTCTGCTTCACCATAGGCGGCTTCCAGCACGAAGTCATTTTTGAAATCGTATTTTGCACCAATGGAATGAATATAAGAGACGCCCGTTGAGCGGTCAGCGCGACGGAAATCATCCATCTCAAGATGCCACGGGGATTTGTACTCATCGGCCCACATGTAGGAGAAGCTCAGTTCACCCGGATCACCGAAGTCATGTTTGTAACCGGCCTCAGCACCGCGATAGGTACCTGGCATAAAGCTCCAGTGTGGGGCAATTAATGTCTGGCCGGTTGGTTGGATATACCCTGCGTGTCCCCAGAATCCGCCGTATTTGAATTTACCCGCGGCTTTGTACAAGCTGACGCCACCTTTATCACCCGAGTAATCTTCGTCATACGCGTGGTTCCTGGACGAGAAGGCAATTTCATTCGGATGCCCACTGTCGCTGGCTTCAGCCAATTCAACCGCGGTGAAAGCGGCAACATCAATACCGAAGATGTCCCATGCGTAACCGGATGAGAAATCGAGATTTAAGTTGGCAGTTGAGTGAGAAAGGTTGGTGGCATACTTGTTGTAATCGGGGTTATTCACCGTGACTTTGCTGCCGTCTGGCTGGGTTTCTTCTTTGGTTTTATTCAGATCTTTGCGGTCACGTTCACGTTGCCAGTAATACACCCCACCGGTCAGCGTTGAATCATCAATAAAGCCTGCCGCTTGCACATCAGGCGCGCTCATCATACCGCCGCCCAATAATGTTCCGGCAAGCGCTAAAGCAATGGGTTTTCTTCTGGATGTTGGGTATAGGCCAGCCGCAGCCCCGCCCCGGTTAAGGTGCTTGAACATAGATAATCCTCTTTGAAATAAAAGTTAATGCAAACCCAAGCGGGTAACAGGCCAGACGCCAATCAGCGTAACCAGCACTTAGAACAAGATTTAGACTATTTTTCGCGGCGCGAATTATCAATCGGTAATTTAAATGAAGTGTCAGAAACATGACAAAGTGCACATAAATATGTATTTATGTTACAAAATAAGGAAAATCATAGAGATCAAGATAATGAAGTGTTTAAAATAATCAAATCAATAAGATAAAAATAAAAAACGCTGTTTTCATTCTTTATTTTTATTACTACGAACAGAAACTTAAAATTCAGATCACAGATTTTAAACTCTCATTAATTCGCGATAAGAAATAAAATCAGAAACTATTTCAATTGATATGTTTAGGCAGGTCAGATTTTTAAGCGTAACACCCTGCCCTCTCGCTATTTTCCTGCCCAAAAATGGCATAAAAAAACGCAGCCAAGGCTGCGTTTTTGAACAACAAGCGGTCAGTTTATAACGATTAAACCGCAGGCTTACTTTCCCAAGTATCACGTAAACCAACGGTGCGGTTAAACACCAAGTGAGCTGCGCTGGAGTAGCGATTGTCGGCGCAGAAGTAACCTTCTCGCTCGAACTGGAAGCTAACTTCGTGCTGTGCGTCGCCCAAACTTGGTTCAACAAAGCCCTGAGAAATAACCAGAGATTCAGGGTTGATGGTGGTCAGGAAGTCTTCCGCTTGCGCAGGATTTGCCACGTTGAACAAACGGTCATACAAACGGAATTCAGCCGGTTTGCCCTGAGTCGCAGAAACCCAGTGAATGACGCCTTTTACTTTACGGCCATCAGCCGGATCTTTGCTCAGTGTATCAACATCATAGCTACAGAAAATCGTCGTGATATTCCCTTCGGCATCTTTCTCAATGCGTTCAGCTTTAATCACATAGGCGTTGCGTAAACGCACCTCTTTCCCGAGTACCAGACGCTTGTACTGCTTGTTGGCTTCTTCGCGGAAATCTGCCTGATCGATGTAAATTTCGCGAGTAAACGGCACGTCACGGCTGCCCATTTCCGGCTTATTCGGGTGGTTCGGCATTTTAACCCGTTGAACGTCGTCACCAGTAAAGTTCTCAATCACTACTTTAACCGGGTTAATCACCGCCATCGCGCGTGGTGCGTTTTCATTCAGGTCGTCACGAATACAAGATTCCAGCGCCATCATCTCGACGTTGTTGTCTTGCTTGGTCACACCGATACGGCGGCAGAATTCGCGGATAGACGCGGCAGTGTAGCCACGACGACGCAAACCTGACACGGTTGGCATACGTGGATCATCCCAGCCTTCTACGATGTTCTCAGACACCAACAGCTGCAGCTTACGCTTGGACATGATCGCGTATTCGAGATTCAGGCGAGAGAACTCATACTGACGCGGGTGACAAGGGATCGTAATGTTATCCAGCACCCAGTCATACAGACGGCGGTTATCCTGGAACTCCAGCGTACATAACGAATGGGTGATCCCTTCCAGCGCATCGGAAATGCAGTGGGTGAAATCGTACATCGGGTAGATGCACCATTTGTCAGCGGTCTGGTGATGGTGAGCAAACTTGATGCGGTAAATAACCGGATCGCGCATCACGATAAATGGCGATGCCATATCAATTTTCGCACGCAGGCACGCCGTACCTTCGGCAAACTCACCGTTACGCATCTTCGCAAACAGCGCAATGTTCTCTTCGACAGAACGGTCGCGATACGGGCTATTTTTACCCGGTGCCGTCAGGGTGCCACGGTATTCGCGGATTTGCTCGGGAGAGAGTTCGTCAACGTAGGCCAGACCTTTATTGATAAGCTCCAGCGCGTAGTTATGCAGTTGGTCGAAATAGTTGGAGGAATACTGAATATCTCCGCTCCATTCAAAGCCCAGCCACTGTACGTCGTGCTTAATCGACTCAACGAACTCGATGTCTTCTTTCGCCGGGTTGGTATCGTCAAAACGCAGGTTACATTGCCCCTGATAATCTTGCGCAATGCCGAAATTCAGGCAGATAGACTTCGCATGACCAATATGCAAATAGCCATTTGGCTCAGGCGGGAAACGGGTATGCACCGTGGTGTGTTTCCCAGACGCCAGATCTTCATCGATAATCTGACGGATAAAATTTGTTGGGCGGGCTTCTGCCTCACTCATTATGCTATTCCTCTACGCGACATTGGCTCGAATGACTAACCGCATATGTTCCAACAAGCCACGTCGGGAAACAACCGTTAGTTACATAAAATAGAGGTTATCGAGGCTGGAAACAAAAAAACGGGAAGAGATTGCTCTCTTCCCGTCTCGATTTACGGCGAACTCAGGGGAATTTACTTAGACTGAATCTCGAACAACTTAGTCTGACCAGCTACCACAGAGCCGCTAGCCAACGATGCAACACCTGAATAATCGTCGATGTTACTGACCACTACTGGGCTAATCATCGAACGTGCATTGGCGTTCAGGAATTCCAGATCCAGTTCAAGCACAGGCTGACCGGCTTTCACCGTTGCGCCCTCTTCAACCAGACGAGTGAAACCTTTCCCTTCCAGCGCCACGGTATCAATACCCATGTGCACCACGATTTCAGCACCAGACTCGGTTTCCAGACAGAAGGCATGGTTAGTGTTGAAAATCTTCACTACCGTGCCATTGGCTGGAGATACCACGATTTTGTCAGTCGGACGAATCGCCAAACCATCACCTACCGCTTTACTGGCGAAGGCTTCATCAGGCACCTGGTCCAACGCAACCACATCACCCGTTACCGGTGACACCAGTGTTTCCACCACAGTTTTAGGACCGTTGGGTACAGCCTGAGGTTTCACATCAGCGACAGGAGCTGCCGTTGCTGTGGCTGCCGCAGCGGCGATCGGGCCTGAAGCCAGCGCAGTGCGCATGGCACCTGCGATAATTTCAGCACGTGTACCGACAATTACCTGCACGCTTTGTTTGTTCAGACGAATGACACCTGACGCACCCAAACGTTTTGCCAAAGAATCATTAACTAACGCTGAATCTTTAACGTTCAGACGCAGACGGGTAATACAAGCATCAATACCGGTCAGGTTTTCTGAACCACCAATCGCGCTAATGTAGCGGCGAGCCAGTGCGACAGTTTCGTCACCTTTGTTACCCGTGTTATCAACATCAACGTCATAGCCATCGGTTTCGTCGCCAGCAACCGCCAGTTCACGACCCGGGGTTAACAGGTTGAATTTGTTGATGGTGAAACGGAACACCACGTAGTAAATAACGAAGAACACCAAACCTTGTGGGATCAGCATGTACCAGTGGGTTGCCAGCGGGTTACGCGAAGACAGCACCATATCCACCAGACCTGCGCTGAAGCCGAAACCGGCGATCCAATGCATGCTTGCCGCGATGTACACGGAAATACCGGTCAATAGGGCGTGGATGAAGTACAGAACCGGAGCCACGAACATGAAGGAGAATTCCAGCGGTTCAGTGATACCCGTGAAGAAGGCAGCGAATGCGCCCGCCATCATGATACCCAATACTTTCGCTTTGTTCTCTGGACGTGCGCAATGGTAGATGGCCAGCGCTGCACCCGGCAGACCGAACATCATGATTGGGAAGAAGCCCGCCTGATAACGACCGGTAATACCGACAACCGCTTTACCCGCTTCGATAGACTGCTGGCCACCCAGGAAGTTAGGGATATCGTTAATACCGGCAACGTCAAACCAGAATACCGAGTTCAGCGCATGGTGCAGACCGACCGGAATTAACAGACGGTTGAAGAAGGCGTAGATACCAGCACCTGCAGAACCCAGTTTTTGGATGTGCTCACCGAAGCTTACCAGACCATTAAAGACGACCGGCCAGATGTACATCAGGATGAAGGCAACCAAAATCATCAGGAAGGAGACCAGGATCGGTACCAGACGACGACCACTGAAGAACGACAGTGCTTTTGGCAGTTCGACGTGACTGAAACGGTTGTAGACTTCGGCAGAGATGATACCCACCATGATGCCCACGAACTGGTTCTCAATCTTGCCAAAGGCGGCTGGAACTTGATCGAGAGGAATTTTTTGAATCATCGACACAGCGGCCGGTGAACACAATGTGGTGACGACCAGGAATCCGACAAAACCGGTCAGTGCTGCCGCACCGTCTTTGTCTTTGGACATACCATAAGCCACACCAATGGCGAACAGAACCGACATATGTTCAATGATTGCCGAACCGGATTTGATGAACAAGGCTGCCAGAGCATTGTCACCACCCCAACTCACCGGATCAATCCAGTAGCCGACACCCATCAAGATGGCCGCGGCTGGCAGCGTCGCGACCGGAACCATCAAGGCTCGGCCGACTTTTTGCAAGTAACTAAGAATATTCAACATTTCCCCCTATTCGCCCCAAAGCGAATCACCTAAGTAGTTTAATAAGTATGGTTACTACCTTTATTGAAACTTTGTGTACAACCTGTTCGAACTCACTGCAGTGCCGAGTGTAAAAAAAATATTTCGTATCGCAAATTAAAAGCACGTTTTTTGTGATATTTATCACCAAAAAACAGTCTAAACAAGCCACAAGGCTAGGCAATTTGCAAAACTTATTTTATCATTAAAAAAATCTAGACGGCATTGTGCCACTTCGTAAACCCCTCGGCTGGTTTACGCTTAGAGTGACGGCCTTTTAAACAACGACTTTTAAATCCTATACAGTATCGTTCAAATTCTGAAAACTAAGAGGTGTGTAATGAGACTAATCCCTTTAAATAACGCAACCGAAGTAGGTAAATGGGCTGCACGTCATATTGTTGAGCGTATCAACGCTTTCAAACCTACCGCCGAGCGTCCTTTCGTTCTTGGTCTGCCAACGGGTGGAACTCCACTTGAGGCATACAAGCATCTAATCGCTATGCACAAAGCGGGCCA
>Ga0105858_1000116_pt1 | contig 47021 bp, 39 predicted proteins | sample OrgsoiDNA_201062_FD_89683 | JGI IMG/M metagenome (GOLD analysis project Ga0105858, IMG submission 89683) | Permafrost soil microbial communities from the Arctic, to analyse light accelerated degradation of dissolved organic matter (DOM) -... | ecosystem: Environmental > Terrestrial > Soil >...
CCAGGTGACGGATGAACAAGCGTTAGCAGAGCGACTGGCGCAAGGGCCAATTGCACTCTATTGCGGTTTCGATCCTACCGCAGACAGCTTGCATTTGGGTCATCTGGTGCCTTTGCTTTGCCTGAAGCGCTTCCAGCTTAACGGCCATAAACCGGTCGCGCTGGTAGGCGGAGCCACAGGTCTGATTGGTGATCCGAGCTTTAAGGCTACCGAGCGTAAGCTTAATACCAATGAAACCGTGAACGAGTGGGTGGAAAAAATTCGCCATCAGGTTTCACCGTTCCTGGATTTCAACTGTGGCGAAAATAGCGCCATCACCGCCAATAACTACGACTGGTTTGGTGGCATGAACGTGCTGACCTTCCTGCGCGACATTGGTAAGCACTTCTCCGTTAATCAGATGATTAACAAAGAAGCGGTGAAACAGCGTCTGAATCGCGATGACAGCGGTATTTCCTTCACCGAGTTCTCTTACAACCTGTTGCAGGGTTACGACTTCTCTGAGCTTTACAGTCGCCATGAAGTCGAGTTGCAAATTGGTGGTTCCGACCAGTGGGGTAACATCACCTCAGGTATCGACCTAACCCGTCGTATGCACCAGAAGCAGGTCTTCGGCCTCACGGTTCCGCTGATCACCAAAGCGGATGGCACCAAATTCGGTAAGACCGAAGGTGGTGCAGTCTGGCTGGATCCGAAGAAAACCAGCCCGTACAAGTTCTACCAGTTCTGGATCAATACCGCTGATGCCGATGTTTACCGTTTCCTGAAGTTCTTCACATTCATGAGCATCGAAGAGATCAATGCACTGGAAGAAGAAGATAAAAACAGCGGTAAGGCACCACGCGCCCAGTATGTTCTGGCCGAAGAAGTGACCGGTATGGTTCACGGTGCAGAAGGCCTGGCTGCCGCACGCCGTATTACCGAAAGTCTGTTCTCTGGTGCATTAAGTGAAATGACCGAGGCCGACCTGGCGCAGTTGGAACAAGATGGTATGCCCGTCGTCACATTGGATGCTGAAGCCGATCTGCAACAGGCGCTGGTTACCGGTGATATGGCCCCTTCTCGTGGGCAGGCTCGTACCATGATCTCTTCCAATGCTATCAGCCTCAACGGTGAAAAGCAGACTGATCCGGAATACCGTTTTAGTGAAAGCGATCGCCTGTTCGGCCGTTATGCACTGTTGCGCCGTGGTAAGAAGAATTACAGTCTGCTGATCTGGAAATAAGATCCACTGCATTTACAAGGGGCTATTCAGCCCCTTGATTTTAAGCTGATCTACCAAATACTCTGCCAATGCGCCATCCACCGATGACGTCAGTATCGGGACTTGCCATGAAAAATATTCTTTCTATTCAGTCACACACCGTTTTTGGTCATGCCGGCAACAGCGCGGCAGAATTTCCTATGCGCCGCATGGGCGTAAACGTTTGGCCGCTTAATACGGTGCAATTTTCCAACCATACGCAGTACGGTCATTGGACCGGTTGCGTTATGCCAGCCAGCCATCTGACAGAAATCGCGCAGGGTATCGCAGATATTGACCGTCTGAAAGATTGTGACGCGGTATTGAGTGGATACATTGGTTCGCCGGAGCAGGGGCAGAGTATTTTGCAGATCGTCCGTCAGGTGAAAGCAGCTAATCCCGATGCCTGGTATTTCTGCGATCCTGTGATGGGGCATCCGGAGAAAGGCTGCATTGTCGCGCCGGGCGTGGCAGAGTTTCACTGCAAAGAAGCGTTGATCAACTGCGATATTATTGCCCCGAATTTGCTTGAACTTGAACTGCTTGGCGGTCATACCGTTCACAACGTGGAAGAAGCCGTCGCGACGGCGCGCGAACTGATCGCCAAAGGGCCTAAAATCGTGCTGGTGAAACACCTCAGCCGCGCCGGATACCACAGCGATCGGTTTGAGATGTTATTGGTGACTACCGATGAAGCTTGGCATATTGACCGTCCATTAGTTGATTTTGGTGTGCGCCAGCCGGTTGGCGTGGGTGACTTAACCAGCGGCTTGCTTCTGGTTAATTTACTCAAAGGCGAAGCGCTGGATAAAGCCCTTGAGCATGTGACGGCGGCGGTATATGAAGTGATGCTGGCAACGCACGCGATGGGCGAATATGAACTGCAGGTGGTTGCGGCTCAGGATAAGATGGTGAAACCAGAGCATCATTTTCCGGCCATTAAACTTTAATAAACAACGTGTTCGAGAAAAAATAAAAACGCCCCGGTTGACTTAGAACGGGGCGTTTTTGATTGTAGGGCGAACTGAAACTTATTTCAGACCTTCAGCAACCAGAGCCGCATCAACAGCCGGGCGTGCTGCCACGCGATCCAGATACGCGTTCAAATCAGTCAGTGCGCTCAGATCAAACTTCAGCGCTTTCGCCCAACCCATCACCGTGAACAGATAGGCATCGGCAACGCTGAAGCGTGCACCCAGTAAGTACTGATGTCCTTTGAGGGAATCATTCACGTAGGCAAATTTCTTCGCCAGCGCTTCGCGGGTCAGCGCTTTGAACTCTTCCGGCGTTTTCGGATTGAACAGTGGGCTAAAGCCTTTATGCAGTTCAGTGGCAATGTAGTTTAGCCACTCCAGTGCGTGATAGCGCGCCAGCGTACCTACTTCTGGCAACAATTGACGGTCCGGTTTCTGGTCAGCCAGATACTGTACGATCGCCACACCTTCAGTCAGGATGCTGCCATCGTTAAGTTCCAGCGTAGGGATCTGACCTTTTGGGTTTACAGCAAGAAAATCATCTCCGCTTTCTGTTTTCTTGGTCGCCAAATCAACCTTAATGATGCTGAAATCCAGCCCGGCTTCGCGCAGAATAATGTGCGGGGAAAGGGAACAGGCACCGGCTTTATAATAAAGTTTCATACAAACTCCGTAAGTTTGAACAATTGTCACACAGGCCTTGCAGTCGCAGCATCGAAAGACAGGGCTGCACAGGGTAAAGAGCTGCCACTATCCTAGGGCCGCCAGTGAAAATTGTCAGTGACTAATTCGTGCTGTTAGCGCGAATGGAGTTTCAAATGCTCACGCACTGCGCGTTCCACACTTTCAGGTGCAGGTAATAACGGTGCGCGCAGTTCATTTTGCAGTAACCCCTGTAATGACAGTGCATATTTAATCGCCGCCGGATTAGGTGCACTGAACATCAGGCGCATCATGGGCAGCAGTGTAAAGAAGGTCTGACGAGCGCCAGCCAGATCGGCCACCTTTATCCGTTCAATTAACTCTACAAATTGCTCAGTGAACAGATGGGAGGATGCCGCAATAGCGCCGCTGCCGCCAAGACAAAGCGTGGAGAATATCTGTGTATCTTCTCCACACAGTACGTCCAACTGGCCATCAGCAATCAGTGAGAGCGTGAGCTCAAGGCTCCCTCCGCAATCTTTCACCGCGACGATTTTCGGGTGAACAGCCAGCTGACGCAGTGTTTCAAGTTCCAGATGGATGCCGGTACGGTAGGGGACGTTGTAGACGATGATCGGAACCGTTGAATGGTCGGCCAGTTCAGTGAACCATGCCGCCAGCGCGGCTTGCGAGGGGCGAATATAGTAAGGCGCTGGGAGCAGAATACCGGCAATCGGTCGCTGTAAAATCGACGCCTGCATGGCACGGACCGACGGCAGATGGGTTCCGGACAGCCCCATCACCACCTGATGCCCGGGAACAATGTTAAGTACCGCATCGAGCACTAAAAGCTGCTCCTCGTCGGTCAGCATTGGCGCTTCACCGGTTGTTCCGCACACCACCACGCCATCAATGCCTTTTTTAAGCAAATGGGTACAAAGCGTCTGTAAGGCCGGGAAATCAATCTCACCCTGATGAAAAGGCGTGACCAGTGGGACCCAAATACCTGAAAACGATGACATGAATAACTTCCTTCGACGGCAAAATGTATGCCAGCGATCATGTCAGCAAAGCGGGGGATGATGCCAATTGAAAGAATTCATCGCGGGAAATAAGTTATTTACCAGGCTTATATCATCCCCCACGCAGCATATTCAATTCGTTGTCTAACAGGCTACGCAGCACATCGACCGGTACCGGCCGGGAGAAAAGATATCCCTGCAGATGCGAACAACCCGCTGATATTAGGAAAGATTTTTGCAACTGGTTTTCAACGCCTTCAGCAATAACGTTCAGCTTCATTTTATTTCCAAGCTGTGAGACGGCGGAAACAATGGCGGCAGTATCATTCACTTCTGTGACATATTGCACAAACGAACGGTCGATTTTTACACTGTCAACGGCAATGTCTTTCAATAAACTGAGGCTGGAATAGCCGGTGCCGAAATCATCCAGTGAGATTTTTACCCCGGCTTTGCGCAGGCGGACCAGGTGCGTGAGGCTGGTGGAGTTAGCATTCATGACGGATGTTTCAGTCAGCTCCAGCTCCAGACGGTTGGCCGGGAAACCTTCTTCGCCGAGCAAGGTCAGGATTCTGTCGGCAAAATTAGCCTCTCCCAATTGTACCGCTGAAACGTTAATCGCCAGATTGAGTGCGTTGAAGCCATTAATCTGCCGGCAAGCCTGCCGTAAAATAATTTCTCCCAGTTGAATGACCATCCCGGTCTCTTCGGCCAAGGCGATAAACTGTACCGGTGAGACGGCGCCCAGTACGCCGTGCTTCCAGCGAGCTAGCGCCTCAACGCAGACCACCTTTTCATCGGCGCTGCGCAAGATGGGTTGGTAAACGCAGGTCAGATCACCCTCTTTTGCCAGGGATTCTGCCAGCGCCTTGACCATAATACGTTTACTGACGCTGCTGGCATCCAGCAGTTCTGAGTAGAAAGAGAACTTATTTTTTCCGCGCTGTTTGGCATCCAGTAAAGCGGTATTTCCGCGGCGCATGATCTCGCCGGCGGTAATATTTTCAGCGCCAAACATCACGATCCCTAAAGAGAGCGTTACCATCGGATTGGCGCGAGTCAGGCTGAAGGGCTGACGCATCATTACCAGAATTTCCAGCGCCAGATTATTTGCCTGCTCCTGCGTCGGACTGTTACGTAAAACTATCGCGAACTCATCGCCGCCAATGCGCGATACGGTACCGGTATTCCCGGTTTCATTACGCAAGCGTTGACCGAACTCAGATAAAATCGCATCACCGGCCTGATAGCCATAGGTATCATTGATGTAGTTGAATTCGTTGAGATTGAGCAGAAAGAGTGCGTAAGGCTCAGGACGGTACATGCGCTGGGCAGCAATCTGGCTCAGATCCTCATTGAGGGCAGTGCGGTTGGGTAAACCGGTCAGCACATCATGGCGGGCAAGATAACGGATCTGCGCTTCAGAACTGCGCAACAGGGAAATATCCATTATTGACGTCAGAATGAAGTGGCGATGTTCAAGCGTGAGGCGTGTTTTACGTACCAGTACGGTGCGGCTTTTTCCATTAGCATCAATGAGCATTTCCTCATTGACGTTTTTCTCTCCGGTCATTAACACGGCTATATCACGTTCGCGCTGGCGGGCCGACTGAATATCTTCGGTAAAGAATGAGATATCCTTGCCAATAAGATCCTCCCGGCGACGACCAAACAACTCGCAGGCTTTTTGATTTAGAAAAACCAATTTGCGCTCATCATCCTTCAGGACGGTCGCCTCTGTAAGTGCGTCGAGAACTGCCTGGTATATCGCAATATCAGTAAACATGAGTTAATAATCCTGAGCAGAATAGGCGTCTTTCAGGGCGATGGGATAACCCAACGCAGAATATAGAGAACCGGGAGAAATCAAATAATATTGTAATTATTACTCACATTCAGGTGAGAAGATTACAGTAGTTTTTAAATTTTTAAATTCAATCACTTATCATGCACTAAGTCAGGTAAGCGATATTTTATGCGGAGGATTATCGATCAGTTGATCCGATGAGGTTTTCGGCTGCATTGTTGAGCGGGAAGTTGTACGGAAAATGTCAGGGTAATTTATCTTTAGGGCTAAATTTTTCATTCCATTCCCGACGGTACTTGCGCGACTGGTTACGCCCTTTGATCCACAGGAATGTACAGACTATGCATACCCCGGCCGAAAAGACGATATTACGCATATCCTGATCATAGAAAATAACCAGGGTGCAATCGAGTGCGGCGATAAATGCAAACCATTTATACATATGTGATTGCCGGCGCGTTTCGGCATTAAGGCGTTTTAACTGCCGTCCCTCATCCAGGACTTTCTTATTATCCATCGTTGATATCCTGTTATTTTGCGAAGGTAGTGGTATCTAAAGCGTAGCAAATGTGGAATCTCGCAGAAATAACGGTTATCCAATTCCCAGCAATTATCGCATTAATGTGTCACAACGTCTGCCGGTTCAATGCGCTGATTAACCACCCTGATTTGCTCTCTTAACCATTCAAGTGCCGGGTCGCTATCGGCGTTAACCGGCCAGACCACAGAATTTGGAAAAACCTCAACTTTGAGGGGAACGGGGCACAGCACCAGCCCGAACATTGCACAATAGCGTCCGGCAATGCGGCTTGGCAGCGTGACCAGCACCGGTGAATGTTGGGCGAAAGAGAGCAGAGCCAGAAAATTTGGTGCGGAAAAGACAGCATTCAGCGTTGCTCCGGCGCGGTTAAAGGCATTTTCAATGCATCCCATCAGGCTGCCGCTGAACGACATCAGGGCATGAGGGTGAGTGAGGTAGTCCTGGATTTGAATCGGCGAGCTGAAGGGCATCAGTGCCGGATTAAAGCAGGAGGCCAGCTGCTCTTCGAACAGAATTTCGCTTCGATGCCATTGCGCTTGCTCACCAAAACAACCGACGGCCAAATCGATCTCGCCGTTATCGAGCAGGGCATGCAAATTTTGACGCTCGGCGTGGCGGGCAACCAGACGGATACCCGGTGCGACTACCCGTAAATGTGCCATCAGTTCGGGCAACAAATGTACTTCCAACTCGCTTGAGAAACCGAGACGGAAGGTGCGCTGTTCGGTCAGAGGGGAAAATTGTTCGCTGAACGCCAGTGCATCCTCAGCCTTTTGCAAAACGGATCTGACGCGGCTGGCCAGACTACGAGCCCGCGCGGTGGGTTTCATGGTTTGACCGACACGAACAAACAATTCATCGCCAAAAAGCATACGCAGCGTTTTCAGTGAGTGGCTCATCGCGGGTTGTTGGATTTTAAGGCGTGCCGCTGCGCGGGTGACGTTCAGCTCCTCCATCATCGCATCAAAGGCAATCAGCAAGTTAAGGTCAAAATTTCGTAAATTGAAATGATCGATAGTTGTCATGAATGGCATCGATTTGAGTAATGGTTAATAGATTTATACGATGCTTTCACCCGCTACACAAGTGAAGGTACGCAATGAAACGTGCAGAGAATATTTTTTACGTCGGGGATCTGAAAATCACCCGTATTGATGAGCTGACGTTAAGAGGCGCGGATCCCGCCAGGCTATTTGGCGAAAACTGGCAGCCTGCTGCGCTGGAAAAGCATCGCGCATGGCTGGTCCCGGAAAATCTGGATGCAGATGAGAATACGCTGGTGCAGAGCACGCACTGTTGGCTGGTCCAGTCACCCGGCTTCACATTGCTGGTGGACACGGCGTCAGGTAATGATAAAGAGCGTCCGCACAACCTGGTTTTTCACCACCTGCAAACAGATTTTTTGGCACAGTTGGCTCTTGCGGGCGTGAATCCTGGCGATATCGATTATGTACTCTTGACCCACTTACATGTTGATCATGTCGGATGGAATACAAGGTGGTTGAACAGCAAATGGGTGCCGACCTTTCCGAATGCCACTTACCTGATGTCAGGTACCGAGGTGGAATACTACGGGTCTGCGGCCAGCCACAATAAAGCGAATATTCCCAGTCTTGGTGTGTTTGCCGACAGTGTTCTGCCAGTGATCAGTGCCGGTCAGGCGCGGATGGTGGCGCGTGGCGGCGGGGAAGTGCTCAAAGGTGTGACTTTTATTCCGACACCAGGACATAGCCTTGACCATATGTCCGTAAGCATTGAATCAGAAGGGGAAGAGGCCTTTTTCGCCGGCGATCTGATGCATCATCCGTTGCAGGTTTATTATCCAGAACTTAATTCAATGTATTGCGAATTTGCAGGGTCTGCTCGTGCCTCGCGCCTGTGGGGGTTGCAATATGCCGCAGAGCGCCAGGCCATCTGGTTCAGTCCGCACTTTGCCGCTAGTTCGGCGGGGCGGGTCACCCGAGAGGGTGACACTTTCCACTGGCAATTTCTGTGAAATTCTCAGACAAGGCAAATCCAATGAATATCAAAACTAGACCTGTTTTCAATATCGACGATATTGTCGCTGAATCTATCATGATCGACAGTGACACGCCGGGAGTCAGTCTGCATCTGCGGCGTAAATATCTGCGCTCGCAGACTGAATATACGACGGACAACACGCTGGTGATGGTGCACGGCGCCACTTACTCATCCGGCAGTTTGTATGACGTACGGCTTGACGGACTTTCGTTTATGGATGTGCTGGCACTGCGGGGGCTGAACGTTTACGCCGTCGACGTGCGTGGCTATGGTCATTCAACCCGGCCGGTGGAAATGGAGGCGCCGCCGGACGATAACCCCCCGCTGTATGGCACCGAAATTGGCGTTCGCGATCTGGCACACGCGGTTGAGTGGGTTCGGCAATCACTTGGGCTGGAACGGGTGCAGATCTTCGGTATGTCCTGGGGCGGCACCGTCGCCGGGGCCTATACCAGCCGCAATAATGACAAGGTGAACCGGCTGGTGCTACTGGCGCCCCAGTGGTTAAACGACCAGGGGGCGAGGATTGATGAAGGTGGCAAGCTGGGGGCATACCGCCACGTTGCCGTGGGTGAAAGTAAAATGCGCTGGGTCAGCGCCGCACCGGCTGAACATCGTGAAACGTTGATTCCGCCGGGCTGGTTTGAGGCCTGGGCAGCAGCGTCTCTGGCAGAAGATCCTAAGAGCAACCATTATCAGCCACCCGCCATGCGGGCTGTAAATGGCACAATTCAGGATGTGCGTGACTTCTGGAGCGTTAACCGGCCGTTCTATCAGCCACAGGACATCATCCGGCCGGTACTGCTGGTGCATGGAGAGTGGGATGCGGATGTCCCGCTGCGTCTGATGAATCACTACTTTACTGCCTTAACCTCGTCTCCTGAGCGGCGCTGGGTAGAGATAGGCGAGGCCACTCATATGATGCTGATGGAGAAGAACCGCTTAACGGTATTTCGCACCGTGGCCGATTTCTATTTTCCCTGAAAATCGTTATATACAGCAAAAATAACGTCGGCTAAGGCCGACGTTATTTATTCTATTGATTTCACGAGGCGGGGTAGATTATCTTTTAGGAATATTCTTAATATATGGTGTGGAAATGACCGATTCTTCTTCGCGGAAAATTGTGGATTCAGCCAATATTTACCAGGATTTCGAAACCCGCTTTTATGAGTGGGAAGACGGTATGTCAAGCGCAGGGTTTAAGTTGGAATTGCCGGATAACACCTGCGAGGGTTTTGACTGGGGGGTGACGGGCTATAATTTTGGCCGGGTGATTGGCGGCGTGTTGACCGTCAGCGAACATGATATCAACCGGCAGTATGGCAACCTGTTTTCCATGCCCGATCACATCGTGATTTTTATCGTGATTATCGGTGGGATGGATGTGCAATGTTTTGGGCGGCGTAACCAGATGGTGCAGGGAGATATCCTGATTCAGGATATGTCACAGCCCATTCAAATACGTGTCTATCCGGGGGAGGTAAAACCGCGTCTTTGTACGTATCAATACATCATTATGCCCAAACACAGTTTGCATTTTAATGTAGATATTGCATCGCTGCATGGTAAGCACATTCCTGCCTCTTCACCGGTGAATATCATCTTACGTAACCATTTTGCCACTATGGTACAGGTTTTCGATCAGATGACGGAGCAGGAGGTGCTGAGCACCGGCGAAGGCGCCGCCGCGGTATTCCTGCAAACCTTGCATCTGGTGGCCGGTAAAAAAGTCGAGCATCCTTTCGAACAAAGTGCGCGTCTGGAGCGCATCTGTTTGCATATCGAAAAGCATATTGCATCGCCCGTCAGCGTCGATGCTTTGTGCAAGACCTTTGCAATTTCCCGATCGGCACTATACAGACTGTTTGAACCGCTGGGCGGAATTGCGCAGTTTGTCCGCAGTCGTCGTCTGTTACTTGCCAAACGCCTGCTGCGCTCGTCCTCCATGTCGGACCACAGCTTGGCGGCAATAGCGCGCCAGTGCGGCCTTGAGCTAAGCGCTTTACGCCGCTATTTCAATGAAGTTTATGGCGCTACGCCTAAAGAGATGCGTGAAAAATTTCGTCTGGCCGGGAAACTGGAGGGGCACCGTGATGCGACGCATGTTAACTGGGTAAGCTCGCTGTAAAGATAGAACAGGTTCTGAATGTTGGTTTATCACGCGAAATTTGATCTGTCACTATTCTGATTTTTGTCGCCTAATCTGCTATTTCCGGCGGCTTTGCCGCCAAAAGCAGTAAACTCGCCAGATGCCCCGATCTAAATTGAGAACGCACTATGGTAGTTCCGCAACTTGCTGCTGATGAACAGGCGCGCCTGAGGTTGCTGGCCTCGCTGGGTATTATCGATATGCCTAAAGTCGAGGAGATTGATCGTATCACCCGTTTGGCCGCCCGGCATTTTCAGGTCAAAGCCGTGCTGGTTTCACTCATTGATACAGACCGGCAGTGGTTTCTCTCTTATGCCGGTATCGATTTTAACGAAGCCCCGCGCGATACCTCTTTTTGTGGACACACTATTTTAAAGCCAGAACCCATGATAGTGATGGATGCCCGGCTGGATCTGCGTTTTCATGATAATCCGCTGGTGACTGGATCTCCACATATCGTCTTCTATGCGGGGTGCCCGCTATTATCACGGGAAGGTGTGGCGCTGGGAGCGCTGTGTCTGGTCGATGATAAAATCCGGGCCTGGAGCCATGAGGATTTACAAACACTGTGCGATCTGGCCGCGCTGGTCCAGAGCTTTATCTTCAGTCTGGAGAATGTGCAGTACAAAGCACAGCTGGAATATGAGGCCAATCATGACGCCCTGACCGGTCTGCCCAACCGCCGTGCCTTCCAGCAATCGCTTGACTATCTGGTCAGTCAGCAAAAAAATGCCGACCGTGACATAGCACTGCTGTTTCTGGATATCGACAATTTCAAGACCTATAACGATACCTACGGCCACGAATTCGGTGATCTGGTGTTGAAATTTTTTGGTCACGTGCTGCGGGATAATGTCCGCACTCAGGATATTGTGGCGCGTCTGGCCGGGGATGAGTTCACCATTTTATTACATCAGCTAGAACAGAGTGAAAGCGACGTCAGTCAGATCTGCAACGGTCTGTTAGCCGCACTGGGTAATATCAAAACAGTGGCAGGCATACCGGTCACGCTGTCTGCCAGTATTGGTGTTTGCTTTGGACGTGCCAGGCAGCATCAGTTACCCGATACGCTAATGGCTCGCGCTGACGCTGCAATGTATCGCGCCAAGCAGGCGGGAAAAGGGCGGTATTTCCTCGGTTAAGCAGTTATCCCGTTCAAGATGCCTTTCATTAACCCAAAAAAAACGCCTCTCTGCAGAGGCGTTCGTTGTGGGGGGAAACCTATTCAGTGATCACTTAGCAGCAGCCAGCTCATGTGCTTTGTCATCATCGTCACGATCCAGCGTCATGCGGTGCAGCTTAGAGGCAGTCAGCAGCATCAGCAGAGCAATAATGCCGGTGGCAATGCCAATCTGCAGGAAGACGTGGCTGTAAATCGCCAGTGACGCATGGCTGTCCTGAATATCGGCAGGTACTGCAGTCAGGCTGGCAACGTAACCAGCAATGATTGCAGCGGCAGCGGTTGTCAGGAACCAGGCACCCATGATGAAGCCCATCAGACGCTGTGGAACCAACTGTGCCACCATCGCCAGACCCAGACCAGAAATCATCAGTTCACCAATACTTTGCAGGGCATAGCTCAATACCAGCCAGTTTACGGAAACAATCCCGTGCTCATTGGCCACACTGGCACCCCACGGCAACACAAGGAAGGCACCGGAACATAACACCATGCCGATGGCGAACTTATGCGGCATCGGCATACGGTCACCCACTTTGGTGTAAATCGCTGCCAGAATTGGGCTGGCAACCATGATCCAGAATGGGTTAAGCGCCTGGAACTGTTCAGGCTGGAAGCTGATACCCAGCAGGTCGTGTCCAACGTTGTGGATCGCGAAGAAGTTGAGGGAAGTAGGCATCTGGCTGTACAGCACGAAGAACACCACGGCTTCCATCATCAGCAGGAAAGCCACGATCATCTTACGGCGGGCAATGCCCTGCATTGCGAACGTTTCTTTCGCAAAAACTATAATAATGCCGACAGAAACCACGGCCAGCACCATACGAGCAATGGTTTGGTTATGCAGCAACCAGCTGGAAATGAACACCAGTGCCACAACGCCGACCAAAACCATCAGCAGTTTCTTGAACTGCAACGGTGCGAAGTCTGGTTTTGAACCCTGACGCTTTACCCATTTGCGGCAGAACATGAAGTTCACGATGGTGATCAACATACCTACCACGCTGAGGGAGAACGCGACGCTCCAGCCATACTTGGCAGCTAACCACGGGGTGGCCAGCATAGAGAAGAACGAGCCGATGTTGACCGACATGTAGTACATAGTGAATGCGCCATCGAGACGCGGGTCATCTTTTTCGTAGCAGGTTGAAAGCAATGAGGATGGGTTTGCTTTGAACAGACCGCTACCTACGGCAATAGTTGCCATACCGAGATAGACCCAGAAGACTTCGTGGTTGGAGTACGCAACGAAGGAATAACCTAACGCAAGAACGATCGCGCCCAGAACGATGACGCGTTTTGAACCCAGTACTTTGTCGCCCAACCAGCCGCCGATGGCTACAAAGCCATAAACCAGCGCACTGAATGATGAGAACAAGGTGATGGACTCTGCTTCACTCAGGCCAAGTTGTTTGACCAGGTAAACTGCCATGATCCCCTGCAAGCCGTAGTAACCAAACCGTTCCCAGAGTTCGATAGAGAAGATCAGGTAAAACGCTTTGGGTTGTTTGAAAGCATTCAGACTGACGCTTTCATCCTTCGATGTGTTTTTGTTTGCTGTTGACACAAGTACCTCTGTTTATCACTCCCTGTCCTGAACGACAGGAGACGCAAAAGTGGCGCAAATTAAGCACCCTTTGCATTGTTATAAGATGGGATGACGGCGGGTAATGTTCCCTATCTTCGTAAATGAGGCAAGGAGTTTGACATATCCCGTTACATATAACCGATTCAGCCTGATGAAACTATGTTCGAAATGTTATGCAGAATTAAAAATTATGTTTTAGCCGTACAGCAAATGAATCTATCGTATGAATAATAAACCAGGCGGGTTGTTGCGGATAATCTGGCATTTTAGAAAAATCTTAGTGAATGTGTTGGGTATTCTGTGAATAAACGGAGCATAAACGTGGTGAATTAATTTCAAGGCGGAGTTTTCCGAATTGCTCTTAGTGCGGAAAGCACATTTACAAATTGGCCGTCGATTGTAGTGTGACCTACCTCACTTTTTAACACTAAATTTTAGCTAGAAAAGAAGATTCGTACGACTTATGGAGGTTACAGGCGGCAGAGACAGAAGGCATGAGGGTAATTAGCCCGGGTATACCGGGCCAGAATAATGCGAAGAAAAAGCCACCTTAAGGTGCCGTGGTATCACCTAAGGTCTGAATCAATCGGTTTGACCAGGCAAACAGCGCGGTGGTCAGCAGAATATCCAGTGATTGCGCGGCACTGTAACCCGCATCTGAAAGAGCATGCAGTTCATTGGCGTTAAATCTTTCAGGCGTGCGTGTCAGCGCTGAGGTGGCCAACAATAAAACCTGCTCAGGGCTGTTATCCCCCTTTTGATTAACAGGATGAAGACTGTCTTGTTCACTAAATAGCCCGTTTATTTGCTGCTCCTCCCCCCCGGCCTGTAAATAAGAACGGCCATGAATCCCTGCGCAGTACAGACAGCCATTAAGCCGCGATGTAGCGACGGCTGCCAGTTCACGCCAGGGAGCTTTACGCGGCTCACGGACGTGCATCACGTGATTAAACACGGCAGAGAATTCACTAAGAGAGGGAGCATCCTGCACCAGCAGACGATAAAACGATGAGGAACGGGCATCGGGTGCGATGAGATCCAGCACATCTTGCTGATGTTTACTGGCTGTGGCCGGGTCAACCTCCGGTAAACGCGCCTGCCACTGGCGCAACGTCAGCGAAAACCCTTGTTGAACGCAGGATTCCGGAGCATGAAAGCCCGGCAATACGGCCGCCACACGTCCCCGTAATGCCCCCAGAATGGCCAGAACACGCGCCTGATAGCTGACAAAACCGATCAGTTGAATAAAGGTAACAATATCCTGGATGCTGAGACCGACATCACTCAGTTGCTCTAACATAGGTGGCGTTATGAGTGTTGGCTGAGTGGCGAGCAGGCGGGCAAACTGTGTGATGTGGGTCTGGCGGATATTACTTTCACGGGAAGCATCAGGGCTGGCGAGCGGGGCGAGACGGGCAGCGTAGTGGCTACAAAGATGTTGCACACCAGTGACCTGAGCAACTGTCAGGGCACTGCTAAGACGGTCATAGAGTGATAATGACGCCTTGCGTGATAATTCTACTCGTTCTGGAAAAAGACAGGCATAACATGCGCGTGACGCCTTCAACAACCCCTCATTTTCAGTAAACAGGCGGCGTAATGAAGGTTCAAGTGGCTTATCCAGCCCGAGCAAAAAGCGATCCTCTACCCGCGCTGCCTGAGTGTCTGTCGGCAGATGTCCCTGCTGGCTGGATTGTGTTTCGTGATACCAGCCGTTGTGCACGGCGCGGCGCTGTTGTTCCATGATCGGGTCCTTTGCATCAGGCAAAATTTCAGACCCTATCCTTGCCGATACGCGCTGCCAGATAAAATAATGTTAAGCGATAAATAATAGCTAAAAAGAATAGTAAACCTGAATATCACGGTAGAAAGCGATAAGAACCCGGCGTGGCTGATGCCAGCAAAAAAACAGCCCGAAAGAGGGCTGCTGTGATGTGAATGGTTCTGGGAGTTCAAATGAATCAAGGCTTCTTGCCATCGCGACGCCAGGCATCGGCGGTCAGCGCTTCCCCAAAATGACTGGATATTAACCTCTTTGTCAGGTCTTGCAGCGGTGCAGCCAGGACTTCAGCGGTATTACCACGTTCAACGACTTCACCGTCATGCATGACAATCACCTGATCGCTAATGTGTTTCATCATGCCAAGATGTTGAGTCACGTAGATGTACGAAATACCCTGTTTTTCCTGCAACTCCAGCATCATGTTGATAATTTGCGAACGCATTGACATATCCAGCGAAGCAAGTGCTTCATCAGCAATAATCACCTTGGGCTGCAGGATCAGAGCACGGGCCAGCGCCACACGTTGTTTCTGGCCTGAAGCCAGCATATGGGGATAGTAATAGGCATGATCCGGCAACATGCCGACCATTCGGAGAGTTTGGTTGATACGTTGCTCGCGCTGAAGGGCATCAAGTTCACCGTTTAGACGCAGCGGGGCCTCCAGCAGTTGGCCAATGCGTTGTCGCGGATTGAGAGAGGTGTTGGGATCCTGAAAAATCATCCTGATCTGCTGGCTGCGAAAACGGTAGTCGCCATAAGCCAGAGGATGATCATCAATAAGGATTTCACCGTCTGACGGCTCAATCATACCTGACAGCATTTTGGCTAGGGTCGATTTTCCTGAACCATTTTCACCAATAATAGCCAGTGTCTGACGCTCGCGCAGGGTGAAGCTGACCGGCTTGACGGCATCCAGATCCATCTTACGGAACAGGCCTGTGCGATAACGGAAGGTCTTTCTCAGGTTACGCACTTCCAGCAAAGTCTCGGCCATTATTGCTCCTCCATGTTCAGCGGGAAATGACAGGCGAAGGCATGGGTTTTCACCAGGCGCAGACGAGGGGTCTCAATGCATTTTTTCTGCGCATAAGGGCAACGTGGTCCAAGGCGGCAACCAATGGGCAAATGTTCCAGTGAAGGAATGGCACCTGGCAGAGTATTGAGACGACTTTTATGGGGCAAAGAGCGGCCAAAGTCGGGCATCGCGCGAATAAGTGCCTGTGTGTAAGGGTGGTGGGGAGCAATCAACAGTTCTTCGCACGCAGCGCTTTCAACGGTCTGTCCGCAATAGAGAACGTTAATCCGGTTAGCCCATTTACTCATCATCTGCAGGTCATGGCTGATCAGTAAAATCGTCGTGTTGTTGTTCTGATTGAGCCGCGACAACAGCCGGAAAATCTGTGCCTGGGTGGTCGGTTCCATGGCATTGGTGGGTTCATCGGCAATCAGCAGACGCGGCTGGTTAGCCAGTGCAATCGCGATCATGACTTTCTGGCATTCACCCTCCGTCAGCTCATAAGGGAAGCTGGCCATAATATCTTTATGATCTTTGATGCCGACGCGGTGCAGCAGTTCAATGGCGCGCCGTCTGCGCCAGCGGAATCGTTGATACCAGCGGCCTTTGTATGTCCAGCCGGGAATAGCCTGTATTAGCTGTTTCCCAATGCTTTCAGATGGATCCAGGCAGGATTGGGGCTCCTGGAAAATCATCGAGATGTTTTGCCCGATGAGTTTACGGCGTTCACGCGGGCTAAGATGCATCAATTCGATATCGTCGAAGCGCATTCGGTCCGCAGTCACGCGCCAGTTGTCTTTGGTTACGCCACAGATGGCTTTAGCAATCAGACTTTTGCCCGAGCCAGATTCACCTACCAAGCCGCGTATTTCACCCGCATTGAGGGTCATGCTTACGCGATCAACCGCTTTAACCGGGCCGTCGGCGGTCATAAACTCAATGGTCAGATTGCGGATATCGAGTAACGGCATTATTCCACCCCCGCATTAATTGCCCGACGCATTCCGTCACCCAGCAGGTTAATCAACAATACGCTGACCAGAATTGCAGCGCCGGGCAGCATCACTGACCAGGGCGCGACATAGACCAGTTCCAGCGAGTCACCCAACATCGCCCCCCATTCCGGGGAGGGAAGTTGAGCACCCAAATCAAGGAAACCGAGCGCGGCAATATCGAGTACGGCCATTGACAGGGCTCGGGTGAATTCGGTCACCAGTACGGCAACGATGTTGGGCAGTACCGCATAACGCAGGATCTGCCAGGTTGATGCTCCGTCGAGCCTTACGGCAATGACATACTCTTTTTCCAGTTCATCATGCACCGCGCTGTAGATAGTGCGGGCGATGCGCGGTAAAAGTGCCAACCAGACGGCCAGCATGGCATGTTCCAATCGTGGCCCGAGGAAGGCGACCACAATGATTGCCAGCAACAGCGAGGGAATGGAAAGCAGGGTATCGAGAATGTGATTCAGAATGGCGGATTTCAAACCACGGGTGATCCCAGCTAAAACCCCAATGACTATGCCTATTAATGAGGCGGCAACCGTCACCACTACGGCGCCACCGATAGTCGGTGCGGCACCGGTGAGCAGCCGGCTGAGCAGATCGCGGCCCAGGTCATCAGTGCCGAGGAAAAATGCCACGTTACCGTTGCGCGACCAGGAAGGTGGCAGCAACTGGGAGCCGAGAAATTGCTGGTCCAGCGCATAGGGTGCCAGCAGATGGCCGAAAATACACACAAACAGCAGGCCGAGAACGCCATAAAAGCCAATCATCGACAACGTGTCGCGATAGAAAATGCTCCACATCTGGCGGAACGGGCTTGGCATCTGTTTTTCACGGTATACGTTATCGTAGGGCATACCATTCCTTATGTTTCAGCGGATTCATCATTGCGCCGAGAATATCCGACAATACGTTTACAACGATCACCAGCGATCCGACAACCATCACTCCGGCTGAAATTGCGGCATAGTCCTGTTGACGAATGGCATTGATCATCCAGCGTCCGATCCCGGGCCAGTTGAAAACCATCTCTGTGATCATCGCGAGGGTCAGCATGGTGGAAAATTGCAGGCCCAGCTTAGGAATAATCGGTGGCAGGGCATTATGCAGAACGTGGCGGCGAATGATGGTAAAACGTGACAACCCGCGGGTTGCTGCAGCTTTGACATAGTTTTTCGCCAGCACGTCATCGGTGCTGATGCGCATCAAACGAATAACTTCCGTGGTTGGCGCGACGGCCAGAGCCGCAATTGGCAAAATCATGTGGCGAATAGCACTTGCGATCATTTCATGGCGGTATGGCGAGTCCGATAACCAAGCATCGACCAGCGTCAGGCCGGTAACTGTTTTTAACTGGTAGAGAAGATCAAGCCGCCCGGAAACCGGCAGCCAGCCGAGTTGCAATGAGAAGAACAGCATCAGCAACAGTGCCAACCAGAAAACCGGAATCGAAAAGCCCATCAGTGCGAGGGTACTGATGGCGACGTCTGGCCATTTACCTCTCATCACACCGGCGGTGATCCCAAGCGGGATCCCCACGAGCAGAGCAAATGCGAAGGCCAGTACGCACAGTTCCATGGTGGCTGGGAACACGGCTTTAAGTTGCGTACTGATGTTTCCACCATTGATACTCGACACCCCAAAATCAAACTGCATGAGCCCGGTGAAGTAGAACTGATAGGCATCCCACAAAGAGGCACCGCGCAGCGGGGCATTGGGCGTAAAATAGCTCAAGCTGAATGCCACGATGCTTAGAAAGAACAGGGTGATCAGCAATAACAGCAAACGCCGCATAATGAAGATGATCATGGCGCTTTCCTCGTTTCACTGTCGCGGAAGACTCCGGCAAAAGATGAGTTGCCAAACGGGCTAAGCACTAATCCTTTAATATCATAACGGTAGGCCTGCAGGCGCAGGGAAGACGCCAGCGGCAGCACTGGCAGCTGTTGTTCAAGGATTTTTTGTGCCTGCTGATAATATTCGATGCGCTGCGAAAGTTGCTGTGACAGTAAACCCTGACGTAATAATTGATCAAATTCAGGGTTACACCAGTGAGCATAGTTGGTCTGCGAACGGATTGCTGCGCAGCTCAGCATCGGACGGAAGAAGCTGTCCGGATCGTTGCTGTCGGTCGCCCAGCCGACCAGCGTCAGATCATGGTTCATTTCCATCAGACGGGCCTCCTGAAAACGGCCTTCGACCGGCACGATCACCACTTTTATGCCCACCTGAGCCAGATCGGCTTGCAGCAATTCTGCCGTTTTCAGCGGGCTGGGATTATAGGACTGTGAAACCGTAGGCACCCACAGATGCAAGGTAAGTTTTTCCTGACCGAGATCTTTGAGGATTTGCCGCGCTTTATCTGGGTCATATTCCGTGACTTTGGCATTGCTGTCATAAGCCCAGGATGCCCGCGGCAAAATAGAGGCAGCGGTTTCAGCCGTACCGTAGTAGATCGATTGCATCAGGCGCTGATTATTTATCGACAGCGCGATGGCCTGGCGGATACGCGGATCATTAAGCGGCGCTTTGTTGGTATTGAATGCCAGATAAGCAACATTCATACCTGGGCGCAGCGTAAGACGCAGGCGCGGATCGTCGCGTAAAATTGACAGCTGGCTGGCCGCTGGATAGGCCAACACGTCACATTCCCCGGTCAACAATTTTGACAGACGACCGGTTCCGCCGACACCCATATCAATCACGACTTGTGACATGCGTGGTACGCCTTTCCAGTAATCTCCGTTTCGCGCCAGCCGTACATACTGACCGGTGCGGTACTCACTGAGTTGGAAAGGCCCGGTGCCTACCGGTTCGCGATCAATTTGTTCTTCATTGCCTTTCTTTTGCAAGTTATCCGCATACTCTGCGGATAAAACGGGTGCGTAATGGGTAGCGAGATGCCACAGGAAAGAGGCATCCGGCTTGTTAAGGCGGAACTCCACCGTGTAATCATCGAGTTTTTTCACGCTTTTCACTGCGTTGGCAAATTGCAGACTATCAAAATAGGGATAATCGTCGCCGTTCACGCTGTGATAGTGATTTTGCGGATCGATAATGCGCTGGGTACTGAAAACTACGTCGTCAGCGTTCATCATACGGGTTGGCTTAAACCATGGCGTGGTCTGGAAGGGCACGTCCTTACGCAGATGAAAACGGTAGGTCGCACCGTCATCCAGCACTTCCCAACTCTGAGCCAGTTCCGGGATCAGGCGGTAGGTATAAGGGTCAACATCCAGCAGGCGGTCGTACAGCTGGGCTGCAAGAGTGTCAATAATCAGACCGCTGCTGGCTTTCTGCGGGTTGAATGTATTGATCATCCCGTTCACGCAATAAACAAATCCGCTCTGGCGGATGTCACTGTTCTGAGTTGTGGCTGGCGAGCTGGCCGTCAGCGGTTTGGCGGGCGGTGAGGGGGGCACGGTAGTAGCCGCGTTAGCCAGACCGCCCAGTAACAGCATCCACAAAGGTAAACGACGCATAAGGGCTTCAATGTTAAGTAGCAATAGCCTAAGTGTACCGTACTCTGCCAGCCTCCCCAATTCATTGCGCAAAACTCCGTCCTGTCTGTCGAGACTTCACGCAATTTCTTATCAAAGCCATGACGAAAGGCCTTGAAAATGAGTGAACATTGTAATGTTATGATATAACATTACATCCGAATGCACTGGTTTGGCATTCATCTTCGTGAGGTCTACATGTCTTTATTACCCGTTACGGTACTCTCCGGATTCCTTGGTGCCGGAAAAACGACTGTGCTAAATCATATCCTTAATAACCGCCAGGGAATGCGTGTGGCAGTGATCGTCAATGACATGAGTGAAGTCAATATCGACGCAGCACTGGTATCCAATGAGATTACACTCGACCGTCAGCAAGAAAAGCTGGTGGAGATGAGTAATGGTTGTATTTGCTGTACGTTGCGAGAGGATTTGTTGATTTCTGTGCGCGAAATGGCGCAGTCAGGGCGCTTTGACTATTTGCTCATTGAGTCGAGCGGGATCTCTGAACCGCTGCCTGTCGCTGAGACATTTACCTTTGAAGATGAGGAAGGGAGGAGTTTGTCGCAGTTTGCGCGGCTCGATACGCTGGTGACGGTAGTCGATGGCGTCAATTTCATGCGTCAATATCAGGAGGCGCGCAGCGTTCAGGAGGCCGGGGAGAGTCTGGGCGAAGAGGATGAGCGCAGCGTTACGGATCTGCTCATTGATCAGATAGAATTTTGCGATGTGCTGCTGGTCAGTAAAACCGATCTACTCGACAACGCTCAGCAGCGTGAAGTGGTGGCATTACTAAAAAGTTTAAATCCGCAGGCGGAAATTCTGCCAATTTCTCCAGGCAGTTTGCCGCTGGACCGCGTGCTGAATACCCATCGTTTCGATTTTGCCAGAGCGCAGCAGGCACCGGGCTGGCTGAAAGAGTTGCGAGGAGAGCATACCCCGGAGACGCAGGAGTATGGCATCAGCAGTTTTGTCTACACTGCCCGCCGCCCCTTTGATCCGGACAAGTTTTATCGCGTAGTGCATGGTGATTGGGGCGGTGGCAACTTGTTAAGGTCTAAGGGATTTTTCTGGCTGGCCACGCGTCCGCGCCACGCCGGTAACTGGAGTCAGGCCGGGGGCATTGCACGTTACGGTATGGCCGGCACTTTCTGGCGCGCGCTGCCGGAAAGTGACTGGCCACAGGACCCGGAAACCCGCGAGAGTATTATGGAAAAGTGGGAGGAGCCTTTCGGCGATATGCGTCAGGAACTGGTGTTCATCGGGCAGCATCTTGATAAACAAGAGATCGTTCGCCAGCTGGATGCCTGCCTGCTAAGTGTTGAACAGATGGCTGAAGGGATAGATAGTTGGATGGGGATGGCCGATCCCTTCCCTCACTGGTGATCCACACCAACCTCAAGGCTATGAACTGTTGATAAACAAATAGCTACAAGCTTAGTGTGGTAATGAGAAATATTCTCAATAACTACTTTACAGACGATACTGATAACTATTATCATTCATTTCGCCGGATGAGAGGTATCCGTAAGGGTGTTGATTAACCGGTACGACATTGCTCACATTGCTTCCAGTATTACTTAGCCAGCTCGGGTGCTGGCTTTTTTTTTGCCTGCTATTCTTCACTTTCCTGACTGTTCACCTGAATACCATGCTTTTTCAACATTCCTCGTAACTGATGGTAGGTCAGCGCCAGTAGATCAGCCGCTTTGCGTTGGTTGAATCGCGCCTGCTGCAATGCCTGCTCAATCAGCTGTTTTTCCTGTTCATTCATCCACAATTTTAAATCCAGGGGCAATTCGGGTAATGCGCTTCGGCTCTTAACGCTCAGAGGCATATCAGATTTGGATGAAGCTTTGGCAAACGGATTGAGAATGATGTCGTCGAGTTGAAGCTCACTCGTCCCGTGGCGGTACATTGAGCGCTCAACCACGTTTTTCAGTTCACGCACATTTCCAGGCCAACTGTACCTAAGTAAAGTGTCGCGCGCGTGGGCAGTGAAACCTGGAAATAGTGGGAGGGAGAGCTCGCGGCACATCTGGATAGCGAAGTGTTCAGCCAGCAACATGATGTCCTGCTGGCGTTCGCGCAGTGGCGGAAGCTGGACAACATCAAACGCCAGCCGGTCTAGCAGGTCGGCGCGGAATTTACCCGCGGCGGCCAGGGCAGGTAAATCATCGTTGGTGGCGCACACCAGGCGCACGTCGACCTGCAACGGCTGGCTGCCCCCGACACGCTCAAGATGCCCGTATTCAATTACCCGCAGTAACTTCTCCTGAACCAGCATCGGTGCCGTCGCCAGCTCATCGAGAAACAGCGTACCGCCGTCCGCTCGCTCAAAACGGCCCAGATGACGCTTCTGCGCCCCGGTAAATGCGCCAGCTTCATGGCCGAAAAGTTCGGAGTCCAGCAGGTTTTCATTCAGCGCCGCGCAGTTAAGCGAAATAAAGGGCCCCTGCCAGCGAGGCGATAAATAGTGCAAACGGTGTGCAATCAGCTCTTTACCACTGCCGCGTTCGCCAGTGACCAGCACCGGTTTATTCAGCTTCGCCAGACGCGAGACTTGTTCCAATACTTCGATAAAGGCATTGGCTTCGCCTAGCAGGTTATCCGTGGTGGTATTCATGGCGATTCCTTGTGGTGAAAAAAACTAATTCTTAGTGAATTTAATCATACGTCAAATGTGTGTTATATCATCAAAAATAAAAAATCCATTTAATTCATGACGATGCGCTCTGCAAAAAGTTGGCACGGGATTTGATATAGGTAATGTGTACAGGAAGCCTTGTGGCTGACTCTTTTCACCGGCAACACATTGGCCGGTCGCTCACAGAATCAAAGAGGAATTTCGATTATGGGTATTTTTTCTCGTTTCGCTGACATCGTGAATGCCAACATCAACACATTGTTGGATAAAGCCGAAGATCCGCAAAAACTGGTCCGCCTGATGATCCAGGAAATGGAAGACACGCTGGTCGAAGTACGTTCGACTTCAGCCCGTGCGCTGGCGGAGAAGAAACAGTTGAGCCGCCGCATTGAGCAGGGCGAAGCCCAGCAGGCAGAGTGGCAGGACAAAGCCGAGTTGGCGCTGCGTAAAGATAAAGACGATCTGGCCCGTGCGGCGCTGATCGAAAAACAGAAACTGGCAGATCTGGTTGCCGCGTTACGAAATGAAGTGGTCACCGTTGAAGAGACGCTGGACCGCATGAAGTCAGAAATCGTTGAGCTGGAAAACAAACTGACTGAAACCCGGGCCCGTCAGCAGGCATTGACTCTGCGTCATCAGGCTGCGTCGTCATCCCGTGATGTACGTCGCCAGCTCGACAGCGGCAAAATTGATGAAGCCATGGCGCGTTTTGAGCAGTTCGAGCGTCGAATTGACCATATGGAAGCTGAAGCAGAGACTGTTAGCGTCGGCAAAAAGAAATCACTCGACCAGCAGTTTGCTGAGTTGAAAGCGGATGATGAGATCAGCGCACAGATCGCGGCATTGAAAGCCAAGATGCAGAATACGCCTGAGGCTTAATTTGCATTGTTTAACCTGCCTGTCTGTTTACGGGCAGGCAGGTTCTTGCAGGATAAACGCCGTTCCCGGCAGTAATAAGACTCATAAGGAGATGCAATGAGCTTCCTGTTTTTAGCCATTCCACTGACCATTTTTGTGCTATTTGTTGCGCCTATCTGGCTCTGGCTGCACTACAGCAACCGTTCACAAAATGGCAATCAGTTGACTCAGCATGAGATGCAAAATCTCACTCAGTTAACGCAAGACGCGCGCCGTATGCGTGAGCGCATTCAGGCGCTGGAAGAAATTCTGGATGCTGAGCATCCTACCTGGAGGCAATCATAATGGCGACGGGATTATCGGAAAGAAAACTGTACCGGGTACCAGAAGAGGGCATGATCAAAGGCGTACTGGCTGGGCTTGCACACTACCTTGGCGTCCCGGTTAAACTGCTGCGCATTATGGCCGTGTTATCGATTTTCTTCGGCCTGTTTATGTTTACTTTTATTGCCTATGTGGTCCTGTGCTTCGTGTTGGATCCGGTACCTGCCAATAAGTTTGATGATGAAAGTGCACCTTCCCCACGCAATCTGCTGGATGAAGCTGACCGAGAACTGAGGGCCAGTGAACAGCGTCTACGCCAGGTGGAACGCTATGTAACTTCTGAAACCTTTGGGGTACGCAGCCGTTTCCGTCAGCTTTAGTCCATGCCCCTGGTCGCCGGACGTTGTGCCGGTTGCCACTCTCCCTTTTACGTCCCGCTTAAGGAATCTTTATGACCCGCTATTTGAATTCCTCGCTGCCGGGTAAAGGCAGCTTGTTACGGAAAATATTCAGCGTACTGGTTACGCTGGCACTAACCTTTGGTCCTGCCGGTATGGCAGCCCGAGTGCTGAGAGTGGCAGGAAAAGGTCCTCTGCGTTATGTTTTGGCACTATTATTAGAACCATTATTCAAACGTATTTTGACCGCGCTGTTTGGGCGCTACGCCAGGGAGAGCAATGAAAAGACTACAAAACGAGTTTAATTCACTGGTCAATCGCGGAATGGACCGGCATTTGCGTCTGGCAGTGACCGGCCTTAGCCGCAGCGGGAAAACTGCCTTTATTACCGCTTTCGTCAATCAGCTGCTACATCTGCACAGCGGCGCACGTTTACCCCTATTCTCCGCCGCACGCGAAGAGCGACTGCTCGGTGTGAAGCGTATCCCGCAGCGCGATCTCGGCGTTTCTCGCTTTACTTATGATGAGGGTATGGCTCAGCTGCACGGCACGCCGCCAAACTGGCCAACACCCACGCGTGGTGTGAGTGAAATTCGCCTCGCGCTGCGTTACCGCTCCAATGATTCTATGCTGCGCCATTTCCGGGACACCTCGACACTCTATCTCGAAATTGTTGATTATCCCGGTGAATGGCTGCTCGACTTACCTATGCTGGAGCAAAATTATCTCGACTGGTCACGCCAGATGGCGGGGCTGCTACAGGGCGATCGCGCCGAATGGGCGAAGCCGTGGCTGACGCTGAGCGAGCAATGCGACCCGCTGGCACCGGCTGACGAAAATCAGCTCGCTGCTATCGCACAGGCCTATACCGACTATTTGACCCGCTGTAAAAAGGAAGGGCTGCATTTTATTCAGCCGGGCCGTTTTGTCCTGCCGGGCGATCTGGCCGGTGCGCCCGCATTACAATTTTTCCCGTGGCCCGAAATGGCGAAATACAGCGATGTACAGCTTGCTCAGGCGGATAAACACAGCAATCTCGGCATGTTGCGTGCGCGTTTCGACTATTACTGTCAGTCAATTGTGAAAGGCTTCTACAAGGAGCATTTCGTCCGTTTCGACCGGCAGATTGTGCTGGTGGATTGCCTGCAACCGCTGAACAGCGGGCCACAGGCCTTCAATGACATGCGGCTCGCGCTTACGCAGCTGATGCAAAGTTTCCATTATGGAAAACGCACGCTGTTTCGCCGCCTGTTTAATCCATGCATCGACAAACTGATGTTTGCCGCCACCAAGGCTGACCATATCACCGGCGATCAGCATGCCAACCTGGTGTCGCTGTTACAGCAATTGGTACAGGAGGCCTGGCAGAATGCCGCCTTCGAAGGGATCAGTATGGATTGTGCGGGGCTGGCATCGGTGCAGGCTACTGAAACCGGTATTGTGGAATATCAGGGGCAACCGTTGCCGGCGCTGAAAGGTCACCGTTTGAGCGACGGTGCGCCGCTGACCGTCTTCCCCGGTGAAGTCCCCGCACGTCTGCCAGGTCCCGCTTTCTGGCAGCAGCAAGGTTTCCACTTTGACGAATTTCGCCCGCGTGAAATGAGTGTGGATGCGCCGTTACCGCATATCCGACTGGATGCCGTGATGGAGTTTTTACTGGGAGATAAAATGCGATGAGCGACACAATCAAGCCACGTATCGATTTCGAACAGGGATTGAAAGAGGCTCAGGAACCCGTTTTACGTGCCGGCAAGACATTTGAAGGCCCGCTGGCTGAGCGTTTTTTACCCGTGGACTCCACTGAAGCAGAGATTGAACAGCAGGAGGGAGAAGCCGAAGCCGTGATCAACCGTGCTCTGAAACCGCGTCGCAGTGTGTGGGGCAAGATGGTGCGGCTGGGACTGGCAGTATTTGGGATAAGTGTCATTGCTCAAGGTGTGCAATGGGTGCACAGCGCCTGGGTTCAACAAGATTGGATTGCACTCGGTGGCTGTATCGCCGGGGGGCTGATTGTGGTGGCAGGCGTCGGTTCGGTACTGACTGAATGGCGTAGACTCTACCGCCTGCGTCAACGTGCTGACGAACGCGATACCGCCCGCGATTTGTTGCACAGTCATGGCTTGGGGCAGGGGCGGGTTTTCTGCGAGAAACTTGCAGCTCAGGCCGGTTTGGATCAAAGCCACCCGGCGCTGCAGCGCTGGCAGGCATTACTGCATGAAACGCAAAATGACCGTGAAGTCGTAGAACTTTACGCCAGGCTGGTTCAGCCAGTGCTGGATGCACAGGCTCGTCGCGAAATTAGCAACTCAGCTGCCGAATCGGCACTGATGATCGCGGTCAGTCCGCTGGCGCTGGTAGATATGGCCTTTATCGCCTGGCGCAATTTGCGTCTGGTGAACCGGATTGCCGTCCTGTATGGCATTGAGCTGGGCTATTTCAGCCGCCTGCGCCTGTTTCGTCTGGTGCTGCTCAATATCGCCTTTGCCGGCGCTTCTGAACTGGTGCGGGAAGTGGGAATGGACTGGATGTCACAGGATCTGGCCGCACGTCTCTCCGCCCGGGCCGCGCAGGGTATAGGTGCCGGATTACTGACGGCGCGTCTGGGCATTAAAACCATGGAATTGTGCCGCCCACTGCCGTGGCTGGCAGGGGATAAACCTAAGCTGGGGGATTTTCGCAGCGAACTGATTGGCAAGCTGAAAGCCACGCTGGTAAAGACCGATAAGCGGAATACTGGCGTTTAATTCAGCGTGTTAATGATGACAAAAAGAAGGCGCTCACCGAAGTGAGCGCCAGCATGAACCCAATTGTAAACTCAGGTAGTGAGATACAAGGTTTTGGTACAACTAAGCCGAATTAGGTTGTCAGGTAGTTTTGTGCGTCAGCCAGACCTTTGGAGATTTGGTCATAAGCTTTATTTACCGCATTACTGGTATCACTGACTGCATCCTGACCAAAGCTCGACAGGCGGTCGGCGACTTTATTCACGTCTTCAGACCAACCAGCACCATTAACCATTTCAATGTCACGTTCTGTTAATTGTTTCATCTTGGGTCATCCTCTTGTCTGTTAAACAACGATCCCGAACTCTTGGGATCTTATGAAGGCATCGTGTAAATATTTTTACGTGATGTCCTCACGAGACTTAAGACTAGAACAGAGTGACCCAGAGGTGACTAGGAATAATCTCCTTAAGCTAAATTCAATTATAACATTATGATTTTTAAAGTTTTTAAATTTATTTCTTTTGCCTTTCTATAGAGGTTATAGGATTTTTATAGATGAAGTGGGACTTGGTGGGTTATTCACAGAGAAAAGCAATGCGCATCTGGAAGGTATTTTTATGAATAATAATTCAGCGGTTTTGTTATTTCCTACACGAATGGTCGTGCTCTCATATATTTTATTGAATGCATAACAGATATTCCCCGTGAGTAACTATTTTCTTCAGCAATGTGTTTTGTTTAGCTTGTTCAGCTATTTCAGAGTAATCGTGGTTGCCAGCTTTCGGGGGGCTGTCTATCTTCCTATTACTATTATTCTGAGGCGTCATCATTATGTTCATTGAGACTGATCATTATGCTCTTTCGTAAAGAGGTTAATGAACATCAGCAAAGTCACTGGGCCGGAAAGGCTTTATTGTTGGCAGGGTGGCCAGTGTGGATGGTGGCTTCACTGACTGGGCTATTTTTAGTCGCGCTGTTGACGTTTTTGATCTCAGCAAACTATACCCGACGGATTAATGTCAGCGGGGAGATTATCACGCAGCCCCACAGTATCAATCTCTTCAGCCCGGAGCAGGGTGTGATCACCGGTCTGTTTGTTGACACCGGTAAGCCGGTCAAAAAAGGTCAATCGTTATATCAGATTGATGTTAGCCGGGTGACGCAGGCAGGGAATGTCAGCACCACTACGCTGGCAGCCATCAAAAAGCAGCGTGAGCAAATCGATACGATCATTACACAATTGCAGAATAATAAGCGCGCCACGCTGGAGAATTTGCAACAGCAGCTGGATCAATACGAAAAAGCCCGTCAGGTATCCCAGAGCATGGTGGATTCAGCGCAGGAAGGGCTGAATGCGATGAAAAAAAGTATGCAGAATTATGGGGCTTATCAGAAGAAAGGGCTGATCAATACTGACCAGCTGAATAATCAGCGCTACCTCTTTTATCAGCAACAAACCTCATTCCAAAGCCTCAATACTCAGTCAATTCAGGAATCGCTACAGATAACCAATTTGCGCAGTGAACTGGTCACCAAAGCCGCTGATTTTGATAACCAGATTTCGCAATATGGTTATCAGCGCAATGATCTGGAGCGGCAGCTGGCGCAGGCCGATGCCAAAGGATCACTGCTGATCACCGCGCCAACCGATGGCAAGATTTCTTCCCTCAGCGTTACGCCGGGTCAGATGGTTAATGCGGGCGATAGCCTGGCGCAGCTGGTTCCGGCCAAAAATTCTCCGTTCTTCCTGATTGCCTGGTTACCCAACGAAAGCCTGCCCTATGTGAAGCCGGGTGAGCATATTAACATCCGTTATGAAGCTTATCCGTTTGAGAAGTACGGGCAGTTTCCCGGCAAAGTACAGTCGGTGTCATCTGCTCCGGTGTCAGAGCAGGAACTGAGTTCTTACTCCAGTGCACCGCGTGATGCCAATGGTAAAGTCAATGGCCCTTATTACAAGGTGCTGGTGTCGCTGGATAAAAATCAACTTAACTGGCATGGCGAACAGCTGAATTTATCCAGCGGGATGAAGGCTGAATCCACAATGTTCCTCGAGAAACGTCCGCTCTATCAATGGATGTTGTCACCGTATTACAGCATGAAGAAAAGCGTGGTAGGGCCAATTAATGAATCTCGATAACGTCCGCGAGCTGGCTGACCGCCTGCATTTCAGTTTTCGCCATAAAGTCCCGCAGATTATTCAGACCGAAGCCGCAGAATGTGGATTAGCCTGTCTGGCGATGGTCTGTGGCTATCATGGCAAGCATGTTGATCTGCAAACCCTGCGCCAGCGTTATGGTATTTCATCGCGTGGAGCGACGTTACGCACACTGATGGATATCGGCAATGCCAACGAACTCAAATCCCGTGCCCTGAAGCTGGATATTGATGAACTTAACGCCCTGAAAACGCCCTGCATTCTTCACTGGGATCTTAATCACTTTGTGGTGCTGGTGGCGGTTAAACAGGGGAAAGTGATTATTCACGACCCCGCATTTGGTCGCCGTTCATTGGGTATCCGCGAAGTCTCTGAACATTTCACCGGCGTCGCGCTGGAGCTCTGGCCAGACAGCGGTTTTACCTCTGAGAAGCCACGGGTAAGACTCAATCTGCGCAAGATGATGGGCAATGTCAGCGGGCTGGTCCCCGCGCTGACGAAGATTTTTTGTCTTTCACTGATGATAGAGTCGGTCAACCTGCTGCTACCGGTGGGGATGCAACTGGTGATGGACCATGTGATACCGGCCAAAGATCCGGACCTGTTAACGCTCATTTGCCTGGGATTGCTGTTCTTTATTATCTTCCGTACCGGTGTCAGCATGTTGCGCGCCTGGACGTCATTGGTAATGAGTACGCTCATCGACGTACAGTGGAAGGCGCGCCTGTTCGATCATCTGCTCAAATTGCCGCTCGATTACTTCGAAAAACGCAAACTCGGGGATATCCAGTCCCGCTTTACCTCACTTGACACGCTGCGTACCACGCTGACCACCAATGTGGTGAACAGCATTATCGACGGCATTATGTCCATCGGACTGATTGTGATGATGGTGCTGTATGGCGGCTGGCTTATCTGGGTGATTCTGGGTTTCACCGCAATATATGTGATATTCCGGCTCTCAACCTACAACGCTTACCGGCAGGTGTCGGAGGAGCAGATCGTCAAAGGCGCCCGTGCAGGCTCGCACTTTATGGAAACGCTGTATGGCATCAGCACGCTGAAAGCGCTGGGACTGTCGAAGGCCAGGGCTAATTTCTGGCTGAATATGAATGTTGATAATGCCAATGCCACGGTGCGTAAAACCAAATTCGAGATGATGTTCACCGGCGGGAATACGCTGATCGCCACTCTCGATCAGGTTGCGCTTTTGTGGCTGGGTGCGACTCAGGTAATTGATGGGCATATGACGCTCGGGATGTTCGTGGCATTTAATACCTACCGTGGACAGTTCTCTGAACGTGCCGCCAATCTGCTTAATATGGTGCTGCAACTGCGGATGCTGTCGCTGCACCGTGACCGTATTGCTGATATTGCCCTGACTGACACAGAACAGAGTCTGCCAGAGCGTGAACTACTGCGCCCTGGTGAAGCGGCATCATTGGATGTTAGGGATCTGGTTTTCCAGTATGACAGCCTGTCTGCACCGCTGATTAATGGCCTGAATTTGTCTGTGGCTACGGGTGAAAGTGTGGCGATCGTCGGTCCATCGGGGCAGGGGAAAACTACGCTGATGAAAATCATGACCGGTTTATTGTCACCGACGGAAGGCCGCATCCTGATAAACGGGATGGATATCACCACCGCCGGACTGAATAACTACCGCAGCTGCATCGCCTGCGTGTTGCAGGATGACACGCTGTTTGCCGGTTCTATTGGGGAAAATATTGCCAGCTTTGATGAGCAGAAAGATGAGGCGCGTATTATTGACTGCGCTCAACGCTGCAATATCCACGCGGATATCGAAAAGATGCCGATGGGTTATGAAACGTTGATCAGTGAGCTTGGAGGCAGTTTATCGGGCGGGCAGAAGCAGCGGTTGCTGATCGCCCGCGCCTTGTATCGTCGTCCGGCGATTTTGTTTCTTGATGAGGCAACCAGCCATTTGGATCTGGACAACGAAGCCCGAATCAATAAAGCCATTAGCGAGCTGGATATTACTCGTGTGTTTATTGCCCACCGCCCTTCAACCATTGAGTCTGCTGACAGGGTGATAAAATTAGGTGAGTAGGGGAGTGGAATGGCTCAAACCTTCGGGTCGAAGGGTCTCTATCCTTCCCGATCTGTTTTTCTTTTAAGTTGGTTTTTTTGTGAAAACGGAGCTGATGTATTCGAGATGGTGGTGGGGGAAGGATTCGAACCTTCGAAGTCGATGACGGCAGATTTACAGTCTGCTCCCTTTGGCCGCTCGGGAACCCCACCACGAAATTCGTGGATTTCGAATTGTGTACTACGTGAAATGCTAAATTCATTCACTGCGTCGGCTGTTGCGGTGAACGGGGCGCATAATACCAAATGAATCGAAGCTGTAAAGTGCTGAAACTGATAATAATGTTCGTTTGTTGTTTTTTTGCCCGCGGCGGTGCTTCTCTGTACAGAAAACACCGCCAGAGGACGTATTACAAAATCACAGTTCGATTGCCATACACGAAAACGCGCTGTGCGAGAACGCGGTAAAGCGCCCGGCTCAGAACATTTTTCTCAACGTCGCGACCAGCACGCATCATATCTTCTGCGGTGTAGGTGTGATCGACATTAATCACGTCCTGCATGATGATTGGACCTTCATCAAGGCTGTCATTCACGTAGTGCGCCGTAGCACCGATAATTTTGACACCGCGTTCATAGGCCTGATGATAAGGGCGGGCACCAATAAAGGCGGGCAAGAATGAATGATGAATGTTGATCACCTGATGGGGATAGTGCTGCACAAAGCCAGGCGTCAACACACGCATATACTTCGCCAGAACCACGTAGTCAGGTTGGTATTGGTCGATTTGTTCGATCATTGCGCTGTCATGCTGTTCGCGCGTCAACCCTTCGTGGCTTACCAGATGGAAAGGAATATCAAAGCGTTCAACCAGCGTTTGCAGGGTATCGTGATTTCCGATCACCGCAGCAATTTCAACATCCAGGCCGCCATAGGCAGATTTCATTAGCAGATCGCCCAGGCAATGCGCTTCTTTGGTCACCAGAATAACAATGCGGCGACGACCGGTGCTATGCAGCTCACGCACCGAGCCTTTGGGCAGGGCGCTATCGAGGTCAGCCAGCAGCGTATTGTCGTTGAAAATACCCTCGAGCTCGGTGCGCATAAAGAAACGGCCAGTGCGATGGTCAACGAACTCGTTGTTCTGCACGATGTTTAATTCGTGTTTGTAGCAAATGTTGGTGATCTTGGCGATCAGACCCTTGGCATCCGGGCAAATAGTGCGTAATACCTTGGTTTGTACATTCTGTTGCGGCATGGGGGTGAGGATCCTGTCCTGTGCGTCTAAATTCTTTATGTCGTAATGAGGTGCGGAAAACCTGCCGGGCAGAGTTAGCGGCCGCAACACTTCTTATATTTTTTGCCGGAACCACAGGGGCAGAGGTCATTTCTGCCGGGCTGAGGTCTGACTCCGTCAATATAGTACCAGCGTTCATCAACTCGAAGAAAGCGCGAACGTTCATGAACCAGATGCGTGCCTTCAGTGGCTTGTTCCTCATAACGGGCGGCGAATTCCACGAAGCCCTCATCGTCATTTCTGCCCTCTTGCTGGGAAATAACGTTTAGCCCCAGCCACTGGGTATTGCTAAAGCCCTCTTAGAGGCTTTCGCGCCACCGGCCAGGTTCGCAGTCGGGATGCCAGGTTGCAATCAGATAATCAGCATTCTTCATGACGTACGCACTGTATCGCGAACGCATCAGGGTTGAGGGGGTTGGTGCAGAATGTGCGTTTATCAGAAAAGGTTGGCAACACTTTTCAAATGCTGCACCGCTTCCGCAGGGGCAAGGGTGTGACAAAGTAACTCCTGGATGGGTAGAAACTGCGCAAGAAGCGCTATTGAATGCAAGATAGCGATATGTTACCTAACAACCTTACCGGGTGACAACGCACTTGCACGGTCAATCAGAAGCCAATGGGCTGGAGTTATCTTTAATGCAAACGAATACAGACACGGGCAGGCAATTCAAGATTGGATTGGCTCTTGGTGCGGGTGCAGCAAAAGGCTGGGCGCATATTGGTGTGATTAATGCCCTCAGGGAGATGGGGATCCAAATTGATGTGGTCGCCGGATGTTCTGTAGGAGCCCTGGTCGGAGCAGCACACGTTAGCGGCCGCTTGCCGGCGATGGAGGCCTGGGTGCGTTCTTTCAGCTATTGGGACGTCCTCAGGTTGATGGATTTCTCCTGGCGTCGTGGCGGTTTGTTGCGCGGTGAGCGGGTGTTTAATGCGGTAGGGCAATTGATCCGAATAAACGATTTCGAGCAGTGCCAGAGCAAATTCGGCACTGTGGCCACCAACCTTAGCACCGGGCGTGAGTTATGGCTGACGAAGGGTGACCTGCATCAGGCGGTTCGGGCATCATGCAGCATGCCGGGCCTGCTGGCGCCGGTATGGTACAACGGCTACTGGCTGGTTGATGGGGCCGTTGTTAATCCGGTACCAGTGTCACTGACGCGTGCTTTGGGGGCCGACATTGTTATCGCTGTTGACCTCCAGCATGATGCCCATCTTATGCATCAGGACCTGCTCTCTGCGCCGTTGACGCCGGATAATTTACACGATGAGAAATTGGTAGGATGGCGCAATAAAATCCGGCAGCGGTTATCACGCCCACGCGTGCGGCGTCCGGATGTCAGCCCGACGGCAATGGAAATTATGTCTACTTCCATTCAGGTATTGGAAAATCGTTTAAAACGCAACCGCATGGCTGGGGATCCGCCCGATGTAATTTTACAGCCTTACTGCCCGCAAATTTCCATGCTGGATTTTCATCGTGCAGAAGAGGCGATCGAAGCCGGAAGGCTGGCGGTTGAAAAACAGAGAGAGCAGTTACTCCCCTTGATAAAAAACAAGCATTTCTGAGTAACTTAAAGATTCATTGAAGGAATCTGACAATTCTGACAAGCAAAATCAGGCTTTATGGGCCACTATTAAGAGAATAAATGGGAGACCCCGATGGATAAGCCACTTACAAGCAAGCACATTCTGATCGTCGAAGACGAAGCCGTTTTCCGTTCGGTGCTCGCTGGGTATGTGAGCTCTCTGGGCGCGACGTTTACCGAAGCGGCCAATGGTCTTGAGGCTTTAGCCTTAGTCGAAGACTACCCCCCAGACTTAATTCTCTGCGACCTGGCCATGCCAGAAATGGGGGGAATTGAGTTTGTTGAGAACCTGCGCCTTCAGGGTATCAAAATTCCCGTTCTGGTCATTTCTGCCACTGATAAAATGACCGACGTTGCCACCATGCTGCGTCTGGGCGTTGAGGATGTATTGCTAAAACCTATCAGCGATCTTCAGCGTCTGCGTGATGCACTATTGGCGAGTTTATTCCCGAAATTATTCACCTCCCAGGCCCTGCAAAAAAGTGATCTTATGCAGGACTGGGAAGCGCTGTGTCGTAATCCCCGCGAGGCGGCAAGGTTGTTGCAGGAGTTGCAGCCCCCTGTTCAGCAAACTCTGGCAAATTGTCGGATCAACTATCGCCAGCTAACGATGGCCGAAAATGCCGGACTGGTCTTGGATATCGCTGCGCTCTCTACGAAGGATTTGGGTTTTTACTGTCTTGATGTGACGCGGGCCAAAGAGAATGGCGTATTAGCCGCGCTGCTACTACGTGCCATCTTCAACGGATTGCTGCGTGAGCATTTAAGTGACCAACAACAGAGGTTACCCCAAATGTCTACCCTGCTTAAACAAGTTAACCAGTTGTTTAAACAGGCGCGGCTTGAAGGCCAGTTCCCTCTGCTGCTCGGCTATTACCACGCCGAACAGAAAAATCTGATTTTGGTGAGTGCCGGACTGCATGCTAATGTGAATACCGGCACTAACCAAATTCAGTTGAGTAACGGGGTCCCCCTTGGTACGACAGGTTCAACCTATTCGAATCAGATAAGCCAGCGGTGTGAGGCGTTTCAATGCCAGGTATGGGGAGCGGGTGGACGTTTGCGACTGATGCTGTCTTCTGAATAATGCTGAACAACTTTCTTCTGGTTTCATCCTGATGCTGCTCTTTCCCTCCTCTGTATTTAGATTCCTGCTGGACGTCTATGAAAGTTATACAAAGCGTGTGTTTGAAAACACCTTGTTTATCGAAGCTGTTATACTGCGCCACAGATTTTTGCCATTTTCTTATACGAAATAGAAATCACAGATTAGGAATTCGCTGATGAAAGTAACTGTTTTTGGAATCGGTTATGTTGGGCTGGTCCAGGCTGCGGTTTTAGCTGAAGTAGGACACGAAGTGTTGTGTATTGATGTCGACGCGAAAAAAGTCGAAAACCTGAAAAATGGTCAAATCCCTATTTTCGAACCCGGCCTTACTCCTTTGGTCCAGCAAAACTATGAAGGCGGACGCTTGCGCTTTAGCACCAACGCAGAAGAAGGTGTTGCTCATGCCGAGATTCAGTTTATTGCGGTGGGCACGCCACCTGATGAAGACGGTTCAGCCGATCTTAAATATGTGACCGCCGTTGCGCGGACCATCGCTCAATATATGACAGAGCCCAAAGTGGTTATCGATAAATCGACCGTGCCGGTCGGTACTGCTGATAAAGTGCGTCAGGTAATGAGTGAAGCTCTGAAACAGCGCGGTTGCGACATCAGTTTCAATGTTATCTCCAATCCTGAATTCTTGAAAGAGGGTGCGGCAGTGGCTGATTGTATGCGTCCAGAGCGTATTGTAATCGGTACCGATAACCCTGACGCCATCGACCCTATCCGGGAATTATACGAACCTTTCAACCGCAATCATGATCGTATGATCCTGATGGATATTCGCAGCGCTGAACTGACTAAATACGCGGCCAACTGCATGCTGGCTACCAAAATTAGTTTTATGAATGAAATGGCTAATCTTGCCGAACTGCTGGGGGCTGACATCGAAAAAGTTCGCCAGGGTATTGGTTCTGATTCACGCATTGGCTATCACTTCATATATCCAGGTTGTGGCTACGGTGGTTCCTGTTTCCCTAAAGATGTTCAGGCCCTAATTCGCACTGCAGAGCAAATTGGTTACCAGCCGAAACTATTACAGGCTGTGGAACAAGTTAATTATCAGCAAAAGTACAAACTGCCCGAATTTATACAACGGCATTTTGGCCAGAACCTGGAAGGTAAGACCTTCGCTTTGTGGGGACTTTCATTTAAACCTAATACGGATGATATGCGTGAAGCCTCAAGCCGTGTCCTGATGGATCAATTGTGGGCAGCAGGGGCGAAAGTTAAAGCTTATGATCCAGAAGCCATGAATGAAGCTCAGCGTATTTATGGGCATCGGGATGATTTAGAATTAATGGGAACAAAAGAAGCGGCACTCCATGGTGCCGATGCGCTGGTTATCTGCACTGAATGGCAGAATTTCCGTGCGCCAGACTTTGACGTGATCAAAAAAACGCTAAAGACTCCGGTTATTTTTGATGGTCGTAATTTATTTGATCCTGAGCGTCTGGATAAACGTGGTTTTACTTACTACGCCATTGGGCGCGGTGCCTCAGTTAATCCAGTTCTGTAAGGGGAGTCTATGAAGTTTTTAGTGACAGGAGCCGCTGGCTTTATTGGATGTTTTGTTGCATTACGGCTGCTTGACGCTGGTCATCAGGTAATTGGCCTCGATAATCTCAACGATTATTATGACGTCAACCTGAAATTGGCGCGCTTAAAACTGCTGGAAGATAAACCTGGGTTCGAATTTATCAAATTGGATCTTGCCGATCGCAGTGGCATGGCTGAACTCTTTGCTGCGTACAAATTTGATCGGGTTATTCATTTGGCCGCTCAGGCCGGTGTACGTTATTCACTGGAAAACCCTTTAGCTTATGCGGACTCTAACCTGATTGGTTTTGTGAATATTTTGGAAGGGTGTCGTCATAATAAAGTGGGCCATCTTCTTTATGCTTCTTCGAGCTCTGTATACGGTTTGAATAAAAAACAACCGTTCTCGACCGAAGATTCCGTAGATCATCCGATTTCGTTATACGCAGCGACCAAAAAAGCGAATGAGCTTATGGCTCACAGTTATTCACATCTGTACGGGCTGCCAACCACGGGATTGCGTTTCTTTACGGTCTATGGACCTTGGGGACGCCCTGATATGGCGCTCTTCAAGTTTACGAAAGCAATTCTCGCAGGAAACAGCATAGACGTGTATAACCACGGCCAAATGCGCCGGGACTTTACTTATATCGATGATATTGCCGAGGCGGTAGTACGCCTGCAGGATGTCATTCCAGTCGCTGATAATACCTGGACGGTTGAGCAGGGTTCTCTGGCTGCGAGTTCAGCGCCTTATCGGATCTACAATATTGGTAATAGCGATCCAATTAGTCTGATGACCTATATCCATGCTTTAGAATCAGCTCTGGGTATTGAGGCGCGTAAGGTCATGCTACCCATCCAGGCTGGTGATGTGCTCGATACCAGCGCGGATACACAGCCTCTTTACGATGCCATCAACTTCAGACCTGAGACACCCGTAGAGCAGGGGGTTAAGAACTTCGTTAACTGGTACCGAGAGTTTTATCCAGATTAAGAGCATCATGTCAAAATAGTGAGGGTTGCTGCGGCAACCCTTTTTTATAACTCGATTTAGCCGCAGGTTTACAGTTACCAGACATATGCTGAATATTTCTACAAATCATAATCACCGCTCATCTATTTATGGAAATGTGTCCGGCAGTCAACGGTAAAAACGAAAAAACCCACCGGTGAAGGTGGGTTGTATAAGAAGTATTAAGCGAGAGCAGAAACGGGTTATTACAGCAGGAAGTCTTCCAGCTTTTTGCCTTGTTCTTCGATAGCTTTCTTAATCACAGCAGGAGTACGGCCCTGGCCAGTCCAGGTTTTGTTTTCGCCGTTCTCATCGATGTATTTGTATTTAGCAGGACGTGCAGCACGCTTTGCTTTACCAGTGGCTTTAGTTGCAGCCATAGTTTGTAGCAATTCGTTAGGATCGATGCCATCAGCAATCAGCATTTCACGGTATTGTTGCAGTTTACGAGTACGCTCTTCAATTTCAACAGCTGCCTGAGTATCTTCTTCGCGGCGTTCGTTAACTACAACTTCTAATTTCTCAAGCATCTCTTCCAGAGTTTCCAGAGTACATTCTCTTGCCTGTGCACGGAGAGTACGGATGTTGTTCAGAATCTTTAATGCTTCGCTCATTATACTGGTCTCAATTATATTGGTGGGGGGCGTTGTTAAGGTAATAATAGATTGCTCTTTAGCGTTCTGCAATAGCCAATTTGTTTACTTGACCGGAATTTACCATTTAAATGCATAATTCCATTGTTTGGTAAAAATATAACCGCCTTAAAGAGCCCTATTTATCTTGTGACTATAAGCTAAATTTCAATACGCGAAGGGCAATTTTTTTGTGAACACTCTCATGAAATTTTATAGGCGCAAGCCGTCCTGCACCAAATAAAATCTAAGCGTTACCGCATCATAGCGACCAGACAATGTAAGTAAATCGCTAACGTTAGCTACCTGTAAGTACCATAAAATGAGGCTGTATCTCGGGATGATATAGGCTCGTTATGCTGAAGCGGGGTTAAAATGTCATGTTATTTTGCTAATATAGCTGGGTGCAACGCATCGCTAAGTTAGTAAACATGCGGTTATTATATGCTTTAAACTTATTCCTAATATTCGATTGTAAATAACTGTGACTTTTACATCAGAAACAAAAACCTGTGTTTGGATGATTTTGTAGCACGCTTACAACCCAATGTCAGAAAGCTCCGACATTATGATACAATTGATAACACAGTGTTTACCCCCCAATATACCTTTGGAGTTGCCGGTTCATGGCTCAACTTTATTTCTATTACTCGGCTATGAACGCCGGAAAATCTACCTCTTTGTTACAGTCTTCTTATAACTATCAAGAACGTGGTATGCGTACGCTGGTATTAACCGCGGAATTTGACCATCGTTTTGGTGTGGGTAAAGTGAGCTCGCGTATTGGTCTGTCATCTCAGGCGCAGCTCTATAACAAAGAAAGTGAACTCTATAGCATGATTGCGCAGGAACATCGCGAACAGACAGTACACTGTGTGCTGATTGATGAAAGCCAGTTTCTTTCTAAAGCGCAGGTAGCGCAATTAACTGATGTCGTGGATGAGCTGGATATCCCGGTACTTTGTTACGGCCTACGGACTGATTTTCGGGGCGAGTTATTTGAGGGGAGTGAATACTTGCTGGCTTGGGCTGACAAGCTGGTTGAGCTTAAAACAATCTGCCACTGCGGCCGTAAAGCTAACCGGGTATTACGGTTGGATGAGCATGGTGAACCGCTACACGATGGCGCACAGGTAGTTATAGGCGGCAACGAGAGCTATGTATCCGTATGTCGTAAGCATTTCAAAGAAGCGATGGCTGTTTGCAATGGCAGTGCGCCATAAAAAGACTGAAACAGGGCAGGCAATATCAAATATACAGATAACAAAAAACCCGCCGAAGCGGGTTTTTTACTTTTATCAGTGAGCTAATTATTTCTTAGCAGACTTTTTTTCAACTTTTATAGCAGGCGCAGCGACAACGGCGGTTTCGGCTTCATCTTCACTGAATTTACGACCGTAGTAAGTATCCATCAGAATCTGCTTCAGTTCAGCAATCAGAGGGTAGCGTGGGTTAGCACCGGTACACTGGTCATCGAACGCATCTTCAGACAGTTTGTCAACTTTAGCCAAGAAGTCAGCTTCCTGAACGCCTGCTTCACGAATGGAAGTAGGGATACCCAGTTCTGCTTTGATTTCATCCAACCAGTTCAACAGTTTTTCAATTTTCTGCGCAGTACGGTCACCAGGAGCGCTCAGACCCAGGTGGTCAGCGACTTCTGCATAACGACGACGCGCTTGTGGGCGGTCATACTGACTGAAAGCAGTCTGTTTAGTTGGGTTGTCATTCGCGTTGTAACGAATAACGTTCGAAATCAACATGGCGTTGGCCAGGCCGTGTGGGATATGGAACTCTGAACCCAATTTGTGGGCCATGGAGTGACAGACACCCAGGAAGGCGTTGGCAAAAGCAATACCCGCGATAGTAGCCGCATTGTGAACACGTTCACGAGCAACCGGGTTTTTCGCGCCATCTTTATAACTGGCCGGCAGGAACTCTTTCAGCAGTTTAAGTGCCTGCAGAGCCTGACCATCTGAGTATTCATTCGCCAGTACGGAAACATAGGCTTCCAGTGCGTGAGTGACGGCATCAAGACCACCGAAAGCACACAAGGACTTAGGCATGTTCATCACCAGGTTGGCATCAACAATGGCCATATCTGGAGTTAACGCATAGTCAGCCAGTGGATATTTCTGACCTGTTGCATCGTCAGTAACAACCGCAAAAGGAGTGACTTCTGAACCGGTACCTGAAGTGGTCGTTACCGCGATCATTTTCGCTTTCACGCCCATTTTAGGGAATTTGTAGATACGTTTACGGATGTCCATAAAGCGCAGCGCCAAATCTTCGAACTGAGTGTTTGGATGTTCGTACAGCACCCACATGATCTTCGCAGCATCCATCGGTGAACCACCACCCAGCGCGATGATAACGTCTGGTTTGAAGGAATTCATCTGCTCAGCACCCTTACGGACGATGCTCAGGGTTGGATCCGCTTCCACTTCAAAGAACACTTCAGTTTCGATACCGTGGCCTTTCAGCACGCTGGTGATCTGGTCTGCATAACCGGCGTTGAACAGGAAACGGTCAGTGACGATGAAGGCACGTTTTGCGCCGTCAGTCGCTACTTCTTCCAGTGCGATTGGCAGGGAGCCACGACGGAAGTAGATTGATTTCGGAAGTTTATGCCACAACATGTTTTCTGCTCGCTTCGCTACAGTTTTCTTGTTGATCAGATGTTTAGGACCGACGTTTTCAGAGATGGAGTTACCACCCCATGAGCCGCAACCTAAAGTCAATGATGGAGCAAGTTTGAAGTTGTAGAGGTCACCGATACCACCCTGAGAGGCCGGGGTATTGATCAGAATACGTGCGGTTTTCATTTTGTCGCCAAAATAATTAACACGTTCTGGTTGGTTGTCCTGGTCGGTGTACAAGCAAGAGGTATGTCCGATGCCGCCCATTTCTACCAGTTTCTCAGCTTTCTCTACCGCATCTTCAAAGTTCTTAGCACGGTACATGGCGAGGGTAGGGGACAGTTTTTCATGAGCGAATGGCTCAGATTCATCGACATTCTTCACTTCACCAATCAACACTTTGGTGTGTGATGGAACTTTAATGCCCGCCATTTCAGCAATTTTTGTGGCTGGCTGGCCTACGATAGCCGCATTCAGACCACCATTTTTCAGGATGATATCCTGAACGGCTTTCAACTCTTTACCCTGCAGCATGTAGCCGCCGTGGGAAGCGAAGCGCTCACGAACTGCGTCATAGACAGAATCAACAACGATAATGGACTGTTCTGAAGCACAGATAACGCCGTTATCGAAGGTTTTTGACATCAGGATGGAAGCCACGACACGTTTGATATCAGCGGTTTCATCAACGACGACTGGGGTGTTACCTGCACCAACACCAATGGCTGGTTTACCAGAACTGTAGGCTGCTTTAACCATGCCCGGACCACCGGTTGCAAGGATAAGGTTGACGTCTGGGTGATGCATCAATTGGTTAGACAGTTCTACACTTGGCTCGTCAATCCAACCAATAATGTCTTTTGGCGCACCCGCTGCAATCGCGGCCTGCAGCACAATGTCTGCGGCTTTGTTGGTGGCGTTTTTAGCACGTGGGTGAGGGGAGAAGATAATACCGTTACGGGTTTTCAGACTGATAAGTGCTTTGAAAATCGCCGTAGAAGTTGGGTTGGTGGTTGGGACGATACCGCAAATGATGCCGATAGGTTCAGCGATGGTGATGGTACCGAAGGTGTCATCTTGTGACAGGATGCCGCAGGTTTTTTCGTCTTTGTAAGCGTTATAGATGTATTCGGAAGCAAAATGGTTTTTAATCACTTTATCTTCAACGATACCCATACCGGATTCTTCAACGGCCAATTTGGCAAGCAGGATTCTGGCATCGGCGGCAGGCAGAGCGGCAGCGCTGAAGATTTTATCTACTTGTTCTTGGGTGAAGTTAGCATATTCGCGCTGTGCTTTTCTGACTCGTGCTACGAGTGCGTTCAATTCAGCGACATTTGTTACAGCCATAATGCTCTCCTGATAAAGTTAAACTCTTTTAGTAAATAATCCGCCAGAAACTAGTATAGCTGTGCTACCACATACTGTGAAAAACTTATTAATATCATTGTTCTCAGTGTGTTGTCGCTGGCTCTTTATTTGCTCAAACAGCTTTCAATTGGAAAGAACATCCTGTAAGTAGATAAGTTGTTAAATCTGCCTGGGAGTATGGTTTTATCCTGATTGCCCTACTCACTGACGATGGATAAAGCTTACCTACTAATGGCTAGGGCAATTTTGATCTGGATCACATAACACCGCCGCTGACACCTTTCAGCTTGGCTTAAATGAGAATGGATATCATTAATTTTAATCTGCTTCAAAAGAATAACGTATTAAGAACGATCTAAGTCGATATTTTTTAACAATGGCGATTTACACTGCTTTATCTTGTCTATCTGGTGCTAAATACTTTGAAACGGCATGGCGTCTGCACGGCAATTCCAGTACATTAGCGCCCAATCTCGACCACCCTTTAATGGCATATTGTGCGGAGTTCTGCGTGAGCCAATCTTTGTTAGATTTTTCAGGCTATATCAAATTTTTCGTGGGACTTTTTGCCCTGGTTAACCCGGTTGGGATTTTACCGGTGTTTATCAGCATGACCAGCTATCAGGCTGCGGCAGGCAGAAACAGAACCAATATGACCGCTAACCTTTCGGTGGCGATCATATTGTGGACAGCGCTGTTTTTGGGTGATGCGATCCTACATGTCTTTGGCATCTCGATTGATTCATTCCGAATTGCTGGTGGTATTCTTGTCGTCACCATCGCTATGTCGATGATCAGCGGTAAACTCGGCGAAGATAAGCAGAATAAGCAGGAGAAATCGGAAACGGCTATACGCGAAAACGTCGGTGTAGTTCCGTTGGCTCTCCCTTTAATGGCCGGGCCGGGTGCCATCAGTTCAACAATTGTTTGGAGTTCGCGTTTTAGCGGCTGGCAAAATTTACTGGGTTTGACGGTCGCTATTGCCTTCTTTGCTTTCTGCTGCTGGTTACTCTTTCGTGCAGCCCCGCTGCTGGTAAGGTTGTTGGGACAGACCGGGATTAACGTCATTACCCGTATAATGGGACTTCTGCTAATGTCGCTCGGTATCGAATTCATTGTGACCGGCATTAAAGCTATTTTCCCTGGTTTACTATAACTCTCTTCTTTCTCTCGTAGATCCCCATTTATCTCAGTATTAGTGACGTTAATTATTAACGTCACTAATAATCGAGCGCATTAAAATAGTGCAACTTATGGCGTATTAATGAGCATCTGCACTCAAATGTAGCGCAAATTCACTTCCTGAACATATTTGTAGCTCAAGCTGTTATTTCTATTAGTTTACTAACACAAATATCCTTGTTATTAGCCCTTTCTTTGCCCGTTTCGGTGTTAATTTAATCACATCATTCTGTAGGGCTTGTGCAGGATGTATCGAGATGTTATTAGTGTTTACCTCACTCCAAATAGGTGTTTATTCTTAAAAGTCACAGAATGTTAACTTATTATATCAGTGGATTTTTTAGACAATGTGGTGTGTGGGTTTAAAGCTTTTTTTGATATTATTTTCTTTTAAATTAGGATGTTAAGTTGGATTTTCTTGCTGTTGTAAAACGTGGTGCAGAACACTTCATAACAGATAAAGGAGAAATGCTTAACATTTTCGCAAAATTTATTGGCGCAGTTAACGGGCTTCTGATAATTTTCGGGACGTCTCCACAAATGGAAAGTTGTTTCGGGTTAATACCGAAGTGAGATTGGATCTCGCAAAGAGAATAAAAATTAGCACTTTCATTTGTTTTTGGAGCATGACGTGGTCGAAACTATGCACGTAAAGGGAAACAAGCATCCTTTGTGTTTCAGCATCCTTCAGGCAATGTGTTTGGCATCTTTCATGCATAACGTTGCGGCGACCAACAATTCTGCGATTAATTTTCCATTGTCTCTGCATCCTCATGCTGCTTAATAGCGCGGTGCGACCGGTGCCACCTGAATCTGGATAGTTTAGACATATAAAGCATTAGCGTGCTGTGTTCTAAAAAGGTATTACGTCCTCAGCCGTAATATTTTGGAACAGGGCAGATAAAAGGAGGGGGGCTTCCTTAAACGATCTCTGAAATTGAAAGACGATTAACAGCCTTAGATTTCATCTATTAGTAATAGGTAGTAGGGGTTAGCCAGCTTCCTCGCATGGCTAAAGCATCGGGTTTTTCTATAGGGTAATTCGTTCCTGCCCATGATCAACCGAAAACCCAGCAGGGGTTTATCTTGCTCCATAGTGCGCAAGTTCATAATAAAAACTGGAGTTGAATGACATGACCAACATCACAAAAAAAACTATCCTCGCCGCCTGCATCATGGCCGCCATGGGCGTAGCTACAGCAGGCAGCGCATTAGCCGCGGAGGTTCCGGCTGGTGTCAAATTGGCTGATAAGCAAGAGCTGGTACGTAACAACGGTTCTGAAGTGCAGTCACTGGACCCCCATAAAGTAGAAGGTGTGCCGGAATCAAACGTGATCCGTGATCTTCTTGAAGGCTTGGTTAATACATCAAATGCGGATGGCCACGTTATCCCTGGTGTTGCTGAGACCTGGGAAAATAAAGATTTTAAAGTCTGGACTTTCCATCTGCGTAAAGATGCGAAATGGTCAAATGGCGATCCGGTTACCGCCGAAGATTTCGTTTACAGCTGGCAACGCCTGGCTGACCCGAAGACAGCATCTCCTTACGAAAGCTACCTGCAATACGGCCATATCGAAAACATCGATGACATTATCAGCGGGAAGAAAAGTCCGGATACTCTGGGTGTGAAAGCGCTTGATGACCATACTTTGCAGGTGACTCTGACTGAGCCTGTTCCTTATTTCGTTAAAATGCTGTCTCACACCGCGATGAAACCGGTGAATAAAAAAGTCGTTGAGAAGTTTGGCGACAAATGGACCCAGCCAGCTAACTATGTCAGCAACGGTGCTTACAAGCTGAAAGCTTGGACCGTCAACGAACGTATCGTACTGGAACGTAACCCTGAGTACTGGAACAACGCCAAGACTGTGATCAATCAGGTAACTTACCTGCCAATCTCTTCAGAAGTGACAGACGTTAACCGCTACCGCAGCGGTGAAATTGACATGACCTATAACAACATGCCGATCGAGCTGTTCCAGAAACTGAAAAAAGAGATCCCAACAGAAGTTCATGTTGACCCGTATCTATGTACTTATTATTACGAAATCAACAACCAGAAAGCCCCATTCACCGATGCGCGCGTTCGTACCGCACTGAAACTGGGCTTGGATCGCGACATCATTGTTGATAAAGTCAAAGCGCAGGGCGACCTGCCAGCCTACGGTTATACCCCGCCTTACACTGATGGTGCCAAACTGACCCCACCGGCCTGGTTCAAAGAAACCCAAGACCAACGTAACGCCGAAGCGAAAAAATTGCTGGCTGACGCAGGTTACACCACGGCTAAACCTCTGACCTTCGAACTGCTGTATAACACCTCAGATCTGCATAAGAAATTGGCTATCGCAGCCGCAGCAATCTGGAAGAAAAACCTGGGCGTAGACGTGAAACTGGTCAACCAGGAGTGGAAAACCTTCCTCGACAGCCGTCATCAGGGTAACTTCGACGTAGCACGTGCTGGCTGGTGTTCTGACTACAACGAACCTTCCTCATTCCTTAATACCATGCTCTCTGACAGCAGCAACAACACTGCACATTATAAGAGCGCCGACTTTGATAAAGCGATTGCTGATACTCTGAATGCGAAGACTGATGACGAGCGCGCAGCGCTTTATCAGAAAGCTGAAACCCAGCTGGATAAAGATTCTGCCATCGTGCCTGTTTATTACTACGTGAATGCCCGTCTGGTGAAACCTTACGTGGGCGGCTACACCGGTAAAGATCCACAGGACAACGTCTACGTTAAAGATCTGTACATTATCCAACATTAATCCGTGACTGAGCAGGACATCCCCGAGCTGTCCTGCTCGTATATTGGATAACGATAATGTTCTTGGTACTGACGTTGTCAGTGCTAAAGCAAAGAGCCACCGCTACGGCAATTTTTTTGCCGTAGCGATCAAGCCAAAACTATCAAGCTGTAGTGCAGGCTTAGAAACAGGTACGGGCAATGTTAAAGTTTATTTTACGCCGCTGTCTGGAAGCGATTCCGACGCTATTCATCCTGATCACCATCTC
>Ga0105858_1000127_pt1 | contig 44228 bp, 47 predicted proteins | sample OrgsoiDNA_201062_FD_89683 | JGI IMG/M metagenome (GOLD analysis project Ga0105858, IMG submission 89683) | Permafrost soil microbial communities from the Arctic, to analyse light accelerated degradation of dissolved organic matter (DOM) -... | ecosystem: Environmental > Terrestrial > Soil >...
AACCGACGACACGTCCACCGGACAGTGTGTCCAGACCCGCCGAAGACCTCTCTCATGACGAACTGCTGGCAGAGCTGCGTTATCTGCGCGCGGAGGTCGACTACTTAAAAAAGCTGAAAGCCCTGGCTCAGCAAAAGAAAAAGCTGAAATAATCAGTGAGCTGAGGGGCGTCCATGCCTTACACGATCTGCTAGCCGCCGCCGGAATGGCCCGCAGTACCTGGTATTACCAGCAGTCGGTGCGCAAGCGACCGGATAAGTACGCAGACATAAAGATAAAAATCAGCCAGATATACCAGCGTCATAAAGGAAGCTATGGATACAGGCGGATCACAGCGGCTCTCGCCAGAGAGCACGACCGGGTGAACCACAAAACCGTGCAGCAGTTGATGAGCGAGCAGTCGCTGAAAGCGGTGATCCGGGTGAAAAAATACCGATCCTGGAAGGGTGAGCAGGGAAAAATCGCCCCAAATGTCCTGCAGCGAAACTTTACGGCCACACGGCCAAACGAAAAGTGGGTCACGGATGTCACGGAGTTCACAGTGGCGGGACAGAAGCTGTATCTGTCACCCATTATCGATCTGTTTAACGGAGAAGTTATCTCGCATGTGATGTTGGAACGACCGGTGATGAAGATGGTAAGTACTATGCTGGAGAAAGCGCTGTCAAAGCTGCGCCCCGGAGATAAGCCGGTTTTACACTCAGACCAGGGCTGGCAATATCAGATGCAGCGCTGGCAGGAAAAACTGAAAGCGCATGGTCTGAGGCAGAGCATGTCCCGTAGAGGAAACTGCCTGGATAATGCTGTGGCGGAGAGTTTCTTCGGGACGCTGAAATCAGAATGCTTTTACCTGAAGAAATTTGACAGCGTTACAGAGCTTCGTCAGGCGGTGGACAGGTATATCGGCTATTACAACAATGAACGGATCAAACTGAAGTTAAAGGGCCTGAGCCCGGTAGAATACCGGACCCGGGCCTCAGCGGCAGCCTGATTAAAACCGTCCAACTTTATGGGGTCAGTTCATTCAGGGCGGGGATATAAGGCACCCCGGGTAAGTGGTAGAAACAAAAAGCCAATCCGATGCATTTTTAACCAGCTAGGAATAACGGCTAATAGCAGCCTGAAACCAAGTTATTCATCGCATTCCACAAAGTTACCCACCGCTACTGTGGATAAGATTACAACAGAAGAAAACTAACAGGATATGTCATGGCGACTATGAAAGACGTTGCGCTCCGGGCAGGAGTATCCGTGGCCACCGTCAGCAGGGTGATAAACAACACCGCCTACGTTGAGCCGGTGACACGCGAGCGGGTGGAAAAGGCCATGCGGGATTTTAACTATCACCGCAATGCGGCCGCGCTGGCGCTGGCGAAAAGAAGCGGCAATATGCTGGGATTACTCACCGGCAATCTCGATGACCCTTTTTTCTCGCGCCTTGCGCGGGGCATCGAAGATATCACGCGAAAAGAAGGCATCAGGTTGATGGTTTGCAGTGGAGGTCATCAGCCCGAGCTGGAGAAAAGCGGCCTCGACTTCCTGATAAATCAGGGGTGTGAAGCCATCGTGGCTCATGTCACCCGAATGAGTGAGGACGACATATTAAGATATGCCGCGCACACGCCGGCCCTCGTGGTGATCAATCGTTATTTACCCGCCATCGCTAATCGCTGCATATGGCTGGACAATGTCAACGCGGTGCAAAGCGCGACCAGGATGCTCATCAGTCATGGCCACCGAAAAATCGCCTGCATCACGTCAGACCTTCCGATCGACGACAGAACGCAGCGTATTGAGGGCTACCGGTTGGCTATGGCCGGTGCCGGCATTATCGTCCCCCACTCCTGGATCATCAGTGCCCCCTTTAATGAAGGAGGAGGCGAGTTGGCGGCAGAGAGAGTATTGGCCAGCGGGCAGTCTTTTACGGCTGTGGTCACATTCAACGATGTGATGGCGGCCGGAATGATGCGTATATTCCATCAGAAGAAAATAAGGATGCCTGAAGACATTTCGGTCGTCGGCTTCGATGACATTGCTCTGGCAAAATATCTCCACCCTTCTTTAACCACCGTGCACTATCCCGTGGAAAAAATGGCAAGGCGAGCCGCCAGCCTCGCGCTTCAGCTCAACGCGGGTGCCACTGCGGCCCCGCAGAATAACGGGTTTTCAGCTGACTTAGTCCTGCGCGACTCGGTTGCCACTCTCGAAAAAAAAGCCCTTTATCCATAAATAAAGGGCTTTAAGCGAGAGTGAGATCACACAACCGCACCTCATGAAACCGATTACATGAACACCTGCCAGCGCTCACACCCCATTTGAAACGAATTCGTTACTCTTTTGTCAACGCCCATCCTTTAAAGGAGTTGTACATGGATGACAAAAAGACGCTCAATCTCGGGTTAGCGGTACTGCCCATTGTGGTCATGCTATTGCTGCTTATTATCGGATATGGCCAGTTTGGCCTGCGGATCGAGCCACTGTTATTGATTTCGGCCTGCATTGCTGCCGCGTTAGCCTGGTGGCAGGGTTACCGCTGGGACGACATTATCGATGCCATTGTCTCAAAGCTGGCCAAAGCGATGCCAGTTATCATGATATTGATATGCGTAGGAGGCCTGATTGGCACCTGGATGATCAGCGGAACCATACCCTACATGGTGTACTGGGGGTTAAAGCTGATTAACCCGCAATATATCCTGATCGCCGCCTTCTTCATCACCAGCGTGATATCCGTGTGTACCGGCACCTCCTGGGGCGCAGCCGGCACTGTAGGGGTTGCCCTGATGGGGGTGGCCGCCGGACTGGATGTACCGCTCGCCGCCGCAGCCGGTGCCGTAGTATCCGGGGCCTACTTTGGCGACAAAATTTCCCCGCTGTCTGACACAACAAATTTTGCAGCAATCGTTGCCGATACCGATCTCTACAGTCACATCCAGCACCTGATGTACACCACATTACCGAGCTTCGCTCTGGCCGCCGTGGTGTATCTGATCGCAGGACATACCGGCGCCGTCGGCAGCGTGGCCACCCCCGAAAAAGTGTCAGAAATAGTCAGCGCGCTTGAGGGGCTTTATCACTTCAACCTGCTCCTGATCCTTCCCCCTGTCCTCGTACTTTGGGGCGCGGTAACCAAACGGCCAGTGATCCCCATCATGCTGGCAGCTTGTGCGCTGGCTATTGCCATCGGCGTTATCCTCCAGGGCTTCAGCCTGCAGCAAGGCTTAAACGCGTTGATGGACGGCTTTAACCTCTCCATGTTTGCCGCTCAGGGACACAACGTGGCCGGTATCGTCGATGATGTCCCCCGCTTGCTTAACCGCGGTGGCATGTTCTCAATGATGAGCACCATCCTGCTGGTCTTCTGCGCCTTCTCTTTTGCCGGTGCATTAACACTCACCGGAGCCCTGACCACCATCATTGGCCAGCTGCTGAAAGTAGTGCATACAACTGGTCAGCTGATTGCAGCGACGGTTGCAACCACCCTTCTCGTTACCGGTGCTACCAGTGACGGAAAACTGGCCCTGCTCATTCCGGCTGAACTGTTCAAAGGGGCGTACCGACGCATGGGGCTGGACAATAAAAACCTGTCGCGGACCGTCGAAGATGCGGGCACCCTCATCGAGCCGCTGATCCCGTGGACAGCGGCTGGCATATATATGGCGACAACGCTGGGGGTCAGCACGCTGGATTTGCTGCCGTGGGCTGTCCAATGCTACTCCGCCATCGTGTTTGCCCTGATTTATGGTTTTACCGGGTTCGGTATTGCCAAAATAAAACCACAGAACGACCTGCAGCGTAAGGAGGCCTGACGTGAAGACCAATTTTAACCAGATAGTTAACCGCCACAACACCAGCTCGGTGAAGTGGGACTTCATTGAGCGCTATCTCCAGCTGGATGGCAGCGATCTGTTGCCAATGTGGGTCTCTGATTTTGACTTCAAGTGTCCTGCCGAGGTCCAACAGGCACTACATAACCGAGTTGATCACGGCATATTTGGCTACAGCGAACGGGACGATCAGTATTACCAGTCCGTGATGGATTGGTTCTCAAACCGGCATAACCTGCAGCTAAAGCGTGAATGGTTCACGTCAATAGAGGGTGTAGTACCCGGTCTGTCCATACTCATCCAGTTGCTCAGCAAACCGGGCGATGCCGTTGTGGTACAGGGTCCCTACTACGGCTCATTCGCCAAGATCATCACGATGAATGGCAGGGAAGTCGTCGAGAACCCGCTGACAGAAAGCCCGCAGGGATATCAATTCGACTTTGCACAACTGGAAGCCTGTTTCAAGCAACAAAAACCGCCGCTACTGCTGCTGTGCAACCCCCATAACCCTACCGGCCGCTGCTGGACACGTAGCGAGCTAACTCAGCTCATGGCGCTCTGCCGCGCCCATGGCGTGACGGTGATCTCCGACGAAATTTGGGCCGACCTGACGCTGCCTGGAGAAACGTTCACGTCGGTACTGCACCTCGACGAAGACTGTCAGGAACACGTAATAGTGGCTACCTCTGCCAGTAAAACGTTCGGGTTGTCATCGCTGCGGATCTCGAATTTCCTGATCCCCAATGCTCTTACCCGTAATGCTTTCATCGACCGCCTTAACGCACATGGACTGGATGTCTTCAACGCGCTGTCGATGACAGCGGCAACGGCTGCGTATCAACACGGTGCAGCCTGGCTTGATGATTTACAGCGCTATCTGGCCGAGAACCGGCGCTGGTTTGAACAGGCATTAGCCTATGCCGCGCCCTGGTGCAAAATGACCCGGGCGGAAGGCACCTACCTTGCATGGCTGGATTGTCGCGCTTTGGGTTTGGATGATAACGCCTTGCAGCAGGCGTTGATCCATCAATCGAAGATTGCGCCCTCAATGGGAAGCAGCTTTGGCCCACAGGGAAAGGGGTTCATCCGCATCAATCTGGGCTGTCCTCGACAGTATCTTGAAGACGCGATAAGGGGGCTTGCCAAACTCCACGGTTAAACCACGGCACCCGACGGCGCAGACCACATAATTCGGGGCCGAATAATGATGATAGTTAATGCCCACCTATGAACGGGCAGTCTCAACACCAGGGAAAGTCATTCAGTAGCCGCATCAACCCACCATAGGGTCGGGCGGCGACTGATCATCAAGGAACTGTCAGACCAATGACAGACCGCTGACCACCACCCAGATGGAAGGCTAAAATGGCTACTGTTGAGAGTGCACAATTTGCACGTTACTTTGCGTTGTTTCCCGAATTAACGCCTACCCAAGCAATGACCTGTATCCTGTTCTCCATGGGATTGGCTATTCCGAATATTGCCCATTTACGCGATGTCTCTGATAAGACTGTGCGCAACGTGCTGCAGGACGTCCGCCAAAAAATGGATTTACCCAACCTGCGCGCAGTTAAGAGCGCCGTTCAGGTAAGGTTCACCATGGCCATGATGGGCCTGAATATTGATTTGCGGGAGGAGAGTCCCAGAGTGGCATGATCGGATTGGATGTGTTTCTGGAGAACCTAGTCGAGATCAAGGAAAGCCGCTTTACCCAGTAAAGCGGTCTTGTGTGGACCAGCCCACCGCTGTTGTAGGTATGGCACCTGAATTGAAAAACATCCCATCCCCTCGAAAATATATGTGTCTGCAAAACAGGCATCTGACGAGAGAGCCTGAGAATATTCTTGCCAACGGGAAAAAGCCTCACAATAATACTGTATATCCATACAGCTTTATTAAGAGGCACCGATGAAAGCAGAAATCATTTCCCCCCTGACCGGCTCACGGCTGCAGCTCCCGCTGTTTGCCGACACCTGCCAGGCCGGTTTTCCCAGCCCGGCCACGGACTACGTTGAGAAGACGCTGGATTTAAACGATTTCTGCATCAGCCATCCGTCCGCGACCTTCTTTGTCAAAGCTGAGGGCGATTCGATGATCGAATCTGGGATAATGTCGGGCGACCTGCTGATCGTGGATAAGGCAGAAAAAGCTTCACACGGCGACATCGTCATTGCCGCCGTCGACGGTGAGTTCACCGTGAAACGGCTCTGTACGTATCCTGTGCTTTGCCTGCAACCCATGAACCCGGCCTACTCGCCGATATTTGTTAATCCTGACGATCTGGACATCTTCGGCGTCGTTATTCACGCCATCCACTCATTTAAGTGACATGCCATGTACCTGCTCTGTGACGTCAATGCTATGTACGCCAGCGTCGAGCAACTGTTCCGGCCAGACCTGAAAGGTAAACCGGTGATCGTGCTCAGTAACAACGACGGCGCGATTGTGGCTCTCAATAAAGAAGCCAAAAAGCTCGGAATTAAGCGCTTCGCCCCCTATTTTCAGGCGAAGGACATCATCCGCCGGCATCAGGTGACCTGCTTTAGCAGCAATTACGCGCTGTACGGCGACATGTCAGCCCGCATCATGTCCACGCTGGAAGAGATGGCTCCAGAGCTGACGATTTACTCAATCGACGAGGCGTTTCTGAAGGTCACCGGCATCGATGCCTGCGAGTCATTTCTGGCCTTTGGCCAGCGCGTCCGGGCAACAGTACGGCAGCGCACTGGGCTGACCTGCGGGATCGGTATTGCGCAGACGCTTACGCTGGCAAAGCTGGCCAACCACGCGGCGAAAACCTGGCCGGCCACCGGCGGCGTCGTTGACCTGAGCAACCGCGACCGCCAGCGTAAGCTGATGGCACTGCTGCCGGTGAATGAGACGTGGGGCATTGGGCGAAAATTATCTGAGAAGCTGACCGGGATGGGGATTAAGACAGTGCTGCAGCTGGCGGACGCCAACCTGAACCTGATGAAGAAGACGTTCGGGGTTGTAGTGGAGCGCACAGTGCGCGAACTCAACGGCGTCTCCTGCGTATCCATCGATGCCCTGCCCGCCAAACAACAAATCATCTGCAGCCGCAGCTTCGGGGAACGTATCACGCAGCTGCAGGACATGAGGCAGGCCGTTTGCCAATACGCCGAGCGCGCTGCCGAGAAGCTTCGCCAGGAACGACAGTACTGTAAACACGTCAGCGTTTTTTTGCGAACCAGCCCCTACGCCAATGAACCCCAATACGGGAATAACGCCAACCAGACGCTGATGCTGGCCACGCAGGACACCCGCGATATTGTCGCCGCAGCGATGAGAGCGTTAGATAGCATCTGGCGGGACGGGTACCGTATTCAGAAGGCGGGGATCGTGCTGAACGACTTCTGTGACAAGCCCGGACAGATAGACATGTTTGACGAATCGCCACCACGCGCAAACAGTGAGGCGCTGATGGGCATAATCGATCGCATCAACACAACAGGCATGGGGAAAGTTTGGTTTGCAGGTCAGGGTATCGACAAAGGCTGGAAGATGAAGCGGGAGATGCTCTCCCCTGCTTACACAACACGATGGAAAGACCTACCTAGCGCAAAAATCATCTAAAAAATTGATTTAAATAACTATATAGCAGATTCACAACCACACATCATTCAAAGCTTAATAACAGAAAGAGAAGTACCAGGGAGTTACTGAGGCAGGTTCTAAGGGAAGACCTTTAAAAGACGAGTAATTTTTGCAGGATGTTTGAGAACCGCCGCGGCGTAGCCGCAGCAGTTTGTTTTAAATTTTTCGCGCGTACTGAAAGCAGGAATAGCACCCTGCCCTTCTCAGATAGTCTCTGGTTCCGCACTGATCATTCATTTTCATCTATGAAGGATGAAACTGGCAGCCTAAAACGTTTAGCAAGCGACTTCATATGTTCCAGAGTGAGCTTACGCTTCCCTTTAAGGATCATGCTCACCAGGGAGCGGGCACCAATCTCATCTTTGAAACTGCTTTGATTAAGGCCATGCTGATCCATGATCACGCGCAGCATATCCACTGCCATCCCCGGAACGCGACCTAAACCGTAAATTACGACATCGTGGGCAACACTCTGATAACCTGTCTATCTCTCATAGTCTCAAGCGGCTGGGGTTTAAATAATCAGCAAAAAAGAATAGCTGGCTCATGCTGATTTACCTGCTTCACGCTGGCGGGCTGTGTATGTAAACCCGTTGTCCGTGACTTCAATCGTCAGATCCGCCGTGCCCGTGATCAGGACTTCCAGCATCTCTGGCCGCATGTTCACGCTTTCCCACATATCACCGTTGCCCAGTACGAAATCAATCGCGTCAAAATAATACCGATTACTGACAGAATGACGCGCAGCAGCTGCATGACGAATCAGAAGAGTTGCCCGGAGAGGAAGAAACGGTAAGAGAAGAGAGAGACAAGCCCTCGAAACATATCGGAGAAGAGAAGCAGCGCACCAGCCCTAAGTCTCAGGGACTGGCGGACGCAGCTCGCTGGGGTGTTCTAAGTGCGGCAAAAGTCAGGGAGCGAACCCCTACCCACTTATGCCTGTTTGCGCACTTCATCCAACAGCTCGGGATGGTGATCGAGTACGCGCAGGAGTTTGATGATAGAAGGGTGTGGCTGTGCCTTACCCTTTTCATAACGCGAAAAGGCATTCACGCCCCCGCCAAAAATCTCGCTGGCCTCTTTCTGCGTGAGTTCAAGTTTTTTACGTACCTGAATGATGTACTCAGGTTCGATGGTTTCCGCGATGACTTTGGCCTTAAATGACTTCACCTTTGCCATGTAGGCCATAGACTGCTCACGATCCATCACGACTTCACCACACGCCGGACAGTGGTCACCTTCTGCCTCGATAAGTGTTTTACGGCCACGGAATGAGTAAGGGACTTTTTTGATACCAAACTCAAGTTCTGCACCGCCACAAACGGAACATTTCATATTACTTCTCCTTGAATGAGACGATCAAAACACCGTAACTGACCGTTAGTTTTAGATATACGTCACCACACGGCAACTTCGGGCGGTATACGTCCTGCCAGACAGTATGATCATTATAGGTGGTCATACTTTTAAAAAAATCATCTGCCTTCAATCCCAGGATCGCGCTGCACATATCATCAAAGGTCAGCCCTAAATCATCCGCGCCGTTGAGCGCCGTATTGGTGGCTTTCACCTTCCCTGCAGCAACAAGTCCATGAACAATGTGAAGGCGTGTATGCGGAGTTCTCTTTTCCATGGTAACTCGGATTATAGGTTTTGAGTCATAATTATAACCTCAAAGGTTAGTTTAAACCATAAAAACAACCTTTGAGGTTAATTTAAGTGAGACTTATCCTTACGTTGTTCACCGCGGATCCAGCCCTGAAGCATATCTGCCAGGCCGTCATCATAGATGACCTGCGTCTCTTGTCGTCTGTAACATGCGGCCAGTCCCGACGGCGTGACGAACGCCAGCTCAATTTTTTCCTGTGCCAATGCATTCTGACAGCGCCTTCGCTTTTGCTGATGTGCATTTCCTGCTGCCTTTGCCTGCGGCTGCAACCGACGACATAGCGGCGGTGCTGACGTTCGCTCAGGCCATAACCGGTTTGCGGGGATAGCCGTGCTGAAGGCGACGCCCTGCTCATGAGTTTCCGAAACTGTTTGTTAGTTAATCTCTAAGCAAAACACCACAGAGTTTCTACAATATGGAAAAGTAAATATGAATTGTGAATTGTGAATTGTGAATTGTGAAGTACTACATACTACTGAAAAGTGTACATATAATCATAAATCATATTTATTAAGTAATATGTATTGTCTTTCGGTAATACGTTAAAAATGATCATAAGTTCAACCTCAATTAACAAGCGCATGCCTCCTTTCAAAAAGCAAACCCGACACAGTGTAGTTATCACATGCGCTAAGCATGAAATATGAAATATGAAATATGAAATATGAAATATGAAATATTATATCGAGCTTAAACCCCTCCACCATATGTATGCTTACATATGCGCTCGACTTAGCTTTGTATTCGATGCTCTTTTCTATGGACATGTATTCTTGGAAACTAATGGCAATTGTCACCGTTGGAGTTAGGAGTTAGGAGTTAGGAGTTAGGAGTTAGGAGTTAGGAGTTAGGAGTTAGGAGTTAGGAGTTAGGAGTTAGGAGTTAGGAGTTAGGAAGTGTGCAGTAATAATTCATATTGCATAGGTATGAATTACGTTTTTTTCCAAAGTATCTGAACTAGGCAGAAGTAATGTTTAACACTTCACAATTGAACATCAGACTCTACCCCGAATGAATTACACATGTGGGAACTCGCTTTCTAATTACTATTTTCTTTCTCAGTGATGTTGCAACCATGAACACATGTAACTTATTCAATGTGATGCATGATGTGTGATGTGTGATGTGTGATGTGTGATGTGTGATGTGTGATGTGTGATGTGTGATGTGTGAAATAATACCATACACTAATGCAGCATGCTGTATTAGTCGTTAAGTCTTAGCTTCAGCACACAAATATCATTTTTATTTCATAAATAATTTTGAAGCTTAATCTGAGTGATAAGTGATAAGTGATAAGTGATAAGTGATAAGTGATAAGTGATAAGTATCATTTATGACTTATCACTTACTATCTAGTAATTATTACATTTGCTGAGCAATTAATCCGATAACTTTACTTTGAGAATGAACCAAAAACGTTGAGCACAATGGATGAAAGTTGAAAAGGGCAGGGGAGCAGTAAGGAATATGATGGTTAAAAAATGTATGATGAGAGTGAAAACGACATTGGTAGAATCTTTATAACCAATGCCGCGTATTATCAAACCTTTTTCAGGTAAGTATCCAGGGCATCCCGGATGATTGCGCTTACGCTTTTAGGGCTTACACCATTACGCTTATTGTGTAGGGCAAGATCTTCAATCTCACGCAGCGTGTTTTGAGGTAACGAAATAGTAGTTCTGGTCAGAATTTCCTGCGCCGGTTCAGCAACAATTTTCTCATCACCATAAGGACGGTCAGCAAGCCGGTTAGCCAGTGCGTCTGCTTCAGCTTCAGTAACGACACGACGATTTGAAAAAGGGGGTTTTTTTAAGGCCATTAAAATACCTCATTTAGCAATGCCAGAACTTCTGCCTTGGCTTTTTCGTTAGATGTTTCAAGTACAGATTTACCTTCAGACATCACATCGCGGTAAACCTTCCGGTAACATGCAGTCGCCGTGAGAGGAATGAGCCCTTCAAACTCCTTCACGTATTCCAGAAACTCATGTCGTTCATTGCCCTGCAACAACGGGTTAGTAGTTGCCATGCTCTGATAGCAGTAGGCCTTTAGCTCGGGATTCAAATCACGCATACTTTCTAGTTGCTGCTGCAATTCGACCATAGTATCAAGATCTAATTGTGAACACTGGTGAGGGGCAATAATTTGATGGGCTACGGTGCCACCGGTGATCAGCTCACGGCTGTTGCGCCCAGCGACGTCTACAATGACATGAGCAAATTTCTCATCCAAACTTCTCAGCGTCTGAGAAATGTTATCTCGTTTTTCAATCAGGGTAATGGATGGCGTGATACCCGCAGCTTCACGTTCCGCATACCATCTTGAAGCAGAACGCTGCACGTCAGCATCGACGAGACAAACGTCCTCCCCACGAAGAGCCAGGCCTACAGCCAGATTGACCGCTGTTGTTGTTTTGGCAGCCCCACCTTTGTTGCATCCAATTATCGTGATCATTTGTCACCTGTGATATCGAAAGTAGCATTTACTAAATAATAACTCATAAAAGATATATGTGAAGTATTACCAAGCAATTAATATGTATGAAGTAATACTTATTAGTATAACTGCTTACTGATACCCTCTATTGTGACGGCGTCACTTCGCAGAGAAGTTGTGTCTGGAACTGGAAGAATTTGCCCCGACAAAACAACAAATCGTTTGTTCCAGGTCATTCGGTGATCGCGTATCAGAATACGATCTGATGCGTGAAGCTATATGTAGCCATGCAGTGCGGTCCGCAGAGAAGTTGCGTGGCGAGCATCAGTATTGCCGGCATATCTCAGCGTTCGTCAAAACTAGCCCTTTTGCTGTAAACGAGGTCTATTACGGAAAAACGGCGGGAACGAAGCTTCAGATACCTACTCAGGACAGCCGGGATATAGTGGCTGCAGCAACAAAATGTCTGGATGCAATCTGGCAAGACGGCCATCGCTTTCAGAAATGCGGCGTGATGCTTGGGGATTTTTTTACAGTCAGGGTGTTGCGCAGCTTGGTCTGTTTGATGAATACAAGCCGCGCTCTGACAGCGAACAGCTAATGGCTGTGCTTGATGGTATCAACCACAGCGGAAAGGGCGCGTGTGGTTCGCCGGGCAGGGCATACAAAAGAGCTGGGAAATGAAACGCCAGATGCTCTCACCAGCCTATACCACGCGCTTTAGTGAATTAATGCGCGAAAAAGTTTAAATCAGCGGGTCGTTTATCTGTTCGATCAGCCCCGATCCATTGTTCCTAATGCTGCCGACTTTTTTCATAACTGGATGCCAGGCGAATTTGGAAGTCGGCACTGACTCTTTCTCAGCTATCTCAAGAGCACGTTTGGGCAAGGTGTCAACGTCCAGCCACTCCAGTGCTTGTGCACGGTCAAGAACCAGTGGGCGGCGGTCATGGATATCTAACAGCCCCTCATCACTCGCAGCGGTCACGATTACAAAACCATCATCCTCCGGCGTTTTGGCTACGTCAGGGTGATATCGGCTTATAGCCGCGAAGAACAGCGGGACATGTGATTTGTGTTAGATGAAGTAGGGCTGTTTAATCTTCGCGTCAGCAGGGCCTTTCTTACACTCGTACAACCCATCCGCCATTACTAATGCCCATCCATGCTCGAACAGTGGTTTAAACATACGGCTCGTTGCCACTGTTTCAACTCGTGCGTTGATCATTAGCGGCCGCTTTAAATCTTTAGCCCACCCTGGCTAATATTCCCAGTTGACGGGATCGAGATAGATTTTATCATCCCGCTGATTGAGCAGAAGTACGCGGATCTCGGGCGCAACGTTGTAACGATCAATAGGGATGTCATCAATACCCCCCGCGAATTCTCTGTCAGCGGAAAGCACATCGATATAATGAGAGCGCGGTTCGTGCTGGGCAAATCGTCCACACATAGAAAACCCTCTTTCAAGACCCTAAGTATAGTCGATGGAAATGCTTAAAATGATATAGAGCGCAATGCCAGAAGGTATTAAGGGAAAGTGATATCTGACAAGAAGGTGAAAAAAGTGACACTGTCTCAAATCCCTTCCGCGACTTTCTCTACAGCGAAAAGTCAGATTTAAAAAAATCCACTATAGGTTGCATCAACCACTATAGAGAGCAATTTGCCAATGCTGAATACAAATCCACTATGGAGAGAAGTATCCACTGTAAAGAGTAACATCCACTAAAGTGATTTAGAAACCACTATAGGAAGTAATAACCGCTATAGTGAGCTCCAACCACTGTAGTGTGCATACAGAGATATACCGCAATTTGTTAGTAGTTACTGACGTAGGTATTACTTGGGTTTCAAGGTTAGTGACTACTAGGGGGGGAGTTATAAGATAGACTACTAACCACTATGGAGTGAAGAAATCACAGGTAATAGGGGTCGGTCGGATTGCTGAGAAATGAGTTTGCTGATTGCAGTGGTTGCAACGCTCACTGCAGTGGTTAATTTGCTTACTACAGTGGTTAAAGATTAAAGCCTGCTCAGAGTATGTAGCAGACTTCAGTTCAGAGAAATCAAAGACTGCAGTGCTATTTCTTCGCCTGGCGAAGTTGTTCAAGCAGCTCCAGTTCTTCTTTCGTCAGCATAACCATCTCACGAGGCGCTGATGAATCGGCATCCTTCGCAGCAGGTGCATCGATGATATGTTCGTCGTCCAGGACATCATAGACATCATCACCTAAACCCGTAGGGATCTGAGCAGGTCGTAATTTTGGCCGTCTGTAGTGGATACAGAAATACACGGCTTTGCCGCGTTTAACCTCCGTATAATCGAGATAACCGATAGCCTTAAGTTGTATCATTGCTTTACGAACTGTTGCGTTCTGAGTGATTGCTCTGGAAGTCAGATTAAGACGAGCACGCAGGCGTGACATAGATATGGGCGCAGGATCTGTCGGAAGACTTTCAATGAACGTATAGAGAGCCTGAGCGGACTCCTTGCGGGAAAGTTCATTGATGGCTCTGAGCTGCAGGAGCACTTTCTTATCAAACTGGTAAAGTTCAAAAATCTTCGGATCCGCCTGCAACTCTACAGCATCTTTCTTAGGACTGTATTTTGCAGACTGAACTAGGTGAGTAACGTAATAGTCCCCGTCCTTATTCGAAAAAGACAGAGTATTAGTTGCAATACGCTCCAGAGAGGCCTCCAGACGCGCCCTGAGCTTCGCTGAGGAGCGAGCTGAGGGAATGCCACATAATTTAGCGAACTCCACAAATGGCAGGTATACAGAGTCTCCCAGAACCTTGTGCTTGGCAAAGGCGTGGATGATTCCCACCCAAGTCTTGAAATCATTATCCATATCAAGACGGGCACCAGTGATCTTGATGTTCTCGTACCCTTCAGATTTTACTATAGAAAGCTGCTTCAGCTCAGAAGTTACATCCATTGAGTTCATCTGACCTTTACGGCCACGGGCAGTAGACTTCAAGGTCGGTACAAATAAGCCTAATCGCATCAAAGCTACAGGCTGAACAGTGTTATTGCTGTTAGGAACCAGAGTAACAAGTTCACCCGTTCGCTTATCGGTTTCAGAGAAAGCCTTAGCTATCTCTATGTTTTTAGACTCATTTTCAGACATTATCAGCTCTCACAAGGAATGTGGATAAGAGACTCGTAATACACAATACAGTGGATACTAACACTCACTATAGCGGTTTTACCACAGGTCATAGTGGTTAGTTTGCTTTTCATAGTGGTTGTTTTACTGACTACAGCGGTTAACGATCTTCATTTCTCCCAGATATGGCAAGGCCTGCAGAGGATCGGGGATCTCTTTGGGTCTTATAGGTTCTATAAGGATCTTATTATTGGATCGAAGCATAGGATAAGTTTAAAAACAGGAAGTTAAGTACCCAAGTAAGGATCCTCTACCAAATCATCATCCAGAATCTGCTCAGTGATTAAACTGTGGGCATTGATTTGGCGACATTGAATATTTTTTGTGTTGCTTGTTGAGTATCAGACAGTTACCTCAAACATTTTATAAGTACGTTATGCACACCCTCAAAGAAGATTTACTCACTCCAGTGGTTTTTAGTTGCTCCCCAGCGAAGTTAACATACTATCTATAGTGGTTATCTTGCTCTATACAGCGGTTATAATACTGATCATAGTGGTTAACAATGTGGGTTAAGCCCTTATGGGGCGTGGCTTGCAGATGATCGGGGATCTCTTGTGATCTGTTAAATGATCTATATAGGATCTTATTATTGGATCTAACCTGTGGAAAAGTGGATAACTCAAAAATTAAACGCCCTTTACAGGAATTTTTGTAGGCATCGTCCCTCAATCATTCTGATACGCTTATGGGCTTTGTTGAATAAATCGAGAATAGTTTGACCTACCTATCATTATTCAGGATTGGTCAGACCTTTAGGGGAAGCGGATTGACCTCGATCAAAAATGACATACCGGAAGGTCGGTATCATCGCAGCCAAAGATGGGATTGCCGCACTGTCGCTAAACGCCGTCGCCAAACAGGCTGGGGGCAGCAAGCGCGTGCTGCTGCACAACTTTCTCGGCAGGCAGGAGCTGATCCACACACTGTTTATTCGACTGCTGGCGGTGATGGATAGCGGCATTATGGCACTGATGGCCGTGGACGATAACCCGCGCGGGCGCTTCTCCCGGGCTTATCTGATGTACCTGGCAGGCATCAGTGAAACCGATACCAGCCGTTAATTGGCCATGCTGTCGCTGGCCATGCCGCATGAAATGGTGTTGCGTAAATGCTAGCGGGACTGGGTGCTGCAACATCTGGCCAACGCCAATGAGCTGGATCGCAGCTACGTAGGTAACTTGGTGCGCTATGGTGCAGACGGCCTATGGCTTTCTGAACTCACGGAAGGAGTTACTATGACGCCGGAAGAGCGGCTTGCATTGGTGACGAGGCTGGCGGCAATGACCTTCGAGGAACTTTAACTTCCGCGGTTCTCGGGCAGACAATCACCCAGGGGCGATAATGAAATATAAAATTAATGCCTTTCTTATTTATGACGCCACCGAAGGCTCGCTAAAGCTGGATGATGGCGGAAAGTCAGATAGCCAGCTCACCATCACTGCCAACGCCCTGCTGTTCTTCATGATCCAGCATCCTGGCGTGATCAGCCGCGATACGGTGATGCTGCGGGTTTGGGAGGACAACGGGCTGATGTCCTCTAACAGCAATCTGAACCAGTACCTAAGCATCCTGCGCAAAGCCTTCCGCCGTTACGGTATTGAGAACGTGATCGTCACCGTGGCCCGGGGCCGGCTGGAAATCAACCCAGAGCTGGCGCTCGAGGTGATCGATGACTCCTTGTTGCATCCGGTAATACATGCCAGCGAACAGGGATCCCCTGCCGAGGTAGCTCCGGAGCCAGAACTGGTTGGGGCGGACCCAACCGGCAACGATCGCTACTGGGGTTATGCCGGAGCTATGATATCCCTATTGGCCATTGCGCTGATCGGCTGGTCGTGGAGTAACAACGGCAGTCTCACCCCACTCGTCTTCACCCCCGTCGCGCAGGAACCCATTGAGGTGTTATCCACCGATGCTATGATAAATCCAAGAATGCGCGAGAATTACCTGAAAAACTTTATTGCCGTCAAAGAAAAAAAGAACATAAAGTATGATAAAGACGAACGTTTTCTGTTCTTTTATGGTGATAAGCTGCAATCCAACGGTTTAGGCCGGACATTTCTCACACATTGCGCCAAACATCAAGATAATACATTCAGCTACTGCGATAACTATTTTTATTACTCATGGAAATAAATTATGAAAACACTGGGCTGGGGGAGAAGGCTGTTTGCCGTCTCTATCATATTGCTACTGGTTTCACTATTTATCACCGTTAAGCAGAATATTATCCGGCGCGATGATATTTTAAATTGCTCAACCAAAGCCATTATGCATTTTGAAGACACCGTCACTGAATCCGTCAACGTCCATATCCACTTTAACTTTAATGCCAAAGGTAAAGGTTCCATCGTGGTGGAAGGATATTCAGACTCAGAGGCAGGCTGGCTTTATTTACAACGCTATGTACAGTTTGATTATAACAGCAAGCGCGTTTCCCCAAGTGCCCGCTATTATCAGATCAACCGCTGGGTCTCCAGCAAGTCCTCTATCGATCAATCACCCGACGTGATCTTTGATTACTTTATGCGGGAAATGTCAGACAGCCACGACGGACTGCAATTGGCGATGGAAAAAATCAACGCCGATACCGTGCTGCTCAGTTCGATCAACTCCCCACTGTTTATCTGCGCGTTGAAACCCGGCAGCCAGTTAGAGTAGCGCCCGTTTTCCAGCAAAGCTGTTCCAACTTGTCATAAGCCTCTGGCCAGCCTCCCTTAGCCTTTACAATCCCCTAAAAATACCCCTGATAGTCATAATGCCTGTCGGTTACTCGGCGATCGCTATTTCCCCTCACCCCAACCTTATCTCCAAAAAGGAGAGGGAGCCAGTACAGTGCTATCGGCAAAAACGGCGGTCAATATGTAGCACGTGAATCCCCTCAAACAGTCACAGCAAAAACCTGCGCTGCCCCACAGTCTGCAAGACCCTCCGCTACCTAAAAAACCCATTTAATAACCAAAGATTTAACATTATTTTCCGCCCTTGAGTAAATGCCAAAACCCACCATTTCTTGCCAGGGAGCAGAACTATTATCGGGCTGATTATCAGAGTAAACAGATAAAAATAGGATAAGTTAACGCTTATGTTTAGAACAAAAAACTAAATAGATATCGATTAATGAATTTATATTTTGAATAACCGCCGGAGGGGTATAGTGCCCTTAGCCGTCGGAAACCTTGATCCCCTCATGGCCGAACGGCACAGCAGATGACAACTCATAAACCGGCTTTGTGGAGGAAACAAACAATGGGTGATGCATTAGGCTTAATCGAAACCAAAGGGTTGGTGGCCTGTATCGAAGCGGCGGATGCCATGTGCAAGGCGGCCAACGTCGAACTGATTGGCTATGAAAACGTCGGTTCCGGCCTGGTCACCGCCATGGTGAAAGGTGACGTCGGTGCGGTAAAAGCCGCCGTCGATTCCGGCGTGGAATCCGCACAACGCGTGGGTGAAGTAGTGACTTCACTGGTTATCGCCCGCCCACACAACGACATCAACAAAATCGTGATTAAGCACAAAGCGTAAACAACGCTTCTGAGGAGAACGGATCATGGGTGACGCATTAGGATTGATTGAAACCAAAGGGCTGGTGGCCTGTATTGAAGCCGCCGATGCGATGTGCAAAGCAGCCAACGTGGAACTGATTGGCTATGAGAACGTCGGTTCCGGCCTGGTTACCGCGATGGTGAAAGGCGACGTTGGCGCGGTCAAGGCGGCGGTGGATTCCGGTATCGAATCGGCCAAGCGCGTGGGTGAAGTGGTTACCTCACTGGTGATTGCCCGCCCGCATAACGATATCCAGAAAATCATCTCGCAGTACAAAATCACCGAATAACAAGGAATTCACTGATGAAAGATGCACTCGGATTGATCGAAACCAAAGGGTTGGTGCCAGCTATCGAAGCCGCCGATGCCATGTGTAAGGCCGCCAACATTGAATTGATTGGCTATGAAAACGTCGGCTCCGGCCTGGTCACCGTGATGGTGAAAGGCGACGTAGGTGCCGTTAATGCGGCGGTGGAATCCGGTATTGAAGCCGCCAGCCGGATTGGCGAAGTCATTTCATCACGGGTTATTGCACGCCCACATAATGATATTGAGAAAATCGCCTCACAGCATAAGGCGTAATTCAGCCTGATTACCAGCAGTGGCAGATAAGTACTCTACCTGATTACAGCAAGTAAAAAATTAAACTCCTATTCAGGGGAATAGACTAATGACCACATTAGATCCGGATTTACAATCCATTCAGCAGGCTCGCACGCTGATTAAAAATGCCAAACAGGCGCAATTGCTGTTTGCCAAGTATTCACAGGAAAAGATCGACGGCATTATTAAACATATTGCCAGCGAAGCGGCCAGGCATGCCGAAGAATTGGCGAAGATGGCCCATGAAGAAACCGGCTTCGGCAATTGGCAAGACAAGGTGTTGAAAAACATTTTCGCCTCTGAAAAAGTTTTTGAGCATATTAAGGATTTAAAAACCATCGGTATTATTCGTGACGATCAGCAGAATAAAGTCATGGACGTGGGCGTCCCGTTAGGGGTTATTACCGCCCTGGTGCCGTCCACCAACCCAACCTCAACCATTTTCTATAAGACGCTGATCGCGCTGAAGGCCGGGAACGCCATTATTTTCTCCCCGCACCCTAATGCACGCCAGTGCAGCCAGCGGGCGATTGAGATCGTCAAGCAGGCCGCACTCCAGGCCGGTGCCCCAGCGGGTATCGTTGATGGCCTGACCCAGCTGACGCTGGAAGCCACCAAAGCCCTGATGCACAGCAAAGACGTCGCACTGATCCTGGCTACCGGCGGCGAAGGCATGGTCCGTGCAGCTTACAGTTCCGGCACGCCAACCATCAGCGGTGGCCCAGGTAACGGCCCGGCGTTTATCGAACGCAGCGCCAATATCCAGCAGGCGGTGAAGGACATCATCACCAGCAAAACCTTCGATAACGGCGTGATCTGCGCCTCTGAGCAGTCAATCATCGTGGAAAAGTGCATCTATCAGGACGTACACCGCGAGTTACTGGCCCAGGGCTGCTACTTCATGAACGACGATGAGTCTGCCCGCCTGGCCAACATCCTGTTACGCCCGAACGGCATGATTAATCCTGAAGTGGTGGGCAAGACCGCCATCTACCTCAGCGAGCGTGCCGGGTTCTGCGTACCTTCGACCACCAGGGTGCTGATTTCGTTACAAAACAGCGTCTCGCGTAAAAATCCTTACGCCCGTGAAAAACTCTGCCCGGTGCTGGGGCTGTACATCGAAGAAGACTGGATGAGCGCCTGTGACCGTGTGGTTGAACTACTCACCAACGAAGGTCTGGGGCATACGCTGGTCATCCACACCCAGAACCAGCAGGTGATCCGCGAGTTTGCGCTGCAAAAACCGGTGCACCGCATTCTGATCAATACGCCCGCCGCGCTTGGAGGCATTGGCGCAACCACGAATCTTATACCTGCGTTAACGCTCGGTTGCGGTGCCGTCGGTGGCGGCTCCAGCTCGGACAACGTCGGCCCGATGAACCTGCTGAACGTACGTAAGGTCGGCTATGGCGTTCGCAGCATCGAGGATCTGCGGCAACCACAACCGGCAACTCAACCGTGCAGCGCGCCAACCAGCCATAGCACCAGCATCTTCGACGATATCCGCTTTGCAGCTCCAACGGAGGCGGTAGCCCCACAGGCCGCACCAGCACTGCTGTATGCCCAGGCCGACGATCGTTTCGGGGCGGTCACCCGCGCAGTGGTTAACGCCGCGGCAAATGACATCACCGAAGAGAACGTCGAACGTATCATTACGGAAGTTCTTGGACGCCTGTCCCGGTAACACATCAACCAAGGGTGAAAACATGATCCTCGCAAAGGTAACCGGCCATGTGGTGGCCACTCAGAAAAGTGACGAACTACGCGGTAGCAATCTGCTGCTGGTCACGGCACTGGGTGACGACCTGGAAGCCATCAAAGATCGCACCTACGTCGCCGTCGACAGCGTCGGTGCCGGTGAAAACGATCTGGTGTTGGTGGAAGAGTATTTCGCACTGAGTAAAGACCGCTACAAGGCCATGTCGATCGTTGCCATTGTCGAGAAGGTTCACCGGGAGCGTTAAGAGGAAGTAGGCATGAATGAGTTTCTGATTAAGCCAAAAATCCATTTCGGTGAGGATGCGCTGCTCGCTCTGAGCAGCTTGCCTGGACGCTCGGCGTTTTTGGTCACCGATCAGGCGATGGTGAAGTTTGGCTTGGCCGAGCGGGTAACCAGCCTGCTCAAACAACAGCAGATCCGCTGTCGTCAGTATGACGAGGTAGCCTCAGACCCGGATATCTCCGCCATCGTCAGCGGCATGAAGCTGATGGATGACGACTATCCGGACCTGGTGATTGCCTTGGGTGGCGGCTCGGTGATTGATGCCGCCAAGGCGGTGATGTATGCGCTGTGGCATTGCCGTAAAGACAGCGGCCGTAGCAAGCCTTGCTTTGTCGCCATCCCCACCACCAGCGGCACCGGTTCCGAAGTCACCAGCTTCTCGGTGATCAAGTCTCGCAGCCAAAAGCTGGTGTTGGTGGACGAGTTCATGCTGCCCGACATCGCCATCCTCGATCCTCAGTTAGTGAAGTCGGTGCCGGCCAGCATTACCGCCGATACCGGGATGGATGTGCTGTGCCATGTCCTGGAGGCCTATGTCTCCCGCAAGGCCAGCGACTTCAGCGATGCAATGGCCGAAAAAGTGGTGCAGATAGTATTCGGCCACCTGCTGACCTGCTACCAACAGGGCAGCAACCTGCCAGCGCGGGAAAAAATGCACAACGCTTCATGCATGGCCGGGATGGCGTTCACCAATGCCTCGTTGGGCATTACCCACAGTCTGGCGCACGCCCTCGGCGGCATGTTTGGCATCCCCCATGGCCGGGCCAATGCGCTGCTGATGACATCAGTGGTCGCCTTCAATGCCGACGTTGACGGCAACTGCGACACCCCGGCCGCACACAAGTATGCCGCTCTGGCTCGCCTGTTGGGGCTGCCAAGCACCTCAGTTCGTGATGGCGTTAACAGCCTGCTGGTGGCGATCGAAACGCTGAAACAGGAAATGCAGCTACCGACCAATCTGCAAGCCGCAGGAGTAGAGGAACACCGCTTCCAGGTTTGCCTTGGCGAACTGGCCACGCAGGCGCTGCACGACAGTTGCACGCCAACCAACCCGCGCGACGTTAACGCGGCAGATTTGGAGAAACTGTTACGCCTCGCCTACAGCGGCGGCCCGGTACAGCTTCAATAACGCACTCATTACAGTCAACGGATTTTGCCAATTTGTGTGAAAGCCGCAGGACATCAGGAGAGATTTGAACATGGCCCATTATTCACTGACGCCACGCGTAAAACTGCTGGCAGAAAGACTATTATCCCAAAACAGCACCATCAGCACCGAACGTGCCGCCATTCTGGAAACGCTGGGTGGCGATGTGGCCGGCATGCCACAGTTGGTCAAGAATGCCAAGCTGTTCAATGAGCTGGTCAAGCAACTGCCCGGCTACATCGGCCCCGATGAGTTAATCATCGGCAGCCAATCCTCCACGCCGCGCGCCGCCGTGTTCCATAGCGAAAGCGAACTGCGCAGTCCTTCGGCCTTCACCGCATTTGGCCAGACCTCACCAGACTATCTGGCGGTGATCACCAAAGGGTTGTTCGCCATCGAAGCCGAAATGGAAGACCGTGCCAGAAGCATCGGCAGCGCCGTCAGCCGTTCTGGACTAGACGAAGTCAACCAATGCCGCGCCATGATCTACGCCTGCAATGCGGCGATGCATCTGGCGCAGAAACTGGCCAGTAAGGCAGAAAACATGGAGGCGGTAGAAAACCATCCGTACCGCAAAGCGGAGCTGCAAGAAGCGGCTACCATGCTGAAAAAAGTCCCGGCTTACGGGGCCAGCAGCTTTAAAGAGGCTTGCCAGTCGTTCTACTTCTTCCAACTGGCGCTGCACCTGGAAAACGGCAGCTATGCGGTTTACCCAGGCGGCTTCGACAAACTGCTGTACAGCTTCTATCAACAGGACATTACCCGTGGCGTGCTGACGCCGGAGCAGACTTACGAAATCGTCGAGTGCCTGTGGCTGAAACTGTGTGAGCTTTCCGAAGTGCGCGCACCGCGTGAGCTGGACGGCTACCCGATGTTTGACGGCATGCTGCACGGCGTGCGCCTCGACGATCCGGCACTGGTGATCAACGATCTTTCCGCCATGTTGCTGGCAGCCCGTAGCAATCTGATGACGCTCAACAGCAACCTGCAGGTGAAACTGTTCGCTGGCCAGGCGGGTGCTCGCCCAAAATACAGTGCTCCATTGGCCCCGTTCGTGGCAGCCTCGGCGCAAGACGTGGCAACCCACAAACTGATGGAAGGGCTAACACCGCGCCTGCAACGCCTGCGTGACAACTACCTCGATGCTCGCCCAAGTGTGTCTATCTATCGCGCCATCACCTTTACCGAGATGGCGAAAAACAACCCGGGTCTGCCAACCATTCTACTACGCGCCAAGTCTTTCCGCGCCGCCTGTGAAACCGCACCGATCCTGATCCAGCAAGATGAGTTGATCGTCGGTCATCCGTGCGGCAAACCGCGTGCCGGGGCGTTCTCACCGGATATCGCCTGGCGCTGGGTGCGTGACGAGCTGGATACCATGGGCACCCGCCCGCAAGATCCGTTTGTTATCTCCGAGGCCGACAAGAAGACGATCCGCGAAGAGCTCGTACCGTTCTGGGAAGGCCGTTCGCTCGATGAGATCTGCGAGGCACAGTATCGCGAAGCGGGCGTGTGGGCCTTCAGCGGTGAAACCTTTGTCAGCGACCTTTCCTACCACCAGATTAACGGCGGTGGCGATACTTGCCCAGGCTACGACATCCTACTGTTCACCAAAGGGATGAACGGCATCAAGGCCGATGCCCAACAGCACCTCGCGGCGCTGAGCATGGAAAACCCGGTGGATATTGACAAGATCTACTTCTACAAAGCGGCCATTGAAACCTGTGACGGCGTGGTGGCCTATGCCAAGCGTATCGCGGACAAGGCCCGTGAACTGGCCGCCATTGAGCAAGATCCGGCACGCCGTGCGGAACTGCTGACCATCGCAGAAACCAACGAGAACGTCCCAGCCAACCCACCGAAGACCCTGCAAGAAGCGCTGCAAAGCATCTGGACGGTGGAGTCGCTGTTTGAAGTGGAAGAGAACCAGACCGGGCTGTCGCTGGGCCGTCTGGATCAGTATTGCTACCCGATGTACCAGGCCGATATCGCCTCTGGCCGCCTGACGCAGGAACAGGCGTTGGAACTGTTGCAGGCCTTCATCATCAAATGTGCCGAACTGATGTGGATGTCCAGCGAACTGGGTGCCAAATACTTCGCTGGCTACCAGCCGTTTATCAACCTGACCATCGGCGGGCAGAAACGCAGCGGCGGCGATGCCTGTAACGACCTGACCTATCTGATCATGGACGCCGTGCGCTTTGTCAAAGTCTACCAGCCGTCGCTGGCCTGCCGTATCCATAACCAGTCACCGCAGAAGTACATGGAGAAGATCGTCGACGTGGTGAAAGCGGGGATGGGCTTCCCGGCCTGCCACTTTGATGATTCCCACATCAAGATGATGCTGCGCAAGGGCTTCGACTTTGAAGACGCGCGCGACTACTGCCTGATGGGCTGCGTAGAGCCGCAAAAATCCGGCCGCATCTATCAGTGGACCTCTACCGGTTATACCCAGTGGCCGATCGCCATCGAGTTCGTGCTCAACCGTGGCCGCATGGTGCTGTTCGACAGCTATCAAGGGTTGGATACCGGTGAGCTGAGTACCCTGAAAACCTACGAAAAGTTCGACAACGCGGTGAAGGCGCAGATCGCGCACATCGTCAAACTGTCGGCTATTGGCACCGTGATCAGCCAGCGTGTCCATCGCGACGTGGCACCAAAACCACTGATGTCGCTGCTGGTGGAAGGCTGTATGGAACAGGGTAAAGACGTGGCCGCCGGTGGAGCAGTGATCAACCACGGCCCAGGGCTGATCTTCTCCGGCCTGGCGACCTATGTCGACTCCATGGCCGCGATCCGCAAGCTGGTGTATCAAGATGGCAAATACACCCTGGAGCAGATCCGTGACGCGCTGCTGGCCAACTTTGAAGGCTTTGAACAGCTGCGCCACGATTGTCTGAACGCGCCGAAGTACGGCAACGACGATGACACGGTCGATCAGTACGCGCTGGACATCACCGAGTGGACCGAGCGCGAGTGCCGTAAATACAAGATGCTCTACTCCACGCTGAGCCACGGCACCCTGTCGATTTCCAACAACACGCCGATTGGTGAATTGACCGCCGCGACGCCAAACGGCCGCCTGGCCTGGATGCCGCTTTCCGACGGGATCAGCCCGACACAAGGTGCGGACAAACAGGGCCCAACCGCCATCATCAAGTCCGTCAGCAAGATGAACGTGGAAACCATGAACATCGGAATGGTGCACAACTTCAAGTTCCTCAAAGGGCTGCTCGACACCCCGGAAGGCAAGAACGGGCTGATCACCCTGCTGCGTACCGCGTCCATTCTGGGCAACGGGCAGATGCAGTTCAGCTACGTGGATAACGAAGTGTTGAAGCAGGCGCAGATGGAGCCAGAGAAATATCGCGACCTGATCGTCCGCGTAGCGGGTTACAGCGCGTACTTCGTCGAGCTGTGCAAAGAAGTTCAGGACGAAATTATCAGCCGTACGGTCATTGAGAAGTTCTGACCATAAGCCTTGGATAAGACAGGGATGTCTAATCCCATCAGCCTTCGAAGAAAGGGGAAAATAGAATGGATAACACGCTGGAGAAAAAGGGTCGGATATTCAATATTCAGAAATACTCGATCTATGACGGAGACGGTATTCGCACCCTGATTTTTTTCAAAGGTTGTAACATCCTCTGCGCCTGGTGCGCCAACCCCGAGGGGCTCACCAGCAATTTCCAGGTGATGTATTCACATGATAAGTGCGTTGACTGTGGGCAATGTGTTGATGTCTGCCCGGCGGGGATCCATTCCCAGCGCCAAAACGCACAAGGCGATCTCAAGCACCACCTTGATCGCAACATAGACTGCATCGGTTGCCGCAAGTGCGAAGAAGTCTGCATCTCCGGTGCGTTGGACATCATGGGCAAGGACGTCACGGTGCAGGAGCTGATGGATATCATCCTGCAGGACGTCGATTTCTATCATTCCTCTGGCGGTGGCGTCACCCTGGGCGGTGGTGAGCTAAGCCTGCAAACCGACTTTGCGGCCGCGCTGCTGACCGAATGCAAAAAACAGATGATCAACACCGCCATCGAAACCAATGGCACCACCTCGCTAGCCAATTATGAAAAGCTGGCGACCTGCACTGATATGTTCCTGTTCGATATTAAACATATCGATAGCGCACGGCATAAAGAATTGTTTGGCATCGGTAACGAGGGCGTAAAAAGAAACCTGGAGCGCCTGGTGGAGTTGGGCAGCCATATCGTGGTGCGCATGCCTTTGGTACGCGGCTATAACGATTCTTACGATGCCATCACCGGTGCCATTGACTATGTCATGGCCCTGGCACGCAAAGGCAATATCAGCCGTATCGACGTGTTGCCTTATCACCAACTGGGTAAAAACAAATACCAGCGGCTCGACATGATCTATCCGGTCAAAGACGACCCAAGTTACAGCAATGAAGAACTGGACCAACTTGCGGCTTTTTTCCAGCGCTTTGACTTTGATATCCGCCTGGTAAGGCACTAAGGAGATTGAGATGAACTTAAGCCTGGGAGTGATTGAAACCTATGGCCTGACCGCCGCGATCCACGCGGCCGATGCGGCCTGTAAATCCGCAGCGGTAACGGTCCTTGGGTACAAGAAGATTGGTTCTGGCCTGGTTAGCGTGTTCTTTGCCGGTGAAATCAGTGCGGTGAAAACCGCCATTGACAGCGGTGTGGCAGTGATCAGGCAACCGGCGTTTATCAAAGGCCAGTTGGTGATTGCCCGCCCGGAAAAACAGGTCGTCGCGCTGCTGACCGGGCTGAAAGGCAAGGAGCTTACGCCGCCAGCGGCCAAGGTACAGCAAGAACCACCAGCGCCAGTAGCGGAAGTGGCCGCCCCGCAGGCAGAGGCCGCAGCGCCGATAGTCGAAACCCCTGTTGCCGACAACAAACCAGCACGCACCGGCGGCAAGAAAGAGTCCAAATAACCTTACAGCTTCTGAGATCGGGTAGGAATAACAGTATGTTTAATGAGTCGTTACTGGAAAGGATCCGCCATAACCTGGCAGAGAACTATTCTTCTCCCACCGGCCTTGCCATCCCGGTTGGGGTTTCTAACCGGCATGTCCATCTGTCGCAGCAGGATATTGAAACGCTGTTTGGTGCCGGTTATCGGCTGACGCCATGCAAAGAGCTACGCCAGCCGGGGCAGTTCGCCGCAAAAGAGTGCGTGATGATCGTCGGCCCGAAAGGCTCGCTCTCCAAGGTGCGGGTGTTGGGGCCAGCACGCGAATGTACTCAGTTGGAAATCTCCAAGGCGGACTGCTTTACCCTGGGGCTGAAGGCTCCGGTACGCGAATCCGGCAATCTGAACGCCTCCGGTGACGCCATGCTGGCTGGCCCGGCGGGCTACGTTTCGCTGCATTCACAGGTGATTTGTGCCCAGCGCCATATCCATATGAACCCGCAGGATGCCGCCAGGTTGGGCGTGCAGAACGGGCAGAAGGTGCGGGTGAAAGCGGCAGGCGTGCGTGGGCTGATCTTTGACGAAGTCATCGTGCGGATCAAAGCCAGTTTTGCTCTGGAACTGCACATTGATACCGATGAAGCCAACGCCGCCGGGCTGGCTTCCGGTGACAACGTGGTTATCGTTCCCTAAGGCGGCAAATATGATGCAGCGTGAAATCATCGATAAGTTGGTCAGTGAAGTGCTCTCACGGATGCGGCCACGGGCGTTGGTGTTGTTAACCGCAGCGGATGGTTACCACGAAATTATCCGCGCGCGCTTGCAGCACTGCCAGGCGTTCTCGCCGGTGATCCTGTTTAGCGATAATGCCCGGCGGTTTCACGCAGAAACAGATTGGAGCCAACTAGGGCCGATAACTTCGCTGGCGGAAATCAGTCAAACCGGCGTGTTGGATAATATTGAGCGGGTATTAATTCCTTTTCTCGATTTCGCGACGGCGGCAGAAGTGGCCAATGGTATATTACAGTCTGACGCTGCCCAGTTTATTCATCTGGCCCGCATGAGCGGCAGGCCAATTATGGCGCTGGATTATAACTGCAACCCGACCAGCGAATTAAATCAGCTGAAAGGCCTAAGCCGCGCCCCACAGGCAGATTATCTGCCAAAACTGGCGGACCAGGGCATTGAGCTCTGTACGTTGGATCAGATGCTATCGGCCCAGCCTGCCGCCACGGAGCCGTTGGCAGCACCGCCACAGGCTTACGTAACGCTAAGCGAACTCAAGCGGCTCAATGGTCGTTCACCACCGGGAGCCAAGCTGACCGATTTAGCTCTGGAATATAGCCGAGGAAAAAAATAATACAGAACTAGGTGAGGGCTTTTACCCCGAAGAGAGTCCCCTCACCTTAACTTTCTCCCATAGGGAGAAGGGGACCGATCGAGTGGGTCTGAAAACTCAGTGACGCAAGTTGGATGAGTGGGCGATCGAGTTTGCTGAAATTTCCTCTTTATTTTCAAGTGAGCTGGAGCGGCTTGATATTCAGGTACCAAAGTTAATCTGTAACAAGAGTGATTAAAAAAACCAGCACCGTAGCCAAGTTGTTGCACACTCGGCTCCCTCTCCCTGTGGGAGAGGGTTGGGGTGAGGGGTAATTAATATAAGTTTCAAATTTTAAATTTATATAAATCATTACTTATCAGGAGCAAACTCTATGTCTACCAAGGCAAAAGCATGGGTATGGATGTTATTGGTCATCTTCTCCGAGACCTCGGCCACCTCTACCTTAAAAATGTTTGATAACAGCGAAGGTACCACCAAGACGTTATTACTCGGCTTGATCGTAGTGTTGTATTGCATTTGTTATTACTCGTTATCCAACGCGGTGAAATACATCCCTGTCGGCCTGGCTTACGCCACCTGGTCAGGTACCGGGATTTTACTGGTCTCAAGCCTGGGCATGGTATTTTACGACCAACACCCTGATATGCCAGCCATTATCGGCATGATCGTTATTGCCAGCGGCATCGTGATCATGAACCTCTTCTCCAAAATGGGCTCCTCCGAAGAATAAGGGTATCAACTATGTTTAACATTGGCTTCTTGTGGCTGGCACTGTCGATTGGTTCGGAAATTACCGGGACCTCGATGATCAAAAAAACCAACAACTTTAAAAAACTCGGGCCTTCGGTGCTGGTGATTAGCGCTTACTGCATGTGCTATTTCGCCCTGACCAAGGCGATGGGCTTTATTCCGGTGGGCGTCGCTTACTCGCTTTGGTGCGGCTTTGGCATCGTCGGAGTGACCTTCGTTTCGATGCTGCTCTACAAGCAGAAACCGGATCTCCCAGCCATATTCGCCATGGCGCTGATCATCGGTGGCGGTGTCATTATGAACATCTTCTCGCAGATGTAAGATCTCAGCCCCTTACAGCGCAGCAGCAAGGTAGCGCTGTAAGGGGCTGATTGACGCCATAAATAAGTAATGCTGGCTAATGATTCGACACTGCATAATCCAGATATGTAATAATTGCAGTCACGTATTTTGCAAGACAATATCTAATTTCGGAGCACTGTTTCATTATTAGGGATAAATCATGCAAAGGAATATCAAGTCATTATCAGCTATGGCGATTTTCCTGCTGGCCCTGACGGGCAGTGATAACTCGGATGGTAGTATCGCCTCTCCTGTTGAGCCAGTTAAACCCGTTGTTCCCCCTGAAACTGAGAAACCTGTCGCTGACCGCAGTGGTATCTGGCCAGCCTCAGCCATTAACGATCCAGAATTAGCCGGGAAAGAACCGGTAATGCCTGAAGTCTACCAAACACTCTCAGCCGAACTGAACCAGAATGCCAAAGGGCTACTGGATGAAGCCATTGATGCTGACGTGAATAATTCCCAACCCGATACCCTGCGTATTCAAGCCGCGATCGACGCCTGCAACACTGGTGCCGTTAAATTGGTCGCAGGCGCAACGAAGAGAATGCGTTCTTGAGCGGTCCACTTACGCTAAAAAGCGGCGTAACGCTCTGGGTAGATCAAGGGATCACCCTGTTTGCCTCGCGTAGCCCGGTGGATTACCAGATTGCCGGTAAGAATAACTGTGGCGAAACCGCCAGTGCCGATAATGGCTGTAACGCATTGATTACCGCCACCGATGCAATAAACAGCTGCGTGATTGGCGAAGGCATTATCGACGGGCGAGGGGGGCAGTGCTCACCAGCGGAAAATATGCCGATATCCTTACCTGGTGGGATGTGGGTGCATTAACCAAAATCATTTCTGGCGCCAAACAGAACAACCCGCGGCTAATTCAGGTCACCAACAAGAATTCCGCCAAGCCGACCAGCCAGAGCTTCACGCTGTATAAGATCACCTTACAGAATGCGCCCAAATTCCACTTTGTCCCCAGCGGGGGCTTTGTTGAATAAATCGGATTTAAATAAAAGCGCCTCCCGTCACTAACCTACTCAGGCAATTCGCACACTTTCTGGCATCCCTGCACGCGTCATTTTGTTTAAGGCACGGATCATGGCCATAGCCTCACCAACCTGCGCATCGTAGTCACGCAGCGTCAGGTCGGGGCTATTAATCCTGCTCATACTGATTGGCTATGCCTTTTATAGAGCAGTGAAAGATCAAAAAACGAATGCTGTTGCCTTCCCGCCGCCGGTAAGGAACTCCATAGTCACCGTCAAAGAATGAGGGTTTTATTGCTGGGGGCAGAGTAAGCGCAAATCCCTGCTGGCACAGGGGCTACAGACAAACTCATCCCGATGGGAAAACCCGCTACCAGTTGATAGTTAGAACATATTGCTGAAGCGTGTCACGGATTGGCAATGGGGCACGGATCTTAGGTTCGTACCCCAATTCTATTATTTCAACCGTGCAAAACCGGCTTCCAGATCGGCAATCAAATCTTCAATATTTTCAAAACCGATATGTACACGCACTAAGGTTCCGGTGAAATCGACCTTGCCCGCAGGGCGGATCTCGTTCAACTCCTCTGGCTGATTCGCCAGAATAAGTGATTCAAAACCACCCCAGGAATATGCCATGCTGAAGTGCTCAAAGTTATCCAAATAATGGGCAACTTGTTCATCCGTCAGTCGGTCTTTCAGGACAAAAGATAACAATCCGCAGCTACCGCTGAAATCTCGCTGATAGAACTCATGCCCTTTGCAGGAAGGTAACGCCGGATGATTCACGCGAGCCACTTCTGGTCGTGCAGCCAACCATTCAGCCACCGCTATACTGCTGGCTTCGTGCTGTTTTAAGCGCACACCAAGGGTTCTCAAGCCTCGGCTACCCACGTACGCGGCATCCGCATCGGCCATTTGTCCCATTAAGTAGGAATTCTCACGCAGTTGATCCCAGCAACGAGCATTGGATACGGCAGTGCCCAGCATCGCATCGGAATGACCAATAATGTATTTGGTGCCAGCCTGAATCGAGATGTCCACACCGTAATCCAGCGCCTTAAACAGAATGCCTGCCGCCCAGGTATTATCAATCATGATCACAATCTCAGGATTTACCGCTCGGATCGCTTTGACCATGCCGGGTACATCCTGTACTTCCATCGTGATTGAGCTAGGCGACTCGAGGAATACTACTTTGGTATTCGGTTGGATCATGTCAGCAATGCCAGCGCCCACCATCGGATCGTAATAGGTCGTCGCTACACCCAGACGAGTCAGTACCTTGTTGCAAAAATCCTGCGTCGGTTCGTAAGCCGCTCCGGTCATCAGGATATGATCGCCTTTAGCCACAAAGGCCAAAATGGCATTGGTCACTGCCGCCGCGCCGCAAGGATAAAGAGAGCAACCTACGCCACCTTCCAACTCGGCCATGGCATCTTGGAAAGAAAAATGGGTCAAGGTGCCGCGACGTCCGTAAAACAATTCTCCTTTGGCGCGATTAGCCGTCGCATGTTTCTTCGCTTTCACTGAATCAAAGATTAATGAAGAAGCGCGTTGGATGACCGAGTTTACCGAACCTTGGGTAAATTTAGATTTTCGGCCAGCGGTAACTAAAGCGGTTTCTATTTTCTTAGATGTCATAATTTTCCTATTTTTATATTCAATGAGTTAACAAAATTTATTCCGCATCCATCAACGGAGCATTAGTTTGCATTACGGTCGATGTGGCTTTTTTACCCGCGAAGCGCTCAACAATCTGTGCAGCATTCAAGTCATGGATAACGTTGATTAAGGTGGCAGGTGCATCGGTTATGGTACCGAGCACGACCAGCATGGGGATAGTTTCCAGCGGCAACCCTAAGGTAGTGACAATGAAAATCTCGCCAAGGAATGCGCCACCGGGTACGCCGCCAACAATAATTGCCGAGAGTACGGAAATCAGCATGGTCAGGAAGAAGGTTTCCATCGTGAAATCCAACCCCAGCACCGCGAAAATGAACACGATCTTCAGCGCGGCAATCATCGCCACGCCGCCTTTATTCAGGTTCGCCAACAGCGGTAAGGCGATATCAACGATTTCAGGATTGATCCCCATCGCTTTGCCGGCGCGGATGTTGACGGGCAAAGTTCCAAGCGAAGAGCAGGTTCCCAGCGCCGTGGCGGAAGGTTCGACCGCATTTTTCCAGAACGCACGTACAGCAGGAAGGCCGCCGCCAATCCAGGAATAGAAGATGGAACCGAAAACGTAATACAGCAAGGTTGCTACGAAGAACAGGCCGATGGCGCGAGCGAAGGTGATCAATAGTTGTGAATCTTGGCTCGCCATGGTCGAAGCAAAATAGCAGCCCAAACCAACAGGAGCGGCTTTCATGATGATCGAAACAATCTTCATAATCACGGTATTCAGATCGTTCAGCGAACCGGCAATACGTTTACCCTGCTCACCAGACTGACCAATAGCAATACCGGCGATGACCGACATGATAATCAGCGCCAGGATATTGGATTTTGACAGTAACCCAATGAAATCATTGGTTGTTACCATGCTGACAAAGTCCATCTCACCGCTACCGGCTTTAAACTTCTCCGTCAGTTCAATCACTACACCTTGCGCTGGATCGAACAAGGTCGCCAAACCGACAATTCCTGCCGCCGGTATCAATGCCATGAGGATGGAAACCGCGAAGATAACCCCCATGATGCGCCCGAGCTTTTTCAGGTCGGTCATGCCGGCAATCGACGACATAACGCTAACGCTGACCAACGGGACAATAATCATAAACAACAGATTAAGAAAAATTTTACCGACTGCTTGTAATTTCAATGCAACATCTGGTGCATAAATGCCTAACAATCCCCCTAAGGTTAATGCTAGTAATAAAATGAGAGAGGATTTATAAGGTTCTAAACGTTCCCACATAGTGGATTCCTTTTTATTGTTTTATTCATGTGACTTGGGTCACCTGTTATTTGCCATACTTTTTAATTGATTGTTTTGTGATTCACATCACTTCTCCATGCTGAATTTAAATTACAAACCCGATGATACTTCTGCAATTAATAATTACACTTTCTTCTAAGAAATGTAATACACCATTAGTGTCGTTTAATTAAATCACTCGTGAATTAAAGGAAAAAATGAGCACTCCAGCCTCGTTAAAAAAACTAGAGATTCTGGTCAAGATCGTCGAGTTTGGCGGGTTGTCAGAAGCGGCGGCCCAGTTGAATATCTCCCCTTCAGCGGTGAGCAAGAGCCTGTCACAGTTGGAAAATCAGCTGGGAACCACGTTGCTGAAAAGAACAACACGGAGTTTCACTCTGACAGAACCGGGACAATACCTCTACAATCGGGCAACACAATTGTTGATGGATTTTGATGAATCCATCAACACAACGGCCGGTTATTATAATCATCCTCGCGGTGAGTTGAGAATAACTTGTTCTGTGGCCTTTGGTTATTCTCACTTAGTCACATTAGTGAATCACTATCGTAAAGATTGCCCCGATGTTGATTTATATATAGATCTCAATGATAGTTTTGTTAATTTAAATGAAACCAATGTTGATATTGCATTACGAGTTTCCTCATCGCCACCGACCAATTACGCCATGCGTAAATTAGCGACCATTAACTGGGTCTATTGCGCCAGTCCCAAATATCTTAATGAATATGGCACGCCGAGTTCTGTGCAAGAATTATCTCAACATCAATGTTTAATTTACCCCGGTTTAACCCCGGTATGGCGAAACGTCGATAAACAAGACGTTGCACATCAACTTAAAATTCGTTCACCGATTCAAGCGAATAGTAGTTTGGTGTTGTTCAAATCTGCTCTTGAAAATCAAGGCATTGCCTATCTTCCCACTTACTTGTTGGGCGACGCCATCAAGCAAGGCTCGTTGATTCCCTTAGCCTTGGATGGAGAACTAACTCACTCCACTCACGCACTTTATGCCCTCTACTTCCCTAGCCGCTATAGCAATCCGAAGGTTCGTTCCTTTATTGATTATCTATTAGAAGAGCTACAGCCGATCCCCATTTGGGACAGCTGGATCACCGAGTTTACCGCGAATATGGTCGCCTGCGACGACGACAGTGAGTTGCCTAGCAGGCTCAGGTTTTGATAGGCTTGCGTATCGCCTTTCCTTACCGTAAAAACACCTTGGCCAGGACCGGATGAAGCGGATTAAACCCCTGGACCCACCGTTATGGTCGCCAGCTCCATCTGGAGCGCAGTGGCGATACTCCCCTGTGTCAGAGTAGTTGTCGCCTCAGTTTTTCATCGAGGGGGGGCGAGAGGTTTATAATGGCTAATAATCGTATTGCTCCTGAACTGCGGGAGCGTGCATGGTTAGGAACTTGGATCGCTCCTTATTAACTTTACAAGGTTGATTATATGTCTGCTTTGTATGATCCCATATTCACACGGAAACCTCTGAGTTTATGATGGGTTGACCAGTGACCTAAAAGTAATCGTTTTTCAGCATAAACCCAAATTTTAGACAGAGCTTCCCCTAAGCCGCTAATAACCATCGCTCTTTTTCTAGCCGCTGACGGCGTCGGGCCAACAATTCCTCTGCACGAAGACCCGCTTCCGCACTCGAAAACACCATCCGGCTGCCGCACAGCACGCACTGGTACGGATCCACATTCGTAAATTGCTTCATCAATGAGGCATAGCCCGGTTTAGCCGGTTTCGTCTTTACCTCCATCTCCAGAGCCGCATACACTTTTGGCAGCAGAGTGCCGCGTTTACGGTTAGACAGAAAGCCGTAATACCTCACCATTTTAAAATGCCGGGACGGGATATGACTGATGTAGCGCAGCAGCATCTCTTCCTGACTCAGCACCTGCCTTCGGTGCCGCTGCGTGCGGTGGTCATAATAGTGATGCACAACGGCACCTCCGGTGTAATGCCGCAGCGCGGACGCCGCCATCTGTGGGCGCTTCAGGTAACGGCCCAGATAGTTGACGTTTTGCCGGGCGTGTTTTGTCTTTTTTGCAAAGTGGATTTTCCAGCGCCGCTGGAACTGAACCTCAAGGAACTGACACCACTCGCGATAATCCCGAACGTGCTCATAACCGGCGGCGGGCAAGTCCAGCTCTGCGTAGCTTTCCCGCAACAGTTTGATGACGGCCTGACGCCAGTAAGCTTCGACAACCTTCTTTTTGAAGTAAATCGGACGCCAGACGTCGTGTTTAAGGCATAACCCACCGCGGGTTACGGACAGGTGAATATGCGGGTGCCGGTTAAGCTGCCGGCCGTAGGTATGCAGGGCCACAAACAGGCCAATTTCTACCCCGAGCTTTTTGGCCCACTTCAGCAGGGTGTTGGCCGCGCAGGAAAATAGCCGGTTGAGCAGGGGCCAGTTGTTGGCGAAGGTGGGCCAAAGTTTGTCGGGCATGGTGAAGGTGACGTGCTGCCATTCGCAGTCGGGCAGGATGTGTTGTTGCTCAGCGATCCACTGCTCGGTGGCCTTCATGCCACAGGCGCTGCAGCCTTTACCTTTACAGCTGCGGCAAATGTATTTGGTGTGGGAACAATGGGGTGAGGCGCAGCAGTATCGGCGGGAGCCCATGGCGGGCGTACCGCAGGCGAGCATGCGCTCGATGACCAGCTGGGTCCATTCAGGGATGGCATAACCGTGTTTATCGAGTAACTTGCCCCAGCCATCATCAATTTGGAAGAGGAGTTTTGCGGGTCGGGGAATATACATGCACGGAAGTATAACGGGCTATGGCAGCTGAAAAAAGCGCCTTTCTGACAGAGTCTTAGCTCCCGCCGCAGGCGGGCTACTGTTCGGATACCAACTTAGATTTGGTATTTTTCAGATTAGCGGCCATGACATCAAAGTCATCGCCGCTGAGATGAATGCAGAACTTCAGGGTGAGATTAGTTTGTAATAACAACAATACCTCAACTGTCCGCTTGATCTACACATCAGGCTGACGTCATGATAAAGCTCAAATACCGTCAGGTTAGGGTTATTTTTGGATTTTCAGGACACTTCCAACCGTATATCTAAGAAGCTAACCTGACACAATCGTTTAAAAAACGTACTTAGCGTACGTTTTCGCACGGTTGGGCTTCAGACCCCGCTGAAAGCTGTGCGGTTGAACTGGCGTAAACAACAGGGCTCGTGGGGAAGTCGGGCAAAGCTGGATGAGGCTGCACACAGGTATGATCACTCCAATATCGACGGGATAATGCAGACGACAGAAGGCGTTTCGAATGAGAGACATGGTCAGAAAAAGTCGTAAATAAAAACAGCATGTTACCTGACAACACCTTAATGCGACAGAACCTATTAGTTGACCACTACACTATCAGTGTGTCACAAAGTTCAGGCCACACTTATTTTTTACCCAACGGATCTGAGTAAATGGATATATACAGATATACGGAGAATTTATCGCTGTTTGTCGATATTGCCAGAAGTGGCTCATTTTCCTCTGCTGCACGCAAACATGGGGTTAATCCTTCTTCGATTATGCGAAAGATCGACATGCTGGAAAATGTTATGGGGATCAGGCTGTTTATCCGCTCTACGCGTGGCCTGATATTGACGGACTCGGGGGAAGCCTTGTTTGAACGGTCAGTAAATATCCTTGATGCGCTCAGCGACATGCATAGCGAAATCGTGTCTTTGGATAAAGAGTACAGGGGGATTCTGCGAGTCAGTTGTCTGCCCACTTTTGCCAAGCTTCACATCCTCCCCTGGATGTCTGAGTTCAAGCAGCATTACCCAGACATTGACCTGGTGCTTGATTTGACAGAGCGGCTGACTAATCCATCCGTTGAGCGCCTTGATGCCGTGATCAGGATTGGAAAGCTTAAAGACAGCGCCCTTTATGCAACCCACATTGCCAGCCAACGCTGGGTGGCCTGCGCCAATCCCGCTTATCTGCAACGCCATGGGCACCCAAAGGGGCTTCACGAGCTTGAAGGTCATCACCTTCTCGATAAATACCAGGACCCTCATACCATCTGCTGGAGCAGGATCATGTATCGAGAATCAGGAAAAGCCATTAACACTTATCTGCGTTGCAATGATTTTGACGCGTTGCGTCTTGCAGCAGTACATGGCCTCGGAATCGCGTTTCTCCCGAACTGGGTGGTAGGAACAGACCTTCAAACAGGCAACCTGGTGAAAGTGTTTGACGATCCTCAACAGCAGGTCCAGGGTATCCATCTCCTGCGGGCCCTGCCTAAAATGCCCCCCAAGCTGACCGTGTTCCTTCAGGCGTTATGCGCGCACCTAGTCAATGTCCTGGGTGAGCCCTCTTCAGAGACGTTCAATGATTACAGCAATACCCTGACCGACGCCAACGCACATGGTACATAATGCATAACGCCCACGGGTGCGCAATAGCTGATAATAGGCGGTGGTCACCAGTCGAGCACCGCTGGCACCCAGTGGGTGACCCAATGCGATAGCACCACCATTCGGTTTGACCCGAGGGCTTTCCGGTTCAATATGCAGTGTCTGTAAAACGGCCAGAGCCTGCGCTGCAAACGCCTCGTTCAGTTCGATGACATCCATCTGTGCCAGAGCCAGTCCTGCCCGTTGCAGGACTTTTTCTACCGCGGGGACAGGCCCCATCCCCATAAATCTAGGTTCAACACCGGCAGCCGCTGATGCAATAATCCTTGCCCGCGGAACCAGATCATGACGTCTGGCTCCCGCTTCACTGGCCACCAATAAAGCACAGGCCCCATCATTGATACCCGATGCATTACCTGCGGTGACTGAACCCTCGGGCCTGACCACCCCTTTGAGCCGCGCAAGGTCTTGAAGAGAAGTTTCTCGAGGATGTTCATCTTTTATAAACAGGATGTCCTCGCCTCGCCGCTGGGGGACACGAACGGGCAGCAGTTCATCAGTGAAAACTTCCTTCGCGTAGCTTGCAGCGACGCGCTGCTGACTGCGTAATGCAAAGGCATCCTGAGCGTCACGAGATATAGCATATTCTCTGGCGGCCGCTTCAGCCGTTTCCGGCATGGTATCAACCCCATACTGTTGCCTCATGACCGGGTTAATGAATCGCCATCCCATGGTGGTATCTTCAATAGTCATGGAGCGCGAAAACGCCGACTCTGCCTTGCCCATAGCGACTCATGCTTTCGGCCTCTCCGACAATCATCAGGTCAGCCTCTCCTGACTTGATGGTCCGAGCAGCGATGGCCACCACATCCAGATTGGAACCACACAGACGATTGACTGTGGTTCCAGGCACATTTAAAGGGACCCCAGCCAGAAGTAATGTCATCCGAGCAATATTACGATTATCTTCACCCGCCTGATTCGCACAACCGAAGACAACATCATCAATCGCGGTGGCATCCATCTGCGGATTGCGCTCCAGCAGGGATTTAATGGGGAGTGCAGCCAGATCATCCGCGCAATGTTGAAAGTGCTCCGCCGTACCGACCAAAGGGAGTACGAATGGCATCGCAAATATAAGCGTCCATAAAGGAATACCCTTGTATTATCTGGAAAGAAAGTGTTTTTGCTTGAATAAAGGCAACACGCTGTGAAAATTAAGAAGCATGACAATCAAAGAGGTGGCAAGGCCCAGTAATGAGATCCCGAACCAACTGAATTGCACACTGATCTCTGCCCCGATGCGTGTACCCAGAGCCCCGCCGAGAAAATAACAGAACATGAAAATGGTATTGAGCCGACTGCGGGCACTTTCAGACAGCGCTAATGCCCGTAACTGATTGCCGACCAACCCGGCACGACCTCCGATATCTAGAAAAATCACACTGATAACCAAGGCGATCAGGTAATGTTCTGAGATTGCCAGCAGCAAAAAGCCCCCGCCTGCACAGATACTGCCCAAAAAGACAAGCAACTGGGGAGTGAAACGGTCAGCCAGCTTACCAATGAATGGCGTCACCAGTATTCCGGCTATTCCGGCCAAACCGAACGCACCAACAATATCACTGCCGTATTGATAGGGAGGGCGCGACAATAAGAATGCCAGCGCTCCCCACAGCGAACTGAACGAACCAAACATCAAGGCACCACACAAGCATGCCTTGCGTAGCTCACTTTCCTGTCGAAAATATCCAGCGAGTGACCTCAACAGTTCCCCATAGGGGACAGGATTTTTTGAAGGGGTATTATGTGGCAATAAACGGTGGACAAGCATCACCATTACCCCATTCACCAACGCAGCAATGATGTACATAGTGCGCCAGCCCCAATACTCGCCAACCGCCCCGGACAGAATACGGCCGAATAAAACTCCGGCCATCAACCCGCTCATAACGATCCCTACAGCCCGACCACGTTGTTCCGGTGGAGCCATGAGTGAAACCATCGGAATAACGATCTGAGCCCCAACCGCTGTCATGCCAAGGGCTATATTGATCAACAGGAGCTGTTCCATGTTCTGAGACAGGGAAGCTGCCAGCGAAGCCATGGCATTAATAACCAGCAGAATACTTAACAGCTTTCGTCGCACAACACGATCGCCTAATGGGACAAAGAATACCAATCCTGCCGCATACGCTAATTGTACCGCCATCGCAATCGAGCCGGCATGCTTTGCGTCAGTGCCAAAATCCCGCGCGAACAAGGCCAGTAAAGGCTGGTTGTAATAAATATTCGCGACAGAAAAGGCACATAAGCAGGCTAGGGAAAAATAAATTTTTGTATCTTTCATTTTGAATATACTCGTCATACCTCAAGCTGCATGGGTGTTGGCTGCCTTCACTCACCCAGTCACTGGGTTTACCAAGCTCCTGGGGCTTCGCTCAGTTGCCGCCTACATGCAACTTGAAGTAACTTAGGTATAGAACCTGAATTTTTAAGTGGGAAAATTAATAAATCTCCTCTACTTCGCGGGGAACCGCCAGAAGTACGCATCGATTAACCGCTGACGGTCGTTATCAGGATTAATCTTACAGCATCACACATACACTGTGTTAACAAGAGGGCTGGAAAGTAAGTCATGGAGTAAATACGCGCCCACGAAACCCGTTGCCCCGGTTATAAATACATTACACTTGCCGTCGTTCATCGTCTTGCCTCATCTGTCGGTGAATTGAGGCTCACTGTATGAATAAGGGGCAGAGCAAGGAATACCCTAAAATCGGATAACCGTTTTGCGCGTATTGCAAAGCTCACCACTCATTTGATGTTTTTAATTCGGCGGTAATTAAGTGAGGCTTGAGGTTTTATTTTTAAAATTGTAAGTTGAATTATTATAAAATCAGTAAGTTAGCATAAAACTCGAATCCAATCAGAAGAGCCATTTGAGAGAAAGCCCGCCTAGGCAACTCAGCGGGCTTCTTCATTTCGGTATAAGGGGTCTGAAGCCCAACCGTAAGCCCCATTCCCAGTCAAAACGCAACAAAGTGACCCACTGGCCAGACCCGGATAAAATCACCGTTCTGGCACAACTGGAGACTCCGTTGCATGCAGGGAAAACATCTCACTCAGAAAGAACGGTTCTACATTCGAAAAGCGGCGTGGTGAAGGCATTAACCAGGCCACCATCACCAGGGAACTCGAGCTGCCTCGTTCGACCATCAGCAGGGAGCTCAGACGTAATACCGACCCCGCTTTCAATGGGGTCTATTCCTGCAGAAGAGCAGACACTCTGGCTCGATCAAGGCGTCATAAACCCTTGCCAGACAATGCTTTTCATCAGATGGACCGACACATTCAGGACTTCATCCGACAGGAACTTTCTACCCACACCTCACCCGAGGTCATCAGTGGGCGGCTCTCTCTGGAGTTTGGCATTTCTGACAGAGTCTTAGCTCCCGCCGAAGGCGGGCTACTGTCCTTCAGGGTCAGGACGCTGATGCCCATGTCTTTTTTTATCAGTTCATTCGCTTTTGTCAGGATATCGTTCAAGCTGCAACTGATGAACCTGCTGTTTAAGCCGCGTGATTTCATTAAGCAATAAGACGTGATTGATAACCGGCTGACCACGCAGTTTGGCTGCGCAGCGGCTCAACATTACCGACAACATACGCTGTCTATCATTCGTAAACGCTACGCTAATTTTGGCCCCACGCAGGCCTGCGAGAAGCTGGCCGAACTGCACGATTTTATTCTGGCTATAGAGACCGTACGTAAGCTCATGACTCATGAACGGATTATGGGTCCCGCGTAAGCTTCGTGCACCAAAGATCCATCAACCTCGTTATCGTCGAGCCTGCACTGGTGAACTAGTTCAGATTGATGGTTGCGATCATCCCTGATTTGAGAAGCGCATGCTGCATGTCGATGATGCAACCAACCAGCTGATGATGGTGCGCTTTGTCCCCATAAACACCCGCATTTATATGAAACTTACACTAAATGTATAGCATTCAGAAATCTTCTCTCTGACTGGAGATTATGACTCGTAAATAATCAAGCACTATTCCTGCCGGTTGCGAAAGCGTAATGCCTTTTAACGTGACCGCACCTACATCCATATAGGTAATACTGTCTTCAATAGTACGACGCATCACCCGCAATCCTTCCAGCGACCACGGGCGGTACACCAAGTCTGACAATATCGTGACCCCTTTCCCTTTTGCCACTAGACTGCGCACCGCCTCGAAAGACGTGGTAGAAAAAATAACCGCAGGCTGCCCACCACGTGTACGCCAGTGGTCACGGATCACATGCGGATATTCATCAGTATCGAGTAGCAAAAAGGGCACATTCTCAATATCCGCTAGGCGGATAACCGGCTTATTTAATAGTGGGTGCCCCTGCGCAACCCAAAGCCGCCGTTGTGAACGGAAAAATGTGTCGGTTTTCAGCTCCCTGTTCGAGGCAATATTAGAAGTCAGTAATAAGCAAAAATCGATTTCCTGTCGCTTCAGAAGCGAGATTAATGCTGCCGGATTGCCCTCAACATAATTAATCGTCATCAGCGGGAAATGTTGTTTGATATCACTGACGATCGCAGGTAATAGATAGGCGGATAGTGTATGAGCGATGCCTATCGTGACCAAACCTTCCGCTAGCTGCGGCTGATAGAGCAAATCATCAATTGCGAGTTGGCTGTCGTTGATAATTTTTCGCGCATGATGCAGAAAACGCTCACCGGCAGCTGTCAGCGCAATGCCTTTTGCATGCCGCCGGAAAAGTTGATTATTAATTACCGTTTCCAGATTGCGCATTGCCACAGTCATTGATGACTGTGAAATATTACAGTGTGATGCCGCCTTTGATATCTGCTGTGTTTGCGCAAGCGCGATAAAAAACTCCAGTTGCCGTAGTGTGAATTTCATAGTTTAAAACTATACCTCCCGATGAAAACTTTGAATTTGCCTTCAAAAACCTGTAGCCATAAAATCTTAGCCCACACACCGATTTTGTCATTGATGCAGGTATGCATAAAACAATACCTGCTCAGAAATTCCTTCTGGAGAAGCTATGCCGTATTTATGTTTAACGCTTGCAGCCTGTTTTTGGGGGGGGAACTATGTTGTTGGCCACTTTTTGGTGACACAGGCCGATCCGATCTTACTCTCTGAAGCTCGCTGGATGCTGACTGCTCTGTTATTAACAGGCCTATATTTCCGGCAGATAAAAACACAATGGACGGATATGAAAAAAGCGAAGGGTACAATCCTGTTTCTGGCATTATGCGGGCAGGTATTATTCCCGATGACGCTTTATATTGGTTTGCAATACACCTCGTCATTAAATGCCGCGATCTACTTATCAACTACACCAGCGTTGGTACTGTTAATTAATAAGTTTATTTTCAAAGAGCGCATTTCATCGCGAAATATCACCGGAGTGGTTTTGAGCTCAATGGGCGTGGTCTGGCTGGTCATGCAGGGTGATTTACTGCATGTTGAGACGCTTAAAAACCTCAACCGTGGAGATGTCTGGACCATGGGTTCAGCCATCAGTTGGGCCTTATATTGCGCATTCTTACGCATTAAACCGAAAAGCGTGGGTGGTAATGCTTTCGTAGCTGTCAGCGCAGTGATTGGGGCACTGATCTTGCTGCCAATATTTGCCTTCACTTCTGCGACACACTTGAATCAGGAACTTAAAGCGTACATGAATGTTGGATTCCTGTCGGGACTAGCCTATCTAGTGGTCTTCCCCTCCTGGCTTTCCTATCTGCTCTGGAATAAAGGGATTCAGGTGATCGGTGCAACGCGCGGAGAAATATACTCTCATCTGATCCCGCTTAGCGGCGGCGTACTCAGTATTTTGTTTCTAAACATTCATCTGCACGCTTTCCACCTCATCAGCGCATTGCTGATTGCATCAGGTATCGTGCTTTGTTCAGGCAAAGCTAAAGTAAATGCCAACTATAAGACCCAAATGACTAACAACCGGTAGTGGGTTTTCGGGTCGAAACAATGTAGTACACAACCTGAATAGACCCGGGTTTCGTAGACACTTTTTTGCCTCATTTAGAGTGCCCCCGAGCCTGTAGACAAATCTGGCCTATATTTTTAGCATAGGAGTAGTCTATGGGCACACAACGATTTACCCCTGAATTTAAGGAAGAAGCTGTCAGCCAGATCACTGAGCGGGGCTATTCCGTTGCCGATATTTCAGAACGACTTGGTGTTTCAGCACACAGTCTTTATAAGTGGCTGCGTTCAGTAAAACCTGATAACAGCGGGCATCAGGCCCAGGATTTACTGGATGCCAGGACGGAGATGCTCAGGTTGAAAGCGCAGCTTAAACGTACTGAGGAAGAACGGGATATCCTGAAAAAGGCAGCGCGGTACTTTGCAAGAGAGCCCGACTAAAGTATCGCTTCATCAACGATCACCGTGATATCTGGTCGATCGCAGCGATGTGTCGGGTTTTGAAAGTTGCCCGTGCCGGATTTTACGTCTGGCTTCACTGTCCTGTCTCTGCAGGAGAAAAGGATAAC
>Ga0105858_1000146_pt1 | contig 40581 bp, 39 predicted proteins | sample OrgsoiDNA_201062_FD_89683 | JGI IMG/M metagenome (GOLD analysis project Ga0105858, IMG submission 89683) | Permafrost soil microbial communities from the Arctic, to analyse light accelerated degradation of dissolved organic matter (DOM) -... | ecosystem: Environmental > Terrestrial > Soil >...
ATCGAAACCGCAATAGAGTGCAATTGGCCCTTGCGCCAGTCGCTCTGCTAACGCTTGTTCATCCGTCACCTGGGCAATGAGGCCCCGCTCTTGCAGTTGTTTAATCAGGTTGCTGCTCGCCATTAAAGACTCCATTTATTATTTGCTGAATCTGTGCAGATTCATGTCTGGCATCATGCCGCGCATGTGCCTTTTCTCTCACCATTACGGGGAACGACATAGAATAAAGCGCTCATCGTCCGAGCGCTAGGAAATCGCGTGATTTTTCGTGCTTCAGGGCGCCAGGCGGTCTATTTTCCAGCCAGTTTCGCGTTCTGATCCGTCATGCTAATAAATGAAGCGATCGTGCAGACGATGTTCACCGCCCTGCCAGAACTCCATCGACTCGATGCTGACGCGAAAGCCACCCCAGAAACTCGGCAATGGCACTTCGCCCTGGCTGAATTTCTGTTTCAGTTCGAGGAATTTGCTCTCCAGTACGCCGCGCGCAGAAATGCGGGTTGATTGCTGTGACACCCATGCGCCGATCTGGCTGTCTTTGGGACGGCTGGCGAAATACTTCATCACTTCGAAGGTAGAGAGACGCTCGGCTTTACCGTGCACAATGACCTGACGGTCCAGCATATGCCAAGGAAACAACAGGCTGACGCGGTTGTTATTCGCCAACTGTTGTGCTTTGCGGCTGCCAAGATTGGTATAAAAAACCAGCCCCTTTGGGTCGTAATGCTTGAGCAACACGATGCGCTGAAATGGCTGTCCGTGCTCATCGACCGTGGCGACCACCATGGCGGTCGGGTCGGCGAGTTTGGCTTCACAGGCCTGTTTCAGCCAATGCTCGAATAGCGGCAGAGGTTCAGCGGGTAAATCAGCACGACGCAAACCACCACGGGTATATTCACGCCGAGAGTCTGCTACATCAAATTCATTATTATCAGCCATATGAGTTCAGTACGCGAGAGTGTGAGGTGTCGGTATTCTGCGCCTGACGCGTCAGGATCTCAATCTTCCTGACACGCCGATTCGGGCGTTAATAGAGGGGGGAGGGTCGGGAGGATTATTTCTGCACACAGTCGTTAAGGATGACGGCGTCACCACGCTGCACGAACGCAGCCGGGCCTTTCGACCAAAAGGTATAGTGGCCATCGCTGTATTTGGTCCCTGACGCGGCTTCCACCTGTTTCAGCTTCAGCTGTTTGCCATCGAGCAGGAAATCAACCTGCTGCGCGGGCTTATCCAGTGTGACCGTCAGTGGCGTGGTGCCGCACTGGTAATGCAACGGCTCAGTGGGTGCAGGTGGCTGATGGTGGAACTGGCTGCATCCCGCCAGCGTTAAACCTGTCAAAGCGAAGATCGCTTTTTTCATCCCGTTACTCCTTATGATTTCGGCTTGATCCTTTTAGTACCACGCCCGGCGGCATAACACATTGGGATTAAGCCGAGAGTATCATCGGCTGCTGGGATAAATCGCGCCTAGCACCGTTTCACGGCTGGCACCGGTGACGGACGGCAGGTTGCCGGATTTCCCTGACAAGGTGCGAAATGCCAGCCAGGCAAACGCCAATGCTTCCATGTCATCCCCACTGATACCAAAGGTGTCGGTAGTGGAAACTTCCGTACCCGGTAACATCGCCGAGAGCCGCGCCATGACCAGCGGATTGCGGGCACCGCCGCCGCAGACCATCAGGCGGTCACTGCCACCCGCCAGTTGTACCTGTTCGGCGATGCTCACTGCGGTCAGTTCGGCCAGCGTAGCCTGAACATCTTCCGGTGCCAGTGTGTGCACCCGGGTCAGTTGTTTTTCCAGCCACGCAATATTGAAGTATTCTCGCCCCGTACTTTTCGGTGCTGGCTCGGCAAAATAGGGGTCAGAAAGCATCTGCTGAAGCAGCGTCAGATTAACCCTCCCCTCACTCGCCCACGCGGCATTTTTATCGTAAGACAATGCGCGGTGACGCCAGATCCAGGCGTCCATCAGCATATTGCCAGGGCCGGTGTCATAACCACGGATGGGCTGGCCCGGCAGTAACAGAGATAAGTTGGCGATCCCACCGATGTTGAGGATCATTCTGCGCTCGGAGGGATCAGCCAGCAGTGCCTGATGAAATGCGGGGACGAGCGGCGCGCCCTGCCCACCGTAAGCCATATCTCGACGGCGAAAATCCCCCACAGTGGTGATACCCGTGATCGCTGCAATTCGGTTGTTATCGCCCAGTTGCATGGAGAAGGTCGCGTCGCCTTTCGGCTGATGCCAGACGGTCTGCCCGTGACAACCAATGGCGGTCACTTCGTCCGAGCTGATCCCAGCGTTGTCCAGTAACGCCACCACCGCCTCGCCAAATAAAATTCCCAGACGGGTATCAAGTTCACCCACCTGCGCCAGCGTGACCTGTTGCCCCTGACACATCCCCAGAATGGCATTTTTTAACTCGATGGGTATCGGATGTGAATAGCTGGCCTGCTGGGCAACCATGCGTTCGTCAATGGCAGCCAGCACGACGTCAACCCCGTCGAGGCTTGTTCCTGACATCACACCGATATAGCGTCCTGACTTCATAGATGACATCCTTAAACTCTCCACAAAAAACGGGCAATAGTGCTATAGGGTCAAATAAAGCAGAATTCATCTGGTAGTGCTACGAGTAACGCTGTTTTTATTGAGCTATGTGATTGGTACGTTTGTTTTTTGTTACTTCAATGCTGCTTTCACCCCATCAATGTTTAAAAATTAGCTACCCTTAACGGTAGAAATTCTGTGCGGGTGATGTCACACAAAGCTGTCTAAAACATAAACCACCGTTTACTATTAGTTGAAGAGACTTCATGTACTCTCTGCGTCATGAGAAAATGAGCTTTACAAATGGCATAGTGCGTCAGAGTTTTAAGTTACTCGACACCCTCGACAGGATGTTGAATCGTGGAACGTTAGACCTACGCGGCTGCCGCTTTATGCGACATCAGGCTGTAGCAGCGTGAATTTAAACAGGAGCAATTTATGATCAAGCGTTTTCTGGCCGTCGCCCTTGCGGGTGTTACTCTTGCTGGTTGTGTGAATGACAACACAGCATCAGGCGATGTCTATTCCGCTTCTCAGGCCAAGCAGATCCAGCAGGTCTCCTATGGCACCATACTTTCTACCCGTGCGGTGCAGATTCAGGGCGGCGATGAAAGCAACATTATCGGTGCACTGGGCGGTGCGGTACTGGGTGGCTTCCTCGGTAACACCGTGGGCGCAGGCACCGGTCGCAGCCTGGCAACGGCCGGCGGTGCCGTACTGGGTGGCGTAGCCGGTCAGGGCGTGCAGAGCACACTGAACCGTTCTAATGCCGTCGAGTTGCAAATTCGTCGCGACGATGGCACCACCGTTCAGGTTGTGCAGAAAACGGGGACAACTAAATTCAGCGTTGGCCAGCGTGTCAGCATGGCGACCAGCGGCAGCACCGTTACGGTGTCCCCAAGCGCCTGATTCTGATCATCAGTATCCAGCCAATGCAAAAAGCCGGGAGCGAAAGCTTCCGGCTTTTTATCATTTCAATGATCGTCAAAGCATCATGAAATGTTAGCACGATTAAGAACACTGCGTGCTGCGTGGTATATGAATCAAAGTATCAAAAAAGAGCTGAAATGCCGTGCAGACCACAGCGTGCATCACCGATTTTTATGATTTGCTTTGCAAGCCAGCGATATTTTTTTCCAATCTTGCCAGCATGCCGGATAATTGCTCAATATCTGAGTGAGACATACCGGTCAGGATCTCTTTACGCGTTGAATCAATCACTGACTCCATCGCATGAATAATCGGGGCCGCCTCCTCGGTAAGTTTGATGCGTTTCGCACGGCGATCGCTTGCACAGGTCTGGCGGGTAATGAGCTTTTTCTCTTCGAGCTGATCTAAGGTTCTGACCAAAGAAGGTTGCTCAATACCGATAGCCTTAGCCAATTGAATTTGTGACTGTTCCGGCGGTAACATATTGATATTGTGTAAAGTTACCCAATGCGTTTGCGTCAATTCGAGCGGTTTTAAGCGTTCGTCGATCAGCGCGCGCCAGGCACGAACTAATCGTGCTAAATCTGATCCCAGGTTCGATTCCAATTATCCCCTCCTTATAATTAGCATGCTAAGATAACTCCCCAGAGTTTAGCCTAGTTTTCGGAATTTTAATCGTGTAATTGCATTTCTATATATACTGGATCTTATCACCGTCAGTCGGGACCGGCCTGTGCCTCCCTGCATTGACCTCGTTTATAACACAATCACCCGCAGAGATTAATATTGTGGATGCGCAAATGTTACATTCAGGCTCCCCGCTGACGGATTTAGTGCTGGGTGCCTCGCTTTATTTCCCACCGATTTTCAAAGCGGTTCTGCTTGGGTTGCTTTTTTGGGTTCTGATACATCACCTTTTACGCGAGTGGATTTATTCCGGTGAGGTGTGGCATCCGACATTGATGGATTTATCTATTTTCGTCATCTCTATTTGCGGTGCCCTGCTACTTTTGGTCAATGAGTAAGAACATGAAATTTAAAACGCTGAAATATTTCTCAACGGTGTTAGTTTTTGCTGTCGCATTATGTGCTGGCTGGTGGATGTGGAATTATTATATGCAGTCGCCATGGACCCGCGACGGTAAGGTTCGCGCTGAAATAGTCGACATTACCCCGGAAGTATCAGGCCGAATTACTGATATCAATGTTCATGATAATCAGTTCGTGAAAAGCGGCACGCTGCTGTTCGTTCTTGATTCGGTGCCTTACCAGATATCCCTGGATAATGCCCAGGCCGCCCTTGCCAAAGCAGCGGCTGATCTGGATAAAGCCAATCACGAAGCGCAGCGTCGCCGTGGTCTGGCGGCCAATATTATCTCTGCAGAATCACTGGATGAATCCAATATCTCGGCCAAGGCTATGAAAGCACAATATCAGGCCGCCCAGGCTTCGCTGGAGCAGGCGCAGTGGAATCTGAGCAAGACCAAAATAAACGCCCCCACCGACGGCTATATTACTAATCTGCAAACCCGTAAGGGCAACTACGCCACAGCCGGTACGCCGATTGTCGGACTGGTGGATACACATTCGTTTTATGTATTGGGTTATTTTGAAGAGACCAAATTACGCCATATTAAAGAGGGCAGTCAGGCCGATATTACGTTGTACAACGGTAATATTCCGTTGCAGGGCCAGGTCGAAAGTATCGGTCGTGCAATATATGACCAAAGCGTGGATGCTTCCGACGATTTATTAATGAATGTCAAACCCAACGTCCCCTGGGTCAGGCTTGCCCAGCGCGTACCGGTCAGAATTAAGCTGGTCAATGTTCCTGCTGGTGTGGTGCTGGTCGCAGGCACTACCGCCACGATTGCTGTGCATTACTGAAGGCCGACGCCGTGAATCACTCCTGGCTTGAATGGAAAAACACCCCGTGGGGAAAAGCCACCGGCGGGCAGTGGCGTTACGCATTACGCAACTCGATTGCCATGTGTCTGTCGCTCTACATTGCCTTTGTCTTGCAGCTCGATGACCCCTACTGGGCGCTGACGTCAGCTGCGGTGGTGAGTTTTCCGACTGTGGGCGGTGTGATAAGTAAAAGTATCGGCCGGGTGATCGGCAGTTTGATTGGTGCGCTGGCCTCGGTGCTGATTGCGGGTCATTGCCTGAATGATCCGTGGCTGTTCACCTTTTCCATCGCCGCGTGGCTGGGGCTTTGCACTTACGTTTCCAACCACTATCAGAACAACGTTTCCTATGCCTTCGCATTAGCAGGTTATACCGCTGCGATCATCGCCTTTTCGACCGTAAACGTCACCGATACCGGCAAGATTTTTGATATCGCCCAGGCACGCGTTTGTGAGGTGATCACCGGGATTCTGTGCGGGGGCTTTATGATGATGGTCTTGCCCAGCACCTCCGACGGCGATGCGCTGCTCACCTCGCTGCGCAAAATGCATGTGCAGTTACTGGACCACGCCAGACTCTTATGGCGGCCGGATATCACCGAGCAGATCCGCACTTCACACGAAGGGGTGATCGGCCAGATCCTCACCATGAATCTGCTGCGCATTCAGGCCGTGTGGAGCCACTACCGCCTGCGCAGGCAAAATAACCTGCTGAACTATTTACTCCATCAACAATTGCGCATGACCAGCTACATTTCCAGTCTACGACGCATGCTGCTGAACTGGCCGCACCCGCCCGAACACCTTTACGAGGTACTGGATTTATTACTGGATGAACTTAAAAACCCAGAAAGCAATAAATATGAAATTGCTAAAATTCTCAGTCAGATCAAACCGCATGACACCTCGGACTTCCGATTTCAGGCATTCTGGAAACGATTACGGGATTTTTGCTGGTTGTATCTGCGCAACGAGCGCTGGCTGCAACGCGTCGAAAATACTAACGCGGCGCAGGTTGAGTTTCTGCAGCCTCCGCGCGTCAATCGCCTTACTGAACACACAGATACCTACGAAGCGGCCTATAACGGCATTCGTACCTTTTTATGTATCGTCGTCGCCTGTTGGTTCTGGATGAGTACCCAGTGGAGTTCGGGGACATCCGCCGTGGCGCTGACTGCGGTCAGTTGTGTGCTCTACTCCTCAACGGCGTCGCCTATCAACAGCATTACCTTGTTGGTTAAATCCCTGCTATTGCTGTTTGTTGGCTGCTTTATTCTCAAGTTCGGCCTGATGATTCAGTTGAATGATTTCTGGGTGTTTTGCGTTTTTTTGCTGCCCATTCTGGTCACCATGCAGATGATGAAACTCCAGTACAAACGCTTCGCCGGTTTGTGGGGGCAACTCATTGTGTTTAGCGGCTCTTTTCTGGCTATCACCAACCCACCGAGCTATGACTACGGCGCATTTATCAATGACGGGATCGGCCGGGTTGTTGGCGTGATGCTGGCGGGGGTAGCCTTTCAGGTGTTACGACCAAGTTCCGACAAACGAAAAAGCAGGCGGATTATCCGCGCACTGCGCCGTGATTTTATCGACCAACTTAGCCGCAAACCGCAACTCAGCCATCTTCAATTCGAGTCACTCATCTATCACAGAATTAATCAGCTCAATCAAAGTAAGGACCAGGTCTCCCGCACCTGGCTGCTACGCTGGGGGGTGGTGTTGCTCAATTGCAGCCATATTGTCTGGCAATTACGCGAGTGGGAGACCCGTTCAGATCCGCTCAGTGCCGTACGCGATGTCTGTATTCACTGCCTGAAAGGCATTATGACGGAGCGCGGTGTCAGCCACGCGGTGCTGGACTCAAGTCTGATTGAGTTAATGCGGATTAGTAATTCGCTGGCGCATCATCATGATGAGTCTGGCCGTGATCTGGCCGGTGTGATCTGGCGTTTGTACTGTTCGTTGTCGCAGTTGAAGCAGGCAATTTCTATTGAAGAAATCGCCACAGGCAGCCCGGCGGAGCCTGCCTGATTGAAAAAGAGTGAGGGACTATCAGCCCAACGTCATTGGCGTGCAGTGAAACTGCCAACGCTGCTGCACCAAAAGTAGGTGCCTCTGGGCGAGGTCAAGGACGCAGAATTTATGGCACGTCGTAACCCAGGGCCGCCTTACGAATACGGAACCACTGCTGACGAGTCAACTCCAGCGACAGTGATTTCCACGCTGATTTCACGCGTTCAATCTTGCCGGAACCTATGATCGGCAGTGGCTGCGACGGCAGTCGCATTACCCACGCGTACACCACCTGCTCAATACTTTCTGCACCTATTTCTTCTGCCACTTTTTGCAACTCGTCACGCAGTGGCTGGAATTTGGCATCGCTAAACAGACTACCGCCGCCGAGGCATGACCAGGCCATCGGCTTGATTCGCAACTGCTGGCAGAGATCCAGTGACCCATCGAGGATGGCGGGTTGGTGCACTGGGGAGATTTCCAGCTGATTCGTCACCAGAGTAAACGGCAGGCGCGACTGTAACAGGCTGAACTGTGCTGGTGTGAAATTGGAGACGCCAAAATGCTTCACTTTGCCGCTTTTGTGCAACGAGGTGAACGCCTCAGCCACATCGTCGGCATCCATCAGCGGGTCCGGGCGATGAATTAACAGCAGATCCAGGCGGTCGGTATGCAAATTACTCAGCGATTTTTCAGCCCGCGCAATGATGTACTGGCTATCAGTAATGTAATGGCCAATTTTGTTGTCAGGATTGGCGGTCGTCGCAATCCCGCATTTACTCACTAGCTGCATCTTTTCACGCAGGGCAGGCTTCAGGCGCATGGCCTCACCAAATGCCGCTTCACAGGCATAGCCGCCGTAAATATCCGCGTGGTCGGCAGTGGTGATGCCCAGTTCAACGTGTTGCTCGATAAAACCCAGCAACTGCTGCGGTGTCATGTTCCATTCCATCAGGCGCCAATAGCCGCAAATCATGCGTGAAAATTCGGGGCCTTGCGCGGACAGTGGGGTACGGGGATCCATGTTAATACCTCGATTTCGTCATTATAGGAGGGGGTAAACCGCAGATAGCATACAGAAGTCAGGCACTTTCTGTATTGATCTCCGCGCGTTGCAGGAGCGTTTGTGGGTTAAAAAAGAGAGGGTTGTTCAGGCAGAGGATCATCAGGTTTTTTGGCTGCGCGTTGCAGTCGCAGCAAACGCTGATGGCACAAACGCAGAACCTGGCGCTTTTCAGGGTCAGTCATTGTTATCCAACCAAAGCGCTCTTCGCGGCTACGCAGGCAACCACGGCAAAAGCCGCGACTATCTGCCTGACAGATACCGCGACACGGGCTGGGAATGTCAAAAAACTCGAGCTGTTGAGCCACGACCACTCCGCATCAATTAACGAATACTTATTGAAGACGCTTTGGCGCCGTCGTGCAAGTCTGTTTTCATATTGTGCAACATTTCGTTCTCTTCATCACAACAAACACCGTGCCATAAAATGCGATTTTCACATTGCGCTCTTGACCTAGACTGATCGGTCTATTATTCTCAGTCCTATGAACAAACAAGGTCACCCACATTGCGATACACGCGAACATCTGCTTGCCACCGGGGCAGAACTGAGCCTGCGCTTAGGTTTTACCGGCATGGGCCTGACAGAACTCCTGAAAACGGCAGAAGTGCCGAAGGGGTCGTTCTATCACCATTTCCGCTCGAAAGAAGCCTTCGGGGAAGCGATGATTCAGCGTTACTTCGACCACTATGATGCACATTTACAACAGATTTTTGGTCAGACTCAGGGCGACCAACGGCACCATATCCTGAGCTATTACGCTCAGAATATTGCTAATTTCTGTGGTAGTGAATGCCATAACGCTTGCCTGTCGGTCAAACTGTCTGCTGAGGTCAGTGACCTTTCTGAACCGATGCGACATGTGCTTGAGCAGGGTTCTACGCGGGTGATCATGCGCCTGCAGGATGCCATCGAGAAAGGTATCGCTGAAGGCTCGCTGACTGTGCCGGTCTCACCGGCCGTCGCAGCAGCGACCCTATATTCGCTGTGGTTGGGGGCTTCCCTGCTGGCGAAAATCAAACGTTCAGTGACGCCGCTGGCTGCTGCACTGGAAAGTGTTGAAATGTTGCTGCAACCGCCAGACAAGGCGCGCTGAAGAGCATTCAGAGCGTAGCGTATGAGTTAATCACGCTCTACGTGGTAATCCAAAATTTGCTAATCCAAACCCTATCAGGACCGCGTTCGTTTGGTTAAAAATTTTCATCACAACCAGACCGACCAGTCTATTAACCAGGAGTTTTAGAAGATGACCAAGCTTTTCACCCCGATTGTTGTCGGTAATAAAACCTTACCGAATCGCGTATTTATGGCACCCCTTACCCGTCTGCGTAGCATCGAACCGGGTGATATTCCTACCCCTCTGATGGGCGAATACTATGCACAACGCCACAGTTCAGGTCTGATCATCACCGAAGCGACCCAGGTCTCTTTTCAGGCCAAAGGCTATGCCGGCGCACCGGGGTTACATACGCCTGAGCAAACGGCTGCATGGAAAAAAATCGTTGCAGGTGTCCATCAGAAAGAAGGTCACATCGCGGTACAGCTGTGGCATACCGGCCGTATTTCACACAACAGCGTGCAGCCGGGCAATCAGACGCCCGTCTCTTCGTCGGCCATCAATCCGAATACCCGTACCAGCCTGCGTGATGAGCAAGGAAACGCCGTACGCGTTGACTGCCCTACCCCGCGCGCTCTGGAACTGAGTGAAATTCCGGGCATTATCAATGATTTCCGCCAGGCTGCGGCGAACTCCCGTGAAGCGAATTTCGACTATATCGAAATCCACGCAGCGCACGGCTATCTGCTGCACCAGTTTATGTCTCCGGCATCTAACGTACGCACCGACGCCTACGGCGGCAGCATCGAAAACCGTACCCGTTTGACGCTGGAAGTGGTTGATGCGTCCATCGCTGAAATCGGCGCAGAGCGCGTGGGTATCCGTATCTCTCCGCTGGGCCCGTTCAACGGTCTGGACAACGGCGAAGATCAGGAGCAAGCCGCGTTGTATCTGCTCGATGAACTGAACAAACGCAAACTGGCTTACCTGCATATCTCCGAGCCAGACTGGGCCGGCGGCAAGCCTTATACAGACGCATTCCGCGCAGCAATTCGTGCCCACTATCAGGGGGTGATTGTCGGTGCAGGTGCCTATACCGCCGAGAAAGCCGAAGAGCTGCTCGCAAAAGGGTACATCGATGCCGTTGCCTTTGGCCGCAGCTATATCGCCAACCCGGACCTGGTAGAACGTCTGAAAAATCATGCTTCCCTGAACGAGCCAAAAGCTGACTTCTTCTATGGCGGCGGCGCACAAGGCTACACCGATTATCCAACGCTGTAAGATTGCCCTTATCGGGTAACAGGGTAGCTCTCCAACCCTGATAATGCGGCAGCCGTGCTCTCCGGCTGCCGCGTTTTTTTGCCAGTCCCGTGACAATCAGTTAGTCTGTTATTCATTACTTACCCCTGCAATCAGAGGACATTATGCGCTTACTTCATACCATGCTCCGCGTCGGCGACCTGCAACGCTCAATCAATTTCTACACTGATGTTCTCGGTATGCGTCTGCTGCGCACCAGCGAAAATACGGAATACAAATACTCGCTGGCGTTCGTGGGTTATACCGATGAAAGCGAAGGTGCTGTGATCGAACTGACCTATAACTGGGACGTGAACAGTTACGATTTGGGCAATGCTTACGGCCATATCGCACTCGGTGTTGATAATGTCGCGCAAACCTGTGACGACATCCGTACAGCCGGTGGCAACGTCACCCGCGAAGCTGGCCCGGTTAAAGGGGGGTCGACTATCATCGCGTTTGTGGAAGATCCTGACGGTTATAAAATCGAACTGATTGAATCCAAACATGCGGGTCAGGGTTTGGGAAATTAATTTTCCCGTCAGTGATTTCTGACATTAAGGGCGCAAGGGCGCCCTTTTTTATTGCCCTTTCCTCTGCAACGGCACTAAAAGTTTGCCATAATGCGCGCTGAATTCGATGAGATAAGAAACTGATGGCCGAGAATAGTGACATTAACGCCCTGAGAGGCCGTTTTCGTGGTTTTTACCCTGTGGTTATCGATGTAGAAACTGCAGGATTTAATGCTAAGACTGACGCGCTGCTGGAAATTGCCGCCATCACTCTGAAAATGGATGAAGATGGCTGGCTGGAAACCGACGAAACGTTGCATTTCCACGTGGAGCCTTTCGAAGGCTCGATTCTGGTGCCGGAAGCCTTGGCGTTTACCGGTATCGACCCGACTAACCCGCTGCGTGGCGCAGTGAGTGAGTACGACGCCCTGCACGCTATTTTCAAAGCCATCCGCAAAGGCATGAAAGAACAGAACTGCAACCGGGCGATCATCGTTGCTCACAATGCTAACTTCGATCACAGCTTTTTGATGGCGGCCGCAGAACGCGCCGGATTGAAACGCAACCCGTTCCACCCTTTTGCTACCTTTGATACGGCGGCACTGAGCGGACTGGTGCTCGGACAGACGGTACTGGCAAAAGCTTGTATCAGCGCGGGCATGGCATTCGACAGCAGCCAGGCGCACTCTGCACTTTATGATACCGAGCAAACCGCGGAATTATTCTGTGAACTGGTGAACCGCTGGAAACGTCTTGGCGGCTGGCCACTGCCGTTAAACGCTGACGATGAAGCCCATCAGCAGACAGAGAGCGAAGAGTAACTGCCCGCCATCTTTCAGCGCTAAATACAAAAATCACTATAAAAAAAGAGCGGCTCGTTTGAGTCGCTCTTTTCATTTATCAACGGAGTGCAGCGGCTTAGGTAAAAGCCTACAACGCAGGGATTACTCTGGCTGCGGCTCTTCGGAAGATTTGTATTTCTCAGCGGTTTCTTTAATCAGCGTCTGCAACTCACCACGCTGGTACATCTCAATCACGATGTCACAACCGCCGACCAGCTCGCCATCAACCCATAATTGCGGGAAGGTTGGCCAGTTGGCGTACTTAGGCATTTCTGCGCGGATATCCGGGTTCTGCAAGATATCAACGTAGGCAAAACGCTCGCCACAGGCAGAGAGTGCCTGAACAGCCTGAGCGGAAAAACCGCAGCTTGGCAGTTTTGGAGAACCTTTCATATACAGAAGGATTGGGTTTTCGGAAACCTGCTTCTGAATTTTTTCAATTGTCGTTGTGGTCATTTCTTGCTTCCTCAAGCCAAATAGTGGCTGTCACGGTCATCACTCATTATGCGCAGAGGGCTGTGTACAAATATGCCCCCTTTATCGCTTATCATCTATTGTAACGATGGCGGCCATCGGATAAAAACGCCATTTTTTGTGAGGTCTTTCAAAAACCCACATATCGTCTTCTGATCGGACAAATACTTTTTGCCAAAGTGTCTGGCGGCTCTCAATAATAAACATTCATTCAGAATAACATTTTTGACCGACGAGTTTAACTGCCGTGTAAAGACACCTTCTGGTCATCACGGGTTTTTAACCCTATGAAATGTGTCTATTTTTAGACCGAGATGTGCATACTTTTTCTTCGTTTAAAAAGCTATTAACTTTTTCTCACAATATGATCTAGAATCGAAGCAATTCGTGCTGTTTTGTCTGGTTCTTTTGGGCAATACTCTGACATCTCTGATGTTTAACTTTGGGCCAATATTGGTAACGACGCCATGCGTTTATTGTTTACGCTTACTGTGCTGTTCTTTACCCAGCTTTTTCTGAATCTGGCGCATGCTTCGCCACACACTAACGTTGCTGCCGAACAGCGGAAAAGCCACGTCAGTCAGGCAAAACCTGATGACCGACGAAAGCGCAAAGCCGTTGCCCGAACCAGCAAAAAGTCTAAATCAGAGCCGGTAAAAGAACAGAAAGCAAAAGTTAAAGAAACGAAAAAAATCGCCACCACCAAACTCGTTCGTCATGGGCCCTCTGAAAAGAAAAGCGCTAAAACGACCAAGAGTCATGTGACAGCGAAGAAAGAAAGCCGAACGATAGCGAAAAATGAGACCAGTAAACAGAGTAAAAAAGCGTACGGTCGCCATCGAAAAACCAAAGATTTACTCGCGAAAGACAGTAAACCGATCACGTTAAGCGCCGCGCATAAAAAACGTTATCAACATGCGCAGCAAACGGCGATGACCAAGCTGATGCACCAAGTCGGCAAGCCTTATCGCTGGGGTGGAACCTCACCTAACACCGGATTTGATTGCAGCGGGTTAGTCTATTACGCATACAAAGATTTGATTCGCATAAAAATGCCACGTACTGCCAACGAGATGTACCACCTTCGTGACGCGGCACCGGTAAAACGCGGTGAACTGGAGAGCGGTGATTTAGTCTTCTTCAGAATCAACAAGCGTGGTGCAGCAGATCATGTCGGGGTATATGTTGGCAACGGTAAATTTATTCAGTCTCCTCGCACAGGTGAAGAGATCAAAATCACCTCACTGGGCGAAGATTACTGGCAAGATCACTATGTTGGCGCGCGTCGGGTTATGACGCCTAAAACGATTCGTTAAGTCAGCGGTACCGCTAATCAGCGATGAATAGCATTTAACGAAACGTTTATGAAACAGTCTGCCGCTTATAAGCACTATTTTCTGCGAAAGTTGGGCATCCGTAAAATTGAAAAGGGCGATTCCTGTTATAGGTATCGCCCTTTTTTTGGCCTCTTATCCCCCCCGATTCACGAAGGTGAAAAGCACATTCAGTTCATGATGGCGGTAAAACTGAACGCCAGGATCACAGCCAGTGCGCAGACCGTCGTGATAAGCGACATTTTCAAATTGCTGTCCATTAAAACCCCTTCTGGATCAAATGTGGCCTATTTATAAGCCATACAGTTTGTGTGCCAACGCATTTTCTCACAGTTTTGTTTTAAAATCTCGCGATCATTCGCCAAGTTACAAAGACTTTTTACTTCCCCTTTCCCCGGATATAAGAGAAAATTCGCGGTTACCACGCTGCGTGCGGGTCGATTTATTCCGATGTTCTTTCAGACGGTTGTCCTTCTCTGAAAAACCCACCAAAGATTTCACTGCTCATCCATTTTTCAGCAGTCAAATCCACGCAGGCAAACGATTAACATAATGCTAACGTGCTGACGCACGTCGGACAGGAGTCATTCTTTTCATGGCAACGATAAAAGATGTCGCAAAACGGGCTGGCGTTTCCACCACAACCGTGTCGCACGTCATCAATAAAACACGTTTCGTCGCCGAAGAAACTAAAGCCGCCGTGCAGACCGCGATTAAAGAGCTGCACTATTCACCCAGCGCGGTGGCACGTAGCCTTAAGGTCAACAACACAAAATCCATCGGTTTACTGGCGACCTCCAGCGAAGCGCCCTACTTTGCCGAAGTGATCGAAGCCGTTGAGAACAGTTGTTATGCCAAAGGCTACACACTGATCTTGTGTAACTCACACAACAACCTCGATAAGCAACAGGCTTATCTGGCAATGCTGGCGCAAAAGCGGGTGGATGGCTTGTTGGTGATGTGCGCAGAGTATCCCGATGCTCTGCTCGACATGCTCGAGGAGTATCGTTCAATTCCGATGGTCGTAATGGACTGGGGCGAAGCGCGCAAAAACTTTACCGACAGCATCATCGATAATGCCTTTGAAGGCGGTTATATGGCCGGGCGCTACCTCATTGAACGGGGTCATCGCGATATCGGCGTTATCCCTGGTCAGTTGGCGCGTAATACCGGGGGTGGCCGTTTCCAGGGCTTTGTGAAAGCACTGACCGAGGCCAATATTCCACTACGCGAAGAGTGGGTAGTTCAGGGCGATTTTGAGCCTGAGTCCGGCTATCAGGCGATGCACAAAATTCTGATGCAGAAGCAGCGTCCGACGGCAGTATTCTGCGGCGGTGACGTGATGGCCATGGGTGCTATTTGTGCTGCCGATGAGATGGGCCTGCGGGTGCCTCAAGATATTTCCGTGATCGGTTATGATAATGTGCGCAACGCCCGCTATTTCTCTCCGGCACTGACCACTATCCACCAACCCAAAGAGCGCCTGGGCGAGATGGCCTTTACTATGCTGCTGGATCGCATCATCAGTAAGCGTGAAGTGTCGCAGACTATTGAAGTCCACCCGAAACTGATTGAGCGCCGTTCGGTGGCCGATGGTCCTTACCGCGACTATCGTCGTTAATTCAGATACTTGCCGTTGTTGTGACCTGTAACGCCTGCCTGCGAGCAGGCGTTTTTAATTGCGTAACCACTCATGGTTCAGCGTTGGCGTATCCCCCAGATAATCCAGAAGCCATGCCAGCGCCGGAGACTGATTGCTTTGATCCCAGGTCAGGCAGCAGGCACTTTCGGGAAAAGCCGCCGCCAGTGTCAATATATGCAGCTTTTGTTGCGCTATCCACGTTTCAACCAGATGTACCGGCATCATGCCCACGCACAGGCCTTCGCACAGGCAGTCGATCGCACAGGTCCAGTCGGGAACCACCAGACGCCGCTGATTATTCAGCGTCCAGGTGTCCCGTTTAGGCAGGTTTCGCGATGTATCTTCCAGGCACAGCGCCGGGTAAGCCCGCAGCTGTTCATCAACCAAGGGAGCGGTCAGCGCTGCCAGGGGATGATCCGGGCTGACGACACAGTGCCAGTCCATAAACCCCATGTCCCGAAAACTGAAACGTCCACCGGTCGGCACCGCGCGGGTGGCACCAATGGCAACGTCAGCCCGGCCATCCACCAACGCGTCCCAGACACCGTTAAACACTTCTGAATGGATGATAAGCTCGGTATCGGGAAAGGCGCGGTAGAAGTCGGTGATCAACCGACGCGCCCGATCCGGTTTTACAATACGGTCCACCGCCACATTCAACTGCCCACGCCAGCCGTTCGCCACCTGCTGACACTGACGCCGCGTCGCCATCATTTTTTTGATAAGCAGACGGGCCTCTTCCACGAAAACTTTGCCCGCTGGTGTCAGTTCAACATCGCGATGACGTCTTTCGAACAACGGAACCGCCAGCCATTGCTCCAGTTGGCGAACGGTATAACTGATCGCTGAAGGCACGCGGTGCAATTCCTGTGCTGCTGCGCTGAAACTCCCCGTGCGGGCAACGGCATCGACTACTTCCAACGAATATTCTGACCACATAATTGCCGGCCTTTTTTTTGCTTTCAATTATTTTGATACAAGAGCGCAAATATTAGCGTTTCACAAGCGGTTAGCCAACCCCTTACACTTCGCACCTGACACTTTCTGCACGTTATGCCGCTGTAGATTCATTTTTCATATAACTAACATCGCCAGTAAAAAGAGAAAATCATGAAACCCTCCTTTGGATTTATGCTCTACCTCGCCGGGTTGAGTATGCTCGGCTTTTTAGCCACCGATATGTACCTCCCTGCTTTCAGTACCATGCAAACCAGCCTGTCGACTACGCCTGGCCTAATCAGCGCCAGTTTGAGTATCTTCCTCGGTGGTTTTGCCATTGGCCAGCTGCTGTGGGGACCGCTGTCAGACAAACTCGGGCGCAGGCCAGTGCTTATCGCTGGTCTGACACTTTTCGTACTCGGTTGTCTGGGCATGTTATGGGTGCAGAACATTTATTTGCTGCTGGGGCTGCGCTTTGTGCAGGCCATCGGCGTCTGTGCGACAGCTGTCAGCTGGCAGGCCCTGGTGGTCGATCGCTACCCGGCTGACGTCGCCAAGCGCACATTTGCCACTATTATGCCGCTGGTGGCGTTATCCCCCGCTCTCGCTCCGCTGTTGGGTGCGTGGGTACTGAATCACTTCGATTGGGAAGCTATTTTTGCCTTGCTGCTGACGGTTGGCGTCATGCTATTGGTGTTCTCTTTCCGTATTCAGGAAAGCAAAAAATCCTCCGACAACCTGAAAGCCGACAAAATTGGCTTTTTCAAATTGCTGACCTCCCCGGTGTTTAGTGGAAATGTGCTGATTTATGCTGCCTGCTCCGCCGGATTCTTCGCTTGGCTGACCGGTTCACCTTTTATTCTCAGTGACATGGGTTATACACCGGGTGTTATCGGCCTGAGCTATGTCCCGCAGACCATCGCTTTCCTGGTGGGAGGGTTTGGCTGTCGCGTATTGATCAGTAAAATCGACGGTAACCGCATCCTGCCTTGGTTACTGGCCGGTTATGCGCTGAGCGTCGTAGCACTTTATTTGGTCGCTACGCTGACCGATGCCACACTGAGCACTTTGCTGATCCCGTTCTGTTTAATGGCGTTGGTGAACGGTGCCTGCTACCCAATTGTGGTCGCCAATGCACTAATGCCATTTCCTGCCAATACAGGGAAGGCCGCTGCGTTGCAAAATACACTACAATTAGGTTTGTGCTTTTTCGCCAGCCTGCTGGTCTCCGCATTTATTGCCCAGCCGTTACTGGCAACTGTCACGGTGATGTTGGGAACGCTGGCACTGGTCGCGCTGGGTTTTGTGATGGTGAAAAAGAGTACAAAACAGGCTGATGAAATAAAAGTCGCGAGAAAAGAGGAAATGGCATAAGGCGCCGCAATACTTGCTAACTGAATGTCATAATTACCTTAAGTGACAGTCACTTAATGAATATACTCGCCGCGTGTGATTTGTTATTGAGAATGACCGCCGGCGAGTTTATACTCAACCTAACCTTGTAAAATAACATTTATACAAAGTATTTATTACAACTAACTTTCTGGCGCGGGCACTGCGTCACGTTTTATAAAAAGGATTTTTTCACCCCATACCACTTCGGTTACGGGTGTTCTTCTAATTTCCTCTGTTCATAGTCGCATATCAGACAAGGCGGATTAACCGTCTGTTCTCATAATGACCTGCATAAATTGCCTTGGCTTTTCCCAGCAGGTTAATAAGTCAGAAGAGAAAGTGATGGAGAAGCTATGAGTTCATCGTGTATAGAAGATGTAAGTATTCAGGACAATCAGTGGTATCGCATCGTCACTGAAATGTTGGGAATGGCCGATGTCCAGATCAACGGTAGCCGCCCTTTCGACATCAAAGTAAAAAACCCTGATTTCTTTAAACGTGTTTTGCAGGAAGGCTCCCTGGGCCTCGGTGAAAGTTACATGGACGGCTGGTGGGAATGTGAACGACTGGATATTTTCTTCCAGCGCGTTCTCAATGCCGGTCTCGAAAGCAAGCTCCCGCGACATTTTAAAGACACACTCCGCATTGCCGCCGCACGGCTGACCAATCTACAATCCAAAAAGCGCGCCTGGATTGTGGGCAAAGAGCATTATGACTTAGGCAATGATCTGTTCAGTCTGATGCTTGACCCTTATATGCAATATTCCTGCGGTTACTGGAAAGAGGCCACCACGCTCGAGCAGGCTCAGGAAGCAAAATTAAAAATGATTTGCGATAAGCTGCAATTAAAACCCGGTCTGCGTTTGCTGGATATCGGTTGCGGCTGGGGGGGCCTGTCAGAGTATGCCGCGAAATATTACGGCGTGAGCGTCGTCGGTGTGACGATTTCAGCTGAACAGCAGAAAATGGCACAGGAACGCTGTAAAGATCTCGACGTGACCATTTTGCTCAAAGATTATCGCGATCTGAATGACCAGTTCGACCGTATTGTCTCGGTTGGGATGTTCGAACATGTGGGTCCGAAGAACTATCAGACTTACTTTGATGTGGTTAAACGCAATATCAAACCGGATGGATTATTCCTCCTGCACACTATTGGCTCGAATAAATCTGACCTGAGTGTCGATCCCTGGATTGATAAATACATTTTCCCGAATGGCTGTTTACCTTCCATTAAGCAGATAGCGCAGACCACAGAGTTACTGTTTGTCATGGAAGACTGGCATAATATTGGGGCAGACTACGACCGCACCCTGATGGCCTGGCTGGAGCGATTCTTGCAGGCATGGCCGTCGCTGGCGGATAAGTACTCCGATCGTTTCGAACGTATGTTTACTTACTATTTGAATGCCTGTGCCGGCGCTTTCCGGGCACGTGATATTCAACTGTGGCAGGTTCTGCTGAGTCCGCAGGGTGTTGAAGGGGGAATTCGCGTACCGCGTTAATCCTTCCAGGCCCCCACCATTAAAAAAGCCGGACAGTCACCTGCCCGGCTTTTTGTCTTCTATTTTTGGTGAGTGCCTTGCTGCTCAACCATCGCTTGCGCTGTGGCTATAACCGCTTCACGGCTGGCTAATACGCGCTCGACCGTATCGACAATGGCCTGCGTCTGCGGGTCAATTTCAATATTAATTTTATCACCTAAACGTTTAGCACCTAGTGTTGTGCGCTGTAACGTTTCAGGAATTAAATGCACACAGAAACGGGTTTTTGTTACTTCACCGACCGTCAGGCTAATTCCGTCGATTCCAATGAAACCTTTATGTAATACATATTTCATTAAATCTTCATGCGGCATACGGAACCAGATCTGACGGTTATTCTCGGAGGTGAGAATTTTCGCCACTTCCGCCGTACAGATGATATGGCCTGACATTAAATGGCCGCCAATTTCGTCATCGAAACGGGCGGCACGCTCCAAATTCACCTGGGAACCGGGCAGTAAATCGCCCAGATTGGTCAGACGAAGGGTCTCTTTCACCAGATCGAAACTGACTAAATCACCGTTCACCTCGGTGACTGTCAGACAGCATCCGTTGTGCGCCACCGAGGCGCCGAGCGCCAGGTTATCCAGCATGTGCGCTGGCATCTGCACAACGTGGGTACGAAAATTAGGTTTCTCATCAATGGACACTAACGTTCCTGTGCCCTGAACAATACCGGTAAACATAGGCCAAGCCTCATTAATTTTTATGCAGTTAAATCATCGGCAATACATTGCGTTTCTGCCTGCCAGTTTGCCGCAGATTTGATAGAAAGCCAAATCAATGAGGGCAAAATATCAACAACTGAAAACAAGCCAATATGTAACTCGTCGTTAACAGCTTTGATTGCTTATAACGTCTGACGATGTACAATCTTCGGGTTATTTTCCGCTATTTTAGCGTCACGCTTTGCGTGGCGTTTTTTATTCAAAACAAAAAAGGTGTGTGCGTGCAGAAGTACCTTACAGAAGCGCGTGTGTTATTAGCTCTCGCGATCCCCGTTATCCTTGCTCAAATTGCGCAAACCTCAATGGGCGTGGTCGATACGATTATGGCAGGCAGCGTCAGTGCCACAGACATGGCGGCTGTAGCCGTTGGAACCTCAATTTGGTTACCAGCCATCTTGTTTGGGCACGGACTTTTGTTGGCTCTGACCCCCACGGTGGCGCAGCTTAACGGCGCTGGCCGGCGTGACAAAATCGCCCATCAAATCCAGCAGGGTTTCTGGCTGGCTTCCGGCGTTTCAGTCATTATTATTGTCGTGCTGTATCACTGCGACCAAATTATCGGGCTGATGCACAATATTGACCCGCTGCTTAAAGCCAAAGCGATCGGATATCTGCATGCCATCATGTGGGGTGCTCCCGGCTATCTGTTCTTCCAGGTTTTACGTGTCCAGTGTGAGGGCTTGTCTAAAACCAAACCGGGTATGGTGTTTGGCTTTATCGGCCTGCTGGTGAACATTCCGGTTAACTATATCTTCATCTACGGCAAGTTTGGCGCACCTGCGCTGGGAGGCGTAGGGTGCGGGGTCGCCACTGGCACAGTTTATTGGGTAATGTTCCTGATGATGCGTTTCTATGTGAAACGTGCTTACTTTATGAAAGACATCATTGCACCCACCCGATTTGCCAAACCCGACTGGGTGACGTTAAAACGCTTGACCAGTTTAGGTCTACCTATCGGTCTGGCACTGTTTTTCGAAGTCACACTGTTTGCAATCGTTGCGCTCTTGGTTTCGCCTTTAGGCATTGTGGCGGTTGCCAGTCATCAGATAGCCTTAAGCCTCGGTTCGATAATGTTTGTGATCCCATTGTCATTAGGAATGGCAAGCACCATTCGTGTTGGTTCACGCCTTGGTGAGTCGTCAATCGAAGGCGCCAAAGTTGCAGCGTATACCAGTATTTTTACCGGTATCGTTATCGCCTGCATCAGTGCATCGCTTTCCGTTACATTCCGCGCGCAAATTGCAGGGTTATATAATGACAGCCCTGAAGTTATCACGCTGGCTTCAAGCCTGATGTTACTGGCCGCGGTTTACCAAATTTCCGACGCCATACAAGTGGTTGGCACCGGGGTATTACGTGGATATAAAGATACGCGTTCCATCTTCTATATTACGTTTGTGGCTTATTGGGTCCTGGGTTTACCGGTAGGTTATACATTGGGGCTAACCGATTATATTGTGCCGGCGATGGGCCCAAGCGGTTTCTGGTGGGGCTTTATTCTTGGTCTGACCTTTGCAGCAGCGATGGTGACTCTGCGTATACGGTGGATCCAGAAGCAACCTTCGTTCACGATTTTGGATAACGCAGGCCGTTAATCTCGCTATTCGCCGTCAGAACTCTTTATCTGGCGGCGGACGACTCAAGCATTAATGTTCAAAAAATCAACGCAGTGAACATTCACGCACCACTCAGTCACAATTTAATGACGAAATGTTTATTTTCCCTTGCCAGCCATCGGGTAGGTCGCTAATATTCGTCCCCGCTGCCGCACTGGCAGGCAGAAAAAGATGCGTCCGTAGCTCAGTTGGTTAGAGCACCACCTTGACATGGTGGGGGTCGATGGTTCGAGTCCATTCGGACGCACCAAGCTTCTGCACCCGATTTACCGAGTACATTTCATCCGATGTGCGTCCGTAGCTCAGTTGGTTAGAGCACCACCTTGACATGGTGGGGGTCGATGGTTCGAGTCCATTCGGACGCACCAGATGAAACAGACCAACACTCCTACATTTTTCCACACCAAACGCCCCTGATTTCAAACTTCTTCGTACTCTGTCCATTTTCAGTGCTCAACGCCTGTTGTTTAGATATTCATCTACCCTCTTTAACATCGCTTACGTCGTGACTGCCCATTTTGGTCATTTGCGCAACGAACACCGGGCAGATGCCATAAGCTTGCGCAGCATCATGTTTTTTATTTTGTTTCCCGCCGCTTAGCCCTTATAATACGCATCGTCTCTTCGATTGAATGGTCTCAGCCCCTTGATCTGTCGATATCGCCTTATAAAAGCATTACCTCACCCGAAACGATTAACCATCGGACAGATCGCCACGTCTTGGCTGAACTTTACACACCATTTATTCTCCAGTCGCCTACGCTTAATAGTGATTTGTAACAATCCAGAAGCAACCAAATTCCTCGCGGGCAGCAGCGCTGTCAGTCGAACTCATTTCCAATCCATCACAACTTGTAGATAAAATCGTCATGAAAAAGACCAAAATTGTTTGTACCATCGGACCGAAAACTGAATCCGAAGAAATGCTGACCAAACTGCTTGATGCAGGCATGAACGTAATGCGTTTGAACTTCTCTCACGGCGATTACGAAGAACACGGCCAGCGCATCAAGAATATCCGTAATGTCATGGCTAAAACCGGTCATAAAGCAGGCATCCTGCTGGACACCAAAGGCCCTGAAATTCGCACCATGAAACTGGAAGGCGGCGTAGACGCTTCTCTCGTTGCTGGCCAAAATTATACTTTCACCACCGACCAGTCAGTTATTGGTAACACTCAACGTGTTGCTGTGACCTATGCTGGCTTCGCTGCCGATCTGAAAATTGGCAACACCATTCTGGTTGATGACGGCCTGATTGGGATGGAAGTTATCGAAGTTTCAGAAACTGAAGTTACCTGTAAAGTTCTGAACAACGGTGACCTCGGCGAAAACAAAGGCGTTAACCTGCCTGGCGTGTCTATCGCTCTGCCAGCGCTGGCTGAAAAAGATAAACGTGACCTGATCTTCGGTTGTGAACAAGGCGTTGACTTCGTTGCGGCGTCCTTCATCCGTAAACGTTCTGACGTACTGGAAATCCGTGAGCATCTGAAAGCACACGGCGGCGAACATATTCAGATCATCTCTAAAATTGAGAACCAGGAAGGCCTGAATAACTTCGATGAAATCCTCGAAGCTTCTGACGGCATCATGGTTGCCCGTGGTGACTTAGGCGTTGAGATCCCGGTTGAAGAAGTGATCTTCGCGCAGAAGATGATGATCGAGAAATGTAACCGTGCACGTAAAGTCGTGATTACTGCGACCCAAATGCTCGATTCCATGATCAAAAACCCACGCCCTACCCGTGCTGAAGCTGGTGACGTTGCTAACGCCATCATCGATGGTACTGACGCCGTCATGCTGTCAGGCGAAAGTGCTAAAGGTAAATATCCGCTGGAAGCGGTGACCATCATGGCCACCATCTGTGCGCGTACTGACCGTGTTATGCAAAGCCGTATCGATGGCCAGAATGACAACCGTAAACTGCGCATCACTGAAGCTGTGTGTCGCGGTGCTGTAGAAACTGCTGAGAAACTGGATGCTCCACTGATTGTGGTTGCGACCAGCGGTGGTAAATCAGCCAAAGCCGTACGTAAATACTTCCCACATGCCACCATTCTGGCTCTGACCACCAACGAAGTGACCGCGCGTCAGTTGATCCTGACTAAAGGCGTGATCACTCAGTTGGTCAAAGAAATCGCGTCTACCGACGACTTCTACCGCATTGGTAAAGAAGCTGCTCTGGAGAGTGGTTTAGCCCAAAAAGGCGACGTTGTGGTGATGGTTTCTGGTGCTCTGGTACAAAGCGGCACGACTAATACTGCATCGGTACACGTTGTTTAATTAAAACGTGACATCGTTTAAAGACAAAACGCCGCGCTATGCGGCGTTTTTTATGGTCGCGTTTTGAAAAATTTCGAAATAACAAGCAGAATTGCTAACAAATAAATGGGACAAGTCTCATGGAATCCAGCTGTTTTCGAAGCATTTTTTAACTTTTTCGCAAAAAAAGATGCTTCTTTGAGCGAACGATCAAAATAAAGCGATTGCGAGCAAAAATTTATTCTCATTAGAAAAAGGTTTGTGTAATACTTGTAACGCTACATGGAGATTAACTTAATCTAGAGGGTTTTATAATGAATCGCACTAAACTGGTACTGGGCGCTGTGATCCTGGCTTCAACTATGCTGGCTGGTTGTTCAAGCAATGCTAAAATCGACCAACTGTCTTCAGACGTTTCAACTCTGAACTCTAAAGTTGACCAACTGAGCAACGACGTGAACGCAATCCGTTCTGACGTTCAGGCAGCTAAAGACGACGCAGCACGCGCTAACCAACGTCTTGACAACCAAGCACACGCTTACAAGAAGTAATATTACTTCTTAAGCAAAATGGCGCACTCAGTGCGCCATTTTTTTTGCCAAAAATTTAACACTCCCCTGCATATCAATTCCTGATGTGATCCCCTCTTTTAAAGCTATCTCAATGGCCTTCTCCAGCGTTCAGATGTAAAAAAGGAGCGGTAGCCGCCCCTTGGATTTAAACGTCACTATCATTCATTGAGAGCCATTACTGATTATCGGCAGTCTCATAAGGTTTATCTGCTGTCACGACTGCCGCTTGTGCCGCGGCTACCGCTGGAGGTGCATCGGTTGCTTCTACTCCTTTACTTACCACCACCGGCATACCTGAGCGACGTTCAATCGCCTGTTTCACGACATCTTCATCCGTTTCTTTATTCTTGATGAATTTTTTCGCCGCCGCCGTTAGTACAATGGGCTTCGTCTGCGGATCATCTTTTTCAGTATGAGATAGCGGCTGATGTACCTCGATGTAGCGCTTGCCATCCGGTTCGACATCAAATTTGATCGGTTGATTGACTATCTGGACACGGGTTCCCTTCGGTACCATATTGAACAATGCTTCAATATCGTCAGGACGCAGGCGAATACACCCGGAACTGACGCGCATACCTATACCAAAATTGGCATTCGTACCGTGAATAAGGTATTGCCCGGTCCCAGCTGAAAGCCGCATAGCAAATAGCCCCATCGGGTTTTGAGGTCCGGCAGGCACCATACCTGGCAGCTTAATTCCATCTTTCAGATAGGCTTTACGGATGTTGGCCGTGGGAGTCCACGTTGGATTAGGGATTTTCTGGCTGACTGAAGTGACCATTTCTGGAGTATTTCGCCCCAGCTGGCCGATACCTATCGGCAGGACAATCACTTTATTCTCACCTTTCGGATAGTAGTAAAGACGTAACTCCGCCAGATTCACCACAATCCCTTCACGCTTGGTATCGGGCAATAACATCTGCGAAGGAATGGTCAGCACCGTGCCTGGCTTAGGGAGAAAGGGGTCGGTCCCTGGATTCGCTTCCAACATGCCAATCAAACCAATTTGGTATTTCGCTGCTGCGGCTTCAAGAGGCAACCCATCATTAGGTACTACATACGTAGTGTTCTCACCAATCAGGCGGCTGTTGTCCGGCGGGAGAGGATATTCTGCCGCACTTGCGGTCATGGAATGGGTCGCCAGTATAGTGCCAACTAACATCGCCATAAGGGGTAATGCGCGTCTCATACTCAGTCCTTTTTCGGCCTGCCCTCAGACAATCTGTGGCAAGACAATAATTATGTCTGCTAATACTAGCAGTGCAGAATTTTGTAGCAATCAAACCGCTGAAAATCAGAAAGTTACCTGAGAGAAATAGCGGTAAGAGATGAAAGGATAGTGAATTGAAAAATCAGGAGTAAAAAGAGAGGCGGGAAGATAAAGAGCGGGGGAGCCCGCTGCTCATTAGCAGAACATTCCTAATGAGCAACGGTCAGATTCGCGCAGTTTTAGCTCAGTTGCTGAGCATGAGTACGGATAGCGCGGATCATTGCCTCAAGCCCTTGCGAACGGGAAGGCGTCAGATGCTGGCTTAGCTCAAGTTGCGTAAAGAATGGACGGACGTCCAGCGCCACTACGTCCTGAGCCGTTAGTCCCTGATAAAGGCTGAAAACAATCGCCAGTAAACCTTTAACGATTGCAGCATCACTGTCACCGTAAAAATTCAGCTGCCCCTTCTCACCAGCCTGCATCACAATCCATACCTGACTTTGGCAGCCAGAGATCAGGTTTCTATCCTGACGAAACTCATCACTCAGCGGAGCCAACTGCCCGCCCAATTCGATCACATACAGGTATTTTTCCTCCCAGTTCGGGCAGCGGGAGAAATTTTTTACTAATTTATCTTTATCTGGCAAAGCCATAAAAACAGGTCCTGATAATGGCAACTTGGTTAGCCCAACAGCCGATGAATGCGTTGCAGCCCTGCGACCAGACGGTCGACTTCTTCCCGGGTATTGTACATCGCCAGCGACGCACGGCACATTGCCGGAACGCCGTAAAACGACATCAATGGCATAGCGCAGTGGTGCCCGGTACGGATAGCGATGCCATATTGATCCAGAAAACTGCCCACATCATAAGCGTGATGCTTGCCGAGGTTAAAAGCAATAACGCCTGAGCGGATTGCTGGGCCGTAAATCACGATATCAGGGATCTGTGCCATGGCCTCAAGCGCATAGCTCATCAGTGACTGCTCATAGTCGTGAATCTGGGCAATGCCAAGATCAGTGACATAGCTCATTGCCGCGCCCAGCCCCATGATACCTGCCGTGTTTGGCGTACCGGCTTCGAAACGCCATGGCGGAGCAGCAAAGGTGGTCCCTTCGGTCAGACTGACGTGCTTGATCATTGAGCCGCCGCCTTCCCACGGTGGCATTTGATCCAGCAATGCTTTTTTGCCGTAGAGAATTCCGATACCTGAAGGCCCATAGAGCTTATGACCTGACCAAACGTAGAAATCACAATCTAATGCCTGAACGTCAACGCTGTAGTGCATCACGGCCTGCGCGCCATCCACCAGCACAGTCAGTCCTGCAGCTTTCGCTTGAGGAATGATTTTTTCAATCGGGTTGACCGTACCCAGCACGTTTGAGACATGCGCCAGCGCCAGCAATTTGGTGCGTGGCGTGATAAGCGTTTCCAGTTCTGAAAGGTCCAACTCGCCGTTAGGTGTCAGATGCCAGACATCAATATGCAAATCACGCTCTTTCGCCAGCATCTGCCATGGAACGATGTTCGCATGGTGTTCCATTTCGGTGATGATAATACGATCACCGGCGTGCAGCGCCGTCCGGCCAAAAGTATTGGCGACCAGATTGATGGCTTCAGTTGAGCCCTTAACAAAGACGATCTCTTCAGCGGAGGAAGCATTGATAAATTGCGCAGCCTGCGTGCGGACATTTTCCATCTGCTCGGTTGCTTCAGCACTTAAAGTATGGATGCCGCGGTGAACCGCGGCATAACCATGCTCATAAAACTCCAGCTCACGTTCAATAACCTGACGTGGCTTCTGCGCGCTAGCCGCGCTGTCCAGGTAGGCCAGCGGCTGGCCATTCACTTCACGGCTCAGCAGAGGGAAATCGCTTCTAACTCTTTCCAGAGGAAAACTCATTACTCACCTCGATTTAGTCGGCCAGCAATACGGGCAATGACTACATCGCGCAGGGTTTCATTTTTAATTGCTTCAGTCAGCTCGGCCGCAAAAGCAAAAATAATCATGTGCTGAGCATCCTGACCACTGATGCCGCGTGCGCGAAGATAGAAAAGCTGTTCATCATCGATACGGCCAACGGTCGCACCGTGACTGCATTTCACGTCATCGGCATAGATTTCCAGCTGCGGTTTGGTGTCCACTTCAGCCTGTTTACTTAACAACAGGTTATTATTGGTCATCTTGCCGTCAGTTTTCAGCGCGTGTTTTGCTACCTTAATCATGCCGTTAAACACGGCTTTGGCGCGATCACGCACGATCACTTTATGCAGCTGGTTACTGTTGCAGTAACCCTTGTTATGTTCAAGGTAGGTCCGGGTATCCGCAATTTCTGCGTCGACCGGCAGCACCAGACTGTTGATATCAAGATGACTGTTTTCGCCGTTCAGCTGCGCACTGGTGTTATTACGGGTCAGACCCGCACCCAGCAGGAAACTGTGGCTGGCAACGCGCGCATCACGGCCAATCACCAGATCATTGTGCGAGAAATGGAAACTCGTCTGGCTTTCGAAGGCCAGTTTGTAATGGGTGAAATCCGCGTTATCGCCCACATTTACCGTCAGACGTGCGCCGGTAAAATGCCCTTTCTCACCGAGCGTGACGTAATGCTCAATCACTTCTGCATTCGCGCCGCTTTCAATGTTCAGATGGTACCGATGGTGAACGGTATTGATTTCACGCGCCTGCTCACGCCCGCTGCTGATGTGCAACAGATAAAGCGGTTTCTCCGCCTGTTTACCCGCAGGTAAACGGACGGACAGACCGTCCTGAGCCAGACTTTCGGTCAGGTGCAGGAAAACCTCAGACTCAATCGGTTCCGGTAGCGTTTGCTGCACTGAAGGGCTGAGATTCTCTATTTCAAAGGCGCCGGTCTGGCTGTCACTGAGGTTCGCATCGAAGCGACCATCGACGAATACCAGACGGTAAGATTCAACCGGCAGCGCCAGCGCATTCAGCTGCTCAACTGACAGCGTCTGTGGCTGCGGGGCAAAAAACTGATTGCCAAGCAAAGAGGAGACCGGAGTGTATTTCCAGTTTTCCAGCTTGGCGTGCGGGAACCCAATACGCAGAACCTGCTGCCAGTGCGCATGTGCATGCGCTGAATGCTCACCACCGGCGCTTTCGAACAGACGGTACAACTGTTGCATTGCGTGCGAACTGCCCGCCGCGGGTACGTTACTCTTGGTCTGTAAGCCAGCCATAACCCTGCTCCTCTAACTGTTTAACCAAGGTGAAATCGCCGGATTTAACAATGCGGCCCTGCCACAAAACGTGCACGTAGTCAGGCTTGATGTAGTCGAGGATACGTTGGTAGTGCGTCACGATAACAAATGAGCGTTTGCCGTCACGCAGAGAGTTCACGCCATCGGAAACGATTTTCAATGCATCAATGTCCAGACCGGAGTCGGTTTCATCAAGAATGCACAGGTTGGGCTCAAGTGCCGCCATTTGCAGAATATCGTTACGCTTTTTCTCACCGCCGGAGAAACCGACGTTGACGGAACGGGTCAGCAAATCAGCAGGCATTTTCAGCATGGCAATTTTTTCTTCGATGAAATCTGCGAAGTCAAAACGATCCATCGGCGCCTGACCGCGGCATTTGCGCACGGCGTTAACGGCAGTTTGCAGGAAGAAATGGTTAGTAACGCCTGGGATTTCGACAGGGTACTGGAAGGCCATAAATACGCCCTCGCCTGCCCGGTCTTCCGGGGCGAGATCCAGCAAATCTTTACCGTTGAATTCAACGGTACCCTCGGTGACTTCGTAGTCCTCGCGTCCGGCCAGCGTCGCGGAAAGCGTACTTTTACCTGAGCCATTCGGGCCCATAATGGCATGTACTTCTACGGGTTTGATATCCAGATCAAGCCCTTTCAGAATTTCCTTTTCTTCGACACGGACCTTTAAATTCTTGATGCTTAACATACGTATCCTTGAGTTTGCGCCTGCGCGCTCATAATTCTGTGATTCTTACTGTGTCAGTTCTTTAAGACTCCTGTTCGCGCCCAGTTTTTTACGGGAAAGAAACCCCCAAGGGCGCGCAGGAAAAGGCGTCAGACTAATGTTTAAAAATTATCCGACGCTATGCTCAAGGCTGATAGCCAGTAGTTTTTGCGCTTCAACGGCGAACTCCAGCGGCAGCTCGGAAAAGACATCTTTACAGAAACCGTTAACAATCATCGAGATGGCGTCATCTTCGCTGATACCGCGTTGCAGGCAGTAGAACAACTGGTCATCGCCAATTTTAGACGTAGTGGCTTCATGCTCAAGCTGGGCAGTATTGTTGCGCACTTCCACATAAGGGAAGGTATGCGCCGCACTGTCCGGTCCGATAAGCATTGAGTCACACTGGGTAAAGTTACGGGCGTTTTCCGCCGTCGGCAGGATTTTTACCAAGCCGCGATAGCTGTTCTGGCTATGGCCAGCTGAAATACCTTTAGAAATAATGGTCGACTTAGTGTTTTTACCAATGTGGATCATCTTGGTACCGGTATCCGCCTGTTGTTGACCGCTGGTCAGCGCCACAGAGAAGAATTCACCGATAGAGTTATCACCTTTGAGGATAACGCTAGGGTATTTCCAGGTGATCGCAGAGCCTGTTTCAGACTGGGTCCAGGACATTTTAGAGCCAGCACCTTCGCACAACGCACGTTTGGTGACGAAGTTCAGGATCCCGCCGGTGCTGTCTTTGCTGCCGGAGAACCAGTTCTGTACGGTCGAATATTTCACTTCGGCATCTTTATGCAAGATAACTTCAACTACCGCCGCGTGTAGCTGATAGGTGTCGCGAACCGGCGCGGAACAGCCTTCGATATAGCTCACGTAACTGCCTTCATCGGCAATCAGAATGGTGCGTTCGAACTGGCCGGTTTTCGCGGCATTGATACGGAAATAGGTCGACAGTTCCATTGGACAACGAACGCCTTTAGGGACATAGACGAAAGTACCATCAGAAGCTACTGCCGCGTTCAGCGCCGCGAAAAAGTTATCTTGTGCCGGCACCACCGTACCAAGGTATTTGCGTACCAGGTCCGGGTATTCGTGGATAGCTTCGCCGAAGGAGCAGAAAATGACCCCGGACTCGGCTAATTTTTCACGATACGTCGTGGAAACAGACACCGAGTCGAAAATAGCATCGACCGCAACTTCTTTCCCTTCACGAACCGGAACGCCTAACTGTTCAAAGGCTTTTTCGACTTCACTGGTCAGGTAGTTTTTACCTTCAGGAACAGGAACGCCATGAGCGTGAGCTGGCGATTCTTGCGTTGCACCAGGCTGTGAACCACAGGTGTCATCACAGCTGCCGCAGGAAGGCGCTGAGTAATAGCTGTAGTCTTGATAATCAAGAGGCGTGTAGTACGCCTTCAGCCAATGCGGTTCTTCCATTTTCAGCCATGCATGATAAGCCTGCAGACGGAACTCCAGCATCCACTCAGGCTCATTGCGCTTCGCGGAAATGGCACGTACCACATCTTCGTTGATGCCAGATGCTAATTCATCGGTTGCCAGTTGAGTGAAGAACCCTTCCTTGTATTTCGCTCCCTCACCGACCCAAGACTGCACATCGTCTGGAATTTCTACGTTGCTTCGTGACATGTTGGTTACATCGCTGCGTTTACAATTTCATTTATACAATAATGTTAGACACCAAAGCTTTCGCCACACCCGCAGGCATGCTGAGCTTTAGGATTATTGAATTTAAATATCTGATTCAGCCCTTCACGGACAAAATCTACCTCGGTACCATCGATGAAAGGCATGGCTTTTAATGGAATGAACAACTTCGCGCCATCATGCTCAAACACCATGTCATCACTGGCTGGTTGCTTGGTCAGGTCCAGCACATAAGCAAAGCCAGCACAGCCGGATTGCTTTACAGAGAGCTGTAGTCCTTTCACCTCAGGATCCTGAGTGATCAACGTTTTTACCTGCTTCGCAGCAGAGTCAGTCAACGTTACGCCTTGCCAAACATTTTCATCTAAAGAGAACGTGCCGACAGTTTCAGTTTGCATCTGTCCTACCTCATCGTTTCAGGGTCATAGACCAGACCTATTGTGCCTATTCTAGTGATAACCTATATCACTTCAACCTCTTGTTTTAAGAGGGTATAGCGATTTGGCGTGAGGAGAGTCACTCAACGCCTGCGCTTTCTCAGGCCAGCTGCTGGCGGGTCTTAAACACCGCAGCCATCAACACATTGAATAAGTTGTCAATTTTTTGTTAAAAAAAGGTAATTCCCCACGAAGCCCGCAGGAAAAATAGTGTTCCTGATAACTATTATAAAACATTCATCGGAAATACCTATTTATGAATTCGTCGTTTTATAGTCAGGAAATGCCTTTTTTCGCCCCATTTCCACACTAAATTAAGGGTTATTTCCGCTGTCAGTCAGGTTGAAAAAAAAGCGTGAGCTCCGATTGATCCGTTGCATATTTGGCAATATGATACATTCTCAAATTGATAATGGTTATCATTCATAATTCGGACCCATTTGCATGGCTCTATCTGTTAATGCGTGGCTTCAAAATAAAATCGACGAATATAAGTTCAGCGTCCGCGATGCTACGGTCGACTTTTACATGACGGAAGCCGCGCTGCGCAGGGAAGACGCTGACATCAGCCAGCTTAAGCGCTTCAATACGCACTGCCTTGATATGGCCAATCTGTGTCTGCAAAATGGGGATGACCACAGTTATCTGCACGCCCTGTGCAAACTGCATAACCGCCTCATTCTTGAAATCAACACATCGCATCGTAGTGAGCTGTTTCGCGTGCAGAGTTATCACTTTGCACGTCATACGTTAAAATTGATTTGCCACTATTATGCCATGATGGGCATCTGGGACAAAGCGACAGCCTTTCAGACCGACTTCGTAAAACGTGTCCCTTTCCAGCTTTAACCGAATTTCAACAAATTAGCCTCAAATAACCCTGTAAATAAAAAACGGAAGCACTGAAAAATGCTTCCGTCATCGCCTTTAATTTGTTACTGAGGGCAACTTGCCAGTCTAAATATCAATCACCATCGTGGTTAGCCGGGAGATACAGCAGAGTTTCTCCTGCTCATCGAAAATTTCTATCTGCCAGACCTGGTTGCGACGGCCTGCATGCAAGGCACGACAAACCCCTTTCACGTTACCTTTGGTCGCCGCCCGCAAATGGTTAGCATTGATTTCAACACCGACAACTTGCTGCTCCCCGCGCGTACACAAATACCCGGCCATGGAGCCCATTGACTCCGCCAATACCACAGAGGCACCACCGTGCAACAAGCCGAACGGCTGCGTCGTTCGGGAGTCTACCGGCATAGTCGCTTCAAGATAGTCATCGCCCAAATGGGTAAACTCAATCCCAACATGCCCGACCATACACCCCTGGCTGTAATGATTAAGTGCCTCAAGCGTGGTATCTCTTTTCCAAAAAGCCATGTGCTGCTCCTGACATTTTTAAGGGATCAATTCCAGTAGTGCCTGTAAAGGATGGCGTAAGCCATTACCTTCAATACGTTTTACCTGACTGCGGCACGAATATCCCGTTGCCAGACAGCGCTGACGCGGCAAGCGCTGTAACGACTGATGCCAGGACAATTCATAAATGCCTAGCGAGTTCTGAATATTCTGGCTTTCATGGCCGTACGTACCCGCCATGCCGCAACAGCCGACGCTGATATTCTCAAGCTTGGCACCGTAGCGCGCGAATATATCGCTCCACTGTTTGCTGCTGCCCGGCAATGCCGTACTTTCGGTGCAATGCCCGAATAGATACCAGGATTCTCCGCTCTGTTGCTGCTCAGGCAATTCTGTCAGCAGCTTATCCAGCCACTCATGTACCAGCTGCACTTCGAACGATCCTCGCGCTGAGCCCAGAATCTCTTTATATTCATCGCGATAACAGAGTACCAATGCCGGGTCGACCCCCACTAACGGCATCCCCAGTTGTGCAACGCGGTTAAGGAACAGTGAGGTCTTTTTAGCCGTTTTAGCGAAACGCTGCAGGAAACCTTTAATATGCTGCGCTTTGCCATTCGGTGAGAATGGTAGCAGAACCGGTTTTAACCCCAGCTTCTCCACCAGACGGACAAAATCGGCCACTACCTGCGCATCGTAGTAGCTGGTGAAGGGATCCTGAACTATCAATACGTAATGACTGCGCTGCGCCGGATGTATTTTCTCCAGTTGTTCAAGCGTCATCGTTGTGGCGCTGTGGCCAAGCAGTTGCTGTCGCAGCGTCGGTGACGACAGCAACGGCAAGTCGACCATGCCAATACTTTTGCGGCTCATCTCCCTGACCCAAGGCTGGCTAAAGAAGAAGTTGAACACTTTCGGCGCTCTGGCCATCAGCGGCGTGTAACTCTCTACCCCCGCGACCAGATAATCACGCGCCGGACGCAGGTAACGGGTGTGGTAAAGCTGAAGGAAGCGGGAGCGGAAACCGGGTACGTCGATTTTGATCGGGCACTGTGTTGAACAGGCCTTACACGCCAGACAACCGGACATAGCTTCTTTCACTTCGTGAGAAAAATCATACTCACCTTTATTGGCATACCAGGTGTTGCGGGTACGGTCTATTAGCGCACGGAAACTCATTTTTTGCTGGGGTAATGCGCTTTCCAGCGCCAGCGGGTCGACACCCTGTTCCGACAGTAATCGCAACCATTCACGGACCAGGCCGGCACGTCCTTTCGGCGAATGAATACGGCTGCCGGTGATTTTCATCGACGGGCACATCGGGCTTTTCACATCGAAGTTAAAACAGAGGCCATTGCCGTTACACTCCATTGCCCCACGAAATGACTGACGCACCTCTAATGGAATACGCCTGTCCATCGTGCCGCGTTTTTCAGCATCCACTTTCATCATCGGTTCATCGCAGTCCAGCGGGGCACAAATTTTGCCAGGATTAAGTCGGTTATCAGGGTCAAAGACTGACTTGATACGGCGTAATTCATTGAACAATGTTTCCCCAAAGAATGCAGGACTGTATTCGGCACGGAAACCTTTGCCATGCTCACCCCATAACAGACCACCATATTTTGCTGTCAAAGCGACAACCTGATCGGAAATCTGTTTCAGCAGAACTTCCTGTTGCGGATCGCACATATCCAGCGCCGGGCGCACATGCAGTACGCCGGCATCAACGTGTCCGAACATCCCGTAGCTCAAATTATGGCTATCGAGCAGTGCTCTAAACTCCACGATGTAGTCAGCCAGGGATTCTGGTGGCACACAGGTATCTTCCGCAAAGGGCAACGGTTTTGCCTGACCTTTCGCATTACCCAACAGGCCGACGGCTTTTTTGCGCATATTGTAGATGCGCTCAATGCCAGGCAGATCTGCGCAAATCTGATAGCCGATGACGCCTCCTTCACCGTCACTTATCAAACCGTCAAGGCGCTCACACAATGCCTCAAGCTGACGTTCGATCAGGTTACCGTCATCGCCAGCAAATTCGACGATGTTCAACCCCTGCATGTCCTTATCGGGAACATCGGTAATATAATCACGTACGGTATGCCAGACGATATCTTCGCGGGCGAGATTGAGCACTTTAGAGTCGACCGTTTCGACCGATAAGGCTTTCGCCTCGACCATAAAAGGGGCATTGCGCAGTGCCGAGTCAAATGAATCGTATTTGATATTAACCAGGCGACGCACTTTCGGAATCGGTGTGATGTTGAGTCGTGCTTCAGTAATAAAAGCCAGCGATCCTTCTGAACCGGTGAGGATTCGGGTCAGGTTGAAATTTTGCAGGTCGTCGCTCAATACGTGACGTAAGTCATAACCGGTGAGGAAGCGGTTAAGTTTGGGGAATTTTTCGATCACCAGCGCGCGATTTTCGCGACAACTGTCAAGTACCGTGCGATAGATTCGGCCAATAACTGAATCTTCTTCACCCAATTTATCCGCCAACTCCGTAGGCATCGCGAGGGTGTCGAGCATATCGCCGCCGATCACTACCGCACGCAGTCCCAGCACATGATCCGAGGTTTTGCCATAAACCAGAGAACCCTGCCCTGACGCGTCGGTGTTAATCATCCCGCCAAGCGTGGCCCGATTACTGGTCGAGAGCTCCGGAGAGAAAAAATAACCCAACGGACGCAGATACTCATTGAGCTGGTCTTTAATCACACCCGCTTCAACTTTTACCCATCCCTGCTCAACGTTGACGTCCAAAATGCGATTCATATGGCGGGACATGTCCACCACAATGCCGCGGTTTAGTGACTGTCCGTTGGTACCCGTACCGCCACCACGTGGGGTAAATACCAACGAACGGAAACGAACCTGCCCGGCAAGTCTTGCCAGCAGGGCGACGTCAGAGGTGGCCTTAGGAAACAGCACGGCATCCGGCAATAGCTGATAGACGCTGTTATCCGTTGCCATAGTTAACCTGTCGGCATAGGTTGTGGTCATATCACCTGCGAAACCGTCTTTCTTTAAGGCTTCCAAAAAATCGAGCACCAGCTGAATAATGCCAGGTGCCTGTGAAATCTGTGGGATCATTTATTTTGACTCTGTCTTTGTTGTTGTTTGCCGGGCCCTGTTCTTTACCCAATATAAAAACTAACATACTTCGTTTTCCAGCGCTTCGTCTGAGTGCGGTCAGTGATTCAACCCCCATCGATGAGCCGATAGCCCCTTATTGCCGGACAACAAAAAGTGCGGTGCACTGTCTAAAAACGATGAAATGTTCCATGCTTACCGACGTGATGACCTGCTGTAAATGAAAGCATTATTCAGGCAATCTGCCCTGTTTTACTATGAGAACCAAGCATGAACCTCCCGATAAAACGTTATGATTTACCTCAAATTATGTTTGGGGTTTTGTTTATCGCCCTGATGACCATCGCCAGTATTTGGATTGTTCAGCCCTTTATTTTAGGTTTTGCCTGGGCGGGCATGGTGGTAATTGCCACCTGGCCACTCATGATCAAACTGCAAAGATTGCTTTGGGGGAAACGTTTTCTGGCGGTGATCGTCATGACACTGCTGCTAATTTTGCTGTTTGTTTTACCCATCGCGTTACTGGTCAGTAGCGCCATCGAGAACGGCGCCCCGCTGGTGCAGCTGGCTGGCAACCCATCCAGTCTGCATATGCCTGACTTCCAGTGGCTTCGTTCGATTCCTCTGGTAGGCCATAAATTATACAGCGGCTGGCATTCAATGATTAACGGCGGCGGCAATGCCTTATTGACCAAGGTGCAGCCTTATGTCGGCCAGACTGCCTCATGGTTTCTGATACAGGCCGGTCATCTGGGCCGCTTTATTGTTCACTGTTCTCTCATGCTGCTTTTCAGTGCCTTGCTCTACAGTCGCGGTGAACAAGTGGGTATGGGTATCCGCCACTTTGCTGTTCGCCTGGCCGCAGAACGCGGTGATGCTGCGGTAATTCTTGCCGGTCAGGCCATTCGTGCAGTGGCACTTGGTGTTGTGGTCACAGCCATTGTGCAATCAGTGCTTGGTGGAATCGGCTTGGCACTGGCTGGTATTCCCTACGCGACGGTGCTGACCGTGGTGATGTTTGTTTGCTGCGTAGCGCAAATCGGCCCTTTGCTGGTGCTTATTCCTGCCATCATCTGGCTTTACTGGAGCGGTGATAATACCTGGGGCACCGTGCTGCTGGTGTGGAGCTGCGTGGTCGGGTCGCTCGACAGCGTATTGCGCCCGGTACTCATCCGTATGGGGGCAGACCTGCCGATGTTATTGATTCTCTCCGGCGTCATTGGAGGTCTATTTGCCTTCGGTATGATTGGCCTGTTTATTGGTCCGGTCGTGCTGGCAGTCTCTTACCGACTGATTTCACTGTGGGTTAATGAAGCGCCTGAACCTGAACAAAATATCCATCAGGTCGCCAGATCCCTTGAAGAATAAGCGTTAAATCTAACAACACGCAGTCTGCCCTACGAGGTCACTTATCGTCAGTCAGGCTGCGTGAAACGACGAATATTGCGTCGTTTTCCTCACATTTACTCCCAATCCTCTTTTTTAACTTCATCCACAATCCGCATTAATTAGTTAACTATAGAAATAATTGCTATTAAGACAAATCTTACAGACGAAAACTCAGCAGAACCCTAGTATTATTAACAGTTCGGATTTCAACCCCATGATTTATATGCAAGCTTTCCCCTGAGCCTGCATAACCAAAATTGCTGTGTGTAGTCTTTGCCTATCTCCTATGATGGGCTTTTTTTTGTCCCGAATTTGCCAAAACGCCATAAAAAAAAACCGTGACTCATTAATCACGGCTTTGTTGCTACTGGCCTTCCTCACATCTGTTAAGACGCTTTTTTCTCACCGAGTGCCAGCCAGGTTTGTACTACGGTATCCGGATTAAGTGACAAGCTATCGATGCCCTCCTCCATCAGCCATTGTGCGAAGTCCTGATGATCGGATGGCCCCTGACCGCATATCCCCACGTATTTACCCTGTTTTTTAGCCGCTTTAATGGCCATCGAAAGCAGGATTTTTACGGATTCATTACGCTCGTCAAATAATTCAGAAACTACGCCAGAATCACGGTCCAGGCCCAGCGTCAGCTGTGTCATGTCGTTGGAACCGATAGAGAAACCGTCAAAGTGTTCCAGGAACTGCTCGGCAAGCAGCGCATTGGAAGGGATCTCGCACATCATGATCACTTTTAGTCCGTTTTCACCCCGTTTGAGCCCCTGGCGCGTCAGCTCGGCCACCACGGCCTCGGCTTGTGCCACCGTGCGCACAAAGGGGATCATCACTTCAACGTTAGTGAGGTCCATATCATTACGCACCCGTTTCATGGCTTCGCACTCCAGGGCGAAACAATCGCGGAAGTTATCGGATACATAGCGCCCGGCCCCACGGAAGCCCAGCATTGGGTTCTCCTCATGAGGTTCGTACTTCTCACCACCGACTAAATTGGCATATTCATTGGATTTAAAGTCAGACAAACGAACGATAACGCGCTTCGGCCAGAATGCCGCCCCGAGTGTGGCAATCCCCTCCGTCAGGCGCGCAACATAGTATTCTCGCGGGCTGTCATACCCTTGAATCAGTCTCTTGATCTCTTCCTGCAATGCCGGATCCTGTTTATCAAACTCCAGCAAGGCTTTCGGGTGAACGCCAATCATACGGTTGATAATGAATTCCAGGCGGGCGAGTCCGACACCTTCATTGGGCAGACAGGCAAAATCAAATGCCCGGTCCGGATTACCAATATTCATCATAATTTTCAGCGGTAATTCTGGTAGCTCATTGACTTCTGAACTTTGCACACTGAAATCCAATTCATCCTGGTAAACATACCCTGTGTCGCCCTCAGAGCATGATACGGTGACTTTCTGATTTTCTTTCAGCTTCTCCGTGGCATCCCCACACCCCACCACGGCCGGAATCCCTAGTTCACGTGCGATAATCGCTGCGTGACAGGTGCGCCCACCCCGGTTAGTCACGATGGCGGAAGCCTTTTTCATGATCGGCTCCCAGTCGGGATCGGTCATATCTGTTACTAAAATATCGCCGGCTTTGACATGATGCATTTCGCTGATGTCATGAATAATCTTCACGGGACCAGCACCAATACGGTGGCCGATAGCACGTCCTTCCACCAGCACTTTACTGCTGCCATTCAGCTGATAGCGTTCCATAACCTGACCATTAGAACGTACTGTTTCGGGACGAGCCTGTACAATATATAGCTTTTCATTATGCCCATCTTTAGCCCACTCGATATCCATCGGACGGCCATAGTGATTTTCGATGAGCAGTGCCTGACGCGCTAAAGCCTGAATTTCGTCATCCGTCAGAGAAAAGCGCTCGGACAGTTCGGCAGGCACATCTTCGATTTGCACCTGCTTACCATGCTCCTGGCTGTCTGCGTAAACCATACGGATTTTCTTCGAACCCATGGTCCGGCGCACAATAGCGGGTTTATTTTTTGCCAACGTCGGCTTATGAACATAAAACTCATCGGGGTTAACCGCACCCTGCACCACCATCTCACCTAACCCGTAAGCGGAAGTGATAAACACCACCTGATCAAAGCCGGATTCGGTATCAATCGTAAACATTACCCCCGCAGCGGCTAAATCTGAGCGCACCATACGCTGAACCCCAGCGGATAGCGCTACGCCACGATGGTCATAGCCCTGATGGACGCGATAAGAGATGGCGCGGTCATTAAACAGAGAAGCATAAACGTGTTTAACCGCAGTCAGTACCGCGTCAAATCCCTGTACGTTTAGGAAAGTTTCCTGTTGGCCAGCAAAGGAGGCATCTGGCATATCTTCAGCCGTCGCGGAGGAGCGTACGGCAAACGATGCGTCTTTTTCGCCCTCAGAAAGTTGCTGATAAGCTTCGCGGATAGCCTTTTCTAACTCAGGCTGGAATGGCGTCTCAACAATCCATTGCCGAATTTGGGTCCCGGCTTTGGTTAGCTGATTGATGTCATCAACATCTACCGTGTCGAGCAAATCATGAATCCGCGTATTCACACCGCTTTGATCGAGGAAATCGTTAAACGCCTGTGATGTGGTCGCAAACCCGTTCGGTACAGACACACCGAGATCGGACAGGTTAGTTATCATTTCCCCCAGGGAGGCATTCTTACCCCCGACCTTGTCAACGTCGTTCATACCTAGCTGGTTGTACCAGATAACATTGCGTAAATCGGGTTCGAGATTGGCCATGAAACAATCCTTTCTTAAT
>Ga0105858_1000149_pt1 | contig 39702 bp, 31 predicted proteins | sample OrgsoiDNA_201062_FD_89683 | JGI IMG/M metagenome (GOLD analysis project Ga0105858, IMG submission 89683) | Permafrost soil microbial communities from the Arctic, to analyse light accelerated degradation of dissolved organic matter (DOM) -... | ecosystem: Environmental > Terrestrial > Soil >...
AGCGGCGAAGAGGACCGCTACAGCCGTACTGACCTGTGGGATTTCCGTGCCAACCTTGATGGCGCACAGAAAATCGTTAACCTGTTGCGTCCGCTGCTGGTGAAAGCCGACAAACCGTTGCTGGATAAAATCGACGCGAACTTCAAAACCGTTGATACGCTGCTGGATAAATACAAAACCAAAGAAGGCTACGAGCATTACGAGAAGCTCTCTGACGCCGACCGTAACGCGATGAAAGGGCCGATCACCACACTGGCTGAAGATCTTGCGAAGCTTCGCGGTGTGCTTGGTTTAGATTGATAATGATGGGTTAAAAGAAAGAGCGCTGCGGCGCTCTTTTGCATGGCACGAAGCCGTCATGATGTATTGAGGCATAAGCAATGAGCGACAATAACGACAAAAAGTCCGGTTCACAGGACGTCTCTTCTTCACGCCGCCGTTTATTGAAAGGCGTCGGTTTACTGGGCGGTGCGTTTGCCCTGGGCGGCGCTGCCGCTGCCGGAATGGAAAACTCACCGCCGTCGAAAACCACCGGTTCTAAGCCGGGCTATGAGCCTGGGACGGTATCGCCCGATGAACGTTGGAGCAAACAGCCTTTCTACGGCGAACATCAGGCCGGTATTTTGACGCCGCAACAGGCGTCGATGATGCTGATCTCCTTTGACGTACTGGCGACCAGCAAGGCCGATCTGGAACGTCTTTTCCGCCTGTTGACCGCGCGTTTCGCCTTCCTGACCACCGGCGGCACGGCACCAGAAGTAGACCCGAAATTCCCGCCAATGGACTCCGGGGTAATGGGCCCGGAAATTTACCCTGATAACCTGACCATGACGCTCTCTGCCGGTGATTCACTGTTTGACGAGCGCTTCGGACTGGCCCCGCATAAACCGCTGAAACTGCAACGCATGGCACGTTTCCCCAATGATTCGCTCGATGCCAAGCTGTGTCACGGCGACCTGCTATTGCAGATATGTGCCAATAACAGCGACACCGTGGTGCATGCGCTCCGTGACATCATCAAGTACACGCCCGACTTGCTCAGCGTGCGCTGGCGTCGCGACGGGTTCATCTCTTCCCATGCTGCCCGCAGTCAGGGCAAAGAGACACCCATCAACCTGCTGGGCTTTAAAGACGGTACCGCGAATCCGGACACAAAAGATAAGCCGCTGATGGACAAAGCCATCTGGGTGACGCCGGAGCAGGGCGAACCGGCCTGGACAGTGGGGGGAAGTTATCAGGCGATGCGTATCATCCCGATGCACGTTGAGTTTTGGGACCGTACGCCGTTGCAAGAGCAACAGACCATTTTTGGCCGTCATAAACACAGCGGTGCGCCGCTCGGTATGGAAAAGGAGCATGATGTTCCGGACTACACCAAAGACCCTGATGGAAAGGTGATCCCGCTCGACGCGCATATCCGTCTGGCCAATCCGCGGACCAAAGCGACCGACGATAATCTGATGCTGCGCCGCGGTTACAGCTATTCTCTTGGCGTGACCAACTCGGGGCAACTCGAGATGGGCCTGCTGTTTGTCTGCTTCCAGCACGACCTGGAAAAAGGCTTTCTCAGCGTGCAGAAACGCCTTAACGGTGAACCACTGGAAGAGTATATTCGCCCGGTGGGTGGGGGTTTCTTCTTTACGCTGCCGGGCGTGAAAGATGAAAGCCACTATTTGGGTCAGTCATTGATTGAAGCCTGAGGGGCTGACGCCTACGGTTTTGAAAACGGAAGGCGTCAATTCTTACCTCTGGTTACTGAATTCACTACCTGTTAATACTCCTGCTAAATCATAAAAAGGTGAGGAATGTCATGATGCTAAGTCGTCACGACGCCTGTGGAACCTTTGTTTATGACCATCAATCACCAGCGTAGAAAATTGCTGATCCTCGGTGTAGGAATGGCACTCACTGCGCCCAGGGTTTATGCCAAACCTCAGACAGTCCCGGTTACGCTGACTTCCGGGTCAGAGCAGATCAACATCTCGCTTCTCGCTGGCGATAAACGCGGTCGGGTGTTTACGTTGACGTCTCCTCATCGGGTGGTCATTGATATTCCGCTGGAGGCATTTCCCCCGTCGCTGGTACATTCGCTGACCGTCGTAAAGCAAAAATTTCCCTGGGTGGTGCATACGCAGATTGCCCACTTCACGCCGCAAATTACCCGCATTGTGCTGGAAGTCAGTGGTGCGCCGTCACTGCAACGAACCTCTGAGGCGGGAAATCTTTCAGTGGCAATCACGGTGGCGGATGCCGCACCCGTGCAAAATACGCCCGTCGCTGCGCCAGCAACGACCAAACCCTTGCTGGTGATGATTGACCCCGGCCATGGTGGCAAGGATCCCGGTGCCATCGGCAATGAAGGCACCTATGAGAAACATGTCGTACTGCACATTGCTAAACGGCTGCAAACGCTGTTGCAGCAGCACGGTATTCATGCAGTATTGACCCGACAGAACGACGTCTTTATCCCGCTCTATCACCGCGTCAGCCTGGCGCATCAGCACGAGGCCGATCTGTTTATCTCGATCCATGCCGACGGTTTCAGTAATGACAATGTCTCCGGCGCATCGGTTTTTGCGCTGTCACCACACGGTGCGGGCAGCGCAATGGCGCGCTATTTGTCACACAGCGAGAACAGCGTGGACGTACTCTATGATGATGATTTCAAAACCAATGATCCCTATCTGAAACAGACGCTATTTGATCTCGACCAGCGGGAAACCATCAGCCGCAGCCTGGATTTCGGCAAGCATCTGGCGTCGAATATTATCAAAGTGCACCACATGCACAGCCCGCATCCGGAACAGGCCGGGTTTGCCGTGTTGAAGTCTCCGCGAATTCCATCGGTGTTGGTGGAAACCTCCTTTATCACCAATAAGCAGGAAGAGAAATTACTGGGCGAACCTGCGTTTCAGGAGAAGATGGCCCGGGCTATGGCCGATGGAATTAACAGTTATTTCCTCAATGAGAAGAAAAATAATCTGCTGAGCTGAAACGTTGTGTAGGCACAGGTTTGTAAGCTGAACCACAATGAAAAGAGCTTTAGCGCCACTGCGGAGAGAGGCATTTGAACCAAACAGAGATTTCCAGCCCGCTGTGGCGGCTGATACTGGTCACGTTGATGACCGGCGTACTGGCCGGACTGGGCGGTATGATGCTGGCGTTGATCCTGCACGCCATCCAACATCTGGCCTTCGGCTACAGTCCGGATGCCATCATCAGCAATGAGAGTTTTTTAGAAGGGGTCAGCGCCGCTTCACACTTACGGCGCTTAGGCGTACTGGTGGTGTGCGGGTTGATTGCCGGGCTGGGGTGGTGGTCGCTGTACCGCTGGGGTAAACCGCTGGTGAGTATTGCGGCGGCGGTGAAATCCGATACACCTAAAATGCCCATGCTCAGCACCACGATCCATGCGCTGTTGCAAATTATCACCGTGGCATTGGGTTCTCCTCTCGGGCGTGAAGTTGCCCCGCGCGAAATCGGTGCGGTAGCGGCCAGCTGGCTGTGCCAGCGCTTTGCGCTCAGCGTACGCGAAACCCAGATCATGATTGCCTGTGGTGCAGGCGCAGGGCTGGCGGCAGTCTATAACGTGCCTCTGGGGGGCGCAGTATTCGTGCTGGAAGTATTGCTCGGCGCGTTCAGCTGGCAGATGCTGCTGCCCGCGGTGTGTACGTCGGCTATTGCCGCGCTGGTGGCGTGGGCTGGGCTGGGTAATGAATCCCAATACCATCTGCTACCGCTGGCTATTACGCCGTCGCTGTTGGTCTGGTCGGTAGTGATGGGGCCGGTGTTGGGTTTTGCGGCTTTTCTGTTCACCCGGTTAACCAACCGCGCCAAGGCACAGGGCCCGCGGGACGCCAGACTGGTGCTGTATAACCTGATCAACTTCGCCATCATTGGTGTATTAGCCGGCGCGTTGCCTCAGTTGCTCGGCAACGGCAAAGGTCCCGCGCAGATCAGTTTTGATAATGAGATCACCGTTATGCTGGCGGCCATTATTCTGACCGGTAAAGTATTGATCACCTGGGGCACGCTGCGGGCTGGGGCGCAGGGTGGGTTGCTGACGCCGGGACTGTCTAACGGTGCGCTGCTGGCCTGCATTCTTGGTGGAGTGTGGAATATTTTCTGGCCCGGCACGTCGCTGGGTGCATTTGCTATCATTGGCGCGGCGGCTTTTTTGGCCTCATCAATGAAAATGCCGCTGACTGCCGTCGTATTAATCATGGAATTTACCCGGGTGGGGCACGACTTTTTAATTCCAATACTCTTTGCCGTCAGCGGTTCAATCGCCATGTCGACCCTGTGTAATAAGACGTTTATCGAAAAGTGAGGACCTGGCGTCAGCAGGATCTTAAAAGGATCGCTAAAGATCCTATTGACGTCTTGCTCAAACTTTTTTACATTTCAGTAAGAAGTTGGTAACGAAATTTATAGCAAAGGTGTCAGCTGTCACTATACTGACATTATCAGGCGGTACTTTTTAGAGAGGGTGAAATGTTTAGCCCTAGGCAACACTAAAAAGTTTACTCGGTGTACGGTCAGAAGCCGTAAATATCACAGCGGGGATCGCGAATGGGAAAGTCCAGTTTTGGGCTAGGTTATAAAAATACAATTTTTATCCACTTCACTCGTTATTGTTGCTTAACAGCCAACGAGGGACAAAACGTCGACTCCCTGATATTTACTGGCAAGACCTCTTCCACTTCTTTTTTATCGCAACTTTTTCCACTCACACAACAGCACCTGCGTTCTTTAACTGACCCCACTCTTAAATTGCAACTGACTGGTTATTTACTGGCCGTTACTGCTGGATGTAATACTGCCTGGGTCAGCGGTTTGTCGTTAATGGCAATGCCTCCTCGTGAACAGACTCTGCGTCTAAAGAAAATAACCACTAGTTTATTTATTAATCTATTCGGCCTATTTTCCTCTTCACGTTATTCATTGGCTTTACTTGGTCTAAAAGGAGACCAAACCTCATTTGTTAGTGAAACATAACCGTGCGGGCAACCGCCTAAGTGTTAAGTGAATCAAACTGTAAGGTGCCACTATGGGAAGACAGAAAGAAGTGATCAAAGCTCGCCGTGAAGCGAAACGTGTTATTCGTGGCAATTCACGCAGTCACCGCCAACGTGAGGAAGAAACAGTGACCTCTTTAATACAGATGGGCGGTGTGGAATCGATTGGGATGGCGCGCGATACTCGCGACTCGTCAACAATCCAGGCTCGAACTGAAGCTCAAGGTCATTACTTATCAGCCATAGAGAATAAGCAGTTAATTTTTGCCACCGGCGAAGCAGGTTGTGGCAAAACATTTATCAGCGCGGCGAAAGCTGCAGAGGCATTAATCCATAAAGAAATAGAGAGAATTATTGTCACCCGCCCTGTATTGCAGGCCGATGAAGATCTCGGATTCCTGCCAGGTGATATATCTGAAAAATTTGCGCCTTATTTCCGTCCGGTATACGACATTTTAGTGCGTCGTCTGGGTTCATCATTTATGCAATATTGTCTGCGACCGGAAATAGGCAAAGTTGAAATTGCACCTTTTGCGTATATGCGCGGGCGTACTTTCGAAAATGCGGTGGTCATTCTGGATGAAGCTCAGAATGTCACGGCCAGCCAAATGAAAATGTTCCTGACCCGTCTGGGTGAAAATGTGACGGTGATTGTTAACGGTGATATTACGCAGTGCGATTTACCGCGTGGCGTGGTATCGGGTCTCAGCGATGCGATGTCCCGCTTCGAAGAAGACGAGATGGTCGGCATCATAGAATTTGGTAAAGAGGACTGCGTGCGTTCGGAGCTGTGTAAACGCACCCTGCACGCTTACTCTTAATACTTCCCTTCACAATATAAAAGGCCGCCTGAACAGGGCGGCCTTTGTTGTTATTTAACTCAATACTTCTACCCAATATCATTCGTGCTGCATCAAGGCGGCAAACGAGGTAATCCCGATGAGCTTACAGTGGTCAGTGATTCGGGTTACCAAGAGCAGCCAACGCCGGTGCAGTGCGAAGGATGCCGGGGATCACTAGAGCATGATGATCATCATATAGGCGCAGAACAATGCCAGGTGAGCGGTACCGTTTAACACATTGGTACGCCCGGTTGAGAAGGATATTTGACACAGTATCAACACGGCCAGCATCACCACGATATTGGCCGGTGCCAGGCTGAAGATCAGCTCCTGACCCGTGAGGGTGGCGATGATGGTCACGGCCGGCACGGTCAGTGAAATGGTTGCCAGCACAGAGCCGAAGAACAGGTTCATCGCGCGCTGCACCTGGTTTTGCATCACGGCCTTCAGTGCACCCAGACCTTCAGGGGAGAGGATCAGTAACGCGACCAGGAAACCGGTGAACTGCGCTGGCGCGTTCAATTCAGTCAGCAGGGTTTCCAGCGGATTCGCGTTGAATTTGGTGACCGCGATAACCAGCACCAGATGCACGATAAGCCACAGCGTATGGGTCAGATTGCTTTTAGAAGAGGGCTTACCATGGCCGTCTTCTTCACCTTCATCTTCATGCTCGTAGATGAACAGGCTCTGGTGAGTCTTGGTTTGAATCAACAGGAATACGCCGTACATTGCTGCCGAAATCGCCGCAACGAACAGGGCCTGACCAGTAGAGAAATTGCCTTCTGGCAGCGCAGCAGGCAATACCAGCACGATAATCGCCAGTGGGAAAATCGCCATGAGGTACTGTTTGATACCACCGAGGTTCACATACTGCGTCGCAAATTTACGTCCGCCGAGCAGCAGTGAGAAGCCAACCAGACCGGCGGTGACAATCATAATGATCGAAAACAGTGTATCGCGCATCAGAGCCGGAGCGGCATCACCGGTGGCCATCAGGGCGGAAATCAGGCTGACCTCAAGAATCACCACCGACAGGCTGAGGATCAGGGAACCATAAGGTTCGCCCAGACGATGGGCCAATACGTCTGCATGGCGCACGACGCTGAAGGCGCTGGCGAGAATACCCACCAACGCAATTAAATTGATACCCACAACGGTGAGGAAGTCGCTGCTGTTACTAAAGAAGACCAACACCAATAACGCGGCGATGGGAAAAACCAAGGTATATTCCTGATGACGGGATTTATGCTTCGGATGCTCCTGAGATGACACCATGATGATTATTCTCCTTATACACACGCGTGTCCCCGGACGAACCGGCTTCACGAAACGGCAGCCTTAACCTTGTCAGTAGAGCAGAGCTGCCAGTATAAAAACACGTTAAGGTCTAACGGGTTAACGCGTTAAGTATAGTAGAAAAAGCACGCAATTAACAGAAAAAACCATGTTTGGCACGAAAAAATAAGAAGACTGACATTTTGTCCTTCGTTTGTGGGTTTTATTCGTGATTTGCTTGGTTTTGATTGATTTTTTAATGTTTATATATTGATTTAAAACAGTATGTTATGCAGTTAATCTTGGATTATGTTGGTATGAATTGATTTATGTCTTGTCGTTGTTATAACCACATTGATTTTGGGTCAACAAGCCCATGTTTACCTGGCTTTACACAGGCTGAACTTTCTTTAACTTTTTTATAACACTAAGTGTTATCAGAGGAATACGCATAACCCCATTGAGCGTAGCAGCTAGACTTTATTTTGTGTCAGATGTCCGTGGGATAAACAGAAATTCGTTTAATGAGGAGACAGGCTATGCCTTATGAAACCCGATCATCGCTACCGGATTCGGTACGCAACGTGCTTCCTGCACATGCGCAGGACATCTATAAAGCAGCGTTTAACCGCGCCTGGGATGAATATGCCAACTCTAAAGACCGACAGGGAGATCACACCCGGGAGGAAACTGCACATAAAGTCGCGTGGGCAGCGGTCAAGCAGGGTTATCAGAAAGGGGATGATGATAAGTGGCATCCTAAAAAATCCTGATTTATCGGTCATGATGTTTCCAGCCTGGCCCGCAGCCTGGCTTTATTTTGTCTTGCTGGCCAACTTTTCATAAATGTTCATTAAATCTTCACTTAATTTTCTTTTTGTGATCACCTTCAATCTTGATTGATGGCGCAGAAACGCATAAGGTTTGAACTATTAGTAGGATAAAGAAATTCTGAAGTGTAGGGCTTTTAACGGAGGTAACAGCGTCAACAGTATGGCAAGTAAACAGGTAGTGGCTTCAACAGAGGGGGCGAATGATGTTAACCCGTGATTTTCTGCGTAACGCAGATTGTAAAACAGCATTCGGCAGTATTGATGAATCGATGCTCCTGACCTCCGAACAGCGCTCCGTCTCGCTCGACAACACCCTTGCGCGGCGTCCGGACAACAGCCCGGTGTGGATTTTCGGTTATGGCTCGCTGATGTGGAATCCGGTGTTTGACTCAGAAGAGGCACGCCCTGCGACGCTGAATGGTTTTCACCGCGCTTTCTGTCTGCGTCTGACTGCCGGACGAGGGACGCACGCTCAACCAGGCCGTATGCTGGCGCTGAAAGACGGCGGCCGTACTACCGGGCTGGCGTTTCGCTTGCCGGAAGAGAAGCTTCGCGAAGAGCTGGAGCTGCTGTGGAAGCGCGAAATGCTTACGGGTTGCTACCGTCCTACCTGGTGTGAGCTGGATCTTGACGACGGTCGCAGGGTGACAGCCCTGGTCTTTATCATGGATCCTGCCCATCCGCTGTTTGAAGCGGATACCTCCTGTCAGGTGATTGCACCGCTTATTGCCAAAGCCAGTGGCCCTCTGGGGACCAACGCGCAGTATCTGTTTGCGCTCGAAAAAGAGCTGGCCAATTACGGTATGCGAGATGACTGTATGAGCGAACTGGTTAATCAGGTGCGCATACTGTTAGGGATCACGCCGGGCGAGGGCATGGCGGGACTCGGTTAATCTCTCCCGGATCAGCCTTTGATACTGAACATTTGCATTAACGCCAGTTTTATAACCAGACTCATAACGTTATGCTAAATAAGCATAACGTTAGTCGTTAAACGACTTTAATGTCGGTTCAAGACTCACATACACTCTTCAAATTATTAGCAATTTCGCTATGTTGGAGAGTCGTTCACCATGAAAGCCTTTATCCCGTCCGTCCTTTTTGCTGCTATCGCGGCCAGCTTTACCGTTCAGGCTGCAACACCGGCAAATACGCTGGTTATCGCGCAATCCATTGATGACACCTCCAGCTTTGACCCGGCACAGGGCTTCGAACTGACCACCGTGCAGGCGTTTAATAACATCTATCAGCGTCTGGTGCAGTCTGACCCTAACAATCCGATTGACCTCAAACCCACGCTGGCTCAATCCTGGGAAGCGGGCGCAGACAACCGCAGCCTGACTTTTACCCTCGATCCTAAAGCCACTTTTGCCAGTGGTAACCCGCTGACTGCCGATGACATCATCTTCTCTTTGTCTCGCGTGGTTAAACTTAACCTGGAGCCGTCGTTCATTTTGACGCAGCTGGGCTGGACAGATAAGAACGTCGATACCTTCCTGACCAAAATCGATGATCACCATGTGAAAGTGAGCTGGACGGCAGACGTCAGCCCGAACTTCGTGCTGAGCCTGCTTTCCGCGCCGGTGTCGTCCATCGTCGACAGCAAACAGGTGACAGAGAACGCCAAGGGCGATGACCTCGGCCACGATTGGTTAAGCAGTCATTCAGCGGGTAGCGGTCCGTATAAAATCCGCACCTATGTGCCACATGAAGTCGTGGTGCTGGACGCCAACCCGACGTCACCGGAAGGTGCGCCAAAACTGAAAACCATTCTGATCAAGAACGTGCCGGATCCGGCAGCCCGCCGCTTGCTGATTGAGCAGGGCGATGCGGATATGGCACGTAACCTCGGCGCAGACCAGATGGCTGCATTGGCAGGTAAGAAGGGCGTCAAGCCGTTGGCTATCCCTTATGCCTCGCTCTACTTCCTGCAATTCAACGCCAAAGCCTCTCCGGCGCTGGGGAATCCTGCCTTCTGGGAAGCTGCCCGTTACCTGTTCGATTACAACAAAATCGCACACGATCTGATGAAAGATAACTTCCAGGTCCATCAGGCGTTCCTGCCGGAAGGTTACCTGGGTGCGCTGAATGACAATCCGTACACGTATGACCCAGCCAAGGCCAAAGCCATTTTGGAAAAAGCCGGACTGAAAAATGTCACTTTCACGCTCTCTACCGCCAACCAGCCACCGTATCTGGATATCGCTCAGGCCCTGCAGGCAAGCTTTGCGCAGGGCGGCGTGACGGTGAAACTGGATCCGGGCCTGAGCCAGCAGATCTCCACCAAAGTGAAAGCGCATGAGTACGACGCTTATATGTCGTCATGGGGCCCGGACTACTTTGACCCGAATACCAACGCCTCGGCCTTTGCTTTCAATCCGGAAGATGGCAGCAAAACGCTGGCATGGCGGGCTAACTGGTCAATTCCTGCCTTGAACAAACTGACGCTGGCCGCGATTGCTGAACCGGACCAGGCCAAACGCGTGGCGGACTACCGCCAGCTGCAGTTGGAAGTGCAGAAGAACTCGCCGTTCGTGATTGGTTTGCAGGCTAAAAGCCTGATCGCCGTCCGTGACAATATTCAGGGCTACGTGCAAGGCATCAACCCTGACATGGTCTTCTACAGCAAGGTCACCAAGTAATGACAGACAGTTCAACACCCGCCGGATTTGTCCGGCAGGGTTGGCGCTGGTCAGGCCGTTTGCTGACCGGCCTGGTTTCGCTGGCGCTGACGCTGCTCGGTCTGCTGGCGTTTACCTTTACGCTTTCCCATCTCGCGCCGATCGACCCGACGCTGCAAATCGCCGGGGATCACGCCAGCGAATCCACTTACGCGCAGGTTCGCCGCGATCTGGGTCTTGATGAGTCGGTGCCGGTGCAGTTTGGCCGCTATATTCAGCATCTGGCACACGGCGATATGGGCATGTCGCGTATCACCGCACAGCCTGTCGCCAGCGATCTGGCACGCACCTTTCCTGCCACGGTAGAACTGGCCACCTGCGCGATTATCCTCGGCGCCTTCTTTGGTATCTCCTTGGCGTTGCTGGCGGTGTGGAAACCGGGTAGCTGGTTGGATAACGCCGCGCGATTGATCTCGCTTCTCGGCTATTCGGTCCCCATCTTCTGGCTTAGCCTGCTCGGGCTACTGCTGTTTTACGCCGTGCTGCACTGGGCCGGCGGGCCGGGGCGGCTGGATGATATCTATCTCTACAGCATGGAGCCAAAAACCGGCTTTGTGCTGATCGACACCTGGCTGTCGGGCGACCGCGACATGTTCTATAACGCCATCAGTCATCTGTGGCTACCGGTCACTGTGCTGGCGCTGCTGTCGATGGCGGGCATCACCCGTCTGTTGCGCGCTTCGATGCTCGGTGAGATGAACAAGGAATATGTGATTCTGGCCCGTTCGAAAGGCGCAGGGCGTGCACGCGTACTGTTGCGTCACGTTTTTCCAAATGTGCTTGGGACGCTGATCACCGTTTTGACGCTCTCCTACGCCAGCCTGCTGGAAGGGGCGGTATTGACCGAAACCGTCTTTGCCTGGCCTGGCGTCGGGCGCTACCTGACTACTGCATTATTTGCGGCAGATACACCGGCTATCCTTGGTGCGACGCTGTTGATTGGCACCTGCTTTGTGCTGCTGAACGCGCTGGCTGACGCCCTGACGTACCTGCTCGATCCGCGAACCCGATAACTGGCCTGACACTATGACTCAACTTATTCCTGACCCGCCAACGCAGGTCGACGCCAACACCGCATGGCAGCCCGCCATGCGTATTACCACGCTGTCGATAGGTACGGTGCTGGTGATTATCCTGATCGCCTGCGCGCTGCTGGCGCCTTGGTTGGCGCCGTTCGACCCTAACATTCAGCATATTGAATTTCGTCTGCTGCCACCTTCTTCAGAGCACTGGTTGGGGACGGACGGTTTTGGCCGTGATCTGTTGTCGCGCGTCATTTACGGCGCGCGGCCCACGCTGTTGCTGGTATCGCTGATATTGGTACTGACGATCCCTGTCGGCCTGCTGGTGGGCATCAGTGCCGGATACATTGGCGGCTGGTACGAGCGCATCATCATGCGTGTCACCGATATTGTACTGTCATTGCCCAGCCTGGTGATCGCGCTGGCGCTGGTAGCCATCCTCGGCCCCGGTTTGATGAACGGTGCGCTGGCGCTGGCATTTACCAGCTGGCCGCCGTTTGCCCGCCAGGCAAGGGCGGAGACACTGGCGTTACGCCGCAGTGGTTATCTGGCCGCAGCCCGCATGCAGGGCATCGGCGGACTGCGTCTGATGTTCGGGCACATTCTGCCGTTGTGTCTGCCGAGCGCGGTGGTGCGTGCTGCGCTGAGCCTCGGCGGGATTATTCTGGCTTCGGCGGGACTGGGCTTTCTTGGTATGGGCATTCAGCCGCCGACAGCCGAATGGGGCTCGATGGTGGCTGAAGGCAGCAAAGTCATTTTCGACCAGTGGTGGGTAGCTGCCGCACCGGGCGGCGCAATTCTGTTCGCCAGCCTGGCTTTCAACCTGCTGGGCGACGGCCTGCGTGACAAAATGGATCCGCGACATGGCAAATGATTTCGAACTGAATCAGCAAAAGACCGTGCATAACGACGTACTGGTGGTTAAAGATTTGACCGTTTATCTGCCCGGCCCGCATCCGGTAGAACTGGTGAAATCGCTCTCCTTTAGCGTCGGTAAAGAGCGGGTGGCGATGGTGGGAGAATCCGGCTCGGGTAAATCTCTTACTGCCCGCGCCCTGATGGGCCTTTTGCCGCATCCGTGTGCCCTGCGTGCCAGCCAGCTGACGCTGGGTGAGCAGGATCTTCTCACCCTCAATGAACGCCAGTGGAATCAGCTGCGCGGTAACCGCGTTTCTATGGTGATGCAGGATCCAAAACACGCGCTCAATCCGGCCCGTCCGATTGGCTGGCAGGTGGAGGAGCCACTGCGTCTGCATACCCGTCTGGGACGTAAAGCGCGGCAGGAGAAAGTGCTTGATATGCTGAATGCGGTCGGTTTGCCTGACCCCAAGCGGCTGTGCGGGCAGTATCCGCATCAGCTTTCTGGCGGCATGGGGCAGCGTGTGATGCTGGCCATTGCGCTGATTAACGACCCGCAGTGGCTGATTGCCGATGAACCGACGTCCGCACTGGATTTCGACATGCGTGAGCAGGTGTTGGCGCTGATCGAACGTCTGGTCGAACAGCGCAACATGGGGCTGATTCTCATCAGCCATGACTTGCAGCAGGTCTCGCATTTCTGCGAACGCGTGCTGGTGATGTACAAGGGCGATCTGCTGGACGAACTTCCTGCCGACCAACTGGCACACGCCACACATCCCTATACTCAAACGTTGTGGTCGTGCCGCCCAAGCAAAACCACCCACGGTGAGCGCCTGCCGGTACTCGACAGGGCGTTACTGGCGTCGCTTAAACACGCATCCTCACAGGAGTCACAGCCATGACCCAGCCTGTCGCCGAACTGCAGCATCTCAGCGTATCGCATCGCCAGGGTTATGATGTGCGCACCGTGGTGCACGATGTCCATCTGACCATCAATCAGGGCGAATGCTTCGGGTTGGTCGGCCCCTCTGGCTGTGGCAAGTCCTCGTTGTTATGGGTGCTGGCCGGGCTGAACGGCCAGTGGGACGGCAGCCTGACGCTGCTCGGTCAACCGCTGACGCCGGGAAAACCTTTCACCGGCAGCCTGCGCCGCGATGTGCAGATGGTATTTCAGGACCCTTACGCTTCGCTGCATCCGAAACACCGGCTGCGCCGCACGCTGGCCGAGCCGCTGAAGATCCTCAAAGAGCAAGATATCGAGCAGAAAATGGCTGAAGGTTTTCGTCAGGTCGGCCTCGACCCGGTTCTGATGAACCGTTACCCGCACCAGCTCTCCGGCGGTCAGCGCCAGCGCGTCGCGATTGTGCGTGCGCTATTGCTCAAGCCCAAACTGCTGTTGCTTGATGAACCGACCTCTGCGCTGGATATGTCCGTGCAGGCCGAAATCCTCAACCTGCTCAATGATCTGAAATCCGCAGGAGACTTGACCATGTTGCTGGTGAGTCATGATGCTGATGTGATCGACCATATGTGTGACAGGGCGGTACATATGGAGAGGGGACATATCGTCGGGTGATATTGGGTTGCCACCCAAACTGGCTTTCAATCTTTAAATTCAAATTCAAATTCAAATTCAACTTCAAAACCGTGGGCGTCGGCCCACACCGACCAGGGGAGGCGTAAACGCGCCTCCCCTGGACCCCTGCGTTTTTTAACTGCGCGCTATCGCTGAATCGGGATGGACGTGTTTCAGAAACCTCGGTTATAGCCGCAAACTCCGCCGCTCCGCGGTGCTCTCATTTCGGGTTCGGACCAGCTCGAAAAAAGCCTCTCGCTGTTTCTCACCGTTCACTCGACGCCGTTTTGAACGCGGCCTAAGCTTTTTTAAAGACAAAAGCAGAGCAAATTTTGAATTGGATATTGAATTGGATTTTGGATTTGAATTTAAAGAAGCTTAGGCCGCGTTCAAAAATGTCACCGGCAAGTCGGTGGAGAGACAACATCTTTACCGTTGGCTCGAACCCGCAGCCGGGAAGCCCGTCAGGGCTGACATTTTGCGGCTGTCGCGGTGAAACCTGGAACACGGCCATTGTGACCCGCGTAGCTGGAGGAGCCACATAAAAAACGCAGGATTCCAAAGGGTTTCGTTTAAAACCCTTTGGGCCAGTGTGGGCGGCGAGCCCACGACCTTGACCTTGAATTAAAAAAGCGAGTTCAGGCCGCAACCCCAAATCTGCCAGTGTGGGCCGACGCCCACGACCTTGTATTTGAATTTGATTTTAAAAGCGACCCAAAAGGTCGCCACCTTTCTCCCGCTTAGCTATTTTCCTAAATTATAAAGCTTAATTTCATCGTTCTGGCTTCACGCCAGTGTATTTACACTCGGAAAACAACCTAATTTCCGGAGTTACCCTCAATGAAAGTACGTCTTCCTTCTTTACTTTTTCTGGCCGTTGCCGCGGCGTTCAGTGCTCATGCGGCAACGCCGAAAGATACTTTGGTGGTGGCTGGATCCCTCGAAGGAATCATCAGTCTGGACCCGGCCGAAAGTTTTGAAACGGTGAGTTCCGGCAATTTAATCAATTTATATCAGCAGCTGGTTGCGCCTGACCGTCAGCACCCGGACACGCTGGACCCGGATGTCGCTTCGGCATGGGCGAAAGGCGACAGCGAACACAGCCTGATTTTCACCATCAAGCCGGGGGCGAAGTTCGCCAGTGGTAACCCGGTAACGGCGGATGACGTGATTTATTCCCTGAGCCGCGCAGTCAAACTCAACAAAAGTCCGTCGTTTATTTTAGGTGAACTGGGCTGGACGCCGGATAACGTCGATGCGCAGTTTAAAAAAGTGGGCGACGATAAACTTCAACTGAGCTGGCCTGCGGATATTGGCAGTGAACTGGTCTTGCGCGTGCTGACCGCGCCAGTGGCGGCAATTGTCGACAGCAAACTGGTGCAGTCTCATGCTCAAAACAACGACTTCGGCAACGGCTGGTTACGCTCACGCTCTGCGGGCAGCGGTGCATTTGAAGTGCGTAACTACGTGCCGCATGAGGCGCTGCTGTTCAAACGTAACCCGAATGCGCAGCCAGCTGCCAAAATCGATAACGTGCTGTTTAAGAACGTCGCGGATCCAGCCACACGCCGCCTGTTGGTACTTAATGGTGATGCGGATATTGCCTATGATCTGGGCGCAGACCAGTTTGCGTCGCTGCAAAAAGAGAAGGGCGTGCGCGTGGCGCAGTTCCCGGCCGCCAAAGTGTTCTATCTGGCCTTCAATACCGGCGATACCACGCTGCCTGCGCTGAATAATCCTGCGCTGTGGGAAGCGGCGCGCTGGCTGGTGGATTACAAAGGGATATCGCAGGATCTGCTTAAAGGGCAGTACGGTATTCATCAGACCTTCCTGCCTGACGGCCTGGCCGGTGCTATCGATGACCAGCCGTTTACTCTGGATGTGGCCAAAGCCAAAGCGATTCTGGCGAAAGGAGGCATTGCATCGGGAACTAAAATTGACCTGATTGTGATCAACCAGCCGCCGTACTCCGATATTGCGCAGTCATTGCAGGCCAGCTTCGCCAAAGCCGATATTAATCTGGTGGTGCATCCGTTGGTGGAAAGTGACGCGCTGACCCGCATGCGGGCGCATAAATTCCAGTCTATTTTCACCTACTGGGGTGCGGATTATCTGGACCCGAATACCAACGCCAGCACCTTCGCTTACAATGTGCCGGATGGCCCGAAAACGCTGGCACAGCGCGTTCAGTGGGTGATTCCTGAAATCAGTAAACAAACGCGTGCCGCCGCCGCAGAATCCGACCCGGCTAAACGCCTCACGCGATATGCCGACCTGCAACGTGAATTACAGCGTAACTCACCGTTTGTCGTGGCTCTGCAAAGCAAATTACTGGTGGCCTTACGTGACAATGTCACTGGTGCCAGTCAAAACGTCGCTGGCAGCCAGCTCTATCTGGATACGGTTTCTAAATAAAAACGTTGCGAGACATCGCACAGGGCTGAGCAAGGAAGTAGGACAGAAGGCGAAAGTGCATAAAATACGTGATCTCTCTTAATCATCAGGGATCACGTCGTGCAATGACGCCTTTTACCCTTTAACGAGGGAGCCAGGGATATATCGTATTTTGAAGTGTTCAGTATTCCCCGCTCAACTGACCCAATGACTTGTGAAGCTCCGCCATCATGACGGGGCTTTTTTGTTATTTTTACCTCTCTGACGTCTGGATATCAGCTAGGCTTATCCACCTGCTTCGTTATTCTTAAAGAGCCACATGTCCGTTAAAAATCTAAGAAATATCACGGGTGCGCTGTGTTTCGCACTGGGGGGATTGCAGTATTTACTGGCTGAAAAAATGACAGCCCTGAGTTGGCAAAATCCCTTTTATCGCTACACCACTAACTACATCAGCGATCTGGGCGTGGTGCAGTGTGGCGTGATGGTGGATGGCAGAAATCTCTGTTCGCCTTTGCATGCAGTAATGAACGGTGGGTTTATCGTTGAAGGGCTTCTGTTCTTTGTTGCCTGCTGGCTGTTAAAGCCCGTTTTTACAGGGTTTGCAGAGAAACTCTTTCTCTTGTTTGGTTTTCTACATGGGCTGGGGGGCGTGTTGATTGCTATTTTTCACAGCGAGCCGCAGGGACTCATGCTGGGAAGTATAACAATGCATCAGTTTGGCGCTGTGCTGGCGATTATAGGTGGGAATCTTACGCTGCTTTCAGCAGGCTGGAGTCGGTGGAACAGCCCACAGTGGCGTATCTATAGCCGCTTAAGCTGGGTGCTGGGGGTTATCGGTTTACTTAACGTGATGATCCTGACCACGGGCGTTCTGCCCACCGGTCTTGCTGAGCGCGGGTCGGTCTATTCCATCACTTTCTGGCAGATATTTACCGGTGTTTATCTGCTGGTGCGGCAGAAAACGTTATGGCGGACGGCGTGAGCGTCCGCCTATAACTTACTTGTTGCCGAAACGCCCGATGATACCGGCTGCACCTTTGCTGTGACCTTCCAGTTTTTCGAACAGTTGCTCACGGGTTAAGCCTGCCGGCAGTGCTTGTGGCGCTAAATCCGTGGCGATAAGCGTGAAAGTATAATGGTGCACGCCTGCGCTAACCGGTGGGCAAGGACCATTGTAGTGGCCATTCCCCTGAGTACTCTTCCCACCGACAAAACCTTTGCCGGTGGAAAGATCGTTTTGTGCAAAACCATGGGTATCAACCGGGATACCGTAAGCCACCAGGTGATTAACGCCCAGTCCGCCGCGGCCTTCGGGATCAACCAGCGTCAGAGCCAGACTTTTGGTCCCAGCCGGAATATTTTCCCAGTTCAGCGCAGGAGAGATATTTTCTCCGGTGCAGAAGGCATTGCCTTTTATATTCCCGGCAAATTTCTGAGCCAGCATCTCACCGTCTTTAAAATTTGGCGAGGAGAGGGTGAAGATATTGGCTGCACTGGCAAAGGGGAGCCAGGCCGTCAGGGTGACGGCGACAGCCGTTTTTAAAAGTGTTTTACATGGAGACATGTTAAATCCTTGTGAGGGAATGTGTTTAAAAGCATAGCAGACGAGCAGATCGCGATGCATAACAGGTGGGGAGATGGAATATCGGCAACTGTTTTAACTTCAAACTCAAGACCTTGGGCTGCCGCCCAAACCCGCCTTAAGGCCCGCAGTCGCTCGGGCCTTAAGAATCCGAGCTTTTTTTCAACTGCGCGCTCCGCTCGTTGGAATGGACGTGTTTCTGCGATTTTCGTTCACACCGCAAAATGTCGCCGCTTAGGCGGTGCCTTCGCTGCGGGTTCGAGCCTCAGGTCTCGAACCTCTTGCTCAGCGCCATTTTTGAATGCGGTCTAGAGGCTATGTAAGTCAAAAGATAAAATTCAAACCCTTCAGACCAACCTAATCAAATCGAATCCACTCGAATTCAACAGAATGACTTTCGATTTAGGGGCCAGTGTGCCGCACTCAAAAATGACGCCGAAGGAGTGGCTCGAGACCTAAGGCTCGAAACCCGAACTGAGGGCACCGCCTAAGCGGCGGCATTTTGCGGCGATCACCCTGGCCCCTGAAACACGGCCATTGTGACCAGCGCAGCAGCGGTGTGACAGCAGCAAAAAAACGCAGGATTCCAAAGGGTTTCGTTTAAAACCCTTTGGGCCAGTGTGGGCGGCGAGCCCACGACCTTGAATTTGCATTTAAAAATTTCCTTCGTTTTCAACCGAAAAAAAGGGCGCTTTTCAGCGCCCAATACTTTGGTTCATTAAGGTGAAACCTTAATTACTTCTTCAGCTCTGCTCGTAACTCTTTGACGTCAGAGCTGGAAACGGCTGCCGCAGAATTCCCCCAACTATTGCGGATGTACGTCAGCACGTTGGCGACATCTTCATCGCTCATGTTGGCGTCAAACGAAGGCATTGCGGGTGCGGTTGGCGCGGCGTTGGTGGCACCAGGGCGGCTGCCGGCCAGGACGACGCGGATAAGTGACGTGGCGTTGCCCTGATTGATCAGCGCCGAGTCGGCCAGGCGTGGGAACATGCCTTCCTGTCCTTTCCCGTCTGGTGTGTGACAGGCTGAGCAGCGGTCGGCATAGATGTGCTTACCGGCAATCATTGCTTTGTCATCGGCTTTCAACGGTTCCGCTGCTTTTGACCCGCTGTCATGGCCGCTGTCTTTCAGGTAAACCGCCACGGCTTTCAGATCTGCATCGGTCCAGTGCTGGGACGAATGATCCACTTCTTCAGCCATCGGCCCGGAAGCGATATCGAAACGGTTGGCACCGGTTTTAAGATATTGCATCAGGTCGGCTTCGGTCCAGTTACCAATCCCGGTGTGCTTATTGGTGGTGATGTCCGGGGCAACCCAGTTTTCAATCACCGCACCTTGCAGGAACTCGCTGTCTTTGTCACCGCCAATAATATTTTTTGGCGTGTGGCAGGTACCGCAGTGCCCAAGGCCTTCAACGATATAAGCCCCACGGTTCCATTCGGCTGATTTATCCATTTTCGGCTTATATTCACCTTGGGTGAAGTTCAGCCAGTTCCAGCCCATCAGACTGGTACGGATATTAAACGGGAAGGGCAGCTGGTTGGATTCTACTTCGCTATGTATCGGCTGAACCGTTTGCAGATAGGCCCAGATGGCGGCGTTATCATCACGGGTAACTTTGGTGTAAGCGGTGAACGGCATCGCGCCGTACAGGCGTTTTCCACCGTGGCCGACACCTTCTGACATCGCACGCTGGAAGTCATCGAAGGTCCAGCGGCCAATGCCGGTTTCAGGATCCGGCGTGATGTTTGCGCCAACCAGACGGCCAAACGGCGTCTGAATAGGTACACCACCGGCAAAGGGTTTGGCATCTGGCGTAGAGGCGGTGTGGCAGGCCGCGCAGTCGCCAACGGTCGCCAGATAGCGCCCGCGTTCGACCTGTTCGAAAGCACCATCACCGGCGGCGTGCGCCAGGCCAGAAACGGTCAGTGCCACCAGTCCGAGTGAGAATGAGGTTAATGTCTTCATGCGATCATCTCTCCCGGCTTTTTCAGGTAGTTTTTACGAATGGCTTCAGCAGCTTTAAAAGCCAGTGCGCCGACGGTGCCGGTCGGGTTATAACCAGGGTTTTGCGGGAAGGCTGAAGCGCCAACCACAAACAGATTAGGAACATCCCAGACTTGCAGATATTTGTTCACGGAGCTGGTGGCCGGATCGGCACCCATCACAAAGCCGCCGACAATATGCGAAGACTGATACGGCGAACCGTTCCAGTGACCTTTCATCGGGTTCTCCACATACTGGCGCGGGTTCATGGCTTTGGCGATCTCGCCGACTTTGCCGGTACAGTAAGCCGCCATTTTCAGGTCATTTTGCGGGAAGTCGAACGTCACCCGCAGCAGCGGACGGCCCAGACGGTCTTCATAGTTTGGATCGAGCGACAGATAGTTGGTGCGCGTGGTATAGCTGCTGGCTTCACAGCCAATCGACATGCTGCTGAGATAGTTGCTGACCGTGGCCTGCTTCCACTCTTTACCCCATTTCGGCGTTCCCGGTGGAACAGGGCGGTAACCGATAGGCGCGCCACCGATGGGCGTCACGCGGATACTGCCGCCGCCGAAGAAGCCCAGGCCGGTGTGGTCAAAGTTATCGTTGTTGAAATCGTCGATACCCATCCCGACCGCGCCCGCACCAATGAACGGGTTGAAGTTCTTATCATCGAAGAATAACTGCACGCTGTTGGCGGTCTGATACGCGTAGTTACGGCCGGTGGTGCCGGTACCGCTTATCGGGTCGTAAGGTTTACCGATGCCTGAAAGCAGCATCAGACGGACGTTTTCGAAGGTGAACGCGGTGACCACAACCAGGTCTGCCGGTTGTTCCCACTCGTCGCCGGAGGAGTCGATGTACACCACGCCGGTAACCTGTTTACCATCGGGTGATTTAACCACGCGCATTACTTCACAGCTGGTACGTGCTTCGAAATTCTCCTTGCGGATAAGCGAAGGCAGAACCGTTGTAATGGCACTGGCTTTAGAGTAGTTGGCACACCCGTAGTTGGTGCAGAAACCGCAATAGGTACACGGCCCCATCTTGACGCCAAGCGGGTTGGTATAGGCTTCGGACACCAGCGAGGACGGCACCGGGAAGGCTTTGTAACCCATGTTGCGGGCTGCTTCGGCAAACAGCGTCGGGCCGTAGGGCATGTCCATCGGCTTGGTTGGATACTCAATCGAGCGCATACCCTCATAAGGGTTACCGCCTTCATGGTGCTCGCCATTGACGTTACTGGCTTTACCGGAAACGCCAGCTAAACGTTCAAACGACGCGTAATGCGGTTCCATCTCTTCCCAGTCGGTGCCCCAGTCCTGCAAAACCAGCTCTTCAGGAATCGCTTTCGCGCCGTACTTTTCGGTCAGATGGCTCTTCAGACGGAATTCGTCTGGCTGGAAACGGAAGGTAATGCCCGCCCAGTGGTTGCCCGCACCACCGGTACCGTTGCCTGGGTGGAACGAACCCCATTCACGCATCGGCAGGGCGGTTTGCGACGGATTATTACGGATGGTGATGGCGTTTTGTGCCGTTTGCACCATCAGTTCCTGACGGCTGTTATAACGCAGTTCATCGGTCACGGTTGCCACGTTGAAGTCACGGGCAGTATCGCGCCACGGGCCACGTTCAATCGCCACCACGTTCAGGCCTTCGTCGGCCAGTTCATTAGCGATGATAGATCCGGCCCAGCCGAGTCCAATCACCACCACATCAGTTTTGGGTAATTTCTTTGCCATAATCGTTTTCTTCGCCCCTAGCTTTTTATCTTCCATGCATCTCCACCGGAGATACTCAGCGGTTCCAGATCTAATTTCTGGTTATGTTTGCCGACGTATTCACGGTAGTCATAACGTGCGCCCGGAAAACCGAGCATTTTCCACGACACCATGTTGCGGTTTCCGCCGTAAATCGGGTCAGCGAAGAAACCTTCCATCGTGTTCTTCAGCGCGATATCGAAGAAGAGCTTGGAATCGATCCCATTGAGGGCTATTTTTCCGGCCTGCAAACCGCTCAGGATTGCGTCCTGCTGTTCACCGGTCAGGTCTTTGAAGGATTTTTTATGCTCGGCCTGAGTATATTGCTCAAGACCTGCCAGCCCCAGGCGGTAACGCTGTTGCGGTACCAGCGGCGATTGGTCGCCTTGCTCCGGCGTACCAGGCTGGAAAGGGCCTTTCATATACAGACGGGAGTAGGTGCCGTAAAAGCCAGCCAGTTGGCGGTCGATAAACACAGCACAACCGGCATCTTTCCCCCCCACACTGAGTTCATCAGCGGGGATGAGGCGATCAACGATAGCTTCTAGAGCGGCTGCTTCGGCGTCGGTGAAAAACACCCAGCCGTCGGTTTCTATCTGTGGGGGTGGGCTTGCATCAAAGGGGCTCCACACGGGCGTACCTTTGAGCGAAACGGCGTTGGCGGCTTTGGCTGCGCCAAGTACGGCAGAGGCGGCGGTAAACGTCAGGATTTGCCGACGCGTTACGCCGGGCAAGGTTTTTTTGCTCATCTATGTTCCCTTGGTTTTTATAGAATGCGCACATCTCACCAACCAGTCTGTGCTGTTTGGCGAGTGGGAGACGTCGTGCTGATAACGTCATTGAACTGTGATGATAGTCACGCTCTGCAAATAAAAATTTGCATTCGGGTGGCGTAGCCACATCAAACATACGTCATTAGGATAGATGAAAAACCCTTGTAAAGAGAACGCGATCAGATGTTAAAAATGTTATTAAATGTGTGCATTTGGGTGGGGGTATTATTAAAAATGCGTTTAATTTACACAATTTGACGCATTTTTTCAGGGGTAAAGGAAGGGCGTTAATCTCTCACATACCGCGTATTTACTGAGGTTGTGACTTTTTGGTGCCACCAGTGAGTCGCAACAGCGCATTGCGCATCCGCACCACGCACTTTTCCTGAAAAAACACACAAATTGCCACAGTGAGCAGAAGATAAATCAGGTAACCCGTCATGCTCAGTTGTACCTCGCCCGCCGAAGCGATGCATCCCTGCCAATCGCTAAAGCACATCATTGGATCCCCTCGCAACAATTGCTCAAGAGTGCGGAACAGATTAAACAGCGGTACGTGCAGGGCAAAAATTGATAATGATGCGGCGCCGAGGCGTGGTGACCAGTGGCGTAACCAGGCGCTGGCCGGATCGCGCGCCAGTACGCTGAGATAGACCAGACAGACCTGTGAAGGCAGTAATAAACCGTTGTGCAACAGGAAATACCAGTGACGGCCATTCCCATGTGTAAACAGCGCAGTACCGATGCCAAAGCACAGCAAAATGCCCAGCACCATCAGGGTTCTGGCCGAGCCGGTGACAGTATGATTAGCCTGCTGATGCTGGCGGAAAATACCATAAGCGAGGATCCCGGCTAAAAACTCCGGTAAGCGAAACAGTGGGCCGCGTTGTAGCAGGCCGGTGTAGGGCATGCCGTATTGATGCTGCCAGATAACCCAGACCGGGGGTAATAAATAGGCTCCACAGATAACCAGCATCCACAGCCATTTATGTCTGGCAGCCAGCAGTTTTGGCGCCAGCCACGGGAAAAATAGATAGAAAAAAAACAGCGTGGAAAGTGACCACAGCGGGGCATTGAAGGTCAGAAAGTAGGGATTCCACGCCTGTAGCATCAACAGTTGTAATATGCCGTTGAAAGCTAACTGGGTATTTGTCATGTAATGGCGGAACAGTTCAGGGTTGGTACCTGCCAGTTCTGAGTTCGTGTCATACACCACAAAGCGCAGGCTGGCTCCCGGGCCTTCAGGTGCAATGGCCAGCCACTGCATAATGCTTACCACCACAATCGCGCTGACCAGCGCCACAATGTGAATCGGGTAGAGGTTACAAAAACGCTTTTTTAAAAAACTCCCGGCCGATTCACGCATCTGGTTGCCATTGAAATAGACATGGGTCAGCAGAAAGCCTGATAGCACAAAGAACGTGCTGGTGGCAAAAAAGCCCATGCTGGTGATTTCTGCCAGGAAAGGCACACTAAAACGCTGAGGATATTGATGCAGTGAGTGGTAGACCATGACGTAACAGCCCAGCAAAAACCGCAACCATTCCAGGCCAATAAAACGTTGTTTCGGTGCTGCCAGCATCCGTTATCTCCATAATCCAGGGCAAGAATCCGTCGCTCCCTTCGTCATCAGGGGAATGACAGCATGCTCACGGATCGGGGAATTGAGATATAACCGACGCAAGGTGAACCAAACTTAAACCAAATGTAAAAAATGTTTCAGAATGACCTGAAAAAGCCAGCCTCATGGACCTAACGTGCCGTGCAGGCTTGAAATATGGCGTTGGTGGGTTAAGATCGCAGTTCACTTTAAAATTGTGCAGGACATGACAGACGTCACAGATTTTTTCCCCGGTTTATTAAAGCGTATTGCGCCAGGCCTGCGCGTCTCATTATCTATCTTGTGGGGTTCCGCTTTTTATACTGCAAGCGCCAGTGCGCTGACGGTAGACACTTACCAGCCATTATCTCCTGATGTTGACCTTTCTGCTCCGGCAGGTGACGCCGATTCTCAGTTCAATGCTGGAACGCCGCTTACGGATCCCAATATGCTGCCGAGTCTGGGCAGCGCCTGGTACAAACCTCAGGCCGGTGCCAGCGCCACGGCCACTAAAATAGCCACCACCCTCAAGCAGTTCGGTGAACAAAGCACCTCCAGCGACAGTGAAGACCCTTTACGGGAGCAGGCTGAAACGCTGGCACTCACCCAGGCCGCGAAACTGGCACAGAAAGAGACCAGCAGTTTGCTCTCGCCGCTCGGTACGGCCAGCATGTCGCTTGACGTCAGCGGGCGTAATTTAGACGGCAGCTCCGGGCAGTTATTCAGCCCACTTTATAACGGTAAAAATCTGCTGACTTACAGCCAGGTCGGCGTAAGTAGCGCCGCGGATGCCACCGTGGGCAATGTCGGTTTAGGTCAACGCTGGAATACCGGTACCTGGATGTTGGGTTACAACGCCTTTGTGGATAACGATTTTGAACACCAACTGACGCGGGGCAGCCTTGGCGCAGAAGCCTGGACTGATTACCTGCATTTCTCCACCAACTTCTATCAGCCATTTTCCTCGTACCGGCCAGATAACAGCACCTCAACCCAGTTGCGCAGGCAGGCACGGGGGTATGACATCACCACCAAAGGCTATTTACCCTTTTACCGTCAGCTTGGTGCTTCCCTGAGCTATGAGCAGTATTACGGCAATCAGGTGGATTTATTGGGTAACGGCACACGCCAGACCAATCCCTCGGCGATGACGTTTGGCGTCAATTACACGCCGGTGCCGCTGGTGACGGTGAAAGCGGCCCATCAGGCCGGGCAGGATGGCGACAATCAGGACACGGTGCAGTTATCGGTCAATTACCGTTTAGGTGTCCCGCTGGCTCAGCAGATCTCGCCCAACTATGTGGATGAGGCCCACTCGCTGCGCGGCAGCCGCATGGACACGGTGGAACGAAACAATATGCCGGTGATGGAGTTTAAACAGCGCAAGACGCTTTCTGTATTCCTTGCTACGCCGCCGTGGACACTACAGCCGGGCGAAACGCTGGGGCTGAAATTAGATGTGAAGGCACTTAACAGCCTCACGGCGCTAAGCTGGCAGGGCGACACTCAGGCGCTGAGTTTGACGCCGCCACACAATAACCGGGACACCGAAGGCTGGAGCGTGATCATTCCTGCATGGGACAGTTCGCCTGGAGCCAGCAACAGCTACCGGTTGTCGGTCACGGTGGTGGACAGTAAATCCCAACACGTCACCTCAAATTGGATAACGCTGAATGTTGCGCCGCCGCCGCTCAGTGCGGGGATGCAAGATCAAGGGCTTAATTTTTAAGCCTTTGGGCTGCTGCCCAAGCCCGCTTTAACTCTTCTTTAAATTTAAATTTAAATTTAAATTCAAATTCTAATTCTAAACCGTGGGCGTCGGCCCACACCGACTTGGGGCGGCCAATCGCCGCCGCCCCAAGACCCCGGGCTCTTTTAAAAACAGCAGCTGCGCGGGTCACAATGGCCGTGTTTCAGGCAATTCCGTTATCGCCGTAAAATGTCATCGCTCCGCGATTCCCGGCTGCGGGTTCGAGCCAACGGTAAAAATGTTGTCTCTCCACCGACTTGTCGGTGACATTTTGAACACGGCCGAAGCTTCTTTAAATTCAAAACCAAACTCATTTTGTCTTTCTTAAAACACGTATAAATTCACAACCAAAACTATGCTGTCTTTTAGAAAAGCGTCGGCCGCATTCAAAAATGCCGCCGGAGGAGAGGCGCAAAACCGCGTGTTTTTTTACGCGGGTTGAAGCCCGAACGGAGGGGACCGCAACGCGGTGGGATTTTGCGGCGATAACAGAAGTTCCTGGAACACGTCCGTTCCAATAGGCGAAGCAACGGAGTGGAAAAAACGCAGGATTGTTAAGGGCCGCGTTTACGGCCCTTAACCCGGTGCGGGCCGACGCCCACCCCCACCCTAGATCACATTGCTTTGTAACACCCAGACGGCCGCTTCGACGCGTGATTTTAATTTCATCTTTTTCAACAGATGTTTCACATGCACTTTGACCGTGCTTTCCGTGATGTTAAGACGGCGGGCGATGACCTTATTCGGTAGGCCTTCGGCAATGAGTTTGATGATATCGCGCTCGCGTGGCGTCAGGGACTGAATATCGCGGTCACCGCTCGGGCGGCTTTCGCGCAGGCTGGCGGCAAGAACCGGTGTTAGCGCTTCGCTTAGCACCATTTTTCCGCCTGCGGCGTTGTGCAGGGCAGCGAGTAAGTCTTCGGGCTCCATGTCTTTTAGCAGGTAGCCATCAGCGCCGCGTTTAAGCGCCGTCACCACATCATCTTCATGATTCGACACGCTGAATACTACGATACGCCCCGACAGTGAGGTCTGGCGCATCTTGTCAAGGGTATCCAGACCGTTCATGCCGGGCATATTGAGATCCAGCAGGATGAGGTCCGGGTCCAGCTCTTTGGCCAGCTCAACGCCTTGTTCACCATTACTGGCTTCGCCCACCACCTGCAACGTGGTATCCAGCGCGATAAGCTGTTTAACGCCGTTGCGCAGCATCGGGTGATCGTCGATCAGTAGAATCGTCGAGGGGGTCATGTCGGTCATACTTGCTCCTGGGGATTAATGGGCAATGCGTCGGGGCGAAAGCGAACGGAAACAAGCGTGCCGCCGCTGGCTCTGCGGGCAACCCTGCATTCGCCGTGCAAACTTTTGGCGCGATCTTGCATGATGATCAGGCCATAGTGATTTTGTCGTTCAATGTTTTCGGGCAGCCCCTGACCGTTGTCGGCTACCTGCATGAGGATCTGATTATCTTCGCAGGTGAGCTGCAGGGAAACCTCGGTAGCATTAGCATGCTTAAAGGCATTATTCAGGGCTTCACGGGCGATGTGTAGCAGATGAATCGCCTGATTGGCCGGTACGGAACGTGGTGGCAGTTGATAATCAAAGGTAATTTCTACCCCCATTCGCGTTGAGAACTCATCCACCGCATGTTGTAGCGCAGCACGCAGGCCGGGTGTATTCATCTTCAGGCGGAAAGTGGTCAGCAGTTCACGCAGTTGGCGGTAGGCGGTGTTCAGCTCATCACGCATCTGCTGAATCAGCAGGCTGTTTTCTTCGCTCAGATCGCCGCCCTGCATCTGCAAACAGGCAATCTGAATTTTCATGCAGGAGAGCGACTGGGCCAGCGAGTCGTGCAGTTCGCGGGCGATGGCGGAGCGCTCATCCATCAGCATCAGTTGTTGCTGATGTTCAGCCTGGCGTGCCAGCATCAGCGAGCTGGTGAGTTGTTCAAGCAGGGTGGTGATCAATTGCTGCTGGTCGTCGTTAAGCTGACAGTCCTGCGGCAGTTGCGCGAGCAAAACACCGTAGTTTTCTCGTTCATCGCGCAGGCTCCAGCTTAATAGCTGGCGCAAATGCCCTTCATCCGGCTCAATATTTTCGCTCAGCAGGTGATGCTGGTCATGATTATCTGAAACCGGATGGCCTGGTTCTGTCTGTTGTGCACCACCAATATCATTAAACAGCTCGGCGCTGTTGTTTTCGTATAAACGCAGCTGCACAGATTGCAGCGGTGTCAGGGTCTGTAGCTCTTCAAGCACCGGCACCAGACGCTGTTCCAGCGGTGCACTGGTGTGCAACTGGCGGCTAACGCGATAGAGAAAATCCAGCACCTGATTCTTCTGTTGCAGATCGGCCGTTTTATTGGCGACCAGTTGCGCCAGGCTGTCTACCAGCTGTTCCATTGCCAGCGACATGCTGTTAAGCGACTGGCCAAGAATATCCATTTCATTGTGCGGGCGCGGCGCACGCTTTTTGTCTGTCGCAGAAGTCTGCATCAGTTGATAGCGTTGGCTGAAATCACCGGCGCTGACCGCGTTAGCCTGCGCCAGCAGGCGCTGCCAGGGTTCGAGTAAACGGCGGCGCAAAAACCAGATGGTCAGCGCCAGCAGCAGCAGGGTGAGCGCCAGCAGGCCGCGCTGTACCATGGAAATAAGCGTGAGGTGGTATTCGGTTTTGTGCTCCAGCGCCGCCACCAGGTTATCCAACTGACTGACGTAAACGGCGACGTTAGATGCTACCTGCGCGGGGTGCTGAGCCTGTTGGATCTGGCCTTTGAGCGTGGTCATCCAGTAGCGGCGCAGGGCATCAAACTCTGGCTGCAGTTTCTCGCTTTGCACCGCCCGAAGTAAATCCGCACTGTCCTGATCCTGTTCCATCTGACGTAAATAGCTATCACTCTCTTTCGTCAGGGGAACGGACGCCAGCAACCGATAGCTCTGCATGCGCAGTGATCCCGCTTTATTTATGGCGTGGGCATTGCCCTGAATACTTTGCGCCATCCAGGCTGCTACGCTCATGCTGCCAATACCCAGCAGGCCGAGCAGCAGCATTAACCCTGCAATCTGATTGACCAGAGAGAGCGGGGTGAGGGCACGTTTAATCATGAGTGAATTCCGGTTGATACACCTTGTGATAAAAGACTTCCTGTCTGTATGGGCATATTTTTTATTATCCTGCCGTCATCACCTATACCCCTATGGGAGTACTCACTAATTTCCATGATGGGTGTGCTGGCTAATGATAAAGAGATAAATTGATATCAACAGTATGAATTATAGCTGTTTATTGACAAGTTTTCGGGTACTCACAAAGGGCGTGTGGTCTTTTAGCATCGAAAACTTACCCACCCTCTGCTTGATTTGCATCAACAACAGATAACTGGGCTCTACCTAGTGTGTGCAGCATTAATAACAACAATGTTCTGCATACCGAGGTTTCAATGTCGCATACTTCTTCTACACAGGGTGAAAAACAGTCACGGCTGCTACAGGACTGGAGACCGGAAGACCCGGCATTCTGGGCCGCAAGTGGTCACAAAGTTGCCAGCCGTAATTTGTGGATTTCCGTTCCCTCGCTGCTGCTTGGCTTCTGCGTCTGGATGCTGTTCAGCCTGGTTTCCGTTAACCTGAACAAAGTTGGTTTTAACTTCACCACCGACCAATTGTTTATGCTGACGGCGATCCCTTCGGTGTCAGGCGCTATTTTGCGCGTACCTTACTCCTTTATGATCCCTCTGTTCGGTGGCCGCCGCTGGACAGCCATCAGTACCGTTTTCCTGATCATCCCTTGTGCCTGGCTGGGCTTTGCGGTGCAGGATACCACCACGTCGTATAATACTTTCCTCGTCATTTCCCTGCTGTGTGGTTTTGGTGGGGCGAACTTTGCCTCCAGTATGGCCAATATCAGCTTCTTCTATCCGAAAGCCAAACAGGGCGGTGCACTGGGTATTAACGGCGGGTTAGGGAACATGGGCGTGAGCGTGATGCAATTACTGGCCCCACTGGCAATCTCTCTGGGGATTTTCAGCGCATTCAGTGACCCGCAAACGCTGGCTGACGGTAGCAGCATGTGGCTGCAAAACGCGGCCTGGATCTGGGTACCCTTCCTGATTATTTGTACCGTTGCGGCCTGGTTTGGTATGAATGATCTGGCGTCATCAAAAGCGTCAATTCGCCAGCAGTTGCCGGTTCTGAAACGTGGTCATCTGTGGATCATGTGTGTTCTGTATCTCGCGGCATTCGGCTCGTTCATCGGTTTTTCGGCCGGTTTTGCCATGCTGACTAAAACGCAGTTCCCAGAAGTGAATATCATGCACTACGCCTTCTTCGGTCCGTTCTTCGGTGCCCTGGCGCGTTCTGGCGGCGGTATGCTCTCTGACCGTCTGGGTGGTGTCCGAGTGACTTTCTGGAACTTTGTGGTGATGGCGATTGCTGCAGCGCTGCTGTTCCTGACTCTGCCGCACGGCGGCGTTGGCGGTAACTTTGCGGCCTTCTTCGGCGTATTCATGGTGCTGTTCCTGACGGCCGGTCTGGGGAGTGGTTCGACTTACCAGATGATCGCCGTTATTTTCCGCAAGCTGACCACCGACTCGGCGCTGGCCCGTGGCGACAGTGCTGAATCAGCACAACGTGAAGCGGTAACAGATACCGCTGCTGCGCTGGGCTTTATCTCTTCCATCGGTGCTATCGGCGGCTTCTTTATTCCAAAAGCGTTCGGTACCTCACTGGCCATGACCGGTTCACCAGCAGGCGCGATGAAAGTCTTCCTGGTGTTCTACATCGTTTGTGCGGTGATCACCTGGGTGGTTTACTGGCGGAATCTGAGCAAAGGGTTTGCGACGAAGAAGGCTCGATAAAGGTTCTCCGGGCTGCTGCCCGAACCCGCTTTTAAATCTTCAAATTCAAATTCAAATTCAAATTCAAATTCAAGGTCGTGGGCGCTGGCCCACACCAGGGTAAGGGGAGTGAAACGACTCCCCTTACCAATCCCCCGTTTTATTCACTCCGTTGCTGCGCAAGTTGGGACGGACGTGTTTCAGATACTTACGTGATCGCCGTAAAATGTCAGCCCTCCGGGCTTCCCGGCTGCGGGTTCGAGCCAACGGTAAATACGTTATCTCTCCACCGACTTGCCGGTGACATTTTGAACACGGCCTACGCTTCTTTAAAATCAAAATCAAAATATTAATATGGCCTGTTTTTGTCTTTAAAAAAGTCCGGGCGGAATTTTGCGGCTATAACAGCGATGACTGGAACACGGCCATCCCGATTCAGCGATAGCGCGCAGTTAAAAAAACGCAGGGTTCCAAGGGAGGCGCGTTTACACCTCCCTTGGGCCAGTGTGGGCGGCGAGCCCACGGCCTTGAGCGTGACCTTGGGGTAAAAGGGCACCCCCTTTTACCGACACCACTTCTCAATCGCAAACGCGATGGCCTTCGTACAATTCACCAGGTCTTCCACGGACACTCTCTCGTTCGGCTGGTGAGACTGCGCCGGGTCACCGGGACCGAAATTGACGGTTGGCGTATTGCCCATGCCGGTCGGTAAACCAATATCGCTGTGCGCGCCGAAACCTGATAATACCGGTGACAGATTGGCGTCAATCACGGCCTCCTGGAAGATGGTGACAAACGGGTGATCGGAAGGCACTTCGGCGCAGTCGGCGTCGAGGATCCACTCGATATACGCCGGGTGCGCACGCAGGTAAGGGTCGGCTTCGCACACACGGGCGATGTGCTCTTCAACTTCACGCTTCACATGACCGCCCAGACCGAACTCATCTTTCTCTGACGGCAGATACTGTACGTCGATGACGATCTCACCGTGACCGGCAGTGGAAGAGGGATGTTCGCCCACGTTCAACTGGGTGATCATCACCTTGTTGGGCATCTCCATCAGTGGGTGATTTTTCTTCGGATCGTACTGCCAGCGGCGGTTAAGAACATCAATACCATCCATGATCTGACGACACAACTCGACGGCGTCCACCGGACCGGTGCTGTCCCAGGCGTTCGGCGTCAGTTCCGCATGGCCCCCCACGCCGTTGACGATGATTTTTCCCCACAAAATACCGTGGCAAATCGGGGCGATTTGGTTGGCACTTGGCTCGGTCATGATGCCCGCGTCGGCGCGGAAACCGCGGTCAACCATCGCCAGCGATCCCATGCCACCAATCTCTTCATCCACGACGGTAGTGAAAACGACGTCACCGGAAAGCTCAACACCCAGATCTTTGAGAAACTCCACCGCCATCAGCATGCAGGCCACGCCGCCTTTCATGTCTACCGTGCCACGACCATAAACGAAGTCGTCAATCACCTGTGGTGCGAACGGATCGGTGCGCCAGTGCGCGCTTGCACCGGGTGGCACAACGTCAATATGGCCGGTCAGCATAATGGATTTTCCGCCGCCGCTGCCTTTAAGCGTGCCGCCCAGATTCGGGCGCCCTTCGAAGGTACGGCCTTTATTCGCGCCGGGGCGACCTTTGTATTTTTCATACAACGCCGGGCCGTCGGGATCCCACAAATCAGTTTCCATGCCCAGCTGATGTAGCCGCTGTTGCAGATAGAGCTGGCAGTCACGCTCGCCCGGCCCGCACTGCGTTGGGTCCGCCATTACGATGGAAGGAAACGACAAAATATCGCACAGCGTCTGCACAATGCGCTGCTTATTGGCCTCAATGTGCGCCGCCAGCGCCTGAGAAGAAAAATTCATGATTAGCTCCGGTGTTTTGAAAGACGATCGGCCAGCAGAACCGCAATCAGCAACAGCCCGACCACGCCCACCTGCCAAACGGTATTAATGCCAAACTGCAACATGCTGGTTTTCAGGGTGACCAGCAGCAGAACCGCAGCAAAGACGCCCGCTACGCCGCCTTTGCCACCAAAAATCGCCACGCCGCCGAGCAGCGCTGCGGTCAGGGACTCCAGCTCAAGATTGACCCCCGCATTCGGCCTGCCGCTGCCGAGCCACGAGAGCGAAACAAATCCGGCGCCACCGGCCAGCATCCCGCACAACGAATAGAGCAGAATACGGGCACGGTCGACCGGAATGCCCACCAGACGCGCCGAGTGTTCGTTAAAACCCATGGCGTAGATCCAGCGCCCCCAGGCGGTGAAAGAGAGCAGTAATGCCGTGATGAGAAAGGCCGGGATCACCAGCGTCAGGAACGGCAGCGGAATATCCGCCAGCACGCCGCGGCCCCATGGCAGAGCCCAGGTCGGTACGCCTGCCTGTGCTGCGCCGCCGGTCAGCGACAGCGCGAGGCCGGAATAGACATAAAAAGTGCCCAGGGTGACAATCAGTGGGTAGATTTTCAGACGGGCAATTAGCAGGCCATTTACCGCGCCGAGCAGAAAACCGCACAGCAGGCAGATGAAGGGCAGAAACATCCCCGGGACGCCCGCCTGTAAGGCCATCATGCCGACGATCGCCGTCAGCGAGACATTGCCGCCGACCGACAGATCAATGCCCGCGCCACCGGCCAGCACCACCATGGCCTGACCGAGCGACACCAACGCCAGCAGGGTAGCGAACTGCAAAATGCTGGTTAATGTTGCCCCCGAAAACACCGACGGCTGCGCGATCAGCAGCGTCAGCGCCAGCACCACCCAAAGCCCGCACAGCAGCGTCAGTACCACATTTTTTTTATAAAACCGGGCGGTTCCCGCCGTCAGAATCATGCTGTTGGTTCTCCCCTGAGCGGATTTTTACGTTGCTGTTTTTTAGATGAGTTATTTTTGCGCAGGTTGATGTTGTGGACACGAAGCCTGCCGGTCAGCACTTCGGCAATCAGTACCAGCAGCAATAAACCGCCGGTGACCACCGTCTGCCACAGCGACGGGACGCCCATCAGCAGCAGGCCGTTTTGCAAGATGCGCAGTAAAAATACGCCAAGTACGGTACCGAGCAGACTGCAATGCCCGCCCATGATGCCGGTGCCGCCGAGCACCACTGCTGCGATAGCTTCCAGTGCAAGCTGGCTGCCGATGGTCATTTCGACGTTGCGGTAGGTGGCGACATAAAAAGTGGCCGCCAGCCCGCACAACAGACCGCTGATGATAAAGGTGGTGAAGCGTATTCGGGTCACGGCTATGCCGGAGAGCCGCGCCTTGTCTTCGGAGTTACCGATAGCCAACAGATGCAGGCCATACGGCGTGCGGCGCAGCGCCAGCCAAACCAGTGCGTAGGCCAGCGCGATCACCCACACCGTGACCGGTAAGCCAAGCAGCGGCGTTGCTACCATGCGGGTCAACGAGTCCGGCAGACCCGATAGCCACTGGCCACCGAGCAGGGCAAACACTGCCGTACGGTACACGCCATACAGGCCGAGCGTACCGACGATAGCTGCAATACGCCCGGCTACCACGACGAGTGCGCTGATAACCCCAATCAACGCGCCAATAACCGGGCCGGACAGGGCGGTCACCCCCGGTGAAACGCCCGCATTGAGCAACTGGCCAATTACCAGCGCTGCCAGCCCCATCACCACGCCGACTGACACATCGACGCCGCCCATGGCTAAAAGCAGCGTCATCCCCAGTCCAATCAGCAGCAGTTCGGTGCTGTTACGCAGCACAGTGGTCAGGTTATCCAGCGTGGCAAAGTAGGGGGATGAGAGACTAAATATCACCATCGCCAAAACACAAACGCAGGCCAGCGTCAGTTCCCGCCCTGAAAATTTCAGGGCGGAGGAGAATGAAATCGCCACAGCGCTTCCTCTGTCAGAAGTGGAATTGATCGACGTTCTTCGCGGTGAAAACCGCCGGTGCGCCGAGCAGCAGTACGCCGGTCTTGGCGTCATATTTCACTTTTTGATCCAGCCCCGGCACGCTGTTTTCCGCACTGAACGCTTTGCCGTCGATCAGCTGTTTACCAGCCCAGACGGTGAGGTAGCCCAATTTTTCAGGATCCCATAATACCGAGAAGCCAAAGGAGCCACTTTTGAGGTAAGCGCGCGCGGTGTTTGGGCTGCAATAACCCGTGCCCACCACTTTGCCTATTTTCCCGGCGGTTTCGATGGCCTGCGCCACGCCCGGACAGGTGGTCGACGCCACCGCAATAATCCCTTTCAGGTCTGGGTTGGAAGCGATCATGTCGGCGGAGATTTGTGCGGCGCGGCTGGAGGTGCCGCCAGCGAACTGCGGTTTGAGCAGGGTGACGTTGGGGTATTTCTCTTTCACCCGTTGCTGCATAAAGCCAATCCAGGCATTGAGGTTGGAGGCGGTGGCTTCGCCGGAGACAATGCCAATTTTGGCATGATCGCCGACGCGTTTGACCATTTCGTCAATTACCGTATCGCCGAGCCCTTCGTCGGTGGCCTGCGCCACATAGACCGCACGGCCGCTGTCCGGGGCGTCGCTGTCGCTGGTAAAGAGTTTGACGTTTTTGGCTTTGGCCTGCGCCACCACCGGCGCAATGCTGGAGGCATCCAGCACGCTGACTGAAATGGCGTTTACGCCCTGAGCAATCAGATTTTGCACAATCTGTAACTGGTCCATCGGGTTGGTATCGACCGGGCCGGAATAGATGAAATCAACGCCGAACGCTTTGGCGGCACGGTTACCGCCGTCTTCCATCGCTTTGAAGTAAGGAATGCCGATGATCTGTGGCACGAAGGCCACTTTGGGTTTGTCTTGTGCGTAAGCGCTAACCGCGATTGTGCTGAGAAGCGCGGTTGACACCATGGTGCCGATCATTTTTTTCAACATAGAACCCCCTGGACCTGTGACTGAGAAAAGATGAGGAAAGGAAACGTCGCAAAAATTTATGATTATTTTTGTCAGACCTGTGCTGCTTCAAAGGCTCTTGCTTCAGGATGTGCGCCGGTGATCAGCGACACAATTTCTTCAGGTGTGGTCTCGGTGCGGCGGCGTTCAGCGATCTTTCTGCCGCGACGGAACACCACCATGCGGTCGGCGACGTCGAAGACGTCGGCGATGTTGTGACTGATGAGCACCACCGCGCAGCCGCGCTCCGCCAGTTTACGGGTCAGGGTCAGCACTTTGCGGGTTTCTGCCACCGCCAGCGCGGCGGTGGGTTCATCCATGATCACCAATCTGGCGTTGAGATTCAGGGCGCGACAAATCGCCACTGCCTGGCGCTGGCCACCGGAAAGGCTGCCCACCGGCGCTTCGGTATCCGAAATATGAGCATCCAGTTCATGCAGTAACTCTGCGACGCGTGAGCGCATCGCCTGTTGGCGCAAAAAGGGGATGCCCAGTACTGAACGCTTCAGCTCACGGCCAAGAAAGACGTTCTCGGCAATGGAGAGATTTTCTGAGAGCGCCAGCTCCTGAAAAATAGTGGCGATGCCACAGTCGGAGGCGTCTTTCGGTGACGAAAATGTTACTGATTTTCCGTTCACGACCAGCTCACCGCCACTTGCCGGATGCGCACCCGCCAGTACTTTGGTAAAGGTCGATTTACCCGCACCGTTATCGCCCAGCAGCGCCAGCACTTCTCCGGCATAAATTTCGAGATTGACGTCGTTGAGGGCGGTTAATGCCCCGAAGCGTTTGGTGATGTTGATGGCTTTGACATAAGGCTGAGTCATGGTGTTCTCCCGCAGATAACGGACGGTCAGGCGTTGTCGAGACGCGTCAGCCAGCGCAGACAGTTTTTCCACAGCTGGTCGTAACCTGGCCAGGCGATGAATTCGCCGGGAACCCAGTGTGGCCCGATGTCCGACGTCCAGGCCACCGAGCGACCCTTACCGAAAGTACCCGTGACCAGCAGCGGATGACCGCCTTCGTCGGCAGGCAGGGTAGCGAGCACTTCGGCCCCCTCTTTGAGCAGGACTTCGTTAGCCCCCAGCAGCAGCGGCCATTCGCCGTCTATCCCTCTCAGGATCGGGTGATTTTTATTGGCTGTGATGTGAGCGGAGAAACCTTCCGGCACTTCGAGGCGGTCGTCATACGGCAGGCAGGTGACCGGCAGGACGTCCTCGACCGGCGTATTGCGCCAGCGCGCTTTGCCGTCAATTCCCTGAAACGAGAAGTAACCGCCAATCATCATCAGACCGCCACCTTCTTCGGTCCACTGACGCAGCAATTTCAGCCGGTTGGGCATCGGTTTGCTATGCAGCCAGACGGCAGGTGGCAGTAACAGGGAGTTGGCACCGATATCCGACAAAATGATCGCGTCATACGCCTGAAGGCTTTCGAGATCAAACGGCATTTTTTCTACTACTTCGTGGGCGGGCAGGTAGGTCAGCTCAAATTCACTGCCTTTTAGCGCCTTCACCAACGGCTCAGCGCCTAAATGGAAAGTGACGCTGCCGAACTGGTCGAAGCCTTTATAGTGCGTGGCCGAACTGACCCAGCTTTCACCCAATAACAAAACGCGTTTAGTCATGGATCTCTTCTCCTGAATGAATTCCCTGGTGAGGGCATCATTGTTTTCAGACTTTCCGTATCAAAGTGATAACAAAGTAAACCGGTTTAGTAAAGCGGTTTAGTGGTTATTATTTGGACTATTTGGTCAAATATAAGGCATTTGTATGAATGTTTTGAGAAAGCCGTCAGAGAGGGACGAGGCCGGAATTCCCCGTCTTCAGAAGGTGCGGTAACCGGCAGGAAAGTGCTACTCTGCGTCACCGGCCGATACGCTGACCATACGGAATAACTATGACGTTGAAAGTGCCCGATGCCTGGCAGAAGGGCGAATGGATTAACTTATTGATTGCCATTCCGGCGGGGATTATTGCCGCGCTGGTGACTATTGCTTTTCGTGGGGCGATCTCAGGTATTAATGATCTGATGTTTAGCGACGGTACGGATATCACCAAAGCCTTTCTCGAATACCCCCGCCTGGTTTGGCCGCTGATCACGGCGGCAGGGGGAATTGTTGCCGGTTTTATCCTGCTGTGGGCGCTGAACGTCGAACGTAAACACGGTAAAATGCCGGACTATCTGGATGTTATCGACCAACGCCTGCCGGGCATTCCGCTGCGCAGTACGTTGCTGCGCGCGGCGTCGTCGCTTGCCAGTATTGCCAGCGGCGGGTCTATCGGCCGGGAAGGGGCGATGGTGCAGCTCTCCGCGTTGAGCGGCAGTTTACTCGGACGGTTTTCGCGTTTTCAGGGGGTGCATCAGTCTGACGTGATCGCCATGGCGGCAGCGGGCGGGCTGGCGGCGGTCTACCATGCACCGCTGGCCGGGGCGTTGTTTGTGGCCGAAATCGCGTTTGGTGTCACCGCTGTGCAGAGGCTGATCCCATTATTTATCTCCGCCTCCGTGGCGGTGCTTACCGTGCGTTCTATCACGGATTTCGAACCGCTCTATCTTTTCTCCTCAGCCACGTTCAGCCCGTCGCCGGGCGCGATTGTCACCGTGCTGGCGATAGGCGTAATGACCGGTACGCTCGGGCCGCTGTTTATCGCCTCTATCGATAAAGTCCGTCAGTGGATGAAACCGATATCGCACCCCGCGCTGCGCCTCGGACTCGGCGGTCTGGCGGTCGGACTGGTGGCGATGGTGTCACCGCTGGTGCTGGGTAACGGTTTCGAAGTGATTGATTTGATCCTCAACGATGGCGATCTTCATACGTCGCTGCTGTTGGTGCTGGTGTTGAAGATTGTCGCTACGGCGATCACCGTCGGCTCCGGCGCGGTAGGTGGGCTGTTTACGCCTTCATTGCTGATAGGTGCGGCTAGCGGCGCGCTGGTCTGTACGTTTTTGCAAGGGTTGGGATTTGATCCCGGTCCGGTTGGATTGTATGCCGCCATTGGGATGAGTGCGCTGTTGGCAGCAACCAGCCATGCGCCGCTGATGTCGATCATGATGGCTTTTGAGATGACCCTCAACAGCTCGTTGCTGTTCCCGCTGATGCTAGCGACCGCGATTTCCTACGTGGTGGCCTCAAGACTGAAATCCGGCGGAACCTATCCGGTCCTGACGCGGCATAATGCCCGATTTGCCGCCAAAAGTGAGTTTGAATACAGTTCGGTGGCGTCGCTTATCATTCCCTGTTCGAAAATGGGGGTGGATTCCACCCTGGCTGAGGTGGTGAATGAAGGGTTAAAGCAGCGCACACGCTATGTGTACGTGGTGGACCGTCAGGAGCGTTTTCTCGGCGTGGTACCAACCAATGTGCTCGCCAGCGGCATTATCGACGGCAGCCTGAATGCTGACGGCCCGATCGCGCCTTTTATCGAGCAGGAATTTACCACGCTGTATCAGAACACCAGCTATGAACAGGCTTGGGCGAGCTTCAGTGACTCCCCGCTCGAGCGTTTACCGGTGCTGGAAAATGCTGAAACCCGCCGTCTGCTCGGGGTGATCACTAAAGCCTCATTGCTGAATAAAGCCAAAAACTTTCTGTGAATCAGGACGGTTTGTACGAAAGCAGGCCGTTTTCCCGTCACTACCTCCAATTTTCCTCTGCTATCCTGCCAGCGTATTCAATATAGATAAAAATCGTTATTAATAATATTAATCAATAACTTACTCGCTGCGCTTGCCATACCTCTTTGGGGGTATTTGCCGTTATATAAAAAAACACCTAACGGCGCAGGGTTGATCGCAATCAATTAGCCCTATGCCCGTACTGATTACCCTCGCAGTTACGTTGAGTACCAAGAGCAATGTCGACATTCCCCGCTTTACACCATAACGACAGCACGCTTCAGGCGGCTGCACAGGAGAGTCCCGGATGAGCAAGTTTCTTGACCGGTTTCGCTATTTTAAAACCTTAGCTGAACCCTTTGCCGACGGCCACGGCCAGACGCTGAATACCAATCGTG